>JAABUQ010000493.1_pt1 | contig 90905 bp, 54 predicted proteins | sample 5560001 | NCBI WGS metagenome assembly JAABUQ01 (sample SAMN10711888, study PRJNA513371) | rock metagenome | isolation source: Antarctica rocks | place: Antarctica: Victoria Land, Finger Mt nord | collected 2015-12-18
TAGCACCCTGTCTCTGAACCAGCAGGTCCGCGCCGCGCTGTTCTACGGCAGCGCCCAGGACAACGGCGGGCCAACCTCCGACGGCAACATCCTCAACAACGGCAACCTGTCCTGGGGGGGCCCCGACGGCGACGCCATCGGCGTGGCCACCAACCCGCAGGGCGACGGGACGCTGTACCAGTACTGGTGGCCCTGCTGCGGCGGCGACGGCACCAGCTTCTTCAAGGTCGACGGCGTCGGCAAGACCTTCGGCCTGCTCCAGCAGGCCAACCCCGGCCCGACCCCCGACCCCCAGTGGCCCTTCACCGGCGGGTCCAACTTCGCCGTCAACCCGCTCAACGGCGACCAGATTCTGATCAGCTCGCAGGCCGGTCGGATCTTCAGCACCGAGACCCGCGGCAATCTGTGGCTGCCCATCGGCAACCCCGCCGCGCTGGACGGCACCTACGCGCCGGCCCTGGCCTTCGGGGCTCCAGACCCCAACGGTCCCGGCGGCGTCGGCAACCTCAACAACCTCATCTACGTGGGGACTTCCGGCGGCCACATCTACGTCTCGCAGGTCGGCGGCGGCGCCAACGGCAACAACTATACCGATATCTCCGCGGGGCTGGGCGGTTCCGGCGTCTCGCAGATCGTGACCAACCCCACCCGCGGGAGCCACGAGGCCTACGCCGTGACCATCGGCGGCGTGTATCACATGGTCAACTCCACGGCCCCCGGGGCCACCTGGGTCAACATCACCGGGAACCTTTTTCAGGTGACGCACAACGACTTCGGGGTCGCCGCGCTGGTGGACACGCAGGCCAAGGTCTTCAGCAGCATTCAGGCCGATTATCGCTACGTCATCCCCGACAACTTCGCCGCCCCCGACGGCCCGACTCACCCGCTGCTGTACGTCGGCGGGGAGGGGGGGGTCTACCGATCGCTGGACAACGGGGTGACCTGGGGCCTCTTCCCCGACATGGGGCCCGGCAGCCTCAACAACTCGCCGGTGCAGGGCGGCAACCTGCCCAACGCCCACGTCTCGGCCCTGTCGATGGTGCTGGGCAACATCAACCCCACGACCGGCCGCCCGGACGTTTCCACCGGCCCGGACCTTCTGCTGGCCTCGACCTACGGCCGTGGCTCCTTCGCCATCCGCCTGGCCCCGCTGGTCTTCCCCAACACGGCGACGCAGACCAACCTGCTGACGATCACCACGGCCAGCGGCACCGGGACCTCCAACGGCAACCGGGTCTCCAACGATCCCAGGCCCATCGTCCGCGGCTTCAGTGAGCAGACCGCCTTCGGCAACACGGTGACGATCCGCCTGCTGGACCTGACCCCCGGCGCCAACGGCCTGCCCGTCGACCCCAACGTCGCGACGCCCATCGGCACCGCGACGACCGACGCGACGGGTCGCTTCACCGTCCGGGTCTCCGTGCCGTTCACGACCTCCGGCGTCAAGACCATCGGCGTGCAGGCGATCAACGCCGCGGGAACCAAGGGGAACGTCGCGACGCTCTCGTACACGTTCCTGAACACCCCCCCGGCGACCCCCTCGGCGCCGGTCCTTGAAGCGGCCAGCGACACCGAGCTTGGCGTCGGCGGCGCCGACTTGCTGCCCAATGGCGAGGAGATCACCAAGGTCACGGCGCCGGTCTTCGACGTGTCCAACTTCACCTTCTCCACCGCGTCGAGCCCGATCTCGACCCAGCTCCTCCGCAAGGTCGCCAGGGCCGCCGACAGCACCTATGTCGTCGTCGGCCAGGTGCTCAACCCGGTGTTGCCGACGACCGGGACGCCGCCGACCTTCGTGGCCATCACCGACACCGGCGGGGCGTCGCCCGCGGTGCCCGTGCCCGCCGGCCGCTATGAGTACGCGGCGCGGCAGCTCGACCTGGCGGGCAACTTCAGCGTGCCCAACAGCCCGAGCCTGCTGGTGACGATCGACACCGGGGCGCCCAGCACCCCGACCGTCCCGACCCTGGCCGCGGCCGACGACTCCGGCGTCCTCGGCGACAACAAGACCAACGTCGTCCGGCCCCGCCTCAGGGGCACCCTCGCGCCGGAGACGCCCGCCGAGTTGCCGGCGACCGTCCAGATCGTGAAGGTCGTCGGCGCGACAATCACCGTCCTGGGGTCGGCGACCGTCAACCCGGTGGACAACTCCTACCTGGTCCCGTTCACCAACGCGCTGCCCAACGGGCCGATCACCGTGCAGGCCCGGGCCGTGGACCTGGCAGGCAACTTCGGCCCCCTGAGCGCCCCCTATACCCTGACGATCTCCACCGTAGCCCCGGCGGTGCCGACGCTCGACATCTTCCCGACGGACGACACCGAGGTCGGCGGCGGGGCCGACTCGATCCCCAACGGCGAGATCACCCGGATCTCGCGGCCTCGCATGATCGGCACCGCGACGCCGGGCCTAAACATCGACCTGGTTTTCGCCTCGGCCCGCGACACCCCGCTGGCCAGCACCGTGGTGCCGCCGGGGGGCGCCCTCCTGGGGAGCTACCTGGTCCAGTTCCCCACCGCGCTGCTGGACGGGACCTATACCGTCCTGGCCCGCGCCCGCGACGTTTTCGGCAACACGTCGTTCAGCGCCCCGCTGACCCTGCAAATCCTGACCAAGGGCCCCGTCACCCCGCCGACGCTGTTCCTCGCCGCGACCGACCAGTACGGCAACGGCTTCGGCCCGGGGAACTTCACCACCGCCGTCCGCAAGGCGACCCTGGTGGGGGTCGCCGACCCCGGCCCCAACACTTACGTGGACGTGACGACCCCCGATGGCTCGCTCGTGGGCACCACGCAGGTCGGCGCCGACGGCAAGTTCTCGGTCCTGCTGAACCAGAACTACAGCAACGGCCGCATCACCCTCCAGGCCCGCGCCCGCGACCTCGCCGGCAACACCGGCCCCCTGGGCTCGACCATCAACCTGACGTTCACCACCGTCCTGGGCGACTACGACGGCGAGGGCAAGGCCGGCGTCGTCACCTTCCGACCGCCCAACGCCACCTTCAGCATCGCCAACGCCAACGGGTCGGCGGCGATGGTAGGCTTCGGAGCGCCCAACCTCGACATCCCCGTGCAGGCGGACTTCGACGGCGACGGCCGCACGGACATCGGCCTCTTCCGCCCGACCGACGGCACATGGAGCCTCCTGCAAACCACCGCCGGGGCTCGTCTGGCGACGCTCGGCGTGCCGGGCAGCCTCCCGGTGCCGGGCAACTACGACGGGCCGGGCCGGGCCGAGCTGGCCACCTACGACCCCAGTACCGGCAACTGGACGATCCTCAGCAGCGTGACCAACACGCCCTACACGATCCACTTCGGCCAGGCCTTCGACGACGTTCCGGTGCCCGCCGACTACTTCGGCGACGGCCGGACCGACATCGCCGTTTATCGCAGGTCGACCGGCGAGTTCCTCGTCCGCAACACCAACACCCAGGCCGTCAGCACCCTGACCGTCACCAAGGTCGGCGCGCCCAACCTCGACATCCCGATCCCGGCCGACTACGACGGCGACGGCAAGGCCGACTTCGCCACCTTCCAGCCGTCGACCGCCACCTGGACCATCCGCAACAGCGGCAACGGCCAGACCCTCGCGTTTGCCTTTGGCGCCACCAACCTGGACATCCCGGTGCCCCGCGACTACGACGGCGACGGCCGCGCGGACGTCGCCCTGTACCGTCCGACGACCTCGACCTTCTCCATCCTTCTCAGCACCGGCGGGGTGATGATCCTGCCCTTTGGGGCCCCCAACCTCGACTTGCCCGTCGCGGGGCCCTTAACGAGCCGGACCCCGAGCCGGGCCTCCTCCGGTCAGTCGCTGTCGACCAGATCGATCAGCGTGCAGCCGAACCTGGCGGCCCCGCGGTTCGCCTCGGCCGCGGTCCTGGCCCCCGTCGACTTCACCCCGACGACCGCCCCCGCCCCCGCCACCACCCTGGACTTCGGCCGTCAGGCGGCAACGTTCGCCGCGGTCAGGCCGGCCGTCGCCGCGGCCCCGGCCGTCGCTCCCCCCTGGGTCGCCCAGCGGACGGCGACCCCGGCGAGGAGGCAACCGGCCAAGGCCCGCCTGCATCTGGCCTCGCACCGAGTCAAGGCGCACCTGCAAGGCGCCGCCCTGGACAACCTCGCCAGGCGCCACATCCTTTCCTGACCCTGAAGCGACTCCCAACCGATCGAAACGCGTGGGGCGGACCTCTGGGTCCGCCCCCTTTCCTTGAAGCGATCGCGAGGGGTGGTCAGCTCAATCTCCAGGGGGGATGGGAGCCCGCCGGGGAGTGTTGACCGGAGCAGGACGCTTTACGCCTCGTCCTTGCCGACCTTGCGAAACTGCCCAATGCTGACGGGGGCGCGGTCGAATTTAAAGAGCGGAGGAAGCTTAAGCCAGAGTCTGATAATGGGCCTTATGTCTTATTGTGATCGAATGTTCGGATAATCGTGGTTGCGCCGACCCTGTTTCCCTTGCGACTCCCGCGGGCCCCTCGCGATCGGGACCATTTGTCGGCCATCAGGTTGTTGGGGGTTTTTCCTTGTTTATGCCGGCGGGCCGTCATTACAATCTACCGGCGAAGGCCACCCGTGGGAATCTCAACGGTGCGGGCCGGCCGCATGAGGCGAGTTCGGATCTCTTCACCCCTGACGACGAAAACGAGGTTCCATGAGACTCTCCTCCCGACGAGTGAGGGGCGCGCCGCGGCTCGAATTGCTGGAACCGCGCACGCTTCTCAACGCTAGCCCCTTGCATCACATGGGGCCTCCCGAGAGTCACGACCCGGCGATGAGCATTCTGGTCCGCTTCCTTGACCACGCCCCCGAGGCCGTCCAGGCCAGCCTCGGCGGCCTGGGGCCGGCGGCCCACGTCGTCAAGACGTGGGATTTTGGACCACAGCTCATCGACCTGGGCGTGGGCGCCGACCGCGCCGCCGCGCTCGACATGCTCCACAACGACCACAATGTCCTTTATGCCGAGCCCGATGCCCTGCTCCACACGACCGCGACGCCCAATGACCCTTTGTACCCGCAGCAATGGGGCCTGTCCAACACGACCAGCCCCGGCATCGACATCAACGCTCCCAGGGCCTGGGAGGTGACCACGGGCAATTCGAACACGATCGTGGCCGTGGTCGACACCGGGATCGACTACACGCACCCCGACCTCTACCTGAACGTCGCGATCAGCCAGGCCGCGATTCCCGACACGATCGGGGACCTGCCGAAGACCGGCATCGTGGACACCGACGGCGACAGCACCGACCCCAACTTCGACACCAACATCAGCTTCTACGACCTCAACTCGTTGAACGCCGACGGCACGCCCTACGCGACCCCCGGGATCAACGCGGCGTACACCTCCAAGTACACCACCGACCTTTACCCCTACGCCGCGGGCTACATCCACGCCGGCGACCTCCTGGCCGACCCGAACTGGACCCCGAATCCGGGCACCAACCTGGTCGGCTACAACTTCGTCGCGGGCACCCCCAATCCGTTCGACGACAACAGCCACGGCTCCCACGTCTCGGGCACGATCGCGGCGGTGACCAACAACGGGGTCGGCGTGGCCGGGGTCAACTGGAACGCCAAGATCATGCCTCTGAAGTTCCTGGGCGCCTCCGGCTCCGGATCGACCTCCGGGGCGATCGACGCCACCGTCTACGCCGCGGACAACGGGGCGAGGGTGATCAACGCCAGCTTTGGCGGTGGCGGGAGCTCCTCCGCGATGAGGGACGCCATCATCTACGCGGGCAGCAAGGGCGCGGTGTTCGTCGCCGCGGCGGGCAACAGCGGCCAGAACATCGACGTGACCCCCTCCTACCCCGCCTCGTACCACCTCCCCAACGAGATTGTGGTGGCCGCCATCGACATCAGGGGGGGCCTGGCCGGCTTCTCCAACTACGGGGCGACGACCGTTGACCTCGGCGCGCCGGGCGTCGGCATCCTGAGCACGACCCCGAACAATACCTACTCGTCCTACTCGGGCACGTCGATGGCCGCCCCGCACGTTTCGGGCGTCGTCGCCCTGGTGGCCGGGCTCCCCCAGTTCCAGAACCTCAGCGCCACGGAACTCGCTCAGAAGGTCATCTCCACCACCAAGCCGTTGCCCAGCCTGGCGGGCAAGACGGTCACGGGCGGCCTGGTCGACGCCTTCGCGGCCCTGCAATCCCCGCCGACCACGACAACCTCCACACCGGCTGAGCTGGCGACCACGAGTGACGCGGCCGTCCCCGCCGCGTCGGGTTTTGAAAGCGCTCCCCAGGTCGCCGGCGCTCCGGTGATCCTGGCCGCCCCCTTGTCGGCGGAGGCCACCGACTTGAACCGTGGGACCGCCCCGCCCCTTGCGGACCCGAGCCACCAGAGCAGGCGCTTGCGGTCCGCCACCTATCTGGTCGGCCTGCCCGCGGGCGTTGTGCAATGAGCAAGCTCCCCTTAAAGGCTCCGGGCTGTCGAGGGTCGTAGCCCTGGACGTGCGGAGAACCGATAAGCGGACGGGCGCCTGGTCCGCCAGCAGCGCGACCAGGCCCAGTATCCGCGTCAACAAAGGGATTTCCGCAAACAACGAGGTGGGCGTCATCGGCCCAGGCGGCCTTGTCGACGCGTGAGGAGGCGCCGTCGAGGAGTCGGACCGGGCGGTTCTGGTCAGGGGGACGTTGCGATCGCGCGTTGCCGAGGGAAGCGGCCGGCGGCTATCATGCCACGGCCCCTTGGCCCGGGCGCCGTTGGGGTGCGCGGTTCGCGGGGTGTTCCGAGGTTCCCTCGCATGAAGGTCGGCTTCAACGCGCGGCTGCTGACCGCGGCGTCGCTCAGGGGCTGGAACCGCTACACCCTGGAACTGCTGGCGGAACTGCCGGCGCTGGGGGTCGAGCCCCTGCTGTACCTCGATGGCCCGATCCATCCCGGCCACCTCGCGAGACTGCCGCCCGGCGGCTTCTCGGTGCGGGAGGCGCCGCCCTTGCGGTTCCTGGACTGGCAGAACCGCTGGCTGCCCCGCCAGTGCGCCCTCGACGGCGCGGAGGTCTTGCACAGCCCGTTCAACTTCGGCCTGCCCTGGTCGAGCCCCTGCCCGAGGGTCTTGACCCTGCACGACGCCATCGACCAGGTCTATTCCGCGGGCCGGGAACCCTGGTGGAAGAAGCTCCGCCCGAACGCCGTGCGCGACCGCCTGCCGCACTGGGTCTCTCGCACCCGCGCGCACCGGGTCATCACCGTCAGCAACCACGCCAGGGGAGACCTCGTCGGGCGTCTGGGCATCCCCGCCTCCAAGATCCGCGTCACCTACGAGTCGGCCGACCGCCGCTTCCACGAGCCGATCGCCGAGGCCGGGCGCCAGCGCGTCCGCGATGCGCACGGGCTGTCGCGGCCGTACCTCTTCTATATTGGTGGCTGGGAAGGGCGCAAGAACCTCCCGTTCCTGGTGCGTGCCTTCGCCGGCGCGGCCCTCGACGGCGTCGACCTGGTCCTCGCCGGGGGGCATGACGCCCAGCGCGCGGACCTGGAGGAGCTGGCCCGGTCGCTGGGCATGCTCGACCGCCTCCGGCTGCTGGGGTACGTCGAGGACGACGACCTGCCGGCCCTCTACGCCGAGGCGTTGGCGTTCGCTTACCCGAGCGCGTACGAGGGGTTCGGCCTCCAGCTCTGCGAGGCGATGGCCGCCGGCTGCCCGACCCTCGCGGCGAACGCCACCAGCCTGCCGGAGGTCCTCGGCGACGGCGGCGCGATCTTTGGCCTGTCCGACCCCTCCGAACTGTCCGCATTGCTGCGCCGGATCGCCGCGGACGCACCCTTCCGCGCGGAACTCTCGGCCCGCGCCCGCGCCCGCGCCGCCACCTTCTCCTGGCGACGCACCGCCGAGCAGACCGTTGCCGTCTACCGCGAGGTGATCGCCGACCGTCATTGAGGCCCCCCCGCCGCGGCGCGATACAGAGGGATCAGACTCGCGACGTGGGCGGACCATCGGAAGCGGCCGGACCACGCGAGCCCGGCCTCGCGGCGCTCGCGGCGGGCGTCGGGAGGGGTGTCCAGCAGGGCCAGGGCACCCTCGGCCCAGGCAGGAGCGTCGCCGACGGGGCGATACGACGCGACGGGGCCGCCAGCCTCGCGGAGGGCGGGAATGTCGCTGGCCAGGACCGGGGCGCCGCAAGCGATCGCCTCGGCCACGGGCAGGCCGAAGCCCTCGGCGTCGCTCGGCTGGAGCACCAGCGACGCCCGGCGATAAATGGCCGCCAGGGTCGGCCGTCGCAGCATCCCGAGGTGCCGGATCGCCCCCTCGACACCCAGGGCCTTCGCCTGCCGCGCCTGCTCGGGGGTGAACGGCCCTCCCACGCGGATCAAACGCGCCTCGGGCCGCGCCTTCCGCACGGCGTTGAAGACTTCCAGGAGAACGTCGATCCGTTTGCGAGGGATCGTCGTGCCCACGTGCAGCAGGTCGGCCGCGCCGGGGGATGGGGGGCCGAGCAGGCGATCGGCCTCGTCGTCCTGGATCGGGTCGGGCGCGGGGGTGTACTCGTCGGAGATGCCGTAGGGGATGACGTGCAGGCGATCGGCCGGGAAGAGGCTGTGCGCGAGCAGGGCCCGATGCGTCGCCTCGCTGATGCAGGCGACGGCCGCCGCCTTCTGAAATCCCGACAGGATCCGCCCGGCCATCGCCCGGAACCAGCGCGGCCTGGGCTCTGCGCGGGGGTCGAGCAGGCAACGGAAGGTGTCGAGGTCGTGGCAGGTGACGACCGCACGGCCCGGCGGCAGGGCGTGCACAAGCTGCGAATAGCTGTGGTCGACCAGGTGATACACGTCGAGGTCGCGAAGCTTCCGGATGGCCCTGGGGTAATCCCGGAACCGATTCAGGAGGCGATCGGCATTGCGGGCCGCGCCCCGGAGCCGCCCCGTGGGCAGCCTCCCCAATCGCGCGCGGAACCGCGGCCGGACGCGGGTTGCGTTGACCTCCGCGGCGTGCCCGGCTTGCAGGTGTTCCAGGATCATATCGCCGACCAGGTCCATGCTGGCCCAGCCCTCTTCCTGGTAGTCGCAGATCAGGGCCAGGCGGATTGCCATGAGAACTCCCGGGGCGCGACCTCCGGCGGCGGTTCGCCCGGACCTCCCGGGCCGACCCCCCGCGTTCGCCGGACATCCTAAACCCCCATTGGCTTCGTTCGGAACCCCCGCCGCGCCGGTTCTTCCGCGGGTGCCAGAGCCCGGACCGCCGTTGGGTTCGTTTCGCAACGGCTGCCGTCGCCCCGGAAGGCGATCGAGTCGTTGGAAATCCCCCAGGCCCCCATTGGGTTCGTTCCGCGCGGCGAGAGAACGTGGGGTCGGCTTGCCCAGCTTGCCAATGGGTTCGTTCCGTCGCGAGCCGCGTCCGCGTTGGGTTCGTTTCGCGCCGAGCGTTGGGAATCCGGAGTCGGGCGGCTGGCTTGCCCATCCTGCCGTTGGGTTCGTTCCGGGGCGGGCGCGGTGTGGCCTGGCGTCCGTTGGTCAGGAGAATTCTCGGAGATCGCACGCATCGCCGGCCGCCCTCCGCCCCCCGGGTGGGATCGCCGCCGCAGGATCATCCCCGCGTCCGGCCCGGGACATCATCGCGACCGGGCGGGGTGGCGGCGCGGGATTTCGGGCGGAGGACCGGGAAAGGTGATGGGTATGGATGTCCCGCTCGGCCCTTACCGCCTGGGATTGTCGCGGGTCGACAGGATTTCTTCGTACATCGTGATGTGGAGCCGCGCCAGCCGGTCCGCGCCGAAGCGGTCGGCGGCGGCGAGGCTGCCGAGGCGGAGGCGGGCGGCCAGGGCGGGGTCGGCCAGCAGGCGGCCGACGGTCTCGGCCCAGGCTTCGGGAGTCGGCTCGCGGACCAGGAGGCAATTCACCCCGTCGACGATCGCGGGCTCCGGGGCGTCCGGGGGCGTGGTCACCACCGGCATGCCGGCGGCCCAGGCGGCGTGCAGGGTCGAGCGCCGCAGCGAGGCGCCGTCGGCGAACGGCAGGAGCATGGCTCGCCCCTCGGCCAGGATCGTGCGGAGCCGGCGGTCCTCAACTTGAAAGCCGCCGGTGAACTCGACCCAGTCGGCGTCAGCGCCAGCGCTGAGGCGGGCGAGCAAGTCGGCGTGGGCCGGTCGCGACTCCGGGAAGAACGGGCCGACGACGCGCCAACGGATCTCGGTCTCGGGATGCCGGAGGCGCAGGAGCGTCAGAGCCCCGTGGACGGCGTCGAGGTCCTTGCCGTTGAGGAAGCCGAAGGTGACCAGCGGGCCGGATGACGGGCGGACGCCCCAGGAAGGGTCGGCCGGCGGGACGCTGTTGCCGCTCCACCAGAGGTGATCGGGGGGCCGTCCCGTCTGGGCCAGGCAGCGCTGGGCGTTGCGGGGGTCGTTGGCGATGACCACCCGCGAGCGCCGCACCAGCTCGTTGGTGTGGCGGACGCTGGGCAACTCGACGTGGTACTCGTGCAGGGTCGTGACCACCGCCGCGGAGGTTGAGGCCGCCAGGTGCGGGGCGGCGTCGGACTCGTGGAACGAGTGGATCTGATCCTGGATGTGCAGGACATCCGGGCGCAGCAGGCGCACGGCCGCGACGGCGAGGGCCTTGCCCGGCCCGTCCCACGCATGGTTGGGCCGGAGGATCGGCACGCGAGTGCCCGAGAGCCGGCTGATCGGGTTCTGATACCATCGCGGGCGCTTGCAGACCCAAAACCATCGCCAGTCGGGACGCTGCCGGGCCAGGGCGCGGACCAGCATGGCGGTGCAGTCGCCCACGCCGTCCATCGTCGGGGGGGCGTGGCCGCTGACCATGACGATGCGGGGCGCGGATCGGCTCGGCACGGGCGTCCTCGGAGCGGGAAAGGTCGGGGCGTCGGGGTCATCGGGAACGCCCCAGGACCTTGCCCAGACGGTCGAGCCAGAGGTGACGGTCGGCCGGGCTGAGCAGGAAGCGGCCAGCCAGCAGCAGGAAGGCCAGGGCCGAGCATCCCATCATCGCGGCCAGCGTGACCCAGCCTTGCGGCGGATAAGCCCGCGACGCCCATCGCAGCGCAAAGGCGTAGGGGACTCCCAGAGCCACCGGGACGAGGACGGCCCGCACCAGCGCCGGGATGGAGGTGCCGAAGTCCTGCCGGAGCCGCAGCGGCGACGTCCAGGCCGTGACCGTCAGGATGGCGATGGTGGTCCCCAGCAGCGGGCCGATCAGGCCCAGCGTGGCCGTCAGGGCGATGCTCGCCACCAGGTTCAACACGGCCGCCGCGGCGGAGGGGACGACGATCCGTCGCACCCTCCCGGTGCCGCCGAAGCACCAGCCCCACAGCGAGAAGACGCTGACCAGCAGGGCGTTGATCGCGGCCAAGCCGATCAGGAGGTCGCCGACGCCGGTGGCGGGGGCCTGGGCCTTCAGCCAGATCCTCAGGAAGTCGCCGTTGAAGGCGAAGATCGGGGCCAGCGCCGCCACGCCCAGGACCGCGACCAGGCCGGTCAGCTCGACCAGTCGGCGGTTGAAGAGCGCGCGCTCGCCGCGAGCGTGGAGCTCGGCCAGGGCCGCCCAGCTCGCGTTGCCGATGCCCTGAAGCTGGCCTTGCGCCAGGAGGGCCAGCCGCTGGGTCAGGAAGAACCACAGGACCAGACTCTGATCTCCGAGCACGGCGCTGATGATGATGGAGTCCGACAGGATGGCGATCCGCCCGCTGATGTTGAAGATCAGGGTCGGGCCGCTGAGCCCCCAGATGGCGCGGCGGACCTCGGGGTCCGGCCTCGTGGTCCAGATCTCCCGCAGCAGGCCGGGGTGGCGGGTGCAGGCGGCGCGGGCGATCGCCAGGGCCACGAGGATCGTGCCGGCGGCCATCGCGGCCATCTGCCCGGTGATGCCCCCGCCCGCGTAGGCCAGGGCCACCGCGGCGACCTGCACCAGCACGGCCTGCATCGTCAGCAGGAAGTTGATCCGGTAGCTGCGCTGGCCGGCCTCCAGCAGGGCGCGCATCGGGATCATCGCCAGCGTCATCCAGCCGATCAGCCCGACAAACCAGGCCCGGTGCAGGTCGACGCGCAAGGAGGCCGCCACCGGGATCAGCCGGTCCAGCAGGCCGGTGGCAACCAGCGCGGAGCCGACGGCCAGGACCGGCAGGGTCAGAAGCAGGTACGCGCGGGTGCCGGCGGCCATCGTGTGGTGCATCCGGCGGTCGTCGCCCCTGGCCAGCGACCCGGCCAGCAGCGGTCCCAGGGTGCCTCCCAGGCCCAGCTCCAGCAGGGTCAGCCAGCCGTACAGGTCGGTCGCCGTGCGGGCGGCGCCGAGGCCCTCCTTCCCCAGGAACCGCAGGAGCATCGGCGTCGCCGCCAGGCCAACGCCCAGGGTGACGACCGAGTAGATCAGGCTGCTGGCGGCGTTGTGCCCCGCCAGCCGGGTGCGCCCCGGGGCCGGCGCCGGCGCCGGCGTCGGGGCGGCGGGGGCCTCGCTGGCGGTCTCGACTTCGGCGGCGTCCAAGTGGCGTCGGCCTCCGAGGGGGGGGGCGGGCCCACGCGGGCCCTTGCGAACCAGGGAGGAGGCCCGCATGCAGCCCCCGTGCCTCGGCCCAACTTTAGAACGCGAAGTAAATGAACGTCGTCGGGGTGGAGGGGGTCAACGCCACGATCGACATGAAGATCATCATCCAGACGTTGAGCTGGACGTACCAGGGCCACCGGGGCATCGGGTCGAACGTCCCCGCCCGCGCCTGGATCACCTCGAAGACCGCGAAAAACCAGCCGTAAAAGCAGAAGTCGCGCAGGGCCGCAACCGTTGCGGGCGACCCGTGGGGGTGCAGCGCGATGGCCTGCACGAAGACCGCGACGGTGGTCAGGTTGCGCGCCCGGAAGAGCAACCACCCAAAGCACGTCAGGTGGAACATCAGCAGCCCCAACAGGGCCGTCAGCCCGCGCGAGTAGGCCCGGTCCTCCGTGCGCACGCCCGCCACGCGGTAGGCCACCAGCAGCAGGCCGTGGTACGTCCCCCAGAGGACGAACGTCCACGCCGCCCCGTGCCAGAGCCCCCCCAGGACCATCGTCAGGACCAGGTTGCGGTACATCCTGCCGGTGCCGCCCCGATTCCCTCCCAGGGAAATATACAGATAATCCCGCAGCCACGTGGAGAGGCTGATGTGCCAGCGCCTCCAGAAGCTCGAAGGGCTGGTGGCGAAGTAGGGGAGGTTGAAGTTGACCATGATGTCGAAGCCCAGCAGCTTCGCCGTGCCGCGGGCGATATCGCTGTAGCCGGAGAAGTCGCAGTAGATCTGCACGGCGAAGGCGTACACCGCCAGCAGCAGGCGAAGCCCGTCGTGCGGCACGGCCACCGAGTCGCGCAGCTGGTCGAACTCGCCGAAGGCCGCGTTGACGATGATCGCCATGTTGTCGGCCACGACCATCTTCTTGTAGAGCCCCCAGGCGATCAGCCAGCAGCCCTCTCGGAAACCCTCCCTCCCCACCGGCCGCCGGAGGCGCTGGAACTGCGGGAGCATGTGATGCGCCCGCTCGATCGGCCCGGCCACCAGCTGCGGGAAGAACGACACGAACGCCGAGAAGTCGATGAGCGACCGCGTGGCCGGCATCAGCCGGCGATACACGTCGATGGTGTAGCTCATCGACTGGAAGGTGTAGAACGAGATCCCGACCGGCAGCACAACCTTCAACGTCACCATGTCGGGGGGGCGGCCGAAGACCGACTCGTACCACGCCGCGAAGTTCCCGGCGAAGAAGTTGAAATATTTGAAGAAGCCCAGGATGACCAGCTGCCCCGTCACGCTGGAGGCGATGAAGGCCCGTCGCCGCGACCCCTCCGGCATCCGCGACGCGGCCGGATAGATGGCGTTGGCCAGGACGACGCCCGCCACGACGCCCGCGAAGACCTCCCAGCCGAGGCGGTTTCCCAGCAGGCGTCCCCAATCCACGGCCAGGCCCGACGCCGAAGCCGAAGCCGAGACCGCCACCTCTTCCGCTTTCCACTGGACGGTCACCAGCAGAAACGCCGAGAGCAGCAGCAACAGCGACCCAACCGCCCGCGAACGCGCGGAGATGCGCCCCGTGTCAATCATCAGGGCGCAGTAGAAGTCCAGGATCGAGGAGAAGATCGCCAGGAAGAGGAACCGGATGTCCCAGCACCCGTAGAAGAACCAGCTTGCCCCCAGCAGCAGCAGATTCTGGGCGCGGAGCCGGCGCGCCAGCAGCCAGTAGGCGGCGTAGACGACCACGAAGAAGGCGGCGAATTGCTGGCTATTGAACAGCATGGGGCGCGTCGGCCTCGAAGTCCGCGGCGATGCGGGCCAGGGCCGGGCGGAGCGCCGCGTCCAAGGCCCGGTAGCCCGCGGGGTTCAGGTGGAGCGTGTCGGCCTCGAACGCCGGGTTGATGCGACGGCCCTCGGCCAGCACCGCATCGCAGTCGACCGCGACGACGCCGGGGCCGGCCATGCCCAGGATCGCCCGGTTCACCTCGCCGACGGCGTCGACCGTCGCGTCGGACCAGAACGGCCGGCGGGCAAGGTTCACCCGGCCGACGGGGAAGACCGTCAGGACGACGACCACGACCCCGCCGCCCCGCAGGCGGGCGACGATCCCCCGCAGGTTCGTCAGGCACCCCCGGACGATCGCGGCGCGGCGACTCGGGAACAGGCCGATGGTCTTCAAATCGTTGATGCCCGCCTCGACCACCACGACGCGGGGCCCCAGCGCCAGGGCGTCGCGGTCCAGGCGCAGAAGGATCTGCGCCGAGGTCTGGCCCCCGACGCCCCGGTTGACGGCCACGAACCCCGACGGCAACGGCGGCACGCCCCACTGGGCGATGCGCGAGTCGCCCAGCAAGACCAGCCGCGCGCGGCCCGGCGCGGGGAGCGGGAGCGGGAGCATCGCGCCAACGGCGGCGTCGTTTCCGAAGGTGGCCAGGCCGGCCGGGTCGAGGCGCACGGCGTGCTCGCCCCGGTACGATTGCAGCGCCGATTGGGCCAGCCAGGCGTTCAGGACCGCGGAGGCCAGCAGCGCCGCCGAGGCCGCCAGGGCTGCGGCCCGCCACGGCGAGGACCGGAGGCGGGTCGTCGGGGGCAACGTCACGGGCGCGAGACCCCCGAGGCGTCGCCAGAGCCCGCCTCAGGCCCAGCGGCCGGGACCAGCCCCCGACGGACCAGGCTCCGCGCGATGGCCTTGCCGATCTCGCGGTGGCCGATCTCGTTGAAGTGGGCGTCGTGCCGCAGGTGGAACGAGACCCCCTGCGCCAGCCAGTCTTTGGCCTCTTGCCCCAGGTCCCAGTAGGGCTCGCCCGCCGCCCCGATCATCGCCTCATCCGGCGCGGAACGCCCCTGGTTGATGGTGGACGGCGAGCAGATGGCGAAGCCAGCCCCCACCGCCTTCGCCTCCCGCTTCATCGCCAGGTAGGTGGCGACCGTCAGCCGGCACGGCAGGCCCTTGCGGAAGGCGTCGAGCCCCTCCCCCCGCCCCGGCACCGAGGGGCTGAAGCCCACGCCGTTGATCATCCTGGCGACCATCGGCACCGTCGAGAGCACCTGGAGCGCCAGCGTGCAGGCCACCGACCGGCAAACGACCTTGTCGCGGAACCAGAGCCACCGCCCCTGCGACGGCGGACACTTCTGGCTGACGACCTCGCCCTGGTTGTCGAGGTGCATCTCCACGTCCAGCGGGTAGCGCGGGACCGGAACGTTGCGCAGCTCCAGCGCATCGTCATCCCCCAGGGCGAAGTATCCCTTGCCGAACTCGCGATAGGGGCGGTGAAGCTCCATGTTGGTGGCCAGCTCGATGCCGCCGGTGCAGTACATCACCAGGTCCGGCCGGTACTTCAGCCCTTCTCGCCTCAGATAGAGGAGCGCCTGGTCGGAGCCCCAGCCCCGGCAGGCGGCATTGAGGACCTGCGCCTTGCACCCGAGGCGGGCCAGCTCCTCCTCCATGACGCGTGTGAAGACCTGCTCCCGCGGGACCTCGAACCCGACGGTCACCGAGTTGCCCAGGACGAGGATGCGGGTCACGCCCTCGGGCTTCTGGTAGCCGATCTCGCGCTCGCGGAGGCCGTGGGAGTTGATGTCGATGGTCTGCCGGCAGTCGATCTTGACAAACGTCCCGTGCGCATTGGGCTGGTGCCACCAGCCTAGCTCGGGGTCGTACCGCCAGACGACGCTCTCCTTGGTCAGCGGGCTGATGCCGAAGAGATACCTGGGGACGACCTCCAGCCAGCAGGCGACGATGGCCAGCGCCAACGCGGCGCGCCCCAGGCGTCGCAGCCAGGAGCCGCGCACGCCCACGGCAGGCCGATCGGCCCTTGGCGGCTCGGCCCCCTGCTCAACGTGTTGCGGCTCAGCGTCACTGGGCATGGTCGTCGGTGACTCCAGGAGCCGGACTCGGCGCCCGATTGACTATACGAAACGATCTCCAACCGTGCAATTCATGGCGAGGCGGGGAACAGGGGCCGCCTCATGCCGGCGGAAACGGGCACGAGGTGGTCGGCCGCGCTGACGGCCGCGGCCAGGACCCAGAACTGGAGCCCCAGCGGGATCACGAACGTCGGCATCCCCAGCGACGAGACGACGATGCCCAGGTCCAGCGCGAAAACCACCGCCGCCCAGTAGGCGATGTCGGGATCGCGGCTCCTCAGCGCGATGCGCCCCAGGTCGTACAGCGCGAAGCCCAGGGCCACGACGTAGACCACCATCAGCGGAACGCCGCCGTCGACGGCCCAGCCGGTGATCTGGATCTCGACCCAGATCTGGCCCCGCTCCCTGCTGATCCGCTTGTCGCCGAAGTAGGCGTGCATCGGCCCCCAACGGCCCAGCCCGGCGCCCAGCGGGTAGTCCGGCACGATGACGGCGAAGGTGTGGGTGAGGAAGTTGCCGCGGTTCTTGTCGAAGGTCTTGGTGGGGTCTTCCTCCAGCAGTTCCTGGAACCGTGCCAGCGCCCCCTCGCCGCCGACCGACGCGACCCACGCCAGCGACGCGACAAAGATCAAGGCGCAGGCGGCGCCCATCTGGGTCAGCTTGCGGAACTGGCGCTGCACGGCCATCAGGCCCATCAGCGTCGCCAAGGAGCCAACCAGGATGAGGAGCATCACCCGGACCTGGCTGAAGTAGATGAGGATCAGGCCGGCCATCGCCAGGCCGAGGCTCCCCAGACGCTTCCAGGTGGCCATGGGCCGCAGCGTCCAGCCAACCCCCAGCAGCGCGGCCATCAGGCCAGCGCTGGAGGCGCCGATGCCGGGGCTATCGGTCAGGCCGCAGGGGCGCATGATCATCTGGCCGTTGGCCCCCTCGTAGCTCTGATTCTCGGCGTCGGTCATGCCTTCGATGAACCGGATGTCCGGCGGGTTGAACGTGTTGGGCCGCAGCACCTGGCCAATGCCCATCAGGGCGCTGGCGGAGTTGCACAGCAGCAGGATCGCCATCACCCGCCCGACCTGCCGCCGCGAGATCAAGGCGCTGGCCCCCCAGAAGGCCGGGGCCAGGATCGCCAGGTTGACGACGATCTGCGCCAGTCCCGAGGCCGGGGAGTTGAGCCCCGGATTGGCCAGCGACAGGACCAGCCACACCGACGCCGCCAGCAGCCAGGGGGTCGAGGGGTGTCCGCCCCCGGGGGGCCGGCGGCCCTTGATCAGGAGGGCCACCCAGGCCAGCAGCGCGATGGCGTAGACCCCCACGCGCGTGACGATTCGCACCGCCGACATGCCCGGCACGAACAGCAGGGCCGGCAGAAGCGTTTGCGACAGGATGGTCCATTCCAGCCAGCCCCAGGGGACCATGCGCACGCCCCCGCCCCAAACCCCGGCGGCGACCCGGGGGGTCGGCCGGAACGGCGGCGCCGGCCGTTGCGGCGGGGCGATCGGAGGTTGCGGGGCCATCGGGGGGGTCCTCGACCAGGTTCACTCCACGCGGGGCGGCGCCTCGGCTCGGTTCGGCTCGGCTCGGCTCGGCTCGGCTCAAGCGGCCCCTTCGATGTGCGCGACGACTTGCGCGGCCATGTCATCCCACGTGCAGGAGCGGAGGGCCGCGGCGAAGTCGGCCACCGACGCGCGATACGCCTCGCGGGCCCCCCACCACGAGCGGAGCCGCGCGACCAGGTCGTCGAGGTCCTCGGGGTCGGGCAAGACCAGGCCGCGGAGGCCCTCCGGGTAGCGCTCGGCGATGCCCGAGGCTTGCGTGATGAAGGCCGGTAGGCCGCAGCAAAGGGCCTCCTGCGTCACCAGCGAGTAGCCCTCGTAGCGCGAAGGCAGGCAGTGGGCGTCGCAGGCCCGGAAGATGTCCGGCACGTCGCGGCGGAAGCCCAGGAAGTGAATCCGCCTGGCCAGGGCGCCGTCGGCCTCGGCGCGGGCCTTCCACGAGGGCAGTTCGGCCCCGGAGCCCACGACGACCAGGTCGGCGTCCCAGGAGGGGGACGCGCAGAGGACTTTCCAGGCCGCGAACAGGGTGTCGAACCCCTTGCGGCGGTCGCCCAGGGCCCCGACGAACGCCACCAAGGGGCGGTCCTCCGGCAGGCCGAGCCGCCGGCGCAGGGCCGGGCGCTCGTCGGCGGCGATGGGGCGGAAGACCTCGGCGTCGATGCCGTAATACGCCGTGCGGATCTTGCGGTCGTCGACCCCCAGGCGGTCCACCAGGTCGGCGCGATTGCGCTCGCAGGTGGTGACGACCAGGCGGGCCATGGCGACGGCCTTGCGTTCCTCGCGGAGCATGTTGCGGTAGTTCAGCCGCCCCTTGACGCGGTTCAGGGGACCGCCCCTGGGGTCGTGCGGGTCCGAGGCGTGGACGTGGTGGACCCAGTTGACGTCGCCGAAGAAGCAGTTGCCGCCGTTGACCACGACCCGCGCCCCGCCGACGGCCAGCGCCTCGGCGACGCGGCGGCCCTGGCGGTGGATGAAGGGGGAGCCCAGCAAATAGGAGTTCAAGGGCTTGGGAACGCGGTGCAGCACCACGGCCGGCGACGCTTCCAGGTCCGCGGCGATGCGGTGGCTGACCAGGTGGACCTCGGTGTCGCCGAGGCGGGCCAGGTGCGCGGCCAGGGCGTAGTTGGCGCGGTCCATGCCGCCGGTCTTGACGAAGTCGCCGCTAATCAGCGCGAAGCGCCGGGCGCGGGGCGGAGCGTGAGCCATCGCGGCGGTCGCGGCTGCGGTCGTCATGGCGGTGGGTCTCTTCTGAACCGTGGCGTGGCGTCTGGGATCACAGGCCGCTGGCCAGGACGGGGCGGGCCGCGGGGCGGGGCGATGGCTCGCCGGCCAGGACGCGTCGATAGATGGCCAGGCTGCGATCGGCCATGGCGCGGTGGTCGAACTCGCGAATGGCGCGCTCGCGGGCCGCGGCGGCCAGGCGGCGCCGTAGTCCCGGCTCGGCCAACAGGCGGTTGGCGGCGTCGGCCAGGGCCGCGGGGTCGTCGACCGGGACGGTCAGGCCGGTTTCCTCGTGGCGGCTGACCCAGTCGACGCCGCTGTGGGGGACGTGGGTGTTGAGGACCGGGCAGCCGCTGGCCATCGCCTCGACCTGCACCAGCCCGAAGGCCTCGCTGCGGGCGTTGGAGGGGAACCAGAAGGCGTCGGCCGCGAGGTAGTAGGGCGTCAGCACCGGCACGCCGCCGCACAACACCAGGCGGTCGCTGACGCCCAGGCGGAGGGCCTCGGCCTCCAGGGCCGGACGGTCCGGCCCCTCGCCGACGATCAGGAGCGTGCCGGGGACGCGCGTCAGGGCGCGGATCGCGTTGAGGAAGCCCTTGTAGTACACCAGCCGTCCGCAGCCGACCCACAGCGGCCCCGGGTGCGCGGCGCGGAGGCGGGCGGCCTCCTCGCGGTCGGCGGCCGTCGGCTCCAGGTAGGGCGCCAGGTCGATGCCGTGCGGCAGAACTTCCAGGCGGTCGACGTAGGGCTTCAGGAAGCGGGAGCCGGCCGGGTAGCCCGGGCTGGTCGTCAGGATCGCCCGCACGCGGCGATAGGCCAGCCGCTCCAGGGGCCGGAAGAGGGCCCCCAGCAGGCGCTGGCGGATCACGTCGCTGTGGTACGTCACCACCAGCGGCGTGGAGGGCCGGGCCCGCAGCAGGGCCAGGATCATCGTCGGGTTGGGCACGTGCAGGTGCAGGATGTCGGCCTCGACGCGCCCCAGGGCGCTGACCAGGTCGGGGCACACGTCCAGCTTCGCCGCCGAGGCCCTGCGGCCGAAGCGGGTGACTTCCACCTCGCCGTCGCGCTCCACGGCCGTCGGCCCGGCCTGGTGGTTGACGCAGAAGGCCCGCACCCCCATCCCCAGCGCCGTCTGCGCCCTGGCGAGGGTCTGCACGTGCGACTCCATGCCGCCGGAGGCCGGGGGATAATACTTGCCGAGGTGGCAGACGCGCGGGGCGGTCATGGCGGTTCAGTTCCTGGCGCGGGGATTGTCCGGCCTTTGATGACTCTAGCTGACCCCGGCCTTGCCGGGACCGAGGAGGGAAGGAGCGCCCCGCGGGGGAAATCCGCCCGCAAGGGACGGGCCGCGATCAGGGCTGGAGGCGGAAGTACGCGGTCCCGGACCCCCGGGCAATCTCGGCGTCCCCGGCCAGCGTGAAGCCGGCATCGCGAATGCGGTCGAAGAGCGGCCCCTTGGGGGCGTTGGGGTGGTATTCCAGCGCGAGCGCCCCGACGCGGCGCAGGTCCTCCGGCGCCGCGGCGCCCAGAACGTCGTGCTCGGAGCCCTCAATGTCCATCTTCAGGAGGTCGACGCGGTCGATCCCCTCGCGAGCCCACAGGGTCGCCAGGGTGATCGCCTCCACGGGCAGGCCCCCCTGCTCCACGCGACTGTGGTCGGCGCGGTACATGCCGCGCGACTGGCTGGGCCCCTCGGCGTCGTTCATGTTGCGGGTGCCGTCGGCGCTGGACAGGGCCCAGGGCCGGCAGCGGATGCGGTTGCCCAGGCCGTTGCGGGCGACGTGCGCTTCCAGGCGACCCAGGGTCTCCGGGAAGGGCTCCAGGGCGATGACCTCCGCCGCCGGGGCCGCGCGCGCGGCATACAGGCTGAAGGCGCCGATGTTCGCGCCGGCATCGACGATCGTGCGGCAGGAGGGGTCCACCGGGTACTCGTGCCGGAAGAAGATGATCCAAACGGTCACCAGGTCGTGATACTCGCGCAGCGTCAGGACGTCGCCAGCGGGCGTGCGGAAGTCGCGCGGGTAGGAGGGGGCCTTCAGCCCGAGATAGCCCCCCACCAGCGCCGGCCAGTCGCGCGAGTGGCGGATGCACCTCAGGACTTCCGGGGCGCGCCTGGCGTGGCGGAAGGCCCTGAGCACGCGCGGCGTCTTCATGGCGGCGGGGGTCCCCCGGGTGATGGTCGTCATCGTCGTCGTCATGCCTTGGCCGCGAACAGGGACTGGTTCTCGCGGACCCATCGCAGAAGCTTGACGACCCCCTGGGCCGTGGCGACCTCGGGCCGCCAGCCCAGCAGGCGCCCGGCCTTGCGGACGTCGGCCACGAAGACGCGCTGATCGCCCGGCCGCCAGTCGGCGTAGGGCGGGTTGAGCGGGCGGCCGAACTCGCGCTCCAGCAGGGCGACCAGTTCCCGCAGGCTCAGGGTGTTGCCGGGGCCGCCGCCGACGTTGAAGACCTCGCCGCTGACCGCGTCGATGCGATCCAGGGCCCTCGTGTAGGCGTCGACCAGGTCGCCGACCCACAGGGTGTCCCGGATCTGCTTGCCGTCGCCGAAGATTGTGAACGGCTGGCCGGTGGTCACCGCGACGCAGAACCAGGCGATCCAACCCTGGTCCTCGATGCCAAACTGGCGGGTGCCGTAGATGCACGACTGCCGGAACGTGACGGTTCGAATCCCGTAGATGCGCGCGTAGTCGCGCACGTACTGGTCGCCGGCTCCCTTGGAGTTGCCCGAGAAGTAGGCGCATCCGCCCTGACGGACCATCACGATCGAGTTGGGCACCTCGACGCAATACACCGGACCGTTGTAGTCCACCCAGCGGCTCCGGTCCTCCCCCAGGTTGCACTGTGTCGTCCGGGTCGTGTTGCCATAGACCCGGAAGAACCCCTGGGGATCGCGACAGACCCGCGCCGCCAGCCCGCACCGGATCGCGATCTCCTGGACGTCGTCGGCGAGTTGCTTGGAGACCGTCGTGTAACGCCAGCCGTTCTTGCTGTGCTGATTCCCGTCGCCGTCGAGCAACGTCCGGAGCAGGACGGTGAGGTGCCCGGCGTCGAGTTCCTTGATCTCCTGGGGGATGAACTTCGCGTGGCTCTTGCCGAACTGCTTGAGGTACTCGTAGAGCTGCCTGGACGTGGCCGTGATGTGATGCCCGTCCGCGCAGGGCGACAGCCCGACGGCGCGCATCACGGCCTTGGCCTCGTCGTGGCGATAGTAGGTCGTCAGCGTCACGGTGCAGTTGCCGGTCGCCTCCGCCTCGTAGCAGTGCCCCTCCGCGAGATACCAGCCCAGGAAGCGGAGCCAGTCGGCCATCGGGACCGACCTGGGCGGGAAATCGTGCTTGTGTTTCCCGGCCTTCACCGCGGGGATCGCGAATTCCTCGCGATCCCGGCCGCCGACGACCGTGGCCGCGAGCAGGTACGCCATCGGTTTGCCGGCGATCTCGCTCGCCTGGGCCAACTTGGGCCCGACGAGGCCGGTGCGCGTGCAGTCCCAGGCCACGAACATGTTGTGGTTCGGCGTGACGCAGGTCCGCAGCCGCCTCCCCTCCTGCACGTACATCTTCCCGTCGTGCGCGAAGCGGAAATGCCGGGTCGGCCGCTGAAACTCGGCCACGTCACGGTCGCGGTTGTAAGTCAGCACCTCGTCTTCGGGCGTGAGGTCGGGGAACCGTCGCCACCCTCGCCGGGTGAGGACATCGGTATCTTCCGAATAGCAGCACCCGTAGGGCGAGTGGAAATCCAGGGGCTCGGACTCGTCGACGCCGTCGGGCCGATCCTCGTAGGCGTAGCGGCCGTCGCGCTCCACGACGCGGACGTGCTCCAGGTTGCCGTAAACCTTGTTGGTGGAGCTGTAGATCACCGCCGGTCGGCAGGCCGCGGCGGTGCGGACCGCCTCCAGGACGTTGAAGGTGCCCAGGGCGTTGATTTCGAAGTCGGTGCGCGGATCGACCACGCTGGTGGTGACGGCCACCTGCGCGGCCAGGTGCAACACCGCGTCGGCGTCGGCGTGCCGGCCGATGACCTCGGCCATCGCGGCGGCGTCGCGGACGTCGGCCTTGACGAAATCGTCGATGCCCTGGTCGCGGAGCCAGGCGAGGTTGGCGTCGGCGCCCCGGCGGCTGAGGTTGTCGACCAGGACGACGTGATCGCCGGCTTCGTGGAACCGGGCCGCCGCGTGGCAGCCGATGAAGCCGGCTCCGCCGGTGATGATCCACTTGCGTCGCATGCGGTGCATCTCAATGGGGATGAGCGGGTCAGGTCAGGTCAGGTCAAATCGGGGCCGGTCAAGTCGGGTCAGGTCGGTTCGATCCGGCGTTGCGTCTGGGGGATGAGCCCTCCCAGCGGCTTGGCCGACGAGTCGTCCTCCTCGACGATCACCAGCCAGCGGACCAGCCGGATCTGGATCCAGACGAGCATCAGCGCGATGGGCATCATCGCGAAGCCGGCGGTGTCGTGGCTGACCTTGGCGATGGTCCAGTCACCCCAGAGAATCGCCGTGGGGCCGAACTGATGGTAGGCGTACGCCGTCAGGACGATCCGCAGGATGTTGCTGATCAGGGCGATCGGCACGGCGCTGGCCAGCAGGAGGCCCTTCTCCCAGATCGGGGCTTCGAGGACGATGGTTGTGGCGGCGATCAGGGCCACGAAGCTTTGAAGCATCGACAGGCCGTTGCAGGCCCGCTCAACCTCCAGTTTCTCGATGCCGATGAAGATGACGTTGCCCTCGGCCAGCACGGGCAGGCCCAGCAGGTGGAGGATCGTCGTGCTTCCCAGGGTCGCCAATTGCTGGAGGGGCTGAGCCAGGAAGGTGTTGAAGCTCGGCGGCAAGGGCATCATGAACCACAGAAAGCCGATCGAAGGCGCCGCCCAGAGCAGCGTCCACCAGCCGCCGAAAGCCAGCGTCAGGGCGGCCACGGCCAGCGGGATGGTGGCCGACTCCACCCACATCTCGTTGACCTCGTAGAGGAAGGCCCGCAGCCCGAGGACCGCCGCCAGCAAGACCCAGCCCAGGGGGTTGGGCCGAAAACGGTCGCGGCGGAACTTGTCGCGGCGGTGCCACAGCAGGCCCAGGGCGATCGGGATTACCAGGAACCCGTGGTTGGCGTTGGAGTCGTGGTCCCAGGTCTCCACCAGGTCCACGAAGTTCGGCGCATAGGCCCACGCCAACGCCGCGGCCACCAGCACGGCGGCCGTCACTTCGGGGGCGCCGAAGGCCCGCGCCGCCGGGGGTTTGCTCGCGAGCGTTTCCACGTCCGTTGCCCGGGGTTCGAGGAAAGGGCGGTCCGAACGCCTGGGGGCCCGCCCCGGCTGCGATCGTCCCGGCCCCGAGGGCTCAACTCAACTTCACTTGGCTTGGCTCGGCTCCGCTCCGCTTAGGTCAGCATAGGACAGATGCGGCGGGCCTCAGGCCTGGGTGACCCCGGCCTCCGGGCCGGTCGCGTCGGAGGAAGAGGAATAAGAGTAGTTGCTGTAATTCGAGTCGGCGCTGCGGACGCCGTTGACCACGGCGCCCAGGATCGGGACGCCGACGGAGGCGAGCTTCTGGCGGGCACGCTCCACCAGGGGGAAGCGGCTGGTGTCGTGGCGGACGGCCAGGACGGCGCCGTCGGTCCAACGGCCCAGGACCAAGGCGTCCGGCACGGCCAGGACCGGCGGGGCGTCGACGATGACGATGTCGAAGGCGTCGCGGAGGCGGGCCATCAGCGTCCCCAGGCGTTCGCCGTGCAGCAGCGGGCTGGGGTCGAGCCCCGCGGTGCCGGCCGGCAGCAGGTGGAAGCCGCCCGCGTGGCCGACGACCACCATCGCTTCCTCGGGCTCGACGCGCCCGGCCAGGACGTCAGCCAGGCCGGGCCCGGCGGCGATGTCCAGCAGGCGCGACTGCGAAGGCCGCCGCAAGTCGGCGTCGACCAGCAGGGTCGTCAGCCCCGCGTTGGCGCAGCGCCCGGCAAGCTGGGCGGCCAGGGTTGACTTGCCCTCGCTGACGCAGGCGCTGGTGATCAGGATGCAGCGGCTGCCGGTGCCGGTGCCGCGCCCCGCCCAGATCTGCACGCGGAGGTGGTCCAGGCTCTGCACGAACTCCTCCACCTGGCGCTGCGACCGCTGGGCGTCGTTGCCCCAGGGCAGCGCCCCCCGCGCCTGCCTCGGGCTGGGCAGGGGCGGCACGACGCCGATGACCCCCAGTTGCAGCCGCGTGGACAGGTCCTCGGGGTTCGCCACGCGCCCGCCGACGATCTCAAGCGTCACGAACAGCCCCAACACCGCGGCCAACAGGACCACCGGCGTGGCGGCCATCAGCTTGACCCGGTGGTTGCTGGAAGGCTGACGGCTGGGGATCGCCGGCACGATGTGGACCTTGTTGGCGTTGAGCTGGGCGTCCAGCTCGGTCGCCTGCAAGTTGCTCTGGACCTTCTCCATGACGGCGCGGATGTAGCTCATCTCCTGCTTGGCCAGGTCCACTTCCAGGGTGTCTCGCTGCTCCGCCTGGGCGACCTCCTTGCTCAGGACCCTCATGGTCTTGAGCCGCTTCGTGAGACCTTCCTGGCGGATCTTGAGCATGGCGACCTGCTCCTCGGCGTCGCGCACCTGGCGCTCGGTGTCGCCCGCGACCAGGCTCTGCATCTGCTTGCGGATCACCGGCTTCTTGCGGGCGACCAGCTCGCGGTACTCCCCCTTGACCGACTCCAGGGACCTCTTGGCCTCGACCGTCGCCGGGTCGCCGGGCCTGCGGGACAGCGACTTGGCCCTCGACAGGCGGGCGAGGGCCTGGGTCCACTTCTCTCCCAGCAGGGTGACGGTGGGGTCGGCCTTCAGCGCGTCGTCGACGGCCAGCTCCAGCTTCACGGTGTCCTGCTGGGCCCGGCGGTGCGTCTTCAGGTGGTCCAGTTTCGCCTCGGCCTCCAGCAGGTCCATGTCGTTCTTGGAGAGCTGCTCGTACTTGAAGCGGAAGTCTTCCTGCGAGATCGTCAGGTCCGTCCGGGCCTTCTCCAGCGCGTCCTTCTTCTCCTCCGTCGGGGAGGGGCCAGCCTGGGGGGCGCCGTTCATCTTCTTGACGAGGATGCGGAGGTCGGCCTTCTTCTCCTCGAAGTCTTTTTGAAGCGTATCCCGGAAGGTCGTCAACCGCTCGGTCTGCTTCTGGAGGTCCTCGGCGGACACGCTGGTGGTCGCCTTCTCATAGGCTTCGGCCACGGCGTTGACGATCGTGACGGCCTCGCCCGAGATCGGGGACGACATGCTGATGGTGATGAATCGCGTGTGGGGGACGATCACGACGCGGACTTCGCGGCGAAGCTCGGCCTGGGCGTCCAGGGCCATCTGGATGCGCGGCAGCCGCGAAACCTTCGGGTCGGTCAGGGCCAGGCCCAGGACCTCGTTGGTCATCATGCGCTGGGCCTGGGTCTCCAACTGCCCCTCGACGGCGTTGTTGACGGGGCCGTCGCGGAAGCTGGTTGAGGGGGGGTCGAGCCGCACGAAGGCGATCGCCTCGTAGACCGGCTTGATCCGGGTGTAGATCAGCGCCACCATTGCGGTGGTGCCGACGCCCCAGAGCAGCAGGATCTGCCACCAGTGGCGGCGGATGGCCCGCAGAACGACCCCGGGGGTCAGGCGGCGGCCTGACCTGGGCCCGGCGGCCATGCCCGCGGCGTCGTCCCAGCCCGGCGGGACGGCGACGGCCGGGAAGTGCTCCCCGCGCCAGGGGGCGGGCGTCCCGGCGTGTTCGTCGTGCATGCTCATCGGGGAGAAGGCTCCGCTCAGGGGTCGCGGGTGGGGGGGCTGCGGGGCGGGGTGAAGGAACCGACGGTCAGCGCGCCGCGGTCGACTTCGGCGTCGGCGCCGGCGTCATCGCCGTGGCGTCCCCGGACATACGGCGCTCCATCTCGGGGACGAGCACCTTCAAAAGCGACTCGCAGGGGTCATTGTCGCCGGGGATCTCGCCAGGAACCGCCACGCGGTCGACATGCAGCTTGTACATGCCCGGAACGCGCTGAAACAGCTTCGGGCCGGCCGTCTCGGGCGTCCAGTGGTCATTGTAATACCAGGTGTGGTACACCATGTGACGCTCCGCCGACGCGCCGTCGCCCTTGGCGAACACCTGACCGTAGAAGACGGCCTGGCCCGCCGTCCCGTCGGGTTTGGTGTAGTCAATGGTCCGGCGGACGGGTTCGTCAATGGCGACGTGGCCGGAGGCTGGGTAACAGACCTGGGGAGCGTGGTCACGCATCGACAGCGCCCGGCCGTAGAGCACCAGCGCGTTGATGGGCACACCCGTCCGCTCGTCGACATAGTGGCGATTCACCGAGTCAATGCTCCCGGCGCCTCGGGCGATCTCCAGGGGGAGAGTCGACTCGTTGGAGACGTGCCAGGGGGGCAACTCCTTGGCGATCTGCGACAGCGGGAAGGCGGGCGTTTTTCCCCCCTCCATGAGGAGGTCGACCTTCCGACCCTGGTAGAATCGAACCGCGCCGGCGACCGCCAGCAGAATGCACGCCAGGGCGACGCGGACCCAGACGCGACCCGCCCGGGACGTGGCGGGAGCCGTTGGCGTCGTGATCGGTTCCTGGGCGAGGGTCGTGCTCATGGTAGGGTTCATGCGGGCCGAAGACCGGCCAGGGCATGCAATCAATGATGGTACATCTTGACGGGTCGCGACGCGGCTTGTCAAGCTTACTGCGCGCGCCGGCCGCCGTCAAACCCCTCGGAGGTGCATCGGCGGGCCGATGTTGCCGAGAGGCCACCTCTGCGCGCGGGTCTTGTGAGGTGTCCGATTCGGGCGGCTCGGCAGGCTTGGGGCGGGGGGTTGGGCGGGTGCCGGATCGGCCGTTCGCGTTGACGGTATACGTCCTAACCTTGACACAATGGATGAAGCGCCGCGAACATTAGGGCAACATTCCAGATCGACCCCGCTCCCGCGACCATTGACCGTGGAGGCCGCACCGTGGACAGACCGGCGCCGCAAGATCCTAAGCCCATGCCCGCCGCCGCCGCCGCGGCGCGGCCATCGCCCTCGAGGAAGAAGGTGAAGCGGCGGCTGAACGCGCGCGCCGCGATTGTCCTGGGGGCCCTGGTGCTGGTGTTGGTGGCGGTGATCTTCCTGGTGTCGTACCTCCCCCATATCGGGGGTTCCAAGGTGCTGCTGACGCAGGCGCAGGCGGTCCTGAAGTCCGACCAGCCCGACCTGGCCCTGAAGTTCCTGAACACCTACCTTGAGCAGGCCCCCCACGACCTCCAGGCCCTGGAGATGCGCTCCAAGCTCCTGGCCGACATGGCCCACAACGGCGCGCAGGTCAACGCGGCCATCGCGGCGGCCGAGTTTCTGGTGCGGCTGAACCCCGAAGGCCCCGGGCGGCAGGAGACCCGTCGGCGCCTGGTGGAGATGTCGCTCCGCAAGGAGCAGTTCGGCGAGGTCGAGGATTACCAGACGATCGCCGCGAGGGCCCGCGATCTGATCGAGCGGGACGCCAAGGCGGGCACGTCCGACGCCCGCGACCACCGCCTTCTGGCCCGGGCGCTGCTGGGCCTGGCCAAGGTGGACGCCGCGAAGTGGCTGCCGCAGGCCGTCGAGCAGTTCGAGAAGGCCGCCAAGCTCGACCCCGGCGACGTCGTGGGAGCCACGGCGCTGGCCACGCTGTACCGCGACCGACTGAAGCAGCCGGCCAAGGCCGACGCGGTCCTGGACGCCCTGCTGAAGGCCAACCCGAAGCCCGAGGCCCGCCTCGCCCGCTACTTCCAGTACGCCCGGGCCGGGCGCCGGCAAAAGGCCCTCGCCGAGCTCTCACAGGCCATCAAGGCCGCCCCCGAGAACCTGGAGGTCCGCCTGGTCGCCGCCGACGATGCGCTGAAGCACGACGACACGGCGACGGCCCGTCGCCATCTGGACGCGATCCCCGAGGCCACGGCCGCCACCGACGTACGCGCCCGGCTGCTCCGCGGCATGCTGGAGCTGCGGGAGAACCACGCCGACGACGCCATCGCCAACTGGCGGCGGGCCCTGGAGCTGACCTCCGGCAACGACCCCGAGCTGACCCTCCGCCTGGCCGAGGTCCTGCTGCAACTGGGACGCATGGAAGCTGCCTTCCCCTTGATGGACCAGTACCTGCGCATCAACGGCGGCAAGAAGACCCCCTCGTACCGCTTCCTGGAGGCGACGCGCGACATCAAGTCCAACCAGCCGGCGCAGGCCATCGCGATCCTGGAGAACATCCGCGACGAGATGCCCGAGTCGTCCAGGGCCCAGGTCTTCCTCGCGTTGGGGCAGTGCTACGAGTTGACGGGCAACCCCGCCAAGGCGATCGAGGCGTACCGCGAGGCGTCCAAGGTCGCCCCCAACATGGCGCGGCCCCGCCTGCGGTTGTCGCAACTGATCGAGGCCGCCAGCCCCGGCCCCGCCGGCCGCGAGGCGGCGCGCGACGAGGTGCGGCGCGGCCTGACGCTGGCCCCCGAGGACCTCGGCCTCCTGTTGGCCCTGGCCCGCCTCCACTTCGAGGACCGCGACTGGCCGGCGATGAAGCAAGTGCTGGATCGCGCCGAGGCCGTCGTCCCCGACGAGCCAAACCTCACCATCCTGCGGGCCGATTACCTCGCGGCCAACGACGACCTGAACGGGGCCGTCGCCTTGCTGAGCAAGGCCGCCCAGAAAGGCGACCGCCGCAACGCCTCGCTCTGGATCGCCTGGGCCACCGCCCTGGCCAAGCTGGGGCACCCCGAGGAAGCCGTGGGCGTGGTGGAGCGGGCGTCCGCCCCCGAGGCGGCGGGCGACCGCGCCGCGATCCGCGTCGTCCGCGCCCAGCTTCAGGTGCAGTCCGGCCACGGCAAGCAGGCCCGCGAGGAGCTGGACCGCAACCTCAACAACCTGCCCCCCTCGGAGCGCCCCACCGTCCTGCGGGCCAAGGCCGACCTGCTGGCGCAGCAGGGGTTGAAGGCCGAGGCCCTTGCCACCGTCCTGCGGCTGACTCGACTCCTGCCCGAGGACCCGACCCCGGCCCTCCAGTTGCTGGACCAGGCCGTCGCCGACCGCGACGAGCCCGCTGCCGCCGCCGCTGTCGAGGCGCTTTCCCGAGTCAAGCGCGCCAACGGCGTCTATGAGCTGATCGGCCGCGCCTACGAGCTGATCCGCTTCAGTCCCCCCGACCTGCCGCCGGCCAAGCGATCCGAGCGCCTGGACGAGGCCGAGGCGCTGGTGGAGAAGGTCAAGGCCCAGGCCCCCCGGCTGCCGGAAGCCTCCTCGATGCGGGGCCTCCTGCTGGAGCGCCGCGCCCTGATTGCCGACGCGGCCGGGGACGCCGCCAGGCGTGACGCCCTGTTGGACCGGGCCATCGCCGCCTACAAGGACGCCATGGGCTTCGGCGGCGGCCAGGGCGCCACCAACCGCCTGGTCGAGCTGCTGGCCCGTCGCAAGCGCCTGGGCGACATCGACGAGCTGCGCCAGCGCGTCCCCTCGCCCCGCGAGTTCGACCGGATGCTGACCCTCACCGCGCTGGGCGCCGGCCTGGACGACTTGGCCAGGCAGACCGCCGATCGCATGCTCAAGGGGGACCCGGAATCGCTGGACGTGGCCGCGTTCGCCGCCAACGTTCAGAAGCGGGTCGGCGAACCCAAGGAGGCCGCCAAGATCCTGCGGAGCCTGGCCGAGGCCCGCCAGGACGAGCCCGGCCCCTGGTTCCAGCTCCTGATGTTCCAGGCGGGCCGGGGCGAGACCGAGGAGGCCGTCAAGACCGCCAACGAGATCAGCAAGCGGGTCGTCAAGGGGACGCACCCCGAGTTCCTGCACGCCCAGGCGTACCGCGTGGCGGGCGACGCGAAGCGGGCCGCCGAGCTGTACCGGGTGTCGCTCAAGAAATGGCCCAAGGACTCCGGCGTTGTCCGCGCCGCGGCCGACTTCTTCGATTCGATCGGGGACTCCCAGGAGGCCCAGGCCGTCCTGCAACGGGCCCTGGCCGACGACCCCTCGGCCTCGTGGGCCGCGCGGCAACTGGCCATGATCCTGTCGGCCAGGACCAAGGACAGCGAGGCCTGGAAGAAATCCTGGGACCTGGTCCGCCCGGGCACCCTGGGGGGGTCCGACGCCCCGGAGGACCGCCTGGCCCGCGCCGTCGTCCTGCTGCGGTCGCCCGACCCCGCCGTGTCGGCCGAGGCCGTCGAGGCCCTGAAGGGGCTGAAGGACGACCTGCCCCGCAAGAACCCGGTGGGCGCCGAGGCGCGCAACCTCCTGGTCCGGTTCTTCATGGACGCCGGCCAGACGCCCCAGGCCCGCGAGCTGGCCCTGGAGGCCGCCACCGACAGCGGCGAGCCCGATCCGGGCCACGTCGCCCTGTACGCCGAGGCCCTGCTGCGCGACAAGAAGGCCGACGCCGCCCGCAAGCAGGTGGAACATCTCGCCGAGATGGAGCCCGAGGCTCTGCGCACCGCGGTGCTGCGGGCCCGGCTCCTCCAGGTCGAGGGCAAGAAGGACGAGGCCGCCACCGCCCTGGAGGACGCCTTCGCCGCCCGCGAGCACGGCGACGACGGCGCCCAGGCCGCCGGCCAGGTGGTCTCCGCCCTGCTGGACGCGAAGCAGCTCGACGCCGCCGAACGGGTCGCCCGCCGCGAGACCGAGCTGCGGCCCGCCGACGGCTGGATGCTGGCCCAGGTCCTGGCCGCTGGCGGGCAGGTCAAGGAGGCCCTGGCCGCCTGCCTCATCGCCGTCGAACGGACGGGCTCGCGCCCGGCCGCCCAGACCGCCTTGAGCCTGGCCGCGAAGCCGGGGGCCGCCCCCGAGACCGTCGTGGCCGCCGCCGACATCATCTCGGCGGCCCGGAAACGGAGCCGCGAAGATATGGAGTTGCACCTCATGATGGCCCAGGTACGGCACCTCCAGGGGCGGTTCAACGACGAGCTGACCATCTACCGCGAGGCCATGACCAAGAAGCCCGGCGACGTCACCTTCCTGAACAACATGGCCTGGACCCTCTCGGAGTCGATGAATCGGCCGACCGACGGCCTGAAGTTCATCGAGCAGGCCATCGATCGGGCCGGCCGCTCGCCGCAGTTCCTCGATACCCGCGGCGTCATCCGGGCCCGCTTGGGGGCGCTGGACGACGCCATCAAGGACCTGGAGGTCGCCGCCAAGGCCCAGCCCGGCGGCACGTCGTCGCTGCACCTGGCACGCGTCCTGCTGAAGGCCAAGAAGCCCGCCGAGGCGCGCAAGGCCGTGGACCGGGGCAAGGCCGCCGGCCTGCCCTCGGCGAAGCTCGACGACCCCGAACGCAAGGAGTGGGACGACCTCGACGCCTCGCTGCCGAAGTCTTGACCTCCACCAGCGGCCCCGCCCCCGACCGCTTCGCACCGCCGTCCGTCCGACCGTCCGACCGTCCGTCCACGCCACCGGGCCGCGACCCCGCGGCCCCCACCCCCTCCGCAGGGACCCAAGGGGCGATGACCACACCCCTGGAGCGTCGACCGCCGGGGCCTTTGCCTCGGGAAGCCGACGCCCACCATTCGCAACTGCCGGCCACGCGGCCCCCCCGGACTCCCTTGTGGGCTGACGGGGGGTTCCGCCTGCGCATCTCCGAGCCCGGGCAGGCGGGGCCGGGTGCCGAGGTGACGATCGACCGTCCCTTCGCGCTGATCGGCAGGCGCGAGGGGGCCGACGTGCAGATCAACGACCGTGCCGTCAGCGGCCGTCACCTGTACCTGCACCTGGACCGCCGCGGCCTCTTCTGGGTCGACCTGGCCACGCGCACCGGGACGCGGATGGACGGCCGTGAGCGGCCCTCCGGCTGGCTTCGCCCCGGCGGGTCCCTGGAGGTCGCCGGCCGCCGCATCGAGCTGCTGGAATGCCGCGTCCGCGACGCCTTGCCGGAGTCCGGCTTCCCCCCCGCGGACCCGCTGTCCGACGCCGGGACATTGCCCCTGGCCCGCGTGACCCTTTACCCCAACCACCGCGGCCAGGAATCCCCCAGGGCCCTGGGCTCGGAGCTGGTCTTCCTGGGACGCGGCATCTGCTGCGGCGTCCGCGTCGAGGGGGCCACCGCCTCCCGCACCCACTGCGTCCTGGTCCGCGCCCCGGAATCCGCCTTCCTTGTCGACCTGATCGGCCGGGGCACCTGGCTCAACGGCGCCCCCTTCCGGGGGGCCGGCCCCCTGGCCGACGGCGACACCCTGATGGTCGGCTCAGCGCAGTTCGAGGTCCGCGTGGAACCCCCCTCGGGCCGCTGGCTCGCGACCCGCCCCCAGGCGTCGACGGCCCGCCCCCCCGCCGCCGGGTACGCCAACTCCCTTGCGAATAGCAACGTCAACGCCGCCGACCCCTCCTCCTGGTCGGCCTTCCCCGCCGAGGCCCAGGGCGTCCTCCTCGCCATGATGATGGGCCAGCTCCAGGCCCAGCAGGGCGAGGCCATGCGCCGGCAATCGGAGTTCCAGCAGGCCATGACCGGCCTCGTCCGCCAGATGCAGGACGACCAGGCGACCCTGCTCTCCAAACACCTGGAACGCGCCGAGGAGATCCACCGCGAGCTCTCCTCGCTCCGCGAGGAACTCGCCCACCACGTCGCCCCCCCCCTACCCCCCACCGCCCCAAAGCCTCCCCCGCTGCGGATCGTGCACGCCCCGCCCGCGGAGGACCCGGCCGTGACGACCTCGTGGCTGATCGACCGCATCAATCAGCTCGAAGAAGAAAGCCGCACCTCCTGGAAGGACGTCCTCGGACGCTTAACCGGCACCGGGCGCGGAAGCTCCTGAAACCGCGGCTCCTCCAACGCCCCAGGATCGCCCAGGAGGGGCCGCAACGCCCCGAGGTCCGAATCCCCGTTGTCGCCCTGGCGATCGCTCCCGAGGCCCGCCTGGGCCTTCCACGCCCCCTCCTCGCCTCGATTGCCGCTGGTCCCCGCGCTCATTCGCCCAGAGCCACCCCCGACCGTAACGATTGCGCCAACTGGAGGGCTCCCTCGGCCGCACGACGCGGCGACCACTACCGTCGAACCGGACATACTTACGGCCACGGCGGCCCGATCTCCGTCCGCCACCCTTACCGCCAAGGCCCCGTCAAGGCCCCTTGAGCCGCGTCAAATCCCCCCATACGCCCGGAAATCGCCGGTTTCGCGGCCTTCCGTACCGTGAAACCGGACATACTTGCGGGCTTTCTCTGAACGTGCGTCCATAACGTCGTTCCGGACATACTTACGCCGTGCGAGCCCCCGCGCCGCAGGCTTTGTGTACGTAAGACCATCACGAGAAACTCAAACGGCGGTCGTCCGTGAGCCCGCCTGGACAACCGATCCCCACGTGAAACCGGACATACTTTTGAGGCACCGGCCTGAGCTGCTCCGTACGCTCGCCACTACCGTGAAACCGGACATAGATGCGCCGACCTCATTATTTCTGTCAAAACGTACAGTAACGTGTGACCGGACATAGATCACTTTTGTCCATTAGAGTGAAACCGGACATGGTTAGGCCGTGCACTCACGTGAAACCGGACATACTTTTACCGTGAAACCGGACATGGTTAGGTCGTGCACTCACGTGAAACCGGACATACCCGTACCGTGAAACCGGACATACTTGCGCTCCATAACGCTTGGTACGCAAGGAGTTTGGGATGCTGAGAATTTGTCTTAGACTTTTGTTGAGAATGAAAGACAACAACGCGACCAGGGAATTTGTTGTTGGTTTTTACCCGGGAAATCCGAAGAAACGGCAAGATCGGAACCAGCTTCCAAGGGTTGTAAGCGATGGGATAAGTTTGATGAATAGTAAAGATAGCGAAGATGGCAAAAATATACCGAATTTGCCGGCAGCCGAAAGTGCATTCAAGGATGAGTTGAATCTTGCGGAATTTCCGATCGCGGCGCTCAGTGACCGCGCACCCGACGGGCAAACGACCCTGGTCTTTACTGACACGATCGAGCAGCGCGACGGCCCGCCGATTGTCCGTCGCCTGACGATCGAGGCGTCGGCCAAGCACGGGTTGCCCGCGGCGCTGGACGACGAGGTGATGGTCGGCTTGATCCAGTTGACCAAGCGGCGGAACAACTTCACCGACCAGAAGGTGATGTTCTCGCGGTATGAGCTGATCGACATCCTGGGATGGCCGCAGGACGGGCGGAGTTACCGGAGGATTGAAGAAGCGCTGCATCGCTGGGTCGGGGTCGTCCTGACGTATGAGAACGCCTGGTGGGACAACGCGGCCAAGAGCTGGGTCGACGAGCACTTCCACATCCTCGACAACGTGAGCCTCTACGACCGCGAGCGCCGCAAGCTCGCGGCCAAACCGTCGTCGACGGTCAAGCGGGGCGCGAAGAAGTCCGGTTCCCAGAAGGACCCCCTGCCCCTGTCGAGCTTCCGCTGGAACGAGGTCATTTTCCGAAGCTTCCAGAGCGGCAACCTCAAGCAGCTCGACCTGGAGTTCTACCTGGGGCTGAAGCTGCCGACGACCAAGCGGATGTTCCGCTTCCTGGACAAGCGGTTTTACCGGCGGACGCGGCTGGATTTCGACCTGAAGACGCTCGCGTGCGAGCACATTGGCATGAGTCGATCCTACGCGCCGACGGAGTTGAAGCGGCGGCTCCGGCCGGCCCTGGAAGAGCTGGAGGCGCTGGGGTTCCTGTCGCCCTTGTCACCGGAGGAGCGCTACGCGTGGCAGGCGCGGGGGCACTGGCGGATCGTGCTGGTGCGTGGGCCGATGGGGCGTGCCCAGCCGGAGGCGGACGGCCGCGAGGCGGGGGCACGCCAGAGCACGGAGTTGGTCGAGGCTTTGACGTTGCGAGGCGTGTCGGCGAAGGTCGCGGCCGAGCTGATCGCCGGGGCGACGCCTGACCGGATTCGCACCAAGCTGGAGGTCTTCGACTGGATGGTCGAGTGCAGCGACCGCCGCATCGGCAAGAACCCGGCGGGCTACCTCGTCGCCTCGATCCGCTCGGACTACCGCGCCCCCGAGGAATTCCGGGCCGCTGGCGAGGTGACCAAGGCCCGCGCCGCGGAGCGGGCCGCCGAGGCGGAGCGCCGCCGCCAGAAGGCCGAGGCCCGCCAGGAGCAGGCCCGCGCCCGCGCCGCCGAGGCCGAGCAACGTGACCTCTGGGAGAGCCTCGCGGAATCCGACCGCGAAGCGATCACCGCGGTCGTCCGAGCTGAGAACCCCGGTCTGGGACGCTGGAAGAAAATGCTCGAACCCCTCTGCCTGGCCGAGATGGCTCGCCGGCTCGCCTCGGGATGGGTCCCCGCCCCCGCCCCTTCCCGCCCGACCCAGGCGGACCTTTTCCCCGACGCGGCCCGCTCGTAGGAGGCAAGAGGGGAGACGGCCACGCGTGCGGCGGATACCATCGCCGTCGTGGCTGCGGTCGAGGGGTCGCGGGATTCGAGGCCGGGATGGCGAACCGACTGAGCGTCTGCTTGCTCACCCGCAACGAGGGTCGCAACATCGAGCGGGTGATCCGCTCGGTGGCGGGGGTCGCCGACGAGGTCGTTGTGGCCGACGCCGGCTCGACCGACCGCACGGCCGAGATGGCCCGGGGCCTTGGGGCGGTGGTCGTCCCGTTCTCCTGGGACGACGACTTCTCCGAGGGCCGCAACGTCGCGCTGGGGCGGGCCTCGGGCGGCTGGGTCCTCTGGCTCAACCCCGACGAGGAATTGCTGCCGGACGGCCTTGAGGAGGTCCGCGGGCGGATCGACGCCGCGGCGGGCGACGTGTTCGGCTACCTGGCGCGGGTGCGGAGCGTGCCCAGGGGGGAACGGCCCGACCAGTTCACCGAGTCGCAAGACCTCCGCCTCTTCCGCGGCAGGCCCGACTTGCACTACGTCGGCCGCCTTCACCCGGGCTTCCCCCCCGAATTCGCGAGGACCGTCGAGAGCGAGGGCCAACGGGTCCAGACCTCGGCCATTTCCATCAAACACCACGCGTACCTGTCCACTCTCGATGAGTCGAAGCTGCGCTGGGCGGCCCGGCTGCTGGAGCGCGAGCTGGCCGACCGCCCCGGCCAGTTGCACTACGCGATCGAGTACGGCCGGACCCTCCTGCTCCTCAAGGACCCGAAGGGCCATGAGGTCATCGCCGGGGCGGTCGATCAGGTCTGGCCCGCGGTCGGGTCGGCAACCCCGCCCAGCCCGGACGTTCAGATTCTGCTGGAATACGCCCTGACGACCCCGCCGGGGGTGAATCGGAGCCGGCTCTCCGCCATGCAGGCGGTGGAGCTGGTCGGGCGCTGGTTCCCGGACAGCCCTCCCCTGCTCTGGGCGATCGCCGAGGCCTCATTCCGTGCCCGGCGGTTCGACGCATCGGCCACCCTGCTTGAGCGGCTCGTCCACCTCGGCGCCAGCGGCTCGTACGACCCTTCGCGGCCGTTCGACCCGCGGATCGTCGGGTCCTGGGCCTCCCTGAACCTGGGGCATTGCCTCCGGGCCCTCGGGAGGCCCGACGAGGCCCGCCGCCGCTTTGAGCCGTTGCTCCTCGACGCCGATTTCGCAGGGCAAGCCGCGAAGGCGTTGGAAGAACTGGAAACCGGTCGGGCGGGCGGAGGGTAGGGATCGCGCAACAAGGTCGGACCGGCCCCTGGCATTGTCGCGGTCCGCGGTGTGCAAAACCAACCACATACGCGGGAAGACTTTCGGGCTTATTTGGGAGCTTCACCCACGGGATCTGGCGGCAGGACGCGGAAGATATCGAATTGCATCGATCCCGAAAAATTCTCTTGCAATCGCTTTCGGCGGTCGCCAAGATACAATAGCATGCAACAACGCTGGGATCGTGCGGTAAATCCCTGTTCATCCCACCCGAGGGCCCGCATCATAGGGGCACTCCACTCAGCATCTTGGTGCTGGGTTTCCAACCTAGAGACATGTTGTTGAGCCTGGTCGGCCCGGTTTGGTCCCGATCGACGCGAAGGCCCCGGTCGACTTCCCGCTTGTCAGCCAGAGCCGCCAGGCTTCGCACTTTGCCACGACCCCGAAGCGGATCAACCTCAACGGCGGGTCCGCGTGATGGACGGCGGAAACGGAGGTAGGGGGGCTCAAGGGGCTCCCAATTCTGGGTGCGGCATGCAACCCACTGGCACGGAGTGCGCCCCGGAGCAACGCAGCGGGCCTCGTGCAAGCCGAGCGGCGGCAGTTCGAGGGACGGCCTTGACACACACGACCATCCTCACGAGACCCGAACACTCCACGAGGAGCCGCCAAGGCCGGGCCCGCTTGCTGGTCGCGGCGCCCCTGGTCGCGGCGGGCCTCCTCTGGGCCTACTGGCCGGCGTTGCGCGAGATGGTCGGGCGCTGGTCGAGCGACCCCCGGTACTCTCACGGCTACCTCGTGCCCGCCTTCGCCGTGTACCTCCTGTGGGCTCGCCGCGGCTTGCTGGCGCGGGAGCCGGCCCGGCCGAATGGGTTGGGTGTGGCGCTGATCGGGGCCGGCGCGGCCCTAAGGGTCGCCGGGGCGTACTTCTACGTCTCCTGGTTCGACGCGGTGTCGCTCCTACCGGCCCTGGCCGGGTTCGCCGTGCTCCTGGGGGGGTGGCAGGCCCTGCGCTGGGCGTGGCCCGCCCTCGGATTCCTGATCTTCATGATTCCCCTGCCCTATCGCCTGGAGGTGGCCCTGGGGGCGCCCCTGCAACGCATGGCCACCCTAGCCAGCAATTACGCCTTGCAGACGCTGGGTCTCCCTTCGGTGGCCGAAGGCAACATCATCCGCATGGGGGACGCGAGCATCGGGGTGGTCGAGGCCTGCAACGGCCTGGGGATGCTCTTCATGTTCCTCGCGTTCTCGACCGGTGCCGTCATGGTCATCCGGCGGCCCCTGCTCGACAAGGCCCTGATCCTCGCGAGTGCCGCGCCCATCGCCCTCGCCGCCAATGTGACGCGGATCACGACGACCGGCCTCTTGCATCACGTGGCCGGGGGCCAGGTGGCCGACGCCGTCTTTCATGACCTGGCTGGATGGCTGATGATGCCTCTGGCCCTGGCGGCCCTCTGGGCCGAACTGTCCCTGCTCTCGCACCTCTTCCGCGAGGTCGATGTCACCCCGGTGGGCGTGATCGCCTCGGGCATGATCCCCGGCGCGGGGGTCTTCCCGGCACCCAATCTCGTGTTGCTTCGCGACGATCCGCCGGCCAGGCCCGCCCGCAACGGGTGACACGCCGATCCGCCGGACGACCCGACGCCGCCGACCAGCCCGTACCTCCCTCTTGCTTGACATAGAGCCATGAACGACTCGCAGCCACATTCTGTCGCCCCGTACGTTCCGCGGGGCCAGTCCGTCGGGCCGCTCTCCTTGCCGGAGGCCCCGCGTCGTCCCCAGGTCCTCTCGGCGTCCCCGGATGCGCTGGGGCTGCTCAAGGCGCTGCGGCGTCGCTGGAAAATGGCCCTGAGCCTGGGCCTGATCCTCGCGGCGATTTCCGCCGTCACCGTCTGGCGCCTGGTGCCTCGGGAGAAATACACGGCAATCGCGACAATTCATGTCTCCACCTCCCCGCGATACATCATCTTCGATCCCCATGAGAAGCTGGCCGATTACCCGACCTATCAAAGGACCCAGGTGGCGCTGGCCAAGAGCCGGTTGGTCATCGTCGACGCCTTGCGGAAGCCCGAGATCGCCGAGCTCGCGACGATCAAGGAGAAGATCGACGCGGACAACTGGCTCGCCGACCAGCTCAAGATCGGCTTCTCAGGCTCCTCGGAGATCCTCGAAATCTCCCTGAGCGGCAACCGCCCCGCCGACGTGGCGAAGCTGGTCAACGCGGTCCTCGACTCCTACCTGAGCGTGATCGTGGAGAAGGAACGTACCGAGCGGGAGGCCCGGCTCAGCAAGCTCCGGAGGCTCTGGGAGCGGTACCAGGACAAGCTGGAGGACAAGCGGAAGGCGATCCGGGAGCTGTCCGAGGTGGTCGGCTCCGACGACAAGCAGACCCTGGCCTTGCAGCAAAAATACAAGTTCGAGCACCTTGCGATCGCCGAGCAAGAGCAGATGAAGGTGCAGTCGGACCTCAGGAGATCGCGGGCCGAGCTCGCGGTCCTTGAGGCCCAACCACAGGCAGCGGGCGGGATTGCGCCCTCCCCGGCGGCCGTCGACGAGCGCGTCGAATCTCACCCCACCGTGGTAGAGCTCAGGAACCAGGTTCAATCGCTGACGACCAAGTACCAGATGGCGACCAGGTTGGCCCGCGATAACAGCGACCCTTCCGTCCGATCCATCCGCAGGCCGCTGGACGAGGCTTCCAGGAATCTGGCCGCCCTCCGCGCGAAACTCCGCCCCGCGATCGCCGCGGCGATCGCCGCGAAGAACCGCGAGGCCGCTAAAACAGCTGAGCGGTCCGACCTCAGCAAGCTCCGCACGCAGATCAGCGTGATGGAGATGTACAAGGACACGCTGGAACAGGACATCACGCGAATCCGCCAAGAATCCAAGACGATCAGCCGCGGGGGAGTGGATCTTCACCAGCATCAGGACGAGATCCAGATCGTTTCCGAGACGTCCCGGAAGATCGGGTCCACGGTGGAGGCCCTGGAGGTGGAGATGGGGGCGCCGGACCGCATCCAGGAGCTCGATCGGGCCGCGGTCCCCCGCCTCAAGGATGAGCTCCGTGAGGCCAAGATCGGGGGGGGGGTCGGGCTCGCCATGTTCGCGTTCGTCTTGCTCGGGGTCTCGTTCTGGGAGTTTCGCGCCCGCCGTATCGACTCGGTCGACGAGGTGGTCCACGGCCTGGGGCTGCGGCTCATCGGCGCGGTGCCGGCGTTGACGGGCCGCGAGGGGCGTCGCGGCAACATCGCTGAGGTGCAGCGGCTGCAAAGCCACCTGACCGAGTCGATTGACGCCACCCGCACCATGCTCCTGCACGCCTCCCGCGAGGCGGGGGTCCGGGTGGTGATGATTACCAGCGCCGAGCAGGGCGAGGGGAAGACCTCGCTGTCCTGCCACCTGGCGTCCAGCCTCGCCCGCGCCGGCCGGCGGACGCTGCTGGTCGACTGCGACCTGCGGAGCCCCGTCACGCACCGGCTTTTCGACCTGCCTTCGGGGCCGGGCCTGTGCGAGGTTTTGCGGGAAGAGGCCACCCTCGATGAGGTCATCCAGGCGACGCCCGCCGCGGGACTGCACCTGATCCCCGGCGGGCGTTGCGACGCCGTCGCCATCCAGGCGCTGACCCAGGACCGCTTCCGGACCTTCTTCGACGAGCTGAAGACCCGTTACGACTTCATCATCGTCGACTCCGCGCCGGTGCTGGCCGTGGCCGACTCGCTGCTGGTCGGCCAAGTCGTCGACGCGGTGCTCTTCTCGATCCTGCGCGACGTGAGCCGGATCCCGAAGGTCCATGCCGCCTACGAGCGGCTCGCGGTGCTCGACACCCGGATGCTCGGGGCCGTCGTCGCCGGAACCACCAGCGGCTTCGACGGGTCGAAATACCCCTACGCCTCACGGAACGCCACCTGAGAACCAGGGCGAGCTCGACCTTTCCTCCCCAAATCCTGGCACATAGGGCCATGGCGCGAGGACTTCGGGATTGCGAACCTTTTCCTATCTTGCGGCGGTCACGATTGTGATTGCTTCCGCAATTTTCCAGGGCCGCCAAACCGGGCGCTGGTCGACTCCGGCGGAATTCCGGGACCGCATGGCCCGGATCGAAACCGTCCCCATGACGATCGATGACTGGGACGGGACGCCGCTGACGCTCGACACGCGTCAGCTCCGAGTCGCCGAGATCCAGGGCTACTTCCTGAGGCGGTATCGGAATCGTCGGGACGGCGACGTCGTGACGGCCCTCCTGGTCGGCGGCAGGCCCGGGCCCATCGCGGTCCATACTCCCGAGGTCTGCTACGCGGGGGCCGGCTACCAGGCGTCAGACCCGACCTCCAGGCTGGTCCTGGGGCCTGGGCGGGGCACGCAGCCCGATGAGTTCCGGGTGGCCCAGCTCAGCAAGCAGGAGTCCGTCCGTCCGGAGCACCTGCGAATCTTCTACGCCTGGTCTGCCGGTGGGGCCTGGAGACCCTCCGACAACCCGCGCCTGGAATTCGCCGCCGCGACGGCGCTGTACAAATTATACGTGATCCACGAGACCAACGGTGGCGGCGATCGGCTCGCGGAGGATGCGGGCGCCGAGTTCACGCGCCGCATCATTCCCGAACTCCGAAAGGCCCTCTTGGAAGGCCCTTGAAGTCGATCTCGTAACCTGATGGGCCGCGGCCCATCAAGGCGGACACGAATCTCTTTTGCAAAATTCACTACGGGATCACGCCGCCTCATGGGTAAATTCCCGGCGATCACCGATGGACCGTCGCGGGCTGATGAGACCCGGGAGCGACCGGCTTCCGAGACGGTCGAGATCGAGGAGCTGGCAGCCGACCGGCACGCGGAGTGGGACGCCTATGTGGGCGCGGCGCCGGGTGCGACGTTCTTCCACCGAGCCGGGTGGATGCGGGCGGTGCGGGACATCTACGGGCACAGGCCCCGTTACTTCGTGGCCCGCGAGCCGGGATCGGGCAAGGTCCGCGGGGTGCTCCCCCTGTTCTCCGTCTCGGGCCCGCTGACGGGCCGGGCGCTGGTCTCGATCCCCTACGCCGTCAGCGGCGGAGCCGCGGCCGACGACGCGGGCATCGAGGCGCAAATGGTCGGCCGGGCACGACAGGAGGCCGATCGACTGGGGAGCCCTTATCTGGAATTGCGCAAGGACTCCCCCGGCGAAGGTCTGGCGAAGCGCGAGTACTACTTCGGCTTCCAGACCACGTTGCCGAGCGAGCCGGAGGCCGTCCTCGGCCGCTACCCGCGCAAGGCGCGGGCGGAGATCCGCAAGGCCCGCGACCAGCATGGTCTGACGGCCCGGTTCGGCCCCGACCTGCTCGCGCCATTCTACGACCTCTACGTGCGATCGCTTCGCCGCCTCGGCTCCCCCGGGCACTCGCGGCGATACTTCCTACGGTTGATCGAAGAGTTCGGCGAGGACTGCCTGGTGGAGGTCGTTTCCCAGGGGGACACTCCGGTGGCGGGCGTCGTGTCGTTCCGGTTTCGGGACCAGATCCTGCCGTACTACGCCGGCATCGACGATCGGTACAATCGGCTCAACACCTCCAATTATCTGTACTTCGCCCTGATGGAGCACGCCGTGGGGCTGGGCCTGCGGGTCTTCGACTTCGGCCGGACCCGCCGCGACAACACGGGGGGCTGCCAGTTCAAGATCAACCAGGGTTTCGAGCCCGAGCCGTTGCGTTACAGCTACTACAGCCCTCGTGGCGTCGAGCCTCCCGACCTCCGTCCTAGCAACGCGGCGTTCTCCCGGTCGCGGGCTCTCTGGCGACGGCTGCCGGTGCGCGTGGCCGGCCCGCTCGGCGGCCTCGTCAGCCGTTGGCTCCCCTGATGCGAGGCCGCCTTGGGCGATGACCGAGCCGATCTCCCCGCCACGTCGCAGGCGGACCGCCCAGCGAACCGCGGCGAGCCCCGGGAGCGTATCCTCCTCCTCACCCATCGGGTGCCTTATCCGCCCGACAAAGGGGACCGGATCCGTTCGTATCACCTGCTCGAACACCTGGCCAGGCTCGGGAGGGTGGACCTGGCCTTCCCGACCACGGAGCCAACGAGCGAGGCGACCTTCGCGGCCCTGCGGACGCTCTGCCGCCGGGTCGAGGCGGCGCCCGTGTCGCAGGCGGGGCGGTGGGCACGAGCGGCCTTAAGCCTGGTCCGCGGGCGGAGCCTCACCGAGGGCCTGTTTCACTCTTCGGGCTTGCACAACCTGGTCGGCCGCTGGCTCCGCGACACGGCGTACGACGCGGTCGTCGTCTTCTCCTCGGGCGTCTTGCCTCTCGTGCTGGGACGCGTGCTCGACGGACGGATCATTGCCGACCTGGTGGACGTTGACAGCCAAAAATGGCTTGACTACGCAGCGCGGTCCTCGGGGCTCAAGGCGGCCTTGTTCCGCCTGGAAGGACGCCGGGTGGGCGCCTTGGAACGGGCCGTGGCGGGTTGTCGGGCCGTGGTTCTGGCGACCGAGCCGGAGGCCGACCTTTACCGGGCGGCCTGCCCCACGGCCCGAGTCGAGGCGATCCCCAACGGGGTCGACCTCGACACCTTCCGGCCCGACCCCGCGGTCGGCGAGACGGGCGGTTGCGTGTTCGTGGGCCAGCTCGACTACCGGGCCAATGTGCTAGGTCTGGAGTGGTTCTGCCGCGAAGCCTGGCCGCTCGTCCGGGGCCTGCTGCCCGAGGCGACCTTCCGCGTCGTCGGCCGCAGTCCGGTGGCCGCCGTGCGCCGGCTCGCGGACGTGCCCGGGATCGTGGTCGTCGGGCCGGTGGCCGACGTCCGGCCCGAGTTGGCGGCGGCGCGGGTCGTGGTGGTGCCGTTGCCGGTGGCGCGGGGCGTGCAAAATAAGGTGTTGGAGGCGTTGGCGATGGGCAAGGCGGTTGTCGCCTCGCCCGCGGCCCTCAACGGGCTCGCAACCCAAGCCGGCCGCGACGTCCTGGCCGCCGCCGCCGCCGATGACTGGCGCCGGGCCATCGCCGAGCTCTGGGACGACCGCGAGCGCCGCGGCGAGCTCGGACGCGCCGCCCGCCACTACGTCGAGTCGAACCATCACTGGGGAACCTGTTTGAAGCGGTTCGACGGACTGATTCTGGACGAGTCCGGGGCTCACCGTTCGGCGCTGGGAGGAAGGATTGACGATCGGAGCCCAGCATGACGATCCGCGGGCTGGTCTTCATCGGGTTTTTCGGGGTAGCAAGTGTCGTCGCGCTGTCGCGACCCTTCGCCGGGGTCTGCGCGTATGTCTTTCACTACCATTCGTACCCCGAGAATTCCTGGTGGGGAAGCTCGCTATCCACTTACGGCGTCCGCTACAGCTTCATTATCTCGGCGTGCCTGGCGGTCGGCACGCTCAGGAACCTCAAGAGGCTGCCCTATGGGCGCCTGCTCACGGGACAGGAGAAGCTTTACCTGATCTTCCTCGGCTGGGTCGTCTTGACTCGGTTGATGAACGGAATGCAATCCGAGGAAGACGCGGTCGACAAGATGATCAAGGTGGCTGTCTTCTTGCTTTGCTTGACGCACATCGTTGTGACGCCGCAACGTTGGGGCCGGTTCACGTGGTTGATGATTTGCTGCGGCATTTATCTCGGCTGGGAATGCAATACCGCGCCCCAATCTCGATTCAACGAGGGGCGGCTTGAGGGGGTCGGGGGGCCGGATTTTGGAGACGCCAATGCCATGGCGGCCCATCTGGTCGCCCTGCTCTCGTTCATCGGCGTGCAGTTCCTTCGCGCTGGCTGGAAGGGCAAGCTCGTTTGTTTGATGGCGGGAGGGATGGTCGCGAACAGCGTCGTGCTGACGCGATCCCGTGGCGGATATCTCGCCACCATCGTCGCCGTCCTCGTGATGGCCATCCTCGCGCCCCAGCGACACCGCAGGCAGGTTCTGTCCCTGCTCCTCATCGGGGCCCTGGGCGCGCTGGTTCTCGTGGATTCGAAATTCATGGAACGCATGGGGACGATTCAGGCCGGAGAGCGAGAGAAGGACGAATCGGCCATGTCGCGGTTGAGGTTCTGGAAAGCGGGGTTTCAGATGGCCATAGACCACCCGCTGGGCGTCGGGCCGGGCAACTTTTACGGCCACATCGGCGACTACCTCCCGGAAGACGCCGGGCGGGACACTCACAACACATACGTCCGCTGTCTCGCCGAACTCGGATGGCCCGGCCTGGGCCTGCTCCTGGTCTTGATGGTCAACGCCCACAGGACCCTGGCCCGGATCCGCCTCTCGACCGTTCACTCCCCAGGTTCGGTGGATTGCGACTGGAGCGCCTTTGGCCTGCAGATCGGCCTCGCGTCGTACCAGACCGCGGCGATCTTCATATCGGCCATATACATCGAAATGTTCTGGTGGATGCTCCTCCTGCCCGCCGCGTTGGAGCGGGCCGCCGCGAACGCCGTCGCTGGGGAAACGACTTGAGGATCTCCGGGCAAGACTTGAGCGGCCGTGAATCGGCAGGGGCGACACCCTCCACACGCGACCACACCCCGTTGGTGTACACCGACATCATGCCCGTTCCGTCGAAGGGGTCTGCCTTGCACATTGTCTTCACCCATCGCACGCAGGGCGTCGGCGCGGAAGGCGCTCACATCCAGGGGATGGTGGAAGCCTTCCGCGACTGCGGCCACGAAGTGACCGTCGATTGCCTGCCGGGTTGCGACCCTTGCGAGAGGAACGGGGTCGCCCGGCCGGAGGGGGCGCCGTCAAAGGCCGGCGGCAGGTCGAAGCATGCGGGCCGCGCCTGGTTCGAGGCGGCTTACCGCCTGATCGCCGACCGCTCCCCCCAGTTTGTCTTCGGCGGAGCCGAACTGCTGTACAACCTGCCGCTGGGCCTTCGCCTCCGAAATCAATTGCGACAACGTCCGGGATTGGTTTATGAACGGTACGCCCTGGGCAACTTCGCGCCGGCCTTCCTGTGCCGGGCCATGGGCATCCCGCTGGTCGTGGAGGTGAACGACAGCGTCGTCATTGAGAGGAGCCGTCGCACCTCATTCCCTCGCATCAAGCGGTCGCTCGAACGACGTATCCTCGCCTCGGCGGACCTGATCGTCACGGTCACACTGCGGTTCAAGGCCCAACTCCTGGAGGCCTTCCCCGAAATCCCCGAATCGAAGATCCTGGTCCTGCCCAACGCGGTCTCGGAGGACAAGTTCAACGCCCCCGCGGCCGTGGCTGGCGCGGACTTGCGCGCCCGCCTCGGCCTGGGGAACCGGACGATCCTCGGGACATCCGGGCAGTTCCTGCCCTGGCACGGCCTGGATACGCTCGTCACGGCCGCGGCGTGCATGGCCCGCGAGAAGGACCTTGGCTTCCTGTTCATCGGCGACGGCCCGGTCCGGCCCGACGTCATGGAGGCCGCCCGCGTGGCAGGCGTCGAGGACCGGGTGATCTTCACCGGCATGTTGCCACACGCCGCCGTCCCCGAGCATCTGTCAATCCTGGATGTCGCCGTTATCCCTCGAAGCAATGAGCATTGCTCCCCAATGAAGCTGATGGAGTTCATGGCCGCGGGGCTGCCCGTGGTGGCTCCCGACCTGGCCAACATCCGCGAAGTGCTGCAGGACGGCCGGACCGGCCTGCTCTTCCGGCCCGGTGACATGGACGACCTGCGCCGCCGCCTGGCGGAGGTGCTGGATGACCGAGGGTCCGCTTATGCGATGGGCCGCCGCGCCCGCGATTACGTCCTGGCCAACCTGACCTGGAAGGGCCACGCCCGAAAGGTGCTCGAGGCGCTCGCATCGGGACCGGTGTCTGGCGGGGGAGAGTTGTGCACATCCTGACAGTGACGACCCTCTTCCCGAACGCCCTCCAGCCCCACCACGCGGTCTTCGTGCGCGCACGCATGGAGCGTTACACCCAGAAGTACGGCCACCGCTGGACCGTCATTGCCCCCGTTCCGTACTTCCCCAGGCTCCCGTTCAAGGTCCGGGGTCATTACGACGCCCTTGCCCGGGTCCCCGCCTTAGAGAACCCTCGGGGCTATCCGGTCCACCACCCGCGTTTCCTGGTCACGCCCAAGGTGGGGATGCGCTACTACGGGACCTGGATGACCGCCGGGGTCCGACGGCTCGTGGCGCGGATGCACGCCCAGGATCCGTTTGACGTCATTGACGGGCACTACGTCTACCCCGACGGGACTGCCGCCGTTCGACTCGGCAGGGAACTGGGTCTGCCGGTGGTGCTCTCGGCGCGGGGGACCGACCTGAACCTCTACCCCCGGCTGCCGGGAATCGCGGCACTGATCCGCAGCAACCTGGCCGCCTGCGATCACCTGATTTGCGTGTGCGACCCGTTGAAACGGGAAGCCTTGGCCCTGGGCGTGCCCGAAGGAAAAATCAGCGTGATCGGCAACGGTGTGGACGCCGACCGCTTCCGGCGGGGAGACCGCGCCGCGGCCCGAGCAAGGTTGGGCCTACCGCAGGAGGCCACGGTGATCCTGTCCGTCGGCCACCTGACCGAGCGTAAGGGCTTCCACCTGCTCGTGGAAGCCTGCGCACGCCTCGGGCGCGCCGATGTGGTTGTCGTCGTGGCGGGTGAAGGGCCCGAGCGCGGGACGCTGGAACGACTGGCAGACTCCTGCGGACTGGGGCCTCGCGCACGCTTCCCGGGAGCAATACCGAACGAGGATCTGCCCAACTGGTACCAGGCCGCCAACCTGTTCGCCCTGGCCAGCTCCCGCGAGGGCTGGCCCAACGTCCTCTGCGAGGCCCAGGCTTGCGGTCTGCCCGCCGTGGCGACCGACGTCTGGGGGATTCCCGAGATCCTTTGCCAGGAAACGCTCGGGTTGCTCGTCCGCGAGCGGAGCGTGGAAGGGCTGAGGGCGGGCCTCGAAGAAGCTCTTGTTCGCGAGTGGGATCGTGACCACATCGAGACCGTCGGTCGTTCGCGCACCTGGGACCGGGTGGCTGACGAATTAGGACCGATCTTCGCAAAACTCAGTGCGTGATTACAACAATATCTAAAATTCTCATCAATGTTCCGTAACGCGTCGGGGGCTAAACCGTATAGGGATCAGTTATCCAAGAAAATGAGAAACGGACCCTTTAAGTTCCCTCCGTTAAAACACCCAAAATTAGGGCTTGGTACATGAAGGCAAAGTTACTTCCGGCGTTAACGGGTCTGCGCGGGATCGGGGCCGTCTGGGTGGTTTTGTTCCACGTCTTCCATGGCATAAACTTCCCTTTAATCAAGCACGGATATTTTGGGGTTGATTTATTTTTTATCTTAAGCGGGTTCATCCTGAGCCACGTTCACGCGAAAGATTTTCCACGCTACTCATACCGTGAGCATTTGCGATTTTTGCAATTGAGGATCGCGCGGATCTACCCGCTGCATGTTTTCATCCTGATCCTGTCGGCGCTCCCTGTTCTTTTTCTGCCCGGATTTGCCGCACGATACGGTCAAACTGACAAGCTGGACTTGCCGCATTTCCTGGCGACCCTCTTTCTTGTTCAAAATTGGGTTGTCGACTATCACTCGTACTGGAACCTGCCTTCTTGGTCATTGAGTGTGGAATGGCTAGCCTACCTGGTTTTTCCGATCTTGACTCTCGGGTGTACCCGGTTAGTATCTCCTCGTGCTACGCTACTCCTCGCAGCCCTGTCAATCACCTTCCTCATTGTTATTGTCAATATTTTTGCAAAAGGACATATTGATGGTCTAGGATATATTGGATCATTAAGAATAACTTGTGAGTTTACAAGCGGATGTCTACTATATCAATATGTTCTAAGTGAGCAGTCCAGTCGACTACCATGGAAGACGCTCGCCTGGTTTGCGTCGTTGGTGATTTTGCTGTCGCTCATAAGCAGTGTAGCGCGCTGGGGCTGTATCTTCGGGTTTGCTCTTCTGATTATCGCCGTTTCCAAGGAGGCCGGTTTTGTTGCAAGATTGTTGAGCAAGGAACCAATCATGTTCCTGGGGGAAATTTCGTTTTCGCTTTATTTGTCCCACTGGCCATTGATACAACTGTACAATTGGTTGATTTCCACCTGCAATATTCACTCCACAACATTTTACCAGAGTATTCTCATGCTTATCATCTTTTTGATTTCTTATTTGACTTTCTCTTTTGTTGAGTTGCCAAGTCGACGTATCGGACGCAGGCTGACGCAACGGTCCACCGAGGCGGGGATCGTTCAAGCTTTGACTGTGCACGAAGTGGCGGATCGTTCATAGAGGCGGCATGAGCCCTCCACCTCTGGACGAAAGCAAAACGCGGCCCCTTCGATCTGATTCGCACCCGATTGACACTCCTCAAGGTTCTCTGCAACCTGGAGTGCCAGGCTGTCGGCCACGCCCGCTTTCCCCTGAGCGTCGTTGCCTTCGAGAACAATCAACATCGCGGGAAAGATGATCGGAAACGGACTCGCCATGAGGACTCTTACCGATCGTGACGAGGCTCCCCGCGGGACCTCCGATCCCGCGGACGCGACCCACGAGCCGGCACGGCGGACCGGGTCCGGGTCCCTGCGCATCATGCACGTCGTGACGCGACTGGGCATCGGCGGCCTGGAGGTGGAGATCCTGAACCTCGTCCGCGGCCTGGAGCGCCTCGGGTTCACGCAATCCCTTTGTTGCCTGCAAGACCGCGGTGAGTTGGCCGACCAGCTTCCGGACTTGGTTCCGGTCTGGTCGTGCGGCCAGGGCAACCCGCGGACGGTGGCGTTTCGGGCCGCGTCGATCGTTCGCAAGTGGCGACCCGACGTGGTCCACGTACGCAACGGTTGGGCCTGGCCGGACGTGACAGCCGCCTGGCTCCTCTCCTTGCGGCAGGGCCGGCTGGTCTTCAGCTTCCACGGCTGGGACCGCGTGGGCCGATTGCCCTGGCGTCGCGCCTTCCTCTACCGGCAACTCGCCCGGATCACCCCCGCCCTGGCGACCATATCGACCGAGACGGCCAACCAGTTCGCCGATGAGGCAGGGATCGCGCCTGGCCGGTTCACCGTCCTCGACAGCGGCATCGACGTCCAGCGCTATCGCCCAGCGGAGCGGTCGGGTCCGTCGAAGAAATTGGTGGTGGGATGTGTCAGCCGGCTGGACCCGATCAAGGCGCACGACCTCCTGATCGAGGCGTTCGCCCTGGCCCTCGACGGCGGCGCGCGCGACCTGGAACTCCGGTTCCTGGGGGATGGGCCCACCCGACCCGACCTCGAACGTTTGGTCGCGGAGCGGGGGCTGACCGACCGCGTCCGGTTCCTCGGGATGCGCCTCGACATCCCCGAGCAGCTCCGGGAGATGGACCTGTTCGTGCTGTCGAGCCGACGCGAGGGTCGGCCGATCTCGATCATGGAGGCCATGGCCTCGGGCCTGCCCGTGATCGCCACGCGGGTCGGCAGCGTCGCGGGCCTGATCGGGGAGGGCCGTGCCGGAATTCTCATTGAGCCGGGGGACGTCGGGGGACTGGCCCGCGCGATCGTAAAGCTGGTCGATGACCCGGTGGCACGGGCAGCGTTTGCCGCGGAGGCCCGCCGACTGGCGGTCGTTGAGCTGTCGGTGGATCGGATGGCCGGGCAGTACGCGGCCTTTTACAGGGATGTCGCCCGCGTGTCTTCTTGACCAAGCCGATCGCGTCCGTCGTCCCGGGTCGGTGGCGGTGCTTCGAGCAGGGAACGAATTGGGGGTGGCACGCGTGTGCGGGATCGCTGGGATCGTGGATCTGAGCAGACTGTCTGAAGCGGACGGCGTCGCGATCGGGCGGATGACCGCCGCCCTGCACCACCGCGGACCGGACGACTCGGGCGCGTTCGTGGACGGTCACGCCGCGCTCGGGCACGCGCGGCTGAGCATCATCGACGTGGCCGCCGGCCACCAGCCGATGGCTAACGAGGACGAGTCCGTCTGGATCGTCTTCAATGGCGAGATCTATAACTTCCCGGAGCTTTATGCGACCCTGACCGCACGCGGCCACCGCTTCCGGACCCGGTGCGACACCGAGGCGATCGTCCACCTCTACGAGGACCACGGCGAGCGGTGCGTCGACCACCTGCGAGGGATGTTCGCCTTCGCCGTCTGGGACCAGAAGCAACGCCGCCTCCTGCTGGCCAGGGATCGGGTGGGCATCAAACCGCTCTACTATCGGAACGACGGAGGCCGGCTTGTCTTCGGTTCGGAGGTCAAGGCGCTCCTCGAGGCGCCCGGCGTCCCCCGGCGGATCAACCTTGAGGCGCTCCAGGACTACCTCACCTACCTCTGGGTTCCCGGCCCGAAATCGATGTTCGAAGGCATCTTCAAGCTCCCGGCGGGCACCACGGCGGTTCTCGACGGGCACGGGCTGAAGGTCCGGCAATACTGGGACTTGCATTTTCCCGAGCCACTCCAGGATGGTGAGAACGCCCTCCGCGAGCAATTCCTGGAAAGGCTCGAAAGTTCGGTCCGCGCCCACCTCCTCAGCGACGTGCCGATTGGTGCTTTCCTCAGCGGCGGGCTCGACTCAAGCGCGGTCGTGGCAATGATGGCCCGGCAGAGCACGCGCCCGGTCGTTACCAACTCGATCGGCTTCGAGGAGGAGGCGTATAACGAGATCGGGTACGCCGACGAGGTCGCGCGGCGGTTCGGAACCGAGCACCACCGCGAAATCGTCCGGCCCGATGCGGTGGACCTCGTCAACCGGCTGGCCTGGCACTACGACGAGCCGTTCGCCGACCCCTCGGCCGTGCCGACCTACTGTGTCTCGAAGTTGGCCCGCCAGAGCGTCAAGGTCGCCCTCTCGGGCGACGGCGGCGACGAGAACATGGCGGGCTACCGCAAATACAAGATCCACCAACGGGAGCGCGTCGTCCGCCGCCTGTTCCCCGCTTCCTATCGCCGCCTGGCCTTGCAACCGCTGGCAAAACTGTACCCCAAAGCCGACTGGCTACCCCGCCCTCTGCGGGCGAAGTCGACCCTCCGGAACCTCTCCGTGGGCGAAGCCGAGGCGATCTACCTGAGCCGGGCCGCGCACGACCCCGAAACCACCCGTGCCCTGATCCGGCCCGAGGCCCGGGTACGAGGCTACGACCCGTTCACGGTGATCGACGACCACTATCGACGCTGCGACGCCCCCGACCTGCTCTCGAAGGAACTGTACGTTGACATTAAGACATATCTTTGTGACGATATTTTAGTCAAAGTCGACCGCGCCTCGATGGCCGTCGGCTTGGAAGTCCGCGTGCCGATCCTGGACCACGAGTTCATGGAGTTCATGGCGGCGGTCCCGCCCGATTTGAAGCTCCGGGGATCGCAGGGCAAATACCTGTTCAAGGAGGCGGTCCGCCCGATCCTCGGCCCCGAGGTAGTGGATCGGCCCAAAATGGGTTTCTCGGTGCCGCTTGGGGGGTGGTTTCGAGGACCGCTGTGTGAGATGATCGAGGACACCCTGTTCGCCCCGGACGCCTTCATCCGCTCGGTGCTCGACACCGGCGAGGTCCGCCGGCAATGGCGTGCGCACCAGTCCGGGCTCGGGCAAATGGAGTCCATGATCTGGGCCGTGTTCATGCTCGAGCAATGGGGGCAAAACTTCCTCGTCGCCGATACAAAAGGGCCGGGATTTTTGACGGCATCGAAGCCCCAACACAAGGACCACCCGCCGGCCGACGATCTCGGCTATTAGTGCTGAGTGGTAATAAAACCTCGCCAATGGTCAAAATTTGGTGTACGGACGGTGAACACTTAGATGAAAATAAAACGTTTCCTTAAGTCACTCTTCAATAAACTCGGCTTCGACGTGGTACGCTATGTACCTGAATTGAACAAGCCATTTCCTTTGCTACCTCTCATTGTTAAAGAGCGCTTAAGCACGGGAGAAACAATTTTCTTTGTGCAGATTGGTGCGAATGACGGGGTTCTTGATGACGACCTTCGCGAACTGATCCACAAATACCATTTACCAGGTTTGATGATCGAGCCGCAGCCACAAATCTTCAAAAGATTGTGCAAAAATTACGAAACCAAAAAAAATTTATTGTTCGAAAACGTGGCCATTTCCGCTCACGAAGGGTCTATTGCGATCTATTGCATAGCACCGGACGCACCGCTCGACGAAAGTTATTCCGGTCTCGCCAGTCTTGAAAGGAAGCACCTCGTAGATCAGGGTGTGCCGGAACGCTATATCGAAGAGTGTTCCGTACCTGCGGTCAGGTTGAAAACCCTCCTCGAAAAACATGCAATCAAGCAAGTTGACCTGCTTGCCGTGGACGTAGAAGGATATGATTACGAATTAATTAAAGATGTTTTCAACTCACAAATTTTCCCAGCCATTATTTATTACGAGCATTGTCATCTGGTGCCCTGTATTCGCCACGAGTGTAAGCGCATTTTATGGAAGCACGGCTACCGCTTTGTCGAAGTCGGGAAGGATACCCTGGCTATCAGGGGGGATTCGCTCGGCGACGGGGCTGAATAAAGCAATTAACGCTCGTGTCGCTAAGCGATTTTCAGCTAGGCGGCATAGGCCTCCTCAAAGATCAACCCATTGAAAACACGGCCAATAAACCACGGCACAATCAAACAGGTTTAGGGCAATCTTTTAAGTTAAGCGAGTAAACTAACGAGGCGGATTGGCCGGATTTAAGGCGGTGGGGGCGGCCATCGAAACAAAACTTGATAATTAATTATAAAAACACAAACAGAGTTTAAAAAATAAGGAAACCACAAAATGCTAGGCTATGCAGTACAGAAAATTATGTAATTTAGTTCGGGACGCTACCTGCTTGATAAGTGGAGCAACAAGCCGGAGTTCCAGCAACTTTACGATGTCATGTCGAGTAGGCTTACCGCGGGCCTATAAAACTCTTGGCGTATAAAACTCAAAAATAAAATGACATTTATTTCAACACAATCAATTTTTGTACTTGTCATATTAGAATCACGGATAGCGGCACAGTCACAAAACGTGGTGAGAAACTTCGGCAACCGATATGGCTTTTAAAAAGCGATTCGGTCATCCGGCTTCGTGTCAATGCTCTGAGATAGCCATGTTTTATCGACTTAGACAAAGTATCGCGAGAGGAGCTTTCGGGCTCTGGGTACGCGATATCTTTCAATCCCCTTCACTGCACCTGGACGGCGGTCAGGAATTGCCGGCGATCGTCAGTCAGGTCTGTCATCGCGACATTGCCATGTATCTTTTGGCCGTCAAGTCGTTCGCGCGCTTCCACCAACTTCGAGCTGTCTTCGCGCTCGACGACGGTTCACTGACCGCCGAAGATCGCGAGACACTCAGTGCCCACATTCCCGGCATCCGGTTCTTCTCAATCACGGGCTTTCGGAGCGCTGAATGCCCCCGTGGAGGTACTTGGGAACGGCTGTTATTTATCGCTGAAGAGGTCCAACGCGGTTACGTCATTCAGCTCGACGCCGACACTCTCACCTTGAAGCCTTTGGACGAAGTCCGCGACGCAGTCCGCACCGGTCACAGTTTCACTCTGGGGACCGCCTTGGGTCGGAATATTGTCACGGTTGGGGAAGCCGCGGAAGCCGCTCGCCTGGCCACACGTCATTACGAGAGCCGCAGGGTCAAGCACATCCACATCCAATTGGCGGCGGAAATTCTCCTGGACCAGCTTCCGATGTCGGACCGGAGCTTTTACGCGAGAGGATGTTCGGGCTTCACGGGGTTCGCTAGACAATCAATAGGACGAACCGATGTCGAGAGATTCTCTCGCGAGATGTCTACCAGGCTCGGCCGCGACCGATGGAACGAATGGGGGTCCGAGCAGGTTACTTCAAATTTCCTCGTCGCCAACTCCGCGCCGTCACGAGTCCTTCCCCTGCCTGGCTACGACACGTTCGAGCCTTATTGTGACCTAACTTCTAGCAAGTTCATTCACTTCCTCGGCACCCACCGGTTTCGCGGCGGAGTGTACGCGTCCAAGGCACGAACGGTAATCCGAGAGCATCTCGTAAATTTTGCCATGAACAACGTCAACGTTTCATAACCGATCGGATTGCCGCGATTGCAGGGTTTTCTTGAGCCAATCCACGGGCAAGTTTCGCGTGCCACATGTTAAGTCGCGAGGTTTTTCGATCAAGTAAAGGCTAGAAATGGTTGCGAAACAAAATCTATCCGTGCCCTTGCATCCCGCTGCGCCTGTGGTCATGACCAGCCTGCGAATCGCGGTCGCGTCCAGCGGCCTTGGGCACGTCGCTCGAGGGGTTGAGTCATGGGCGGCGGACCTTGGGGACGCTCTCGCCGGTCGCGGATTTGCTGTGACTCTCTTCAAGGGTGGAGGTGTACCGGCATCGAAGCACGAGGTGGTAATTTCCTGCTTGCAACGGGAATCCGCGACTTCGGGCTGGATCGATCGGTGGATCTCCAAACGCGGTCGTTGGCGTCTCGGTCTCGGCACCCGTTATGATGTGGAGCAGACCACCTTTGCCGTCCGGCTGATTCGCTACCTGCGCAGACAGCGGTTTGCGATCCTGCACGTCCAGGACCCGATGGTCGCACGGCTTGCCCAGCAAGCGAGTCAAATCGGCCTGATACCGACGCGAGTCATCCTTGCCAACGGTGTGGGCGAGTCCCGCAATTTCCTGAGCAAAATGACCTACTTGCAGCATCTGGCGCCGTGGCACCTGGAAGAGGCCAAGGATGCCGGATGCTGGAGGTCAACCTGGACGGCGATCCCTAACTTCATTGACACTGACGTGTATCACGCCGGACGTGGCGACTCCCTGCGCGATGAGTTGGGAATACCCAGGGACGCTCTTGTCGTGACGACCGCCTCCGCGCTCCGCCGGACTCACAAGCGAATTGACTACCTTTTAAAGGAATTTGCACGGCTCCGCGAGCTTTCGCCCGATTTGCCCGTCTGGCTCATAATAGCCGGTGGCTGGGACGAGGATGCCGAAGGACTGATCTCCGAGGGGAAAGCGCTTCTCGGCGACCGGGTCCATTTTCTCGTCCGGTTCCCCCGCGAACGGATGCCCGACCTTTATCGAGCGTCGGATATATTCGTCCTGTGCAGCCTCATGGAGATGCTTGGGATCGTTCTGCTTGAGGCTTCAGCCAGCGGTATTCCCTGCCTCGTGCATAACTACCCGGTCCTTGAGTGGGTCGTGGGTCCGGGAGGCCTTACGATCGACATGGACCGTCAAGGCGTGCTCAGTGAAGCCATGGCGGGACTTCTGGCATCGGCGGACCGGCGACGCGAACTGGGTGAACTGGCACGTCGGCATTGTATGGAGCACTTCAGCAAAGACCGGGTTTTGGATCAGATCCTCGAGTATTATGACTTCGTAATGAAAAATCCGGAGCACAACTCACCTTCCCGCCAACCCCAGCTCGACATTGGGGTATAAAGGCTGTTCCATTCCAAGGCGAGGTATGTGGCGGCCATAGGTGCCAAGAGGGATCAATGCGATGCTTGATTTTGTACAAAACCTTCTAATTATATGTCCATAATTAATTAAACTTGTATGTTTTTTATGCAAACCTTATAATAAAATTTTAATTTTGAGAAGTTCTTATGTCCACGTTTAATTACAGTACGATCATTCCTTGTTATAATGCGCGCGATACCGTTGGTCGAGCCATCGAAAGTGCTTTGAACCAGACAATCTCGCCGTTGGAAGTGATTGTCGTTGACGACGGATCGGCCGACGACTCGGCGGAGGTCGTGTCGAGATATTCTCCACAAGTCCGTCTGATTCGTCAGGAGAATGCGGGGCCGGGTGCCGCGAGAAATCGCGGTGTCGGTGTATCGAGCGGCGAATGGGTCGCGTTCCTCGACGCCGACGACATGTGGATGCCTGAAAAGACGGAACGTCAACGCACCCTGACGGAAGACCCGAAGGTTGGCGTTGTTCAGGCACGCGCGAGAAATGTTCGGTTTCCAGCCCCGGAGCAGATCACCCCTGAAGTCCTCTGGGTCGGCAACTGCGTCGGGCTCTCCGCGGCCATTGTTCGCCGAAGTGCCTTCGATTCCGTCAAAGGCTTCGACGAGCGACGGAGCCTGATCAGCGTGGAGGATTATAATCTTTGGTTTCGACTCTGCGCCGCGGGCTGGGCAATCCTCACCTACCCCGACGAACTGATTTATTATCACCCGACGGAGTCCAGTCTCTCGAAACAACTCGAACGGTTTGCCCAGGCAGGGATTACCAACGCACGACTGGTCGGCGAACTCCTTTGTCTTGATCCTGAGGCCATCAGAAGCAAGGTTCGCGAGTTCCAGCTGGATGCCGGCCTAAGCCTCCTCCATGTGCGCAAAATGAGACCCGCCAGGCGATTCTTTTACGAAGCATTTCACGAAAAAACGTCTCCAGTTGCCCTAGCATTATTTTTAATAACATTCCTCCACCCAAGCATCATTAATATCGTCAGACATTCAAGAGAGCTGAAAAAAAAGTTGGCGATGTTGCGAAATCGTCGATGTCCCGATTCCGTCGGTGAAAACGATTCGTCCCGAAGAATCGGCCGAAAGGATTGAATCGTTCGCCGATCGCCACCCCGCCATTGAAAGCTTTGTCGGCCAGTGAATCCTGGATTGCCCCGGGTTGCTCAGCGTGAGACCTCGGTCAGAGTCAGAGTGGACGCCGGCCGTCCTATTGCACTTCAAAGAATACGGGATCGACGACGGAATCACGGACTCTCACAAATTTCGGGTGAGATCCCCTACCCCGCCACCGTTCACAGATTCGAGGTCAAATGAATGTCCGAGCGACTGCCGAACGTCGGTCGGTTCCCCGGGCCTTTCGGAGCATCAGTCACTATTCGCTTTCCATCGTGGTGCAGCGGGCGTCCGGTATCCTCCTTCTCCCACTCTACACACACTACTTGAGCCGGGCGGATTACGGCGTCCTCGAGCTCCTTGATCTGATCTGGACCGTTGCGGCTCTAGTGGTCTCGGTGCAGCTGAGCACGGCACTCTTTTTCTACTACCATCGCGCCGAAAGCGAGACGGAACAACAACGCGATGTTGTGACTTCCTTTATCGGCATGATCATCCTGAGCACGATCGTGGGGGTCGCGGGCACTCTCCTCGCCCCCCCAATCAGTCGCCTGGTTTTTGGCGGAACGGCTTACACCGGGCTCATCAGGGTCGTGCTGCTAGGTCTCTCTTGTAACCTGCTCGCCGAGTTTGGTTTTTCTTACCTGCGTTTGCGAGACAGGACGCAGGAGTTCATGTCCGCCTCCTTTTGCCGGGTCGCGTCGGGTGCGATGCTCAACGTCCTATTCCTGTCCGTTTTCGGGTTGGGCGTTTCCTCGATGCCATGGAGCAGTCTGATCACCACATTTGGTCTCCTGGCATTCTTTTCAAGAGATATATTGTTAGCAAATTCCGTTTTTTTGTTCCACTGGCCAACCCTTCGGAAGATGACACTGTATGGGATGCCACTCGGCGTCGGCATGGCTGGCGAGATTGTTCTTCATATGGGTGATCGGCCATTTTTAAGTAAGTTTGTATCGCTCGCCGACCTTGGTTTGTACGGCTTGGCCTATAAGTTTGGCATGCTCGTGTCCATCGCGGGCGTGCCTTTTTTTAACTACTGGAATTCCCAGATGATGAGAATACTTTTGGGTGAAAAAGGGGAAGAGACCTATATTAAAACGGCGACTTATCTCCTACTTGGTTTGACTTTCGTTGTCCTTTTCCTGACCGTGTTCATCGACCCAATATTGACGATCCTCGTCGATGCCAGCTTTCGTCGCGCGGCCCGGCTTGTTCCCTGGATCGCACTTGCCTACCTGTTTAGGGGTATGGGTCACTACTGGTCGAACACGTTTCTCTTGGTGAATCGCCCGACCCTTGCTGCTCAGGTCACGTGGATCGGGGCGGGGGCCTGCCTCCTGGCCTATGCGCTTCTCATCCCGAGATACGGGCTTTGGGGGGCGGTGGGAGCCACGCACCTTGGTTTCGCGTTGATGGCTTTCTTCGCACTTTGGCGAAGCCAGCGAATCCGGCCTTTCCGCTACGAATACGGTCGGTGGACCAAGATTCTGGCATGCGGCGCCTTGTCGGCCTTGCCGAGCCTGATCCTACATCCTTCCGGATTTAGCTCGCAAACCGCACTCGGTTTTGGTTGTCTTACTCTGTTCCCCTTCTTCTTATGGTTGACACGTTTTCCGACCGGAGAGGAGACCCAAACCGTCATTGTGGCTTTCAGGAACCATGTCCTACAGTGGAAGAAGATTTGAGCTTCACGGGCGTAGGAGATGGTTGTACGAATGGCTTGTGTCTCATGACGGATATCCGCTCAACGGGAGCCTTGGAACCGCAGTCCCTCCCCGCGTGACGACCTACGTTGCTAGCGATCCGGCGAGCGAATCGCCTCGGCAACTCGGCCGGCAACCTGCTACCCCAGCAGTTCGGCCGTCGCCAGTCGATTGATTTCCACACCGCTCTGCCGCTCCTTCCGGGACCGCTTCGGGCCTCGGGGTCGCTTACGAAACTCCAACCGTGGCACGACGATCACCAGTCGCTTCAGGACCGAGTCGATCGCTCGCAATGACATTATGCGGACCCACCCATGCTTTTTGCGGTCAGGGCTCGCCAGTCATCGTCAAAGTTTAAAGGAGTCAAGAACCTAGATGAGCCAAAGCGTCACACACCCGCGCCGCAAGTCCTTCCTAATCACGATCGACACTGAAGGCGATAATTTGTGGGCCTTGCCGCGACAGGTGACAACGAAGAATTCCCGGTATCTCCCCAGATTTCAAAACCTTTGCGAAAAGTATGCTTTTAAGCCTACTTATTTGACCAATTGGGAGATGGTCCAGTGCCCGTACTTCCGCGACTTCGCGCGTGATGTGCTTTCGCGTGGCGTCGGCGAGATCGGCATGCACCTGCACGCCTGGAACTCGCCGCCGGTCGTTTCGCTGACTGACGACGACGACACCCACCAACCGTACCTGATCGAATACCCACAGGATCAGATCCGCGAAAAAGTTAAGGTCATGACGGGGCTGCTGGAAGACACCTTCGGGGTCAAGATGATCAGTCATCGCGCCGGCAGGTGGGCCTTTGACACAACCTATGCGGGGGCCCTCATCGAGCACGGTTATCTCGTGGACTGTTCGGTGACACCGCACGTCTCCTGGGCTCAAACCAAGGGCGACCCGCAAGGCGCTGGGGGCACGGATTACACGCAGTTCCCGGAATCAGCCTATTTCCTCGATTTGGAGGACATCAGCCGGCCTGGAGACTCACCCCTCCTGGAAGTGCCGATGACCGTGGTCAATTTTCGCTACCCGTCCCACGCGCGGGTCGTGCGTGACCTGTTGAGGAGGAGTCGATTAGGCGCGGCCGTCGCGCGGCGGCTCTTTCCGGATCAAGCCTGGCTGCGAGCGCGGGGAGAACCTCCCTCGTGGCTCCCCACCGTGATCCATGCGGCATGCCAGCAGGGGCTCGATCACGTCGAGTTTACATTACACTCGTCGGAATTCATGCCGGGGGGCAGCCCGTACTTCTTGAACGAACGCTCGATCGAAGCCCTCTACCGGGCTTTGGAGGCGATGTTTGAAGCCGCGACCTCGTCATTTGTCGGGCGGACTTTGTCGGAATATCACGCTTACCACGTTCACTCGCGAAAAACCCAGTCGTGAGCCGGAGCGGTTACGCGCGAGGCGGGTCAGAAGGACTGCCCCTCTTCCCCCCCGGGGCCTCCCCCGCCGTGTGACACGCGCGTTGCACGACCCAGCATCCGTTGCAGGCCGCGGCGTGTGGCCTTTGCCGCCCGGAAGCACACCGGAGGCAGGATGCTGAAGACGAGCAACAGGGCCGTGCGGGGCTGGTTGGGGTTCAGCCGCAAACTCTTCCAGAGGTGAGCGAACGCTCCCCAGGAATCGCCCGTTTGAAACTCCTGTTCACCGAGCCAGCCGAACGACTCGGCCAGGCGCTTCCGGATGACCGGGGCCGGCAGCGAGACGCCTTCACGCTTGATCGCCATCCAGCGCGTCACGGTTTCCAGGTTATTTCGGGCGATGTGCATTTTCAGGTGCGGCGCCGTTAACTGGTCCGCGTTGCCGACTCGATAGAGGGTGCTCGAAGCGTCCAGAAAGGCCACAGGCCCCTTCGAGCAGGTCCGCAAATGGAACTCGTAATCTTCACCCGACTTGAGCAGCGACTCGTCGAAACCGCCCACCTCGCGCAACCGATCCCGCCGGAGCATGACCGTCGACGTATGAACCAGGTTACCGAGGATCATGTAGGGAAAAATATCTCCTTTATAATAAGGACGGGCGGTCAGCGTCGGAGGGGCCTCGGGCCAAAGTTCGGCCACGGAACCTGACGTTTCACACACGTCCTCAATCCGCACCTTCCGATACGCGGAGTAAAACGTCCGGAGGTAAGCCTCGTTCCACACGTGCCCGGCGTCGTCCACGGCCGCCATATCCGTCCAGACCATCCCGACATCGGGAAATTTCTGGAACAGGCTTAACTGCGCGGTCAGCTTCCAGTCGAGCCAGCGGTCGTCGGAATCAAGCAGGGCGACGAACTCGCCGCGGGCATGTCGGAGCCCGAGGTTTCGCGCCGCGGAAACACCAGCGTTCTCCTGAAAAAGGTGACGAACCCGGCCGTCATACCCTTCAAGGACCCGGCGGGTATCGTCGGTGGAACCGTCATCGGCGACAAGGATCTCGACGTGCTCGTGAAGTTGACTCAGCACGCTCGCGATCGCCTCCCCGAGGATGTACCCACGGTTATAGGCGGGAATGACCACGCTCACCAGGCCCAGCTCGCCGGGCCCGGCGCCGATGTGCGGAAGGTCCGCCACGGGGCTCGCTCGCATCGATCGGCCTTTCTCACGAATAAGGAACGACTCAGCGCACCGGGATCACTGGGAGGCAGGGCGGGGGCGATCGGATCCGTCGCCGGTCCGCAAGCCGTTGAACGGTTGACGAACCAACCGAATGCCCCGGTTCAGAGCCCGGCGCATCATATCGGAGGCCCGGTCGGCCGCCACCCGGACGTTTCGCCGGACGACACGAACCCGCACCAGGCGGCCTTTGTCCGTCATCAGCCTTTGCTTGTAGAAGGAATCACCCCGCAGGAAGTCGTAGGTGGTGACGCCCTGCCCCGCGAGGCACTCCATAAGCAACAGGTTGGCCGCGATCCCAGGGCTCTCGACGGGCCCCGCGTCATCAAGGCCCACGCCCGACTGGTAGAAATCGAACTTGCCCTTGCAAGGGAATCCGTAGAGCACCGCGATCGGCTCGCCAGCCAGGGACAAGCGGGCCAGGACCGCCTTTCCGTCCGGCACCCACGACCGGACCAGGGCGCTATGGAAGTCGGTGAAGCGTTCCGAGGCAAACGAGCCGGGCTTGCCCGCGAGCACCCAACGGGCCTGGTGGAGCCGGATGAGCTGTTCAAAAATGGTGACCGCTCCCTCAAGATCCGACGCGACCTCGAAGACGCCCCCCGACGCTCGGACCGCCCGCAATAAACGGCGCGACTGTTGCCTTCTATGCGAGGACAGGCGTTTCAGGTACGCCTCGAACCCGTCCGTAAGGTCGGCCTTGGGACAGATTCCGGTCTCCGATAACACCGCACGGTACCTGCCCCTCGGAAATGCGGTCTCCCAACCGAGTAGGGGTGATCGCTCGGAAATGTCCGTCAGGTCCAGTTCGTCCCAGTTGTCCCCCTCCACGTCCACCAGGTAAGACCGGAGGGCGTCGAGGCAAACCGCGGCCTCGCCAGGGGCGTGCAGGAGGTCAAGGTAATCCGCGCAGGTCGCTTCGGAAGGTGCCTCGCCCGTCGAAACGAAGCCCAGACGCCTGGTCCAGAAATCCGAGCCGGTCCCCCGCCGGAGGTAGAGCGGCAATGCGCCAATCAGGAGCGGACCCCTTCTCACGGTGAACATGCTGAGGCTGCCGCCTCCGCGCCCGCAAGCGGCCCCGTAAACACGCCACCACTCCCGCAACCATCCCCAGCGAAGCGCCGGCGCAGCTGTCGGGCTCGACTCGAAAAGCTCCCCCCATTCGGATTCCAAACCCCCTTGTTCGTCAAAACTCACAATTTTAGAAATTCTCACATCCTTAATGATAATTAGATATCTCCTGTTCGCGTCAGCAACTTGTCTGAAATATGCTAGCACACTGTGCGCCGTTTGACCCCCCGGAGCTTCATCATAACCCGCCGCGCGGGGGTGGGCAGGCTTGGCAACCAGCGGTGACCGGATCGAGCCCTCGCGAAGCCCTGAGGGCATTCGCCGTGGTCAATGCTCCCCGATCGTAGACGTTTACCCGCGGGATCGCCAGCCCGCCTCCTCGTTCCTGCCCCGGACGTTGGGGATGACGAAGACGCGTGGGTAGGGCCGACGCGGGAAGACGGGCGCCCGGGTCGTTTTCGGCACGACCGCGTTGGCGAGGGTCCGCCGTCCAATGGCCACTGCGCCGGCGGCTGGGAGAAGGTGGGAAGCACGGCCGCCCCGCCGCCGGGGGCGGACGGGGCGGAACTGAGGGAAGTTTCCTGGTCAGGGAAGCATTCGGGTGACATCCTCCGTCGCGTGAACGCGACGGCTTCCTACGAGGAACTTGAGAGGTTGCGGTTATCCCGATGACGACCCTTGCGAGCCCCCACCGCTTCCCCGCTCCGCCCGGATTGCTCCGGGACGGGCGATGTCACGTCGCCCACGCCGAGAGGGCATGCCCCCTTGGCAGCGAGATTGATCGCGGCATTGAGGTCCGCGTTCAACTCGTATTTGCATGCCTTGCACTTGAAGCAATCTCGGCTCGATCGGTTGGCCCGTTCGGTGTGCCCACACTTCGAGCAACGCTGGCTGGTATGCCGGGGATCTTCCTCGATCACCGGGACTCCGACCATCGCCGCTCTGTAGCGAAGGAACTGGCCGAACTGTGCGAAGGGCCACGAGGCGATCATCCGGTTCACCTTGGCGGTGGCTTTGCACCGCTCCCGAATGCCCGTCAATCGCTCGATGTGGATCACACCGCCGACCTTGGCTACGATATCCACGATCTCGCGGGTGATCCGGTGATTCTCGTTGGCCGCCCAACGGGATTCCTTTCCCTTGGACCGCTTGACCATGCCGACCTTGTGCTTTTCCTGGAGTGCTTGGCGATAGCGGTGATAGCGGCCCCGGACGTACCGGAGCGGCTTGCCGTCGAAGAATTTCCTGACTCCGGGCCCGGCCAGCACGGCGAGATTTGCCAGCCCGAGATCGACGCCGAAATGCGGTCGCTCACCTTCAAGGCTCGGAACATCCGGCGACTTGACGGCGAGCATCAGGAACCAGTCTTTGCCCTTGCGGACGACCTCCGATACGGCGTGCTTGAACTTGATGCGTTCAGCGAAGCAAACAGGGATGATCATCGGGAGCCACAGGAACCCGTCGGGAGTAGTAAACTTCCGCCACCACTAAAGTGGTGCGGCTTTCCGGCTCAACCCCGAAGGGCTGTCCAGTCCTATGGCAGCGTTACAGGAGACTGCCAGAGCCCGGACGTTCCGGGCGGCGTTCTTATCGGCGTGCGACTCGTAGCCGCACACCTGGCATCGGAAGTCGGATTGGCTCTTGCGATTGGACTTCGCGACATGGCCGCAAACACTACAAGTTTGACTGGTATAAGCCGGATCGACGAATACGATCGGCACGCCCACCAGCTGCGCCTTGTAGCCGATGAACGAGCCCAGCTGCGCGAACGACCAACCCGAGAGCCGATTCCGAGCGTCTCCGCCCCTAGCCCTTGTCCGCTCGCGGATGCCGCTCAAGTCCTCAAGAGCGATGCCCCGATCGGTGCGTCTGGCGGTCTCGACGATCGCTTTGGCGATGCAATGATTTTGATGGCGGCGGAAGCGGGATTCCTTGGCGGAGACTCGCTTCAGTTTCTTTTTCGCTCCCTTGGTCCCCTTCCGTTGCAACCGCTTCCGTTGCAGGTTGTGTTTGCGGCGGACGGCTTCGACGGCCGCGCCGGAGTGGGGTTCGGTATCGGGATCGGAGTCGGTCGCGATGTTGGCGATGCCCAGGTCGATCCCCAGGAAGTCCGTGGACGGGACCGGGGCCGGGGCCGATTCGGGAAGGTCCACCGTCATCAGCAGGAACCACTTGCCGTCCTTCCTCAAGACGAGGTCGGATTGTCCCTTGGCGTTGGTAAACCGCTCGGTCTGATACTTTCCCATGACGACCGGGACCAGCACGCGGCCGGTCAAGGTCAAGAGACTGACGCGATCGACCCCCTTGAAGCTCATCATCCGCTGATCGAAGGGCATCGCGGCGTGGGGCCGAAACACAGGCCGAATGGCCTTGTCCCGCCGGTAGGCTTCACAGACCTGCGCGATGCACCGGACGGCCATTTGAGCGGAGAGGTCGAATCGCTCGCGAAGCTCAGCGTAGTGCAACCGTTGCAGGACGATCTTGTTCGAGACCTGGACTTCAAACGCCTTGCCCGCCAGCCAGTTGGCGGCTTCATTGAACCGCTCGACCGTCGCCTGGAGTCGAACGGCGTGGTCACGGTCGGGTAGCAATTGCGTTTGGAGCGTAAGCTTCATACCTGAATGATAGGCTCTTATACTCACAAAGTCAAGAGGACGGGCTGAAGCCCAAGAAAAGCGTTTCCTCCACTGGGGCTAAAGCCCCGTGGCTTCCACGGGCTAAAGCCCGGAATTGGTGAGCCGATCGGCCTTGCCGTGGTTGGGGGCTCGGAGCTTGATCTTCAAAACGCCGGTTTGCATAGAAGTGTTGTACGCGTTCCGTACACCACAATCAAGAGGGAGGGCGGACATTCCCCCGTCGCCTGAAGGCGACGGTCCCCTGTCCGCATTTTTATGGGGGCCGGTGAGCGGCCTTGCCAGCGGCCCACCTCGGAAATGGCCCGTCCGGCGGCCGGTCTCATGCCTCGAGCGCCCCGAGATCGATGACTCCAAGCTTGAGGCGGGCCAACACGCTCAAGTTGAAATACTGATACACCGGAGCCAGGGCGACCCCGTTGAACTCGCCGGGGTCGGTTCCGGCATTGATGGCGGGCGAGCCGTCGGCCAGGCGGTAGTCGTAGCCGGCCCGGTCGACGAACCCCGGGTCCTCCAGGACCAGGTTGTTCGTGTCGCTGCCCGGTCCCGAGAGCATGTCCCCACCGCCCGCGAAGATGTTGTTGATCAGACGCACGTCGGTCGGCGCGCCGTAGACCGCAACGAACGTCCCCCTCCCAAGGTCGTTGACGAACGTGTTGTTGACCACATACAGCGCCTGGACGCCGACCTCCGTCCCTTCCGCGCCATAGCTCAGAAATGTCGAGTTCTCGCTGTTCGGGCCCTTCTCGATCACGTTGCCGATGACGTAGGACGCCCCGCCGACCGGAAGGTCCAGCGCGTAGCTCGAACTTCCGCTTGCTCCGTCCATGAGCTGGTTGTACAGGATGTTGTTGGTCTGCGCGCGACTCTTCACCAGGTGCCCGACGATGGCGTCGTGGATCGAGCTGAATTGCAGGGTGAAGGAGCGGACCACCCCGACGTAGATGTTGTGGCTGTAGCCGTCGCCGTACCCATTAAAGGCGAACTCGGAGCCCTTGATCGTGATATCCGAAGTGGCGTCGGAGACGGTCAGCAGGCCCTCGTCATTGTTGTGGATGTAGCTGTTGAGGATCGTCAGCGTGCTCCCCTCCTGGCGGATGCCGGCCCAGTTCGCGTCGTCGCCGGTCGGGTCGTGAGCGCCGGTCAGCTCGACGTTATCGACGGTGGTGTTGTTGCCGGTGATGACCCAGATGGCCTTGCCGTTGGGAATGTCGACGCCGGTGTCGTCAATGATCGCGCGACCGCCGACGCCCTGGATGGTCAGGTTGTTGGCGTTCCAGATCGCGACGTCCCCCTTGTAGGTGCCGGCGTCGATGTTGATGACGTCGCCGTCCTGAGCAACCGCCGCGGCCTCGCTCGGCACCGCATACATCTGGGTTGGGCCGACGGACAGGACCGCGAGGACGCATCGCCCCTCAAGGGGCTCCAGACCAGGCCGGCTCCGCAGCGACCCGCGACGCGAGGTCGTGCCATCCGTCATCATCGCGAAGGACTTCCGTGGGCTGCTCATGATGCTTGCGAGTCCCTGGTGAAATTGGGAAAACCGCGGCCGACAAAGGCTGCGGCCCGGGGTCCCGACGGCCCGGGAACACGACAGTCTGGTATCAACCTAGGTCAAGAAAGGATTGACGAAGGAATCGGTAAACGAAAATTTGAGAGGGGATGCTTCGTCCTCGAAGCCGCGAAGAATATAACCAGTTTCGATTCCCGATGTCAGAGGTCTAAAATCGCCAAAACAGCCGATTTTCGCCGTCTCTGACTGTGTGATATGTCCCGAGCATGTCAGAACTTACGAGCACTTCACACATGGATCGCTTCTTGCGTGCAATGCTTTACCTGGCGCCTTCGGCGCTTCGTGTTAGCACGTCAAATTGAACGTAAGTGCCCGCGGATAAATCTAAGACTTATTGATTTGTAAATGTAATTTTTATCATAAGGAATTAAGACAATTGTACGTGACCGATCACTTTTTCGACTTGGTAAACCCTCCCATCGTTGTAGCGGAGCGGCGGTCGCCCCGCTGAACCGCGCCTTGTGGGGAGCCTACGCTTGAAGCCGATCCCGAGCGGACAGCGGGATGGGACCGGCGAGCCGGCCCTGTCCGACAGCCCCTCGATGGGCGAAGCTCCGGTCATCCTGAGCTTCGACGTCGAGGAACACTACAGGATCGAGGCCGCCGCCGGGCTGTCCTTGGACCCCGACCTCAAGGCCCGCTCCGGTGGTCGGCTGGTCCCGGCCACGGATTGGGTGCTGGATCTCCTGGGACGCCACGGGATCCAGGCCACGTTCTTCATCGTCGGGGAAATCGCGCGAACGGACCCGGGCCTGGTCCGGGCGGTCCATGCCGCCGGCCACGAGGTGGGAAGCCACGGGTGGGACCACCGACGGGTCCTGTCGATGTCTCCCGAGGAATTCCGCCGCGACCTGCGCCAGAGTTGCGATGCCCTGGCGCAGGTCACAGGGGTCGGCATTCAGGGCTACCGCGCCCCGACCTTCAGCATCGTCAGGCGAACCGCCTGGGCCCTCGACGTCCTGGCCGAGGAAGGGCTGCTGTACGACTCATCGATCTACCCGGTGCGGCACGACCGCTATGGCGTCCCCGACGCGCCCCGTGGCCCGTTCCTCGCCGAAGGGGACGGCGGCGGGACGATCCTGGAACTGCCGCCGGCCCTCCTTCGCCTGCCAGGCATGAACCTGCCGGTGGGAGGGGGGGGATACTTCCGGCTGCTGCCGCCGGTGCTCCTGGAACGGGCCCTTGGCCAGATCCGCCGCGACTGCCGCCCGGCGGTCGCCATGCTCTACTTCCATCCTTGGGAATTCGACCCAGATCAGCCGCGACTCCCCCTGAACCCGCTGAGCCGGTTCCGCACGTATGTCGGCCTACGGCGCAGCGGAACGCGGCTCGAATCCTTGCTACGCCGCCACCGGTTTGTCCGCGCCGTGGACGTCGCGCGCCAGCTCAACGCCCGGCGCGACGAACTCGACGTGTTTCGGCCCGGCACTGGTCTTTGACCGCCCGCCTCATGCGGATTGACGTGAACAGCCACGAAGGCCACGACTCAAAACCGAGTTTGTCACCTTCGCCAAGGGGTGCCCCTTTAACGGTGAGTCGGTCAAGCGCGCGGGACACACAAGGCCCATCACTTTCCGCTCCGCAGCCTGCCCCCAGCCTACCGATTTGAAAATGTATCGGCTGAAGGATTTTTCCTTGACAACTTCAACTCGCACGACGATGATAACGGCTGTCACTATGAGTGCATGCATTTTGAGCTTGATCTTCGGTGCCAGCAGCTTGCCACCCGGCCGAAGGCTCGGGAAATTTCCCGCCGCAATGGTTTTTTGTTGACAAGGTCTTCACACACATTACAAAGGAGGGCTGTACTCGGGAAGGATCGGGGTGGGTCTGGCGTGGAGATTCACCAGTGAAAACCCCGACATGATGAAAAATTAACTTTCGTGTTTTGATATTACGAGAATTCTCAGCAACTAATTCAGTGATTCCGCTTAATTACAAGAAAAATTGCTCAGGAATCGAAGATGATCCCCACCAAGGAGTCGATGACGATGAGAAGTTTAGGCAGACGATTCGCAAGCCTGGCCCTCTTGGCCGTGGCGGCCCTCCTGGCCTGCCCCCCCTCAGCCCACGCGAAGCTCACCTTGACGCTCAGTGAAGCCGGATTCGCGGACGCGGAGTTTACTGATGCCGGTACGCCGGGGTATCTCGTCACCCCGACGACCACGTTCGGCACCTTCAGCTTCGAGTCGGATATCGCGAGATCCAATGCCTTAAACGGGAGTGCACCCGCGAGGTTGACCATCAATTCGGTCTCTGCCCGCGAAACGGAGGGATCAGGCACCGGGGTTCTCACGATCACCATCAAGGACGATGGGTTCACCGCTCCCGGGCCTGGCTCTGCTTTCCTGGACACGCAGCTCTCCACCACGTCGTTCTCGCCCGACGGCAGCGGCGCCACCATGCAGAGCTTCGTGAATTCCACTGCGGGAACTCTCCTCTCCGTGAGCACCACACCCGCGGGCACGAATAGCAGGGATCTGGTCAATGTCGACACCAATCCTTTCAGCCTGACAAACGTGACGGTCGTCACCTTGGGCGAGGGTGGCTCGTTCCAAACCACCGGTACGACCACCCTGGCGGCCGTGCCGGAGCCGGCCACCCTGGCGATGGCCTTCGCGGCCGTCCCGATCCTCGGTCTCGGCTACTGGCGGAACCGGCGGCGTAAGCTGGCTTGAGGTCAAACCAGCCAGCCTTCCGCCCGAGGGGGCGGTTCCAGAAAACCTTCGCGGGGCGGCCCAGGTTGGGCCGCCCCGCATCCGTTTGACCCCCGATCATGTTCCGGGCCGAGCCGCTGGCATGGGCGAGCGAGAGGGGCAAGGTCGAGGAGAGACGCCGCGGAGGCGAACTCCGGTGGGTCCGAAAGGGTGCCATAGGTTCGAGTTCCACCTTCCGCGCCGCCGGGCCTTGCGAGTCTGGTGGTCCACCAGCGTCGAATCCGGGGGTAAGTTTTTGCTCTTCCGGCGGTTGCCTACCCAGGACACTCCTGAAAACGACCGTCAATGACCGTGGTCCTCCACCAGGAGCTCCGAGAGCCTTATCATGACAAGAAGACTCAATGGGAGAGTCCTCCTCTACCTTCTTGGTGGCGTGATCCTCGTAGCTGGCGGGGTCTACGTCCTGCACGGTGTCCAGGTCCAGCGCAGCGCCGTTGGCTTGCTGCAGCAGGCCGATCGGGCCGAGAAGGAGGGCAGGCTCGACCAGGTCGAGACTTATCTGAGCCGCTACCTCCTCTACAAGCCCGGGGACACCGACACGCTGGCTCGATACGGCCTGCTGCTTGAGAAGATGGCGACCTCGGACGTCGCGAGGGCACAGACCGTCTCGGTCTATGAGAAGGTGCTCCGGCGCGACCCGACGCGCCGCGAGATTCGCCGCCGGCTGGTGGACCTGGCGATGAAGGGCGAGAACTTCCCCGTCGCCCAGCCGAATTTGAAGGTCCTCCGGGAGGATCTCCTCCCCAAAAAGGATGGAGAACTGGAGTATCTCCTCGGCCGGTGCCGGGAGGCCGGCGGCCATTCCGCGGAGGCCGCGGCCCTCTACGAGGAGGCCAGGAGGCTCGCCCCCGGTCAGATCGAGGCTCATGTCCGGCTCGCCAGGCTGCTGCGACTCCAGCTCAAGAATCGGGAACAGGCCGATCGGGTCATGGACGGACTCGTCGCCGCCAATGGCCGGTCGGCCCGTGCCTTTCTGGAGCGGGCGCGTTACCGCAAGCAGTACCACCAGGGCCTTCCGGGCGCCGCGCAGGATGTGGCCCGCGCGCTCGAGCTGGCCCCCGAGGATGCGTCGGTTCTCCTGGCTGCCGCGGAGATGGACCGGGAAAAGAAGGATTTTGAATCGGCGCGCGGCCACCTCGAGCGCGGCCTGAAACTCCATCCCCGGAATCCGGAGATGTACCGGGCCCTGGCGGACCTGGAGGCGAGGGCCGGGCGGCCCAAGGAGGCGGTGGCGGACCTGGAGCGGGCAGTGAAGGCCCTCCCCGAGGATCTCGGGCTGCAATGGGCCCTGGCGGACCTGCTGGTCCAGGTCGGCCGAGCGGAGGAGGTGACCCGGCCGATCAAGAAGCTGAGGCAGGCGAAGTACCCAACCGAGCTGATCGACTACCTTGAGGCCTGCGTCCTCATGAGCCGGGGTGCGTGGTCCGAGGCGGCCAAGGCCCTGGAGCGTGTCCATCCGGCTTTGGGGTCGCATCGCGAGGCCGCCGGGTTGGTGAAGAGCACATTGGTCCTGCTCGGCCAGTGCTATGAACGCCTGGGAGATCTCGACCAGCGTCATGCGGCGTACCGCCGGGCGGTCGCCATCGACCCCGACCCCGACCCCGACCCCCTGTGGGTGCCCGCCCGGCTGGGGCTCGCCGAGACGCTCGCGGCGTTGGGTAAGATCGAGGAGGCGATCGAGGAATACCGGGTGGTCAAGCCGAGGGAGCCAGGGGCCGCCTTCTTCGTGGCGAGACTGCGTCTGCTCCGCGAGGTGGGTCGGCCGGCCGAGGAGCGGCGCTGGACAGAGGTCGAGCAGGCTCTGGACGACGCGGCGCGGGCGCTTCCCGGCTCCACCGAGGTGACGATCCTGCGAGCCGAGGCGCTCGCGGCCCAGGACCGGCTCGACGCCGCGCGCGACCTGGTGCGGAAGGTCTGCGATGAGCAGCCCAAGCGTGTGGAGCCCTGGCTCGCCCTGGCCGTCCTGGCCGAGCGGCGGGGGAAGCCGGACGAGGCCCTGTCGCTGCTGGACGAGGCGGAACGGCAGGCCGGCGACCGCGTCGAGTTTCGCCTGGCCCGCGCGGCCCGCTGGGCGGCGCTCGGCGGCGCCCAGGCCGCCGAATTGCTGGCGAAACTGGAGCACGACCCCGACCGATTCCCCGTCGAGGATCGCGCGCGACTCTGGCGCGGGCTGGCCGAGGCGAATGTCCGCGCCGGGGCGCTGAAGCCGGCCGAGCGGCTCTGGAGGCGGCTCGCCTCCGAGCAGCCGAAGGACCTGGGCGCCCAGCTCTCGCTGTTCGACGTGGCCCTCCGGGCCGGCGATCGGGACGCGGCCGAGCGGAATGTGGCGGCCATCCGAGACGTCGAAGGGGAGGACGGGGCCTCCTGGCGCTGTGCCAAGGCCGTCCTGCTGATCCAGCGGGCCAAGAAGTCCCCCGGGGATCGCACGCCGCTGGCCGAGGCGCGTTCGCTGCTGTTGCAGGCCGCCGAGAAGCGGCCGACCTGGTCGCGCATCATCCTGGCCCAGGCCCAGGTGGACGAGCTGGACGGCAATCCCGAAGGTGCGCTTAAGAATTATCTGAGGGCGATCGTGGAACTCGGTGAGCGTGACCCGGCCGCCGTCCGCCGGGCGGTCGAGCTGCTTTACGCGCGTCAGCGCTACGATCAAGCCGCCCTGGTGCTCCGCAAGCTGCGGGAGCGTGGCCCCATCTCGGCCGACCTCCAGCGGCTAGCCGCCGACGTTTCGCTGCGTACCCAGGATTACGGCGGTGCCCTGGAGATGGCCCGCAAGGCCGTCTCGGCGGAGTCAAAAGACTACCGCGACCTGATCTGGCTGGCTCAGATCCTCTCCGCGGCCGGGGGGGATCAGGCGGACCAGGCGGAGCCATTACTCCGCCGCGCCGTCTCCTTGAAGGGCGAGGTCCCGGACACCTGGGTCGCCCTGATCCTGTATCTGGCCGGGTCGGGTCGCAAGGAGAAGGCTGAGGAAGCGCTACGGGAGGCCGAGCGGAAGCTTCCCCCCGAGGGGGCTGCCCTGGCCCTGGCCCATTGCCACGAGGCGGTCGGCCACGCCGACCGGGCCCGCGACCTGTATCAGGCGGCCCTGGCGGCCAAGCCGGATGACGTCGCCACCTTGCGGAGCGTCTCCAGCTTCCACCTGCGCGGCGGTCGCCTGAACGACGCCGAGCCGCTGCTGAGCCGGATCATCGGACTCAAGGGCCCGACGGCGGACGCCGCATGGGCCCGGAGGCTCCTGGCGACGGTCATGGCCGCGGGGGGGAATTATCGGCAGTCGCTCAAGGCCGTGGAGATCCTGGGCCTCTCCGATGAGAGCACGACGGGCCCGGCTCGGGCCGAGGCGTCCGCCGAGGACCTGCGCACCAAGGCGAAGGTGTTCGCGCTGCGGCCCGGTCGCGCTGATCGCCGCAAGGCGATCGCCCTCCTGGTGGGGGTCCTCGAGCGCGAGCCCGCCACGGCCGACGATCTGTTCTTGCTGTCCCAGCTCTACGAGGCCGACGGCGACTGGGGCAAAGCCCGCGAGCAGATGCTCAAGCTTCTGAACAAGCAAGGCCAGAACCCGCTATTTCTCGCCCACTACACACGCGCTCTGCTCCGCCACAATCGGACCGACGAGGCCCGGGCCTGGCTCGCCAGGCTGGTGGAGGCCGACCCCCGATCGCCCGCCACGCAGGAAGTGAGGGCCCGCGTGCTCCACGCCCAGGGCCGGGGGTCCGAGGCGGCCACGATGCTCGAAGCGTTTGCCCGCGATCACGCCGACCAGGCCGCTTCGATCGCGCAACTTCTCGAAGAGCTGGATCAGTTCCCCGCGGCCGAGGCGCTGTTTCGCTCGTGCGTCGCCCAGTCCAAGCGTCCTGTGGCCGCCTTGATGCTCGCCAGGTTCCTCGGCCGCCGCGGCCGGACCCGGGAGGCGCTCGACCTCTGCGAGGGCGCCTGGAAGACGTGCCCCCCCGAGGCGGTCGCCAACGCCTGCATCACCATCCTCTATGAGGCCAAGGGCGACAACGACCAGCAACAGCGCGTGGGTCGCTGGATCGAGGAGGCGATCGGGAAGGACCCCGATAAGGTCTCGATCCAATTTGATCTGGCGAACCTCCGGATGCTCCAGAGCCGCGACCAGGACGCCGAGGCGATCATGAAGAGAATCGCCCAACAGGACAAGAACACCGGCTCACCCCTGAACAATCTGGCCTGGATGTTGGCCGTGCGAGGCGTGAGACAGGCCGAAGCTCTGGAGCTGATCAACCGCGCCATCGCGATCGATGGTGCGACGCCAGGCTACCTTGACACACGGGCGCTGGTCCACCTGGCGGGCGGAAGGGCCCCGGAGGCGATTCGCGACCTGGAGGAGGCCGCCGTCGGCCGGCCGAAGGACGACGAAATCCGCTTCCATCTCGCCCGGGCCTATCACAAAGTCGGGAAGCCCCAGGAGGCCGCCGCGGCCCTGGAAACGGCGAAGTCCTTGGGCTTGACGATCAATCAGATTCATCCCTTCGAGCGGGCGGCGTTTCGCGAATTAGTCGCCACGCTGGCGCGACGATAAAACCCCTGTACTTCAGGGGAGGGGCCGGCCGGAGCCCGAGCCCATCACCGATTCGAGGAGCTTCCGCCAGCGCCCCTGGCTCTCGCCCTGGATGGCGGCGAGCCGACGGACCAGCTGGTCATGAATGTCCTCCGGGACCACCGGATGGTCGGGTGACGGGGGTCGCCTCGCGGCATCGCCTGGGGCCGTCGCGGCCGACCTCGCGAGGTCCGGGCGTGGATCGGGAGCCGGGCGGCCCCGTTCTCCCGTCCCAGCCCCCCCCCTCGCGACGACCGCCGGGCCGACGTCGGCGGGTCGCAGGACCGACGAGTCAGAGGATTCGCCGACGACCAGCCGGAGGGCAGGCCGACCCTCCCGAGCGGCCGGGCGCCGGGCCAGCTCGGTTTGCAGGGTCCGCTGTTCCTCGGTCAGCTCGCGGATCTGGGCCAACTCCTCGCGGATCAGCCCCATCTGGTCCTGGTGCATGCCGCTGAACATCCCGAACATCAGCTGGAGAGCCTGCTGGAACTGGTCGACCATCTGCAACTGCATCCGTCCGAATTCCTCGATCACCGTCGCCGCGAGCGAATCAGGCAAATCGGCCCTCCCGGCCACGACGCGGGTCGTGTCGGGGCCGGGAAGGATCTCGGTGGCCGGCATCAGGCCGGCTCCGCCCACGGGTGGCTCCACACGGGCCAGGGCAGCGGTCGCCGGCGCGTCCGGGCGACCCTGCCGTCCCCCACGCCTCTCCGGCAAGGCCAGGGCCTGAGACGACGGCCGCGGCGGGACAATCCGCAGAGCGATCCGGCAGCGACCCACCCACAATTCATCGCCGTCCTCAAGCTGGGCGAAGCGTAGGGACGCCCCATTGACGGAGATCCCCCCACTGCCGAGGAGGTCGACGACCCAGACCCCCATCGGCGTCCGTAGCAGGCTGCATTGGAACCTTGAGAAGTCGGCATTCATGAGGCGGAGCCTGCACGCGGGCGATCGCCCCATCAAGGCCAGGATGGGCTCCATCGACCACTCCTGGGGCTTGCCCGCCCGGTCGGGGAACCTCAGGGTGACCGCCGGCAGGGACGATGGCCCGGCCGAGAGCGCGGTGAACGGGTTCAAGATGTCGTCAACGCGGTCGGGGTCATCGCCGCCGCGATCGTTCGCCGGCCGGGACCGGTCCCGGTTCCGGATCTGAAAGGGGCCGATATGGGCCGTCCGGTTGCGGTCCAGCCACCCCCACGGTTCGGGGTCGGCCCCCCAATGGACCCCGGTCCGACTCTGGAGGTCCATGCAGAAGACCCGCCCGGCGACCATCTGCAAGTAAGCGTGGCGGCGGTCGATGTCCTCGTGGTCCAGGGGCAAATCCGTCTCCGTGCCCCGACCGATCACGACGAACGGCCACGGGAAGTCGCGACTCTCGCCCTCCGCCAAGCCCGGTCCCGCCAGGTCAAGCCGCAACGGCGCGGTCGAGCCGCAGGCTTCCAGGAATCGATCTGGCGCGGGCTCGGTCACGGCATGGGCCTCGGAACCGCGTCGATCCTCCGGCCCACCCCTGGCTGCTCGCGGTCCAGACCCCGCGAGTCGGCCCGGGCCGCGGATATCGAACGCTATCATATCGCGCACATTCCCGAGAATCACGCCCTCACCGACGCGGAAGCGGAAGCGGACCCGACCTTGCCGCGGCGGTGTCTTAATCCTCGACCCGTTCGACCTGCCAATCTTCCAGGTCGACGGTCGCCCCGCAGTTCAGGAACCGGACGACCGCGACGAATTGGTCGCGCTTGCCGCGCCGGATGACCACGCCGACGACTCCCGACAAGGGGCCGCTGGCGATGCGGATCCGGGAGCCCACCGGGTGGGCGGCCTCCGGCACGACGGGCAGGCCCGAGGTGAGCATCCGGTGGACATGCTGGAGGTCGCGAACCAGGGCCTCTTGATCGAAGACCTGCAGCACGCCGGCCAAGGTATTCCCCTTCAGGGCTTCCACCCGCTGGCGGTCATCCCCCTGGAAGAATACATAGCTGGGGAACAGGGGGACTGTCGAGCGGATTTTGCGGCCGCCGGGGGTGCAGCCTTCTCGGGCCACCAGGGGCATGTAATGGGTGATGCGCCGATTCCAAAGGTGGCGAGCCGTCGCCTTCTCCTGGCGGGGCTTGACGTGCAGGCACCACCAGCGGCGTTCCCGGTCGATTTCCCCGACCTCCTCCTGCCAGAGATCGGGGGGATACCTATCAGGTTCGGCGGGAAGGATCGGCATGGTTGAGTGGCGGGAAGAGGATCGAAGGGAGTGCCCGGCCATCCTCGCGGGTCGCGGTGCAAAGTCTCCCAAAAAGCAAGGGAAAAGGGCGAAGTCAGCGGAAACCCGCCTGACACCGCGAGTGCATCACGCGGTCTGCAATCGCGAGTGGGCCGGCTCCTCAAGCCCGTCCTGCCGGCCCGTCGCGGCCAGCACCCCTGCAACCCCCGGGAGGGCCAGCATCCGGCCGATCATCTCGAACGGCGCCCCGGCAACCTTCAGCGCCGTCGCCGCCACGATCCGCGCGTCCAGCCACGGGCCCATCCGCTCGATGTACCGCAGGTCGCACGCCACCTTGCGACGAACCCCCTCCAGGTCTTCGTCCGCGGGCAGCTGCACCTGCGCCAGCCCCGTGATCCCCGGCCGGACCTTCAGCCGCTCGCGGTACTCCGGGATCGCCTTCTCCAGCTGAGTTGCGAACTCCGGCCGCTCGGGACGCGGGCCCACAATCGCCATGTCCCCCCGCAGAACGTTCCACAACTGGGGCAACTCGTCCAGGTGACTTCGTCGCAGGAAGCGCCCCAGGGGGGTGACGCGGGGATCGCGGCGGGCGGCCCAGCGGGGCCCGGTGGAGCGCTCGCAATCGTGGAACATGGATCGAAGCTTGTAAATGCGGAAGGGGCGGCCATTTCTTCCCAACCGGGTCTGAGCGTAAACAGAAGGGCCGGCCGAGGTCAGGCGCACCAAGACCATGAGGACCAGCATCAGGGGCGCTGCCAGGGACAGCAGCACCAAGGCGGCGGCTCCGTCGCCAGCGGCCTTCCACGGACCGTAGTCCTGAGTGGAATCGAAAGCCGTCACCTGATCCGGCGTGGCGACAAGGTTGTGGGAGGCGGGGGAAAAGCTCGCGGTGCTCATGAATCTCTTTCGAACATCGAGAGGAGGCACTGACGTGGTGCCCTGGATTGAGGGGTTCCCGCAGGGTGTCCGACACAATGTCGGGGGGCGATCTTCGCCAATATCCCCACGTTGCCCAGTGGTACGCTTACGATCACAATCCGACGGAATGACTTATTCAAGTCAGGCTTCCGGGGGGTCAATATATCAACCGCCTGGATGATTCCAAGTAAATTTTTTGTAAAGTTTTGAAGACATTTCCCACATCGCGTAACTCGTTAGCTATTCTGGAGTTGAATGTTCCATGCCTTAACGAGAGTGGCGGCGAGGCTGCGGGAGGCGGGGGAAAAGTTCGCGGTGTTTATGAGATCCTCGGACCTTCGAGGGGAGGCACCGGCGTGGTGCCCTGTCATGCTGGGTTCTCGCAGGGTGCCCGAAACCATGTCGGCGACAGCACCTCCGCTAAGACAAAGTCGTTCCCAGCGGTTCGTTTTCGACCACAATTCGACGGGGCGGTTCACTCATAGGGGCTACAGGCCGTCAATGTAACAACCGCAAAGGTGATTCTCAAAAAAAATCAGCGTATTGCCAGCAATTTTCTCCCCGATTCCCTCGACAAGGTGCGCCGATGGATTTTGGCATCGTCCCGGAACTCCCAGGTAGGGCCAGTCCCCTCCGGCTGTCGTTGGCTCCGAGGATGACGGCCCTTCGAAACGCCGGAATCCGCTGGCATCCCCCCCTGGGCGTCACGGTCCTCATCGCGGCAAACCATTCGATCATTTTTGGAAGGGGCCCAGTAACGAGAAAATGCCGTTCTAGATTCAGGTCGGTAACTTTTCCGTTATAGTATTTATGGAGTAGCCATAATGCCCACGTCACCTCGAATGATGTGGACACTCAGGGCTCGGATGACCCAGAGGGAGGCAGAGCCCTTGGGATTGCCCCATCCCTCCGAGGCTTCGTTTCGGAGGCCCGACTTCCTGGGCGGCCTCCCGGTCCGCCTGGCCGACGGCGGCGAATGGGTCTTGGCCGGTCCGCGGGAGGTCGCCCAGGGCGAGCCGGCCCTACGCGTCGCGGTCGTGGCCCTCCTCGGCGAGATTGACGAGGCGGAAGAAGAAGCCGATCAACTCCGTGGGGAGTTGGCACTGGCGATCCATCTCCTCGCGCGAAACTACGATTTGGAGCCCGCCGATTACGCGGGCCTGCTGGCCTTCTCGCCCGACGACCCGAGGAGGGCGGATCTGAGGGAAAGCTTCCGCGCCCTCGCCCGTCGGCACGCCGACGAGCTGGGGTCGCGCGCGGGGACGTGCGCCCCGACCAAGGGCCGTCGCTTTCCCTTCCCTCCCTTCCACCAACGCCGGACCCCGGGGGAAGTCGGTCGGAGCCAGGAACCCCGCTGAGCCACCCGCTCGTTTGGGGGCGTCCGACGTGGCCGAGCGTCCACGCCGTCGCCTTCTTCCCCGAAGGCCATCCCGCCCTGGCCGGATTCCGGGACGGCCCGGCCGGGCTCGGCGCCTTGCCGAAGGAGCCGACCCGTGCTTCGGGCCGGGGTCGCACGCCGGATGACGGCTCAGGATGCCGCGGCGTCCGAACGCTCGCGAAACCACTCCACGAAGCGCCGCAGTCCTTCGCGGAACGGCGTCGAGGGGGCGTAGCCCAGCTCGGCGGAGGCGCGTGAGATGTCCGCATAGGTCTGGCGGACGTCCCCGGGCTGCTCGGGCTGGCGGTCGATGATCGGGGACTTTCCCAGGGCCTCGCCGATGGCCTCGATCATCGCGCGCAGCTCAACCGGATCGGAGTTGCCGAGGTTGTAGAGGTGATGGGCGGTGCAATGAGCGACGGCGCGGACGATGCCATCGACGATGTCGCCGACGTAGGTGTAGTCGCGCCGGGTCGTGCCGTCGCCGAACATCGGAACGGGCCTGCGGGCGTCGATCAGGGCGGCGAACTTGGCGATGGCCAGGTCGGGGCGGTTCCTCGGGCCATACGCGGTGAAGAAGCGGAGGCCGGTGACCGGCAGTCCGTGCAGGTGGTGGAAGGCGTGGGCGAGCAGCTCGCACGCCTTCTTGGTCGCCGCGTAGGGGCTGACCGGCAGGTCGACCGGGTCGGTCTCGCGGAAGGGGGCCGTGTCGCGGTCGCCATAAACGCTGGAGCTGGAGGCGTAGACGAATCTGGGGCGACCCTCCAGTTGGCTGGCGGCCTGGAGCAGGTGGGTGGTGCCGACGATGTTGACCTCGGCGTAAAGCGCCGGGTTCTCGATGCTGGGGCGGACTCCCGCCCGGGCCGCCAGGTGGACGACCGCCTCGGGGCGCACCTCCCGCATGAGCCGATCGACGGTCGCGGCGTCGCGGATGTCCCCCTCGACCAACCGGAATCGCGGGCGCGTCATGGCCTGGGCGAGGTTCGCCCGCTTGCGGGGCTCGGGATAGAAGGGGTCAAAGTTGTCGATCGCGACGACCTCGCCGCCGTCGGCCAGCAGGCGGTCGACGAGGTGCGACCCGATGAAGCCCGCGCCGCCGGTGACGAGCGTCCGCATGAGAAAGGCCATCCTCGGTCGAGTCGATTCGACGGTGATTGCGACGGGGATCACGCCAGCTTCGATCCCACGCGGAGAGTCGGGCTAGGATACGGTAGAGATGGGGCTCCGGCAAGCCGCCCCGCCCCGCGAGCCAGTCCGCTTGGACGGTGCAAAATGCGACCTGGCCACGGCGTCTTGCCTTGTTTCGACCCCGAGTTTGCACGGTGCAAAGCCGTGATTGCCAGCCCGCTCTTGACACCTGTCCTACCCCGTCTTTGCACGGTGCAAAACGCCCCTTCGCAGAGGTCCGTGCACGGGTCGGAGTGCAGACCCCAAGCCCTTGATGGCCGGTTCTCATCAAATTTGGGCTTGAGCCCGTGGATACCATGCCGCTTCAGCGGCGGTGGAGGAAACGCTTTTCCACGGCTTCAGCCGCTCCTCCTCTTGTTTTGGAGTGAAACACTCCGTATACTATACACATGAAGCTCACGATCCAGGTCCAATTGCTCCCCGACGCCGCTCAAAAGGCCGTGATCCTCTCCACGATGGAGCGGTTCAACGAGGCCGCGACGTTCGCGGCGAAGGCCGGATTCGAGGCCAAGGTTTTTTCCCAGCCAAGCATCCATAAAATTGCCTACAGGGAGATCAGGGAGCAATTCGGACTGTCGGCCCAGATGGCAGTACGGGCGATTGGCAAGGCCGTCGAATGCTTCAAGCGGGACAAGACGAAGTGTCCGGCGTTCAAGCCTCACGGGGCCGTCACTTACGATGAACGAATCCTGGGCTTCAAGGGCCTGGATCGGGTGAGCCTCTGGACGATGACCGGACGGATGGTCCTCCCATTGGTCTACGGTGAATATCAGGCCGAACGGTTCGACCGGATCAAGGGACAATGCGACTTGATTTACCGGGGCGGAAAGTTCTTCCTGTACGCGACCATCGACCTGCCCGACCAACCACCCGTGGAAGTGAAAGACTTCCTTGGAGTTGATCTTGGGATTGTGAACATCGCCACCGATAGCACCGGTACAAAGGACGGTGGAGAGAAGCTCGATCGGAAGCGGAAGCAACGTGCCACCGCTCGCAAGCAATACCAGCGGAAAGGGACCAAGGGGGCCAAGAAGCGACTCAAGGCGATGGCGGGCCGGCAACACCGATTCCAGACTCAAATCAACCATGAGATCAGCAAGCGGATCGTCGCCAAGGCAAAGACACTCGGCGTGGGGATCGCCATCGAAGACCTCGATGGGATCAGAGACCGCGTCGAGCCCACGGTTCGCAAGCGATTCCGCCGCCGCTTTGGCAACTGGTCGTTCTCCCAACTCAGGCTGTTCCTTGAGTACAAGGCTCGACGCGAAGGTATTCCGATCGTGACCGTTGACCCGCGCAATACCAGCAGGACGTGTAGCATCTGCGGCCATTGCGAGCGAACCAACCGACCCGATCAAGCGACCTTCCGTTGCAAGCATTGCAATCACTCCGAACACGCCGATGTCAACGCCGCTCGGAACATCCGAGCTTGGGCAGTCCGTAGCGCTGCCTCAAAACTGGTCGGCTGAAAGACCGAACCGGAAAGCCGCCGGACTTCAGTCCGGGCGGAAGTTTACATTTCGCCCTGGCCTGACGCCACTTTGCACGGTGCAAGAGACCGACGGATGGGTCCGCAATGGCGGGACTTGTACGAGGCAAAGCAATGGCCTAGCCCCGGCGCCTCGACGCGACTTTGCACCGTGCAAAAGCGTCCCTCCGAGGGACCTTTGCACGGTGTCAATCGCCCGTGCCGAACGGCCCTTTGCACGGTGCAAGATGCCGTTGGGGCGGGCCGGTCTGGGCGGCCTTGCACGGTGTAAAGTGGTGGTCGAACCCAGCGCCTCGTCGCGAGTTTGCACGGTGCAAAATCGCAGCGATCCGTCCCCGAATCCTCCTGACCCGGTCGGGTTTTGCACGGGGCAAATGGCCGCCGGGTTGGGCCTGGAACGACTGGACCTGCACGGGGCAAAGCGCCGATCCCAGGGAGGGCCCTTGCACGGTGCAAAGTGGGCCGTCGACCCGGGGAGGATCGCCCACGATGCCGGCCGTCACGATCACGCTCCTGAACCAGAAGGGGGGCGTCGGCAAGACCTCGACGACCTACCACATGGGCGGGACGCTCGCCAAGGAGGGGCGCCGGGTCCTGCTGCTCGATGCGGACCCCCAGGCGTCGCTGACCCAGGGGTTTTTCGGCCCCGACGTCATGCGGGCCCTGCCCCGCCACGAGACGATCGCCGGCCTCTTCGGCGACGGCCTGGCCCCCTCCCCGGCCGAGCTGATTCGCCCCACCGGCGTCCCCAATCTGGACATCGTCCCCGGTTCCGGATACCTGACCCGGCACAACGTTCCCGAGCCCTGGCTCTGCCCGCGCGACCAGCAGCGCGCCCTTTGCGAATTCCTGGACGAGGCCCGCGGTTCCTATGAACTGGTGCTGGTGGACTGCCCGCCCAACCTGCACCTGTGTAGCTGGGCCGCCCTGGTCGCGACGGACCACCTGATCGTCCCGCTGCAGGCGGAGGACTTCGGGTCGCAGGGCGTGGCCGCGATCCTCGATTGCGTCGAGGCGGTCCGCGCCGCCGCGAACCCCTCGCTGGCGCTGTTGGGGTTCCTGATCACGATGTACAACCCCCGGCTCGCCATCCACAAGGCGTACGAGTCGATGCTCCGCCAGCTCTACGGCGACTCGGTCTTCGCCACCACGATCCCCATCGGGACCGACTTCAAGGAGGCCATCGCGCTGCGCAAGCCGATCGCCGCGCACAAGCCCCGGGGGGCCTCGGCCAAGGCCGTCAAAGCCCTGGCCGATGAGGTGCTCGCCAGGATCGCTTGCACCGTGCAAACGGGCACTGGCGTTGGTGGCGGCAACGACCGCGACGGCGGCAGTGGCAGCGACCTGGGCGAAGCTGGGAGGGCCGCATGAGCAAGGACAAGGACATCCTCAGCCGCTTCGGCGCCAACCTCGCCGAGAGCATGGGCGCCGGCCGCGTCGCCGGGGCAGGGGAGTTCGCCGCGGCCCCCGGGTCGCCCGCCATGAACGCGGCCCCGGGGCCCAACCGGCACGACGGGACGGCGCGGCTGAAGTCGGCCGCGGAGATCGACCTCGACCGGATCGCCCCGGACCCCTCGCAGCCCCGTACCGACTTCGACGAGCCCGCGCTCGTCCGCCTGGCCGAGAGCCTCAGGGCGCACGGCCAGCTCCAGCCCATCTCGGTCCGCTGGAGTGAAGCTGCGGGCCGTTACCTGATCGTGGCCGGCGAGCGCCGTTGGCGGGCGTCGAAAATCGCCGGCCGCCGCACCATCGCGGCCATCGTCGTCGAGGGGGACCGCGGCGATTCGCAGATCTTCGAGATGCAGCTCATCGAGAACTGCCTCCGCGAGGACCTCCGGCCGATCGAGCAGGCCCGGGCGTTCCAGGCCCTGATGGACCGCAACGCCTGGACGGCCGATCGGGTCGCCGAGGTGCTGCACCTTTCCGGGGCGAGCGTCTCGCGCGCTCTGAAGCTTCTGGACCTTCCTTGCACGGTGCAAGAAGCCGTCGAGTCCGGGGCGCTGGCGCCCTCGGTCGCCTACGAGGTCTCAAAGCTGGCGGACCCGACGGCCCAGGCCGAAATCGCCGCTCGCGTCGTCGCCGAGGACCTCAGCCGGGCCGAGACCGTCGAGGTCGTCCGCCGGGCCACGGACCGCAAGGCGGCGGACCCCAAGGCCCCCGGCATCGCGAAGGGCAGGGGGGCTGCCTCGGCAAAGCCGAAGACCTCGCGCGTCCTGAAGGCCGCCGGCTACAAGATCACCGTCGAGAACCGCCGAGGGGTCGAGGACGCGACCCTCGCCGCGGCGCTCATCGAGATCCTTGACCAGCTCCGCCAGGCCCGGGGCGAATTCGCCGCCTGATCGGGACTGTCTCCGGCCCCCGCTACCGGAAGACTCATACGGCCGCCCCCTCCCGTCGCCGCGGCGACGGGAGGGGGCGGCCCCGTCATTTGCTCCCGCGGCCTTGCCTTGGTGAGGCGGAGCAGGGCAGGGCAGGGCAGGGGGGCGGTCGGATCAGGAGAGGTCGTCGCGGGCCCCGGGCCCCGAGGCGGGCGGTGACATGGCCTCGCGGAAGAGGACCAGCGACTCCCAGACGATCCCGATCACCAGGGGTGTCAGCGAGACTGCGGCCGCCCAGATCACCAAGGTGTGCATCGTCGTGGCCTTGTCTTCCAGGGGGGAATCTTTCGTCGGTGAAGCCTCTCGAAAAGCAAGTTGGGAACCGATTGCGTCCGCTTTACTCGGTTGGGCCCGTGATTCGGTCCCGCGGCGCCCGGAGGATACCACATACCTCGGCAATTTAAAGGCTTTTGTCGGAATCCATGTCCCCACCTTGTTCCCAGGCCACATCCCCGCGTCCTGGCACTCCTTCTCGGAATTACGATGCGATTCTGTGCAAGCAAGCTTTCGTTTTGGGCAGTCGTTCCGCTTAAGTCGGACAAGTCCCCCGCGGGATGGCGGGCGCGAGGTGGGGTGGCGCGGAAGTTCCGGTTTTCTCGGGGCTCGGGTGGACAATTTTTAAAAGGTGGACTTCTGGAGTCTTGACGAGACTCCTGGCGGCCTGCATGCTGACATCTTCCTCGCGATCCGTGCGATCCGTATCTTCCTCCTCGATCAAACCGTTTCCCCTAGAACCGCCATCCCGGAGGCCACGCCCCGGGTGCGATTAAGAGGTACTTCACAATGGATTCGGTGCACCCGCGGGTCCGCCTGGCCGCCGATCGTCCCCGGGCCTTGGTGAAGCATCGCGTGACGTCGAGGAGCAAGTCGCGACTGCGGCGCCTGGCCCTGGAGGCGCTGGAGGTCCGTTCGCTGATGGCGGTCTTACCGCCGGCAACCGTCAACGGCCAGGTGAACCTCAGCAACCCGGCTGGTGCGGCGAGCCTCGTGACCAGCAACGAGACGAGCCCCAGCGTCGCGGTCGACCCGGCCGACCCGAGGAAGCTGATCTCCGTCTGGACCCGGAACGACCCGACCGCCGGGATCAGCAATGGCCAGACGCCCATCTTCGTGGAGGGGGCTTACACCGCCGACGGGGGCACGACCTGGAATCCGTTGCCTGGGCTGACCAACCTCGCCAATGGGGTGCCGGACTTCGCCCAGGCCCAGGACCGAGGGCCCCGATACTTCGCGCAGGCCACCGACCCGACGGTCGCCTTCGACCGCGCCGATCAGGCTTACGTCGCGTTCTCGCTCCACTCGGGAGGCAACGCCAGCGGCGAGGTTGTGCTGGCGAAGTTCGACTTCGCGGGAATGGTCCCCACCGGGGCCCCGTCGACGCCCAGGCCGCTCTACACCTGGACCCAGGACGCGGCGCTGAACCCGGTGGTCGCCGTCGACGGCAACGTCGCCAGCTTCTCGGACCCGACCACGGGGGCATCGCAATCCGACCCTTACACGGGGAACGTCTACGTCGCCTGGGGCACGCGGAACAACCTGGCCGACGGCAACACCAACGCGTATCGGGTGGACATGGTCGCCTCCTCCGATGGCGGCCAGACGTTCACCTCGCCCCTGCCGCTGAACACCGGCGTCAACAACGGCCCGGCCGCGGCCACGCCTGACCTGACGATCAGCCAGGGGAACGTGGGCAAGAGCGTGGCGGGCGGGCAGGTCAATGTCGTCTGGAACTCGCTGGACGGCGGCATCTGGGCCGACCGCGTCAACGGCGCCAACGCGGCGGCGGATTTCGCGTACAACCTCGGCAACCCCATCACCATCGCCTACGCGACCGACCCCGGCGGCAACCAGCCGCACAACCCGGTGACGTCCACGTTTGACCTGCCGGTGAACATCAACGCGTCGAAGTTCACCACGGTCCGCGACCTGCAAGCGACCGTCGGCATCTCGACCTCCTACGCCAACGAGCTGAAGGTCGTGCTGGTCCCCCCGTCCGGCAGCAACCTACCGACGATCACGCTGCTGAACAACAACGTGGACGCCGCCAACAACACGACGAACCAGGGCGTCGGCGGCGGCAACCTCGGGTCGACGGCCGGGGGCGCGTTTCTGGGCACGGTCTTCGACCAGTTCGCGCCACGATCGATCGTGGGCAACGGTGGCGGCAACGCGTCGCAGGGGCACTTCCAGCCCTCGGGCAGCCTCGGCGTCTACAACGGCGCGACCGTCGGCCAGGTCAACGGCACCTGGACGCTCCAGGTCACCGACTACCGCGCCCGCGGCGCCACGCCCCCGGTGCAGACCCTCCAAGCCTTCTCGCTGCACTTCAGCTCGGGCCTGGCCAACGGCGTCAACATCCAGCTGGCCGGCGACCCGGCGAAGGGGTTTAGCTCCCCCGCGGTCGCCGGCTCACCGACGGCGCCCTATCCGTTGCGGACGGCCGCGTCGCCGGACCTGGGCGTGGCGCCGGCGCCGGTGATCACCTCGGACAATACCCTGGGCTCGTTCAGCCCGTACGAGGGGCGGCTCTATGTCGCCTACGTCGGGCCTGGCGGCGGCCCGGCGGACAACACCGACATCTTCCTGGCGACCTCCGATGACGGCGGCTTAACCTGGAAGAAGGGCGCCCCCGTCAACAGAGAGAACTCCGCCGCCGACGGGTTCTCCGAGTCGGTCCCGGGCAAACTCGGCCGCCCGCAGTTCCAGCCGGCGGTGGCCGTCGACCAGTCCACCGGCACGCTGGTCGTCTCGTATCGCGACGGCCGCAACGACGCGGCCCGCGCCCGAGTGGCGACGGTCCTGACCACCAGCCTCGACGGCGGCGCGAGCTTCGCCCCGATCGCCTCCGCCAACCCGGCCAAGACGGCCATCGACGCGGCGACCGGCAACACCGTCAACCTCGGCCCCTACCCGGACAACGCCTCGGGGGCCAACGCCAATCGCGACACCACCTTTGACTTCGGGAACCGGATGGGGCTGGCCGCCGCCTCCGGCCACGTCACCCCGGTCTGGTCGGCGAACTTCAACGCCGGTGTCCAGGGCACCATCAAGACCACCGGCGCCACGGATATCGTCGTCGCCAACGCGACCATCGCCGCCGGCCCGCGGATCGTGTCCAGCACGATGGGCCCGGTCGGCGAGCCTGGCGACACCCTCAACGCCAGGAGGGCCGCCAACGGCACCCCGGAGGCCAGCTCCTTCGTCGTGACCTTCGACCGGCCGATCGACGACACCCTCGGCGGCAACGGCGTCTTCGGCCTCTCCAACGTGGAGATCTACTACCGAGGCACCGTCCCGGGCGACGCCGCGGTTTTGATCAATCCCACGAGCATCACCCCCCTGGACCGCACCCCGTTCGGGGCCACCACGTTCCGCGTCGACTTCCCGCCGCAACAGCGCGTGGGGACCTACAGCTACCTGATCCGCCCGGCGCTGCGGGACCGCATCCGGACGGTGGCCACGGCGACCTCCGCGGCGGCCCCGGGCGCGATCATGGACCAGAACGGCAACGCCAAGGCTGGTGAGGATGTCCTGCCCGGGCAGCAGGGGCCCGGCGACGTTTACGCCACGCCCGGCCCGACCGGCACGTTCCTCTACAACGGGGGCTTCTTCCCGTTCGCCTTCGACCAGAACACGCTGCCCCTGATCGTCCCCGGCCCGCACCTCATTAGCACGAACGTGGCCAACAACCCGGCCTCGGGCGACAACCTGGTCCTCAACGGCGTCGTCGGCGCCAACTCCGATGGGACGCAGGGCTTCGGCGTCCCCGCGGTGCACCCCGGCCTCGACGTTACCTTTGACCGCGACATGGACCCCACCAGCTTCACCGGGGCGCAGGTTCTGCGCATGATGGGCCCGGCCGGGCTGGTCAACGGCCCGTTCACCGTCACCTTGAGCCCCGCCAACCTCGACGCGAACCGCCCGCGGACCTTTCGCGTCAGCTTCCCGCCGCAGGACCTCAGCGGGACGTACGTGCTGACGCTCTCGGCGGACATCCGCTCCGCGGCCGGCGACAAGCTGGACACCAACCTCAACGCCGGGGTCGACATCCTCTTCGGGGCCGCCAACTCCACCAGCGTCACGACCAAGGCGGTGTCCTTCGAGGCGACGACCGCCGTGACCGCCGCGTCGCCGACGCCGCAAACCCTGCCGGTGGCGATCCCCGACGCGACGGCCGTGCCCGCCCCCGGCGTGGCGACGCCCGGCGAGCTGAGGTCGGACCTGACGGTGACCGACGACTTCCTGATCCAGAAGGTGACGGCCGCGGGCCTGGGGGGCCTGACGGTCCACCTCGGCATCACCCACCCCAACGACCCCGACCTGGAAGTCACGCTGCTGGGGCCGGCGCGGGCCGACGGGACGCGGCCTTCGGTCCTGCTCTTCGCCAACGTGGGCTCCGCCGGCACGCGCGCCAATTTCGTCAACACGGTCCTGGACGACCGGGCCACCGCGACGCCGATCCAGAACGGCGGGCCGCCGTTCTTCGGCACGTTCGCCCCGCAGTTCGGCTCGCTGCTGTCCACCTTCGGCGGGCTGCGTTCGGCAGGCGTCTGGACGCTGGTCGTGCGGGACCTGGTGGCCAATAACGGGGGCCCCAGGCCCCAGCCGCAGTCGCTCAACAGTTGGGGGCTGACCTTCCAGAAGCCGCTGCCCGGCAGTGGGCTGGGCGAGCCCGTCGCCGACCGGGCGACGGCGAGCTTCCGCATCTTCACGATGGACCCCACCAACCCCCTGGCCAGCAGCACCTGGACGGCCGTGGGCCCCGCGTCGATCGGCGGCGGCCGTTCCGGGCGGATCGGCGGCCTGGCCGTTGATCCCTCCGACCCCTCGGGCAACACCGTCTACGTTGGCGGGGCCAGCGGCGGCATCTGGAAGACCACCAACTTCCTGCGCCCTGGCGGGCCGACCTACATCCCCCTGACGGACTTCGGCCCGACCTTCGGGATCAACATCGGCGGCATCGCCGCCTTCGGCAGGAACAACGACCCCAACCAGTCGATCCTCTTCGCCGCCACCGGCGAGGGCGACACCGGCTCCAAGGGAGTCGGCTTTCTGCGCTCGATGGACGGCGGGGCGACCTGGACCCTCCAGGACAGCACCGACAACAGCCTGCCCTTCTCCGCCGCGGCCGGGCAGCCGCAGCGCGACCACGCCTTCGCCATCGGCGGGGGGGCCTCCTTCAAGATCGTCGTGGACCCCAAGCCCACGGCCGCTGGCGACGTGATCGTCTACGCCGCCCTCAGCGGCGGCAACGGCGGCCTCTGGCGCAGCATCGACAGCGGCGTGCACTGGCAGAACATGCGGGCCGGTCAGGCCACCGACGTGGTCCTGGACCCCAACAGCGGCAACGGCGCCCCCGGCGGCAATCTCCAGATCCTGTACGTCGCCTACCGCGGCGAGGGGGTCTTCATGAGCCCCAACCGCGGCCAGGTCCTGACCCTGATGACCGGCGGCATCGGCGACCCACTGATCCAGGACAAGGTCACCAACAACCCCATCGGCGTCGCCGCACCCCCCTCCACGCCCAACGGCGCCAAGGGGCGCATCGCCCTGGCCAAGCCCGAGCTAACCGGCGACCCCGCGGCCGACCTGGTGTACCAGGGGTGGCTCTACGCCGAGGTCGTCAACCCCGACAGCAGCACCGACGGCCTCTACCTGACCAAGGACTTCGGGCAGAACTGGACCAAGCTCCACATCTCCACCCTGCCCCCAGTGCCCGACCCCAATAATCCCACCGGCCCGCAAGCCATTCGGGCGATCCCCACCAACGACGAGACCAAGGGCGACTACGACGTCGGCGGCGGCCCCCCGGGCACCGGCTTGCCCAAGCAGGGCAACTACGACATCAGCCTGGGCATCGACCCGACCAACCCCAACGTCGTTTACCTCGGCGGCACCCAGGACGGCCAGCCGACCGGGTTCCTGCGGATCGACGCCTCCACCGTTTACGACCCGCACGCCCTGGTCGGCGGCGCCGAGAACCGGCCCGACGGCGGCAAGCTCGACGGCGCCAGCGTCGGCGCGATCAGCGGGGCCGTCACCTTCAACAAAAACTCCTATCTGAACTTCATCCGCAACCCGGGCTCGCCGTTCTCCGCCGGCTCGACCCTCCAGGTCACCGGCGCCAACGGCGGCACGCGGTTCACCAACTCGGGGGCCGAGGTCAAGTGGATCCCCTTCGACATCGGGGGGACCGACCAGCATCGCATCATCGTGACCAAGGACCCGTTGACCGGGCACGCGCGGCTGATCATCGGCGACGACCAGGGGGTCTTCTCCGCAGTTGACAACAACGGGACCTTCGACTCCGGCATCGGCACGGCCCGAGCCCCCGGCGGCAGCTTCAACGGCAACCTCCAGATCACCCAGTTCTACTACGGGGCGTCGCAGCCCAGCACCCTGTCTCTGAACCAGCAGGTCCGCGCCGCGCTGTTCTACGGCAGCGCCCAGGACAACGGCGGGCCAACCTCCGACGGCAACATCCTCAACAACGGCAACCTGTCCTGGGGGGGCCCCGAC
>JAABUQ010000494.1_pt1 | contig 90750 bp, 84 predicted proteins | sample 5560001 | NCBI WGS metagenome assembly JAABUQ01 (sample SAMN10711888, study PRJNA513371) | rock metagenome | isolation source: Antarctica rocks | place: Antarctica: Victoria Land, Finger Mt nord | collected 2015-12-18
GCGTGGGGGGAACCCGCCCGCCCCGGCTTTCCCCAGAGGGGAAACGGGAAAGGGGCAATCCGATTCCTCGCTGCCGCAGGCTGGTTTTGCCTCCTAAAAAGCTTGACTTTCATCATGAATGCTAAGAGCGGAAATGAACGCTCAGTTTAGCCCTTGCTGCAAAGCATAACGGTTGAGCTATGGCTCAGCCCGGTGAGGGTGGCTGCACATTAGCGAAGAGTCGGCCTCGAGTCACTACTATCACCGCGACGGCTGACAGCAGGAAGGAACAGCCGAGTAAGAACTCTCCGGAGGGATAGTCGCGAGTGGGCACGGTTCCCAGAAAGCTGGGAAGAAAGCGCGGCGAGGCGTTGAATGCCGAATGCATGAGGATAGCGACCACCACTGCATCACCTGAGGCATTGAATGCGAACGCCATCAGTGGCGAGAGGCCAATCACAATGAACGCAAAGACCAGAGGTGAAGCGCTGCTCCAGCCAACAAGAAACAATGGTACGTGCCACGCAGCCCACATGATCCCGACACAGATTGCCGCAATCCAGGGTGGCAGCACCTGCTGCAGCTGCGGTTGAAGAAAACCGCGCCACCCAAATTCTTCAAAGATAGGGCCGCCGAACAGGTTGTAATTGAACATCGGCACCCATAGCCCTACCAGAGCGCCCAGATGCCAGTGCCATGCTCTCGGATCGCCCTTGGAGATAAATGCGGGAAACACAAGAAAGAGACAAAGAAGGACGAGAAGCGGACCGGCTACAAGCCAGATCATCTGCAGACGACTTCGAGGTAGCAGTCGAACGGCTCGCCAATTGCCAGTCTGCGCACGATGGGTGATGAGACATCCGAGAAGAGGTCCCAGCGTTCCGACACAGGCGGAGACAGGAAGCGAAATAGGATATTTGTGCAGCTTCAAGCCGGCAGGGCCGAGGACCAGAGGCGTCCAGGCAAGCCACGCGAATCCACATGCAATTGCGTAGAACAGAAGAACGGATTTTAGGATCTGCTTCTTATCCTGCTTTTTCCTCTGTCCGGCACGCAAGTCAGTACTCATATGTTCAGTCCTTTTGTACCTGATTACCCCTGACTCAAGTAGCCATTGGTGACGATCTATGTTGAAGCGGGGATCCATCGGTAGAGTGTAGGAACCGTCGATTAAGAGCGATAAGACGCCAGCCGGTGCGAGTGCGATGGCTTCGTCAAGAAATTCCTTGCGATTCGCAGTGGGAGAGGCCGGCATCATCCAGTGGCCCCAGAGGATGGGGGCGAACTTACCGTCACCCTTGGGGACGACCAGGTAAGCGGGCACACTTCCGCCTTTGGGGCTCGCATAAGTGACATCATGAATGCTCATGCCACTGCGGGCCTGAACGGAGAGTTCCTTTACGTCCAACGCAACACGTTCGTCGTATTCAAAATGCTTCACATCTTGCATAACAGAGTTTTTATGTTGGTTGCGTGAGGCGCCTGGGCCACACAGAGTAGCGAAACGACAGGGCAGAGCAGAAGAGAGTTGGCCAGCATATTGCGGGAGCCTACCACGTTTTGTCCTCTCCTCACTCCAGCCCATGGGGGAGTGTCAGGAACCCCGCAGAACAGAGTGCGCTGCCGCTTAAGAGGACTAGTTTTCACGATGCTATGATCAGGTCAGAAAGTATCAAATTTCATGCGGACGCGCAATCTGTCTCGCATTTCCCCCGCTTGCGTCCGATCAGGAGTACGAGTGTGTCGCTGGTATGCAACCTGGGGCTTGGCGCTGCTGAGCGTTATGACGGCGAGCGCCGGTCTTGCCAGACTACAAGAAAGACCTAGCGAGCCTCCACAGACCGGTAAAGCGGCTTCTCCAACGGTCGATGAGCCCGTTTCCATAGAATCTCGAAAGGGTACTGCGCCCAATCGTACGGCGCCCTCGCGGTCTGTGGACCTTCGCGTCAACAAGACCCTTGTTCTGATTAATGTCACAGTAACGGACCCGCTCAACCGGTTTGTGACCGGCCTGGAGAAAGAGCACTTCCGTCTTTTTGAAGATAAGGTTGAGCAGCCGATTACGGAATTCTCGAGCGAAGACGCGCCAATCTCCATAGGGCTAGTGTTCGACACCAGCGGGAGCATGGGCCCTAAGCTGCAGAAATCGCGGCAAGCGGCGGCAGAATTCTTTAAAACGTCGAATCCATCGGACGAGTTTTTCCTGGTTCAATTCAACGACCGTCCTGAACTGACGGTGCCGTTCACGACAGATACGGACAAGATACAGAGCACCCTGACGTTTACCCAATCGAAGGGCCGTACGGCGCTGCTGGACAGTGTGTATCTGGCGATGCATGAGATGAAGAAAGCTCACAATCCGCGCAAAGCGCTGCTTATCATCTCCGATGGGGGGGATAACAGCAGCCGGTATACCGAAACCGAGATCAAGAGCGCGGTGCGGGAAGCCGACGTGCAGATCTTTGCGATAGGGATTTTCGAATCAGCCGGCGGCCGCGGGCGCACGCCGGAAGAAGCCGCCGGGCCGGGACTATTGAACGAACTGGCGGAGCAGACAGGCGGCCGCGAATACGCGGTAGACAATGTGGCGGAGTTGCCCGACATTGCGGCTAAGATTGGAATTGAGCTTCGTAACGAATACATGTTGGGCTATACTCCGAAAAATCGTGAGCGAGATGGGAAGTACCGGCGCGTTCAGGTGAAATTGAATCAGCCGCGTGGCTTACCGCCGCTTAAAGCCTATTTCCGCCTTGGATACTATGCGCCAACTCAGTAGTACGTTGCGGGCCGAGGAGTTACTTACCAGTGTTGACTAAGCGCAGCATGGCTGCCGGGCTAGCGGGCCTATTCGCAGTCACTCTGTTCGCTCAGTTCCGCTCCGACACGCGCCTCGTGGTGTTGCACGCAAGCGTTGTGGATAAAAAAGGCAAGCTGGTTACCAACCTTAATCAGAGTGCTTTCAAAATCTTCGAAAATGGACAGCCGCAGCAGGTGAAGATTTTCCGGCGCGAGGACGTTCCGGTTTCGCTCGGCATCATTATTGACGACAGCGGCAGCATGATGACGAAGCGCACGCGCGTGGAAGCGGCCGCCTTGGCGATGGTTCGCGAATCGAATCCACAAGATGAGGTTTTTATCGTCAACTTCAACGACGATGCGTTCCTTGACGTACCATTCACAAGCGATCCGAAGAAGCTGGAGCAGGGTTTGGCGCGCATTGATTCACGCGGCGGCACGGCCATGCGAGACGCCATCAACATGTCCCTCGATTACATGAAGCAAGATGCGAAGAAGGATAAGAAGGTCTTGCTGGTGATCACGGATGGCAACGATAACGCGAGTACAGCCACGCTGGAGAAATTGGTTTCCCGGTCGAATCAGAGTGACACCGTGGTCTATGCGATCGGGCTGTTTACGGAAGAAGAGAAGCATGAGGCGACGAAGGCGCGGCGCGCTCTAAATGAACTGACGAATACGACCGGCGGCTTGGCGTTCTACCCGAAAGATGTGAACGAGGTGCAGTCACTCGCCGTTGAGATTGCGCACGATATCCGGAATCAGTACACCATCGCGTACGATCCCACTATTCAGGCATTGGATGGAAGTTACCGGCAGATCAAAGTCACGGTGGACGGGTCCGGGAAGCCCGTTGTACGTACGCGATCCGGGTACTACGCCACACCCGAAGTCGGCGGAAAACGGAGCAGCGCCGCGCCTCCGGCTCCAGGCGCTGGTACGTCTGCTGCTTCGCACCCCTGATGCTGCGGTTTCTGTGGGTTGCCACGCGGGGATATCGCCTGCGGCCATGGCAGTCTCCGTATTTGCGCTGGCGCATTGAAACCTACTGCGGAATACCGGCTGAATCGATCACGGCGCGCTCATTCCTTCGTTTTGCCTGGCTGGAGCGCGCTTCGCTGTGGCAGTATCTACGCTGGGTCAAGCGCATGAGCAAGCTACAGAGGGGCTGACTCAGGCGGCAGTGCGCGTTGCTTACTGTGGCGACAACGGCTCGGCGGGCCCAAGACAAAAGGTCCTCGCAAAGAAGCTTCGCGAGGACCAGTAATCCGTATTCAGGCGTGCAGCTTCACTGCTCCCGCGGAGGCGCACCGGCGCCTCCGGGGTGCGGCGCATCCTTGATGGTGTAATCCGACGGCACTTGGAACAGCGAAGCCACGGGTTCTGTGCGTTGAATGTTGGTCAACGAGTAAGTGGATTGGCCGAAACGCGGATCAGTACGCTTCGCCAAAACGGGAATCTGAAGCTCCGTTGAAGTCCAGGTTTCGCTGGTGCTCACGATCGCCTGCGCATTTCCCATGCTACCGGCCGGAACGGTGTGAGTGAACGATTTGCCGGTGGCCGTGACGCCGCTAATAACTTGCGTGCCGAGATCGGAGGTGACCACATTCGCGGCATCCGGTCCGCCCTCGCCGCGGGGTCCATGCGGGTGCGCGCCTGACGGGCGCGAATCGGCGCCGGGAGCTCTAAGCGCGTGCCGGGAAGCAACCTTAGTACTTGCATTCAGAGTATAGGCATAGCCGGCTACCGGGTCGTTGATAAAGACCAGTGTGGTGGGCCCGTTTTGCCCAAACCGGTCACCACTGAAAGTCACTTGTTCGTAAGTGCGGCCCTGAATGTCTCGCGCCACGGAGCCGGTTGTGGTGTGCTGAATGGTATTGCCGTCCTGCAAAGTTTGCACGGCGGAATTGGTGACGGTAGCAGAATAGGGCGCCCCGGTGACCACTTTGCCGGGATGCATCCCTATGCCGAGTCCCGGACCGAAGCCGCCATGATGCGGAGGCCCCTGGGCAAGAGCGGCCGAGCATAGAACCGCAGTAGCCAATGCAGTAAAACTAATCTTCTTCATTTCTCTCCTTCGTTGCGATCCCTACAAAATCGTTAAAAACCTACTCTGCACTTAAGACATGTACGCCCAGCGGCTGGCCGTCCATTCCGACCAGGATGTCGGCGAGCACGGAGTGATCAATCACCGTTTCTTGCGTGGATACAGGTTCGAACGCGACACCCGCATCGGCCAGCGAGGAAACTGGAATCTGCATTTGCACAATGTGCGAAGCACTTACCGTGAGATCCGGATTGGAGTAAGGCAGCGCCACGAATTTCTCACCATTCACTTCGAATGTCTCAACCGGGGGCCGGGCGGAACTTTCTGACGCAGTGTCCGTTGCAGTATGAACTCTGCCCGGCCCAAATACAACGCCGAGCGCGAGAGTGGCCGCAATCGCCATTCCCCAGCCAAAGCGGTGAAGTATCTTGCCCGGAAGAGGCACAACGGCTTCCGATTGCCGGCGCTCGATCGTTCGCGCCAGGACCTCACGCGCGTCAGCCGAGGAGCGAGGAGCAGTTGCCGACACTAAAACGTCCACGCGATCCGACAGGGCACGCAGATCCTGGTATCGCTGTTTGCACTCCTCACAATGCGACAGATGCAATTCGACATGCGCAGCTTCAGACGAAGAGAGCTCGTCGTCTATCAGCCTCACGAGTACATCCAGCGCCACATGATTGAGCGACGGATCATCGGGCGCCCAAACTCCAGGCTTCGTCATAGCAATTCCTTCAATCTTTCTAATCCGCGTTGTATATTTTCACCCACTGTGGAGACCGAGATGTTCAGCACATCGGCGATCTCACGATATTTCAAACCTTGCGTCCGGAGCACCAGGGCTTCCTTCTGCGCCGGACTCAGTTGTTCCATTGCCTGACGCAACCGCGTAGTTTGCTCTTTGGCTAAGAGCGCCTCTTCGGGGGAGATTGCATCCGTGGGCAGATCTCCGGCAACAAGCGCGTCCGGCAAAGAATCCGTTCGACTGGAGCGATAGGCACTTTGCGCATTAAGCGCCAGGTTGTGAGCGACGCGGTAGAGCCAAGCGCGCAGATTGGTTCTATCGCCGCCGGCAAGCAAGTGCTCATGCAGCTTCAAAAACGCTTCCTGTACCGACTCCTGCGCGCTGTCCGGGTTGATGCCCGAGAAGATCAGGTACCGCTGAATGGCGACGTTCTCCCGGTCGTAGTACTCAAGGATGAGATCGCGAAGAGTGGCGTCTTCCAAATACTCTCGTTCCCAAGCTGTCGCCGGAAACGCAAGAACTTCAGTTCGGTCCATGGGGCTACCTAGTGATTTAGCGCCATGTCAGCGAGGGCCACAAGAGAGTTTTATTGGGGAGTTGCACTTGGGGTTGGGGAAAAACTTCCTTGTGGCCTGCCGTCTCGCATGCTAGGTGCCTATGAAACAGATGAGGAGCCGGTTTTTCCGGTTCCACCCAAAGAAACCCGAAATATTTCTCCGGCCGGTTCCGTTGCCGCGCAGGGGGTTTGCCAGACTAAGGGCATGGAATGGACGCCCGGTGGTGTAAGCAATGACATTGAAGATCGCCGTGACGATAGCGGCGGCGGGGGTGGTGGTGGCTTTGGCTTTGGGCATATGGGGGTCGGCGGGCTGCTCATCGTCGGAATATTAAGCCTTCTCTTTCACCGTAACCTGTTCACCTTATTTAGTAGTGACCCGTCTACTAGTGGTTACCCCTCTACGACGCCGCAGGTGGCACGCGCCGTTCCCGACTCACAACAAGATCGCCAGGAACAGCGCGAAGTGGAATTCGTGTCGTTCGTCTTGGACGACGTGCAGCGGAACTGGAGCAGTGTTCTTCCGCAAGCCGAAAATGTGCCTTACCGTCACGCCAAGATGGTGCTGTTCCGGGATTCTTACCCATCCGGATGCGGCATGGCGCAGGAGGCGATTGGTCCCTTTTACTGCCCGGAAGATGAGAAGGTTTATCTTGACCTCGGTTTCTTGAGCGAACTAAGGAGCCGGTTCGGCGCGCCGGGCGAGTTTGCGCAAGCGTATGTGATCGCGCATGAAATCGGGCATCATGTACAGAAGCTATTGGGCATTGAGCCCAAGGTGCGGAATTTGGAGGAGAGCCGGCCGCAGCTGGCCAATCGGCTCTCGGTGCGTCTGGAACTACAGGCGGATTGTTTCGCAGGCGTGTGGGGCAACTCGACGGAGCAGCGAAAGATTGTGGATACCAGTGATGTGGAATCCGCTCTGCATGCGGCCGCGGCGGTGGGTGACGACCGGCTGCAGAAAATGGCCACGGGCCGAGTGAGTCCTGAGACGTTCACGCATGGGACGTCCGCGCAGCGCGTGGGCTGGTTTCGGCGCGGGTTCGAATCGGGAAAGGTCTCGGCCTGCAACACCTTCAAGGAGGAACAATGATTTACGGCGCGGGCAGTTTTCCTACCCTGCCTTCAGGCCGGAACGTACCGCTTGATTGAGATGTCGCGCGCGTGCTCCCGCGTTTTTGCCACGTCATAGGCGAGTTGCATGCGGAGGAGGTGGTCCATGTCCGGACCGAACGCCTTTTCGATGCGCAAGGCCATTTCCGGCGTCAGGGCGGCCTTGCCATGCAGAAGGTCGGAGAGCGTGGCTCGGCGCACTTTCAAAATCTCCGCTGCCTTCGACACGTTGAGGCCGAGGGCTTCGATGATCTCGGTTTTGATCAGGTCGCCCGGATGGGGCGGGTTCTTCATAGGCATTGCGCGCCTCCTAATGATAGTCAATCAAGTCAATATCGCTGACGGCGTTCGTGTTTTCGTCGTAGCGGAAAACTAACCGCCAATTTCCGGTGACAGTCAGACTCCAAAATCCTTTTAGGTCGCCTTTAAGCGGATGCGGCTTCCAGCCTGGAAACCGGCCGAGTTGCTCCAGCGTTTCGGCTGTTTCGAGGGCAAACAGAAGCTTGCGCAGCTTGTCGGTCATCGCCGCCGAAACCGCTTTGGCGTTCCCGCCTTCGTGGAGCTGCCTTAGTCCTTTGTGGCGAAAGCGGACAAGGTGCATGCCATCCCTTCATCAATCCAGTATGTACTGTTATACCGTACACATAAAGCATGTTGTTGTGGAAGCAAAGCCAAGAAGCCCGTCTGTCACCCATCGCCACGACGACTAAATCCTGCATCGCCAGTTGCGAGTCTCCAATCAATTCCAAGCCGCCGCCAAGTTGAGGATTGGGGACGTATCAGAAACAACAATCAAATTCCGGTAAGCCTGTTCGCCCTCTGAAGATCCTGTTCCATTGCGTCAATCCCGTAGTGAAGCGGAATGATGACCGCTTAAATCGCACGTTAGCGATTCTGATGTCCCTAAACAGTCGCAACGCCCAAACTTGATGAGAAGGCCCTCCGAGCGGAAGTACATCAGTGATCGAAAACATGGTGGGCGCGGCAGGACTCGAACCTGCGACCTCCTGCGTGTGAAGCAGGCGCTCTAACCAGCTGAGCTACGCGCCCGTTGGGCGGCTTTCTGATTCTAAACCAAGCCGCCCCGGCCGGGTGTCTTGACTATCCCCGTGTTTACTTTAACTGCTTGTTCACTTCGTCCCAGTTGACGACGTTCCACCAAGCCGCGATGTATTCGGGCCGCCGGTTTTGATACTTCAGATAGTACGAGTGCTCCCAAACATCAAGGCCCAAAAGCGGCTTTTTGCCCTCCATTATCGGGCTGTCCTGGTTGGCACTGGAGACGATTTCAAATTTGCCGGAGCTGTCTTTCACAAGCCAGGCCCATCCCGAACCGAATCGGGTGGTCGCGGCCGCATTGAATTTTTCCTTGAAGCTGTCGAAGGTGCTGAAATTTGAGCTGATCACGCTCTCGATATCGCCCTTCGGCGCGCCGCCGCCGCTCTTTGACAGCAGGTTCCAGAACAGGCTGTGATTGGCATGCCCTCCGCCGTTGTTGCGGACGGCCGTCTTAATGGCCTCCGGAACAACAGCAAGATTGCCGGCGAGAAGTTCTTCGATCGATTTGCTTTGGAGATCCGGCGCCGATTCGAGAGCCTTGTTCAAATTTGTCACGTACGCGCCGTGGTGCTTGTCGTGATGTATCTCCATCGTCAATTTGTCGATGTGCGGCTCCAGTGAGTCGGCAGGGTAGGGAAGGGGTGGAAGGGTAAATGCCATAGTATTCTCCAGCTTAAATTCGTATTTCTCCGGTGCGTTAAGTGGCCGCCCTGTAGACAGTGCTACCGGCGACTACTGTTTCGATGACTCTCAACTCATTTGAGTTGTCGTTCCAATGAAAACGTACCAGATCCGCCTTTTCGCCGGGCGCGAGACCGCGTTGCCGCCCAGCTATTCTCCCGACTCGGGCCGGATTCGAGGTAGCCATGATGACAGCGTCGCGCAGGGATAGGCGCCCCAGACCAACGCAGTTGCCGATGGCGGAGTCCATGCGGAGCGCAGAGCCCGCCAGCCGCGTCTCACCGCGCATCACCACGCTGCCGTCGGAACGGAGCTCCACGTCCACTTGCCCCAGCTTATAAGGCCCCGGCTCGCACATGGCCGGCATCACGGCGTCGGTCACCAGCACGGACCGCTCAACGCCTTTGGCTCGTACCGCGGAACGAAAGAAGCTGCCGGGGATATGAATGCCATCTACGATGAAGCTTGCCGCGAGCCGGTCTTCCGCGAGTTGGTCCCAGATATAGTTCTGGGTCTTGGGCAGCGTGGGGTGCGCGGCGTTGCCCAGGTGCGTCGACATTGTGGCGCCTGCCTCGACAGCCGCTCGAATCTGATCGCCCGTCGCTTTTGTATGACCCACGCTCGCCACGACGCCCGACCGCACCAGCTCGTTCACGTAAGCGGGCGTCTGGTCCCACTCCGGTGAAACAGTCACCAGCCGGACCCATCCGTTCGCGGCTTCTTGCCAGCGTTTGAACTCTTCAATGTCAGGCGGACGAATGTGTTCCACTGGATGCGCGCCACGTGGACCGGCTTCGGGCGAAATGTGCGGGCCTTCCACATGGAAGGCTTCTATTGCCTGACCCTCCGGCATTTGTTGCGCCGTGAAGCTCTCTTTCGCCGCCGCCAGGTTTCGAAGCGCGCCAGACATACGCTCTTTTGAGCCCGTAATTACTGTCGGAAAGAGACGAGTCACGCCAGTTGAAAACATTGTGCGAACCGATCGCGCGATGGATTCGTGCGACGCCGCCGGGTCATTGTAATCGACCCCCGCGAAACCATTTACTTGCAGATCGATGAAGCCGGGACTTAAGAACTCGGGCGTCTCGGGAGGACGAAGCAGCTCGTCGACAGCTTGAATGGCGATGCCATAGTCCACTTGCAGTACGGCCGGGCTACCGGTTGCTCTTCCTGTTACGCTCGCTGACTTCGACATAAAAGGTGATCCTTGTTTTTTACACAGCTTACGCACACTCGCCGGCCGCTAACGCCTTTGAAAGGAGAGGGATAAAACATGTTGAAAAGCGTCCGATTGAGGCAACAGGAAGCTAGCCAGGAGCCACTCGCGTGGTGTAAAACTTCAATAGATCCGGCGCGAGTATTTGATCGGCAGGCAGTCTCGGGGGAGGTGGCTGCTGGTTTGGTATTCGCGCTTGGACCACCTGCTTCATGTACGACCGATGCAGTTGCGGGCAAACCGGTTATCCCCCAGAATCAAAGGTAGAAGCCGTTACGTACGGCTTCTGCCCAAAATGTTTCTAAGCTGTTCCTGCTTCGGCCGCTGCGATTAAGCGCCCACCGGCTCCCTCTCGCGCACGCTACTGAGAAGCGTCAACCAGTTGAACTCGTCCGCAGTCTCACCTTTCACCACCTCGAAATAGCGGCGCTGTATGCGCTCGGTAATGGGGCCGCGGTGTCCGGCGCCCACGACGATGCGGTCGACAGAGCGAATCGGGGTTACCTCAGCCGCCGTACCGGTAAAGAAAATCTCGTCGGCAAGGTAGAGCATTTCGCGCGGGATGATCGTTTCAACAATCGGGATACCGAGTTGCACCGCGATCTTCACGATAGTGTCGCGCGTGATGCCCGGAAGAACCGAAGCGCCTAGTGGCGGAGTCAACAGCTTGCCGTCCCGCACCAGGAACAAGTTTTCACCCGAACCTTCACTCACATAGCCAGCTTGGTCCAACGCAATGCCCTCGGCGTACCCGTTCACGGCAGCTTCCATGCGAATAAGCTGCGAGTTCATGTAGTTGCCACCGGCTTTGGCCAGCGCCGGCAAGGTATTCGGCGCGATGCGGTTCCAGGAGGAGACGCAGACGTCCACGCCTGTAGCCAGCGCCTCTTCGCCCAAATACTTTCCCCAGGGATAACAGGCGATATAGGTCTCGATGGGATTATTTTTCGGCAGCAAACCCATGTCTCCGTAACCGCGCATGGCAATGGGCCGGATGTAACAATCGTTCTGCTTGTTTTCGCGAACGGTTTCCACCATCGCAGCCGTCAATTCCTTGCTGGAGTAGGGAAGCTCCATACGATAAATCTTTCCGGAGTCGATCAAGCGGCGAGCGTGATCCTGGGCGCGAAAAATTGCTGGCCCGCGCTCGGTCTGGTAGCAGCGAACGCCCTCAAAAACCGAACTGCCATAGCTCACCACGTGGGAAAGCACGTGAATCTTTGCGTCATTCCAAGGGATGAGGCGACCGTTATGCCAGATCTTCTCAGTGGGCTGCACCATCTTGCGATTATAGCGGAGCAGCAGGGCCTTTCCGGAGCTCCGGAACCGCGCTCACACTCCCTTGTTGTGAACCCCGTTGAAAGGAGAACTCCCGTAACTTGATGACTGCTTCGTCTTATCAGGAATGGCTTGTCACGCATGAGCCAAAGTTGTTCTGCCCGGAAGATCAAGTCGCCGAACAAATCGCGAAGTTCACTCGCCGCCCTCTTCTCTCGATTCTGCTTCCCACGTTCAACAGCAACGCTCAGTTTCTGGAGCGCTGCATCCGCTCGGTGTTGAATCAGCGCTATTCGAACTGGCAGCTTTGTATCGTGGATGATTGCTCAAGTGACGATCGCGTAGTCCAGTACATCAAGAGTGTTGCCGCTGACGATCGCAGAATTCAGCTACGCGTCAGCAGCACGAACGGCGGCATATCCGCGGCGTCGAATCTGGCGCTCGACATGGCCGGGGGTGAGTTCATCATTCTTCTCGATCACGATGATGAGCTGCATCCCTTCGCACTGTTCGAAGTGGCTGCGGCACTTAGTTGTAACGCAGATATCGACCTGATTTACTCCGACGAAGACAAGATTGATTTCGACGGCCACCGTGTTTGCCCGGCGTTTAAACCCGATTTCGATCGGGACATCTTCTTGGCATTCGATTACCTGGGTCACATGATCGCGCTGCGGCGCAGCGTGGCAACTGCGCTGGGCGGATTTCGTTCCGCGTGCAACGGTGCGCAGGATTGGGATCTCCTGATGCGAGTTTTGGAACGCATCGACACGCACAAGGTGCACCACATTCACAAGCCGCTCTATCACTGGAGAATGCACGGCGACTCGACAGCTTTAGACCGGGACTCCAAGCCCTACGTTCGCCGCGCTTGGGATGCGGTGCTGGCCGGCCATCTGGAACGGACGGGCTTGAAGGCGGACGTAGCGCCTGGTCTATTCTTTGGAACCATGCGGCTGAAACGGCTGCCGTCGAAAGCGGCTCGCGTCGCTGTCTTTCTAAGAACTGAAGATGGGGCGTATCAAATGGCCGCGCTCGCACCCAATATCGATTGGGACTGGACCACTTTTTACGAGCTGCTTGGATCGTCAGTCACCTCAAGCGCGACATGGATCTGGAGTCTGGAAGAGATCACGGCGGACGTGTTCATTTTCATCAACCGTCCCCTTGAAACGGTGAATCACGCCTTCTTTGAAGAGCTGATTGCCCAGGCCATGCGGGACGATTGCGGTCTCGTGACCGGCATTTCCGTCGACATCGCCCGAGTGATCCACAGCGGACTAATCCGCGGCGCCGGAGGAGAGCTGATGGATCCTTTTGTTGGCCTGGATTTTCCGCATGACGGATATTTAGGCTTGTTGAGTGTGGTGCGTGAGGTGGACACGATCTCAGACGAGTTTTTCGCTGTCCGGCGCGAGCATCTTGAGACCGTGGGTGGGCTTGGCTCAGTATCGGCGAGCTTCATGCCTCGGCTGGTGCAACAACTTACGGAGAGTGCACATGGGCGAGGGCTGCGGGTGCTGGTAACTCCTTATGCGGTGGCGACGTTTGAGGGCGTGTGGCCCGGTGCGCCATCCGAGATTGCCCAGGCAATGGATCGCTCTGGTGTAAATCCGGATGTGAATCCAGATGTGAAGTTAAATCGTGTGAGGCTGAATCCGAATCTCTTCGCCTTCGAAAACCTTGCTGACGTTTTCAGCGGGAACGTTTAGGGGCTACTACACCAAACGTCAAAATCGTAGCTAATGATTTTCCAAGTCCTTGAATAGCGCTGCAGCGAGCAGGGACTGACCCCAGAGTAGGTGACGAGATCGGCGTTTTTCGGAGGACTAATCCTGAGAACCGTGAGTAATCCCCAGTCCTCAGCGAATTCGTGAGGACAATAAAGGGGAAGTTGCATTCACCTCGTCGCATCCGACTCGACTTGCCCCTTCCGATGAAAGCTTCATGATTGGCTATCTAGTACTGAGCAGGGACGACTTGTACGTTTAGGGCTTCGGATGAGTGGCGCGCCGGACCCTCGTTGCGCCTCCCCGACGTGCCTGGAAAAAGTAAAACTGCCAGCCGAGCGTGTTCTTCATATCGACCACCTGCTTGCGCGCATGCAGCGTCTTAATACATAGGAAGCAAAGACGAACGCCATGACGAGAATCGGATCAAATTCATCCCAAGTACTGCCACCGCCATTCAGTTGTGAATAGAATGCGAGTAAAAGATTGATCGCGAGACCAGCATAAACCCACTGAGTCAATCGAGGCACATTGGGAATCAGAAGGCCCACGCCACCAAGGATGTGGGTCACGCCAATCAGAGGAATGATATAGAGCGGGTATCCGAGCTGCTGATTGGCGATCCTCCATTCGTCGGGATCGCGAATTAGATATAACCTTCCGAAGTACACCCAGATGAAGGCGACAAGGCCGGTTATTACGATCGCGGCTATTTGAGTTGCTCGACCTGCCCGCGCGGGTTTATCTATTGTGTGTTCAGCTTTCATATCAAAAGCGATCCTCTTCTTGCGGTTTAAAGGGTTTAAATCGTTCTGCAATCAGTCGGCTCTTGTACGCGACTGAAATCGACGCGCTGCATGGGCGGGGCGGCCTCCGGGTCGTGCATTAAACGAGGACTTTCTGCACCCTTCACCCCAAGAGAACAGGCGGGGGTGCCCTCGTCACGAGCATCGCCCTCGATCATGTCTACTCCCGGCAGATCGGCGCTCGCCTTCGAGCGAACCAGGGCCACGACGGAATGGCATTTCGCCAGGGCGGAACCGGACGATCAGCCGTCCGGTTCCGCCCCTTGCACCAAAACAAGAACTTTCATGTTTGACCTCGATCTTTCTTGACGTTAGCGCCGCAGTTCCCAAGGAACCGGACTGATCCAGCTTACCCCGGACTTACGCCTTGACGGCGCTCTGTGCAGCCGCAAACACATCGCGTGCGGACGTCGTACCCGCTACGTGCTCCGTACCCGTGATTCCGAGGTCCATCCATCCCGCGTTAACGCTCTCAAACATTTCTTCGGCAGGTCCAGTGTGACCCTTTGGGATCCCGAACTGCTCGAACGCTTCCGCCCACCCTGCACGCGGGACTGCAAAGGCTTTTACGTCGAGTGTCAAGACTTCACCCAATTGTTCGGCCACTTCATCCGCGCTTACCATTGAACCCAGCTCGATGACGCGATGCCCTGACCACGCCGGCCCGGTCAGAAGCGTTGCCACCTCTGCGCCGATATCGTCTGACGCGACCATTGTCGATTTCCGGTTTGTAGGATTGTAGAAGACCGGTAGTGTTCCGCCTTGGGCGGCCTGTAAGCCGAAAAGAAAGTTTTCGAAAAAGCCGCCTGCGCGCACAAATGCGACCGGAGATGGCAGGCTGCGAAAACCTTGCTCCAAGAGTGATAAGGCCGTGATCATCCCCACCCCGCTTGTTCTATTCGCGCCCATCGACGACAGCGCTACCACCCGCGGGGGCACTACCTTGGTCAGCGCCTCGACATAGTTCGCAATGACGCCCTTTGCTTCTCTGTAATCAGGCGAGGGTGCCCATACAGCCGGCAACATAACAAACGCGCCCTCAATACCTTTCAGCGCCGCCGCTATGGGTGTCGCATCGTTCCAGTCTCCATCCACCAACTCCACGCCTTGGTCTGCCCACTTCGCCGCTTTCTCGCGATTGCGCACAAGTGCTCGCACCTGTTTGCCTTGCTTCAGCAGATGCCGCGCGGTGGCGCCCCCAACTTTTCCAGTAATGCCCATGACTAAATACATGCTCGTTTTCTCCTTGTTAGAACGAAGATGATGCTCTGATGCGAACGCCAGAGCTTGTGATTTGCGCAGCTAGCACTCTGCTTGTCCCGTGGGTTTCCACAGTTATCTGTCGCATGAATTGTTATGACCTTGCACAGCCGATCGGATCGCCTGCGCTTTGCGTGAAGAATAGGGACGCCGCCCTCAATTGAAAGCAGTGCGTCCGCACGGTTGCCTCGGTTCCTCGATTCGCGAAAGCCCATTAGGTGGTCGTGACCGTCACTGCCTGACGAACATATTGGCTGCTTTTCAGTTGCTGCACCATGAAGGCTGCCAGATCCGCCCGCCCGATCTTGTGCGCCTTCTCGCCGCCCTCCGTGCTCAGCACCCTGGCAACGCCGGTCTTCTCGCCGTCGGTCAACATCGGCGGCCGCACGAGCGTCCAGTCCAAGTTGCTGCCTTCGATCTCGGCCTCCATGCCCGCCTTGTCTACCAGCAGACCCCGCAGAAACGTCCTCATGAGCAGGTGCTCGTTGAAAAAACCGGCGTTCTTGACACTCTCGCCCGCACCAACCACCGAAATCTTCAGCAATCGCCGCACGCCATTGCGCCGCATCGCGTCCACAATATTGTGTGCCGCGCTCGTTTCCATCGTCGTCACTTTCCACGGCGTCTTGCCGCCCAGCGCGTCGATCACGGCATCCTGTCCGGCGACCGCAACGTCGACTGCGGCCGCGTCCAGCACGTCGCCCGCAACAACTCTGACTTTCGCCTTCTTATACTGCGCGGCACCGCGCACGAAAGCCGTAACCTCATGTCCGGCCGCGAGCGCCTCATTTACCAGCGCTTCTCCGCTCTTGCCCGCTGCTCCAATCACTAGAACTTTCATCGCATCCTCCTTTTGCCTCGTACTGGGCCGCCCATCCAAATGAGCGACCTGACCATTAGAGGCCTTAAGAAAACCATTGGTTGCAAAATAATCAGTGGTTGCATATTGTGCCCATATCAACCGCTGCGCCATGAGAGGGTGGCGCTTGCAACCAATGGTTATAAGTCAACAAGCGGTCGCCCAAATCGTTTAAAGGGACTAAGCTATTGAAGTGACATCCACATCACCAAGTCGCCGGGTAGAGCGCAAGGAAAGGCTGCGGGGCGAAATCCTTGCGGCTGCAAGCAAAATGTTTGCCGATCGCGGTTACGAAGCCGTGACGCTTCGTGCGATCGCTCAAGAGATCGGCTATACGCACGCCGTGATCTACCAGCATTTTCCTGACAAATGGCATATTCTTGCCGAGTTGAGCAGCGAGACGATCGGGCTGCTGATTCAGAACTTCGACGCGATTGCCGCTAAACATCCTGCACCGAAAGAGCGTCTTTTTGCGACTTCACGTGGCTTGATTCAGTTCTGCACTGCCCATCCACAGCAGTTCCGCAACGTCTTCTTCGGGCCGGAGAACCGCAACGGCATCCGCGCTGGACAATATATCAACGACATTGGCACGCCTTTGTTCAAACGTTTCGTACAGCTCTTTTTCGATGTTGCCAAGGATGAAGGATTGCCAAGTAGGGATGACATAGTGGTAGCCCACACCTGGTGGTACACGATCTTCGGCCTCGCCACGCTCATGGTCATCCAAGGGGTTGTGCCTGACTTGCCTGACCAGACTCTCGTGGTCGAGCAAACGATCGCCACGCTTTGGGCGGGCGTTCAGGTTGTTCCGCGATTGCCGAAGAGCGCAGTCTCTAAGCGATCCGGCCGATCTAGTGCCTCAAAGCAATAACAGCTTCTGTCTACTTAGGAGTTGTTGGAGGTATGCCCGTGGACTACCAGGACTCAACCACTTTTCCAAGGCCGTAGCCCTTCTGGTGACACGAGAGGCCAGTAAAGCTGGAGACTTTGGGCGAAGGAAAGTCGCAGCGGGCACTGCCGAAGCCTCCTGAAGTCCATTCCCAAACACCCACCTCAAGACCAATTCCATGTTCCTGCAGGTACTGAAGGAATTGCACGATGAATCCCGGCGTATCGGCGTCACAGAAATACGCTCCGGAAATCCACTCGGTGATGATGACTGGAGCTCTTCGCGAGAAGTTCCCAAACTTGGCGTCCCATATCGGTGCATACGTTTAGGGTGTGCCTACGCGCTTGCCGTAGACGATGATGGCGTCTTCGCGGCGGCGCCTGGCGGGGCTACCTCAGCCAACACTCTCTAAAAGTCATGGCTCCCGAGGCTTCTCGATATCTGGTTTGCCGGGTCTAACCAGCGCGGAACACGGCATTTCCTGCAAAATGCGCACGTCGCCGGGAGAGTTCTCGTTTTACGCTAAAATCGCCAACTCGCTCACCGAGGGGGCGATCGGTACCCATATGTGCTGCGGTATCACTCGAAAGGCTTAAACGACGAGCGGAGCCGGGCGCGCGCTCTCGTCCGCAATGCACGATGCTTAGACTGGCCGGTTCTGCTTATTGCGAGAAGAGTTTAGCCAATGCAAGTTCCAGCCGCTCGCCGTCCGCTGTGCGATTGTGAGTCTTCAACAAGAGAACAGCGACCAGCAAAGCCGCGATGGTGGCGGTGGTAACTTGGCCAGCGATCATCTCGTCGGGGTAGGCGGCTTGCAAGTCGTCGCGGGTCAATCGAGACCCGATCTGCAGCTTGCCGGCGTGCGTGAAGTCGTTCTGATCGCCCCAACTAGACGCCTTGAAATTCGTAAAGAAGTCGAATCCGTGCTTCGCATCGATTGCGGCGACCATGTCGCCCATCTTGGGGAACGTGAATTTACCAGCTTTGATCCTGTCCACGTCTTTGGGCTTCGCGCAGGCGCAGATCCAAGCAGCCCGATAAAAGATCTCAAATACGGGTCGGACCAGCGCGAACGCTGAGCCGGACAGGCCGCGACGGGCCAGCAGAACTATAGCCTCCTGATGCTCAAGGCCGATGCTTGCGTATGAGAGCAAAACCTGCGAGCGGGCGTCGACTATTGTGATCGGGCCAACAATCGCATCCCACGCCGAATGCCTAGCAGCGTCAGCACGATCAAGTTGCTGCTCAAGTATCATTCAGCAGAGCGTAGCACCGCAGTCATCGCAAACTGGTCACGATTAGGAACGGGAAGTCGGCTTAGCGGAAGCTATCAGGTGGAAGCGGTGGCGGCCTAGCCCGAACGCGCGACGTTGCGCAAAGGAACGTTTTTACGCAACGATCCTCAGACAAGTCAAAGTCCAGCAATTCGAGTTGCGGAAACGTATGGCAATCAACTTCGAGAAGGCAACAGGTTTCCGCAAGCAAGGCGCTGGCGTACTATTTTGACGTTTGGTGTAGTGACCCCTCATAAACAACCTGTATGCTCCCCAGCGAAGCGGTCTGCCCGTTGGCTGCCGAAGCACGTGCGGCAATCACATGGTTGCCTGCGCCCCAGGAAGAAGAATCGAGAATGATCTTCCAGCCTTTATCGCCCGGAGCGGATCCGTCCACCGCGTCATCCACATCCGGCCTTGCAATGTCGCAGGGAATAGATCGCTGATCGTGTCCGTCCACGCTCACGGTCACAAGCTTGATGGCGGTGGTGGCGGCGGCCCAGCCGCTGATCGTTATCCGACCGGCGACGTGGGCGTGCGGCGATGGGATCTCAATGTGTCCTTTGGGCGACGCGCTCGCTGCTGCAATGGGATGGTGATAGTACTTCCTGTCGGTTTGCCGGGCAGACACCCACAATGAAAGGGCCATCAATAAGACGCAGAGCGATGCTCCGCCAAGGTAGCGCGCTGCGGAGTTTTTGAACTCGGTTCCACACACCAGGGCTACCAGCGCCAGAGGCGCTAAGAAGTATCGTCCCTGGAGTCCGTAGATCGTATTGATGCAAGCAGGCGTGAACAGGAGATACATACTAAGCAGCGTGGCGCTCAGGACGCCAAGGAAGCCGAGCGCGGCCACCGCGCCTGATAAAGACCAGACTCTTCGGGGCACTAGGAATGCGGCGAAGATAAACACCAGGAGGATAGGAGCGCACACATAGAACCATTTCGGCATCTCGACGGCCGTCCAGCCGAGGATGCCGATGAAGCTTCTGTAAACCGCGGTGTGTTCTCGAGCATAGGTGTGTATCAGAATCGGAAATAATCGCAACGGATGCGGCAGCAAGCAACTGATCTGCGCCTGCGGACTCGAGTGCCAGAAGGCTTCCGTTCCCAAGTAGGCCTGGGCCGCTTCGCGCGACCATTGAAACGCGAGCACAACAGCGGGAATTCCTATGGCCGCGCTCAGGCTAAGAACGCGCCGCCGGCTTAAACGCGCATACGCACACAATGGCGCGAGCAGTACCGCAATTAAAAATACAGGCCTTACAGTGACAAGCCAGATGCCCAACAGCACCGCGATCCATTGCAGCGCCGTTTCGCCCCGATCACGAAGGCGGATACACAGGCTGACAAACAGCACCATGCCGGCGATCTGCCAAGCGTCGGGTGAGGCCGAGGCGATTTGGCTGATGCTCATGGGAAGAAGCGCAATGCCCGCCAGAACAAACTGTTGGTCGCGGCTCAACCATAGAGCTATCCCTAGCAGCAAGACAGCTGTGAGCGAATTGAAGATTCGATCGGCATAGAACCACACGTAAACCCGATCTGAGAACGCGCGTGCGATAGCGATAGATACTGCTTGCGGCAAGTAGTACAGGGGATGATAGATGACCTCATTCGGCATTTCGATAAAGCCGGTGACGGTCACGGGACGCTGGTTCCGAGCGTCCGCTTGGATTTGCTGAAAGCGTTCGCGCGCGTTTTTAAGATGCCCCTTGCGAGCCTCGCGAGATTGCTCGCGAACTGCGAAATCGTTCAAGGCAAGTGGAAGAAAGGCGCCGCCGAAAGGTGTAGCCGCTATGAAGTGCGGGCCGAAATCGAAGTAGCTGACCTGGGTCGCTCGGAAGAAATGAGCCGGTTCATCCGGGATTTGGAAGGGTGGCTGAATAAAACAGAAGGCGAGAACGAAACTGCCGTACACAAAGATGAACAAGAACGGAAAAAATTGATGAAGGAAACGAACTGGCGTCGAGATACTAACCCCCAGGAAGCTATTCAAGCTACCATTACGCTCCCTAGCAGTGCCGCCCCAGTCGTTACAATCTAATGGTTAACCATCTGGCCAGGGAGTTACAAAATTCAGGAGACCATAGCAACAGCGGAACTGCGAATCGCGAATTTGCTTGTTGAGCTGAAGAGCGCGCAAGCGGAGCGAATGTTCGCAGCGGCGGAGGTGAGTCGAATCGCGACCGAGAGGAACGAAGCTCGCCGGGACGCGAAGCAACACGAGCGATCGCTTGAACTGGCGCTTGAACGGGAGAAAGATCTGCAGCGCCAGTTAGAAGCCGAACGAGACGTTCGCAGGCAAATGCAGCATTCCTTATCCTGGCGCGTGACGGCGCCACTACGCGCGTTTTCTCTGAAGCTTAGAACGAAGCGCGGGTGATACATCCGCCGATACTGATTCTGATTCCGGCTTACGGTTCAGCGGAAAAGCTTCGAGTGTGCCTTGAGAGCTTGTCTAGGTATTTGCCGGCGCCGGGATGCCTGACCTACGTCCTTGATGACGCGACGCCGGACAACAGTGTCCGCGAAATCTACCAGGCCGCGCAGACAAATTTCCCGGCGCTGCGTTACCTTCGATCAGAAGTAAATCGCGGCTTCGTCAGCACGTGCAACTGGGGCTACAAGGAACTGCTTTCGCCAAGGCACGATCTGCTGTTGCTGAACTCCGATACGGAGGTAACGGAAGGTTTTCTTGAGGAGATGCAGGCGGTTCTCCGTCTGCACGAGAAGCACGCCGTTGCAACGCCGCGCAGTAATAACGCGACTATCTTTTCCATACCGGTTTCTTCCATACTTTGGACGGGCGAGCGGATGGCGCCGCGGGAATCGTATGAGTTGTGGCAGCGTGTTCACGCGCTCCTGCCGCGTTATCAGCTGATGCCCACGGCGGTCGGCTTCTGCATGCTGATCAAAGCACAAGTGTTAGATTCCTTCGGTCTCTTTGATGAGATCTACAGCCCCGGGTACAACGAAGAGAACGACTTTATTTGCCGCATCAACCGCTATGGATATTCCGCGGTGGCGGCGAACTGGGCGTTTGTCTTCCACCATGAATCAGCATCGTTCGGGCCACGCCGTGCCGCTCTTGAGGCATCGCATCGCCGCATCCTGATCGAGCGGTACCCGGAGTACGAACGCAAAGTAAGTGAGTATGCCCGTTTCCACGTCGATCCGGTGGATGTATTCGCGGAAATATGGGCGCCGCATCGCCCACGAATCTTGTTTGACTTGTTCCACCTGACGGCCACGCACTCCGGTACTTCAGACTTCGCGCTGAATCTCCTGCGCGAGGTCTCCCGGCTGGTGGCGCCCGAGTTCGACCTCTATGTAGGGATCAATGAGGCGCTGCCGTTTTTTGCGCAGGAGCTGCGCGGATATCGCATTTACGAGGACCGGGCGAACTTGCGTATGACGTTCGATCTCCTGTATAAGCCGTGCCAGGTTTTTACCTGGATTGACTTTGCCAGAATGACTCGATTGTCTCCGCGCGTCACTTACACACTGCAGGACATTATAGGCGTACGTTGCGAGTATTTGAGCGGAGCGAACCGGGAGATCCTATTTAGCAAGACCGCCGAATTAGCCGATCAAGTCTTTGCCATCAGTAACTTTTCACGCAGCGATTTCCATGCCTTTTACAGCAGTGATGCGCCAATGCAGGTGATCTATCACGGCACCAACGTGGGCTCGACTGAGGGCGAGTTTCGCAAAGGCGAGTACGTACTGGTGATGGGGAACGCTTTCGCGCATAAAGGAGTTTCAGATGCGCTTGAGAATCTGCATGTGGATCTGCCGGTGGTGGTTCTGGGCGGCAAGGATTCCGGGCCGCCCCGCGCGAAGAACACGCGAGTACTCGAGAGCGGAAGCCGGTCGCGGCAACAGATGCGAGATCTGCTGGCGCGGGCCGCGGTTCTTGTTTACCCCAGCCACTATGAAGGATTCGGCTTGCCGGTTGTGGATGCTCTTGCTTTGGGAAAGCCGGTGATCGTGCTCGAGAGCGCAGTGAATCGGGAACTGGCGGAGTTAGTAAGTGATCCAAATCTGCATCAGATCCCTTCGCTTACTCAACTAAGCGAGACGGTTGAGACGGTCTTCAGGCAAGCTGCTGTTGGGCGTGCAAAGGCGCCGCGCCGCTGGCGAACCGCGGGCGAAGAGTATGTTCAGGCGTGGCGCGAACTGCTGGCTCGCGACATTAATGTTGCGAAACTTCGAGCCCGCTGGGATACCGTGCGGATGATACAGTCCGTGGGCGGCTGATCAGTACGCTCCCTCGCCCAGGAGTACGGTTTTAAATGTTCTGCTGAGGATATAAAGGTCCAGCCAAACAGACCAGCTGTGAACGTAGTACTCGTCGATCTGAACGCGGTCCTCGTAGGTAGTGTTGTTTCGTCCCGAGACCTGCCAGAGGCCTGTAATTCCGGGTCGAACGCTGACATAGCTCTGGAAGCTGTCGCCGTAGCGTGAGACTTCGGCCGAGACGATGGGCCGGGGGCCTACGAAACTCATGTCCCCAGCAAACACATTCCAAAGTTGCGGAAGCTCGTCCAGGCTGGTTTTGCGGAGAATCCTTCCGACAAAGGTAACCCGCGGATCATTCTTCAGCTTGCGATTGTGCTCCCATTGTTGCCGCAGGTTTTCGTCCTTCTCGAGATAAGCGGAAAGGATGCCATCGGCATTTGGATGCATCGTGCGAAACTTCCATGCCTTGAAGGCGGAATTTCCACGACCGATGCGCACTTGTCCGTAGAAAACAGGTCCGCAAGAACTGAGCCGCACGGCGAGCCAGATGATGGCAAGGACAGGAAGCAGCGCCAGAGCGGCAAGTGGCGCCAGGAACAGGTCGAAAGCGCGCTTAACGAGTTGGGGTCGGTGGTGAAGCAAGGTCTGTGTGACATGTAGCCCCAGCATGCCCGCGACCGCGCGCGGCTCTGCCCTAACAGACGACAAACCGCTCAGGCCCGGCAGCACGAGGAGGTGCCGGAAGATGGCGGCGTGCTGCCTCACTGTGTTGCCAATCTCCGCGCCAGTAAGCGCCGACATGGCAATGATGGCGTACGACACGCCACACTGCGCTGCAAAGTCAGCGGCGTATTCAGGGGTGCCTACGTGAATGCGCTGGCGGTCGAGTTCCGGCCAGTCGATGGGGTTTTTATCGAAGGCCGCTACCACCTTGAGACCAGTGCAATGACGCTGCAGGGTCCGAAAAACGGCGCGCGCGTCGGGGCCCGAGCCAAAGATGACCGCCGGCGTACCCCACCAGGACAGATGGGAACAGAGGCCACGGCACATGGACCGGCAGGTGAAAACGAGTACGATGGTGGCCGCGCAGGCGACCGCATATCGGGCGAGTGCGACGGCCGATGGCGCATGCCGTAGAAAGAAAACGCCTGCGCCCAGCGCATAGCCCACTAGCGACCCGACAATCACTCGCTGGAACTCCAGTGCAGGATTCAGGCCCACAACGGGGTAGAGGCCAAGAACGGCAAAGACAAGGAGAGTAGAAAGTCCCGGCAAAAGCTCCTTGAGGAGGTTGCTCCAAGGCGGCTGCCACAACTGAAAAGCGGCCAAACTGAGCGCCGTCGCCAGCGCCACTGCGACCGTGTCGCCCCCCGCCAGAGATAGACCCGTCAGCCAAGTCTTCTGGCTGACTTTGGTCGCTTGTGAAGCTAAGAGGGATTTAACGGCCGCCGCGCTCATATCAAGCCTCCACCGGCCCAGTCACTGGCAAACCGTGCTTAGCGCCCACCGATTCCCAGTACACGGCAACTGTCTTCTGAACCATAGTTTCAATTCGGAAATCCTGTTCATAGCGGCGGCGCGCTGCGGAACCCATGCTTGTCAGCAGATGCCGCGAGTCCACCAGTTGTTGAATGCGGTCACCCAGCTGTGCGGCGTGGCCGGTTGAAGTAAGGTACCCGGTGACTCCGTCCGTCACCGCTTCTGAGACTCCGCCCGTATCGGTGGCAATGACGGGCAACCCGGCGCGCATCGCTTCGAGAATGCTCAAGGGCAGGCCTTCCCATTTGGATGGCAAAACGAACACATCCGCGTTAGCCAGCAGTTCGTCGATATCCCCCCGCATCCCCAGAAATTCAATTCGATCTGCCAAACCGAGGTCGACGGCGGCCTTTTCCACCTGGGACAGCGTGGGCCCGTCGCCCACCAGCAGCAAACGCCAGCGGCCTTTCACCTTTGTCAGCGCTTCAAGCAGAAGCAGGTGGTCCTTTTGGGGCGCGAATCGGGCGGCTGTTATGAGTGTCACGCCGTCGCGCGAGCCGGGAACTGCCCGCCCGGGAACGTCGGGAACCCCGTTCCAAATGCGGACGAAAGCTCGCTGATCGGCAATCGATCTTCGTACCGCCATCACAGTGTTGGCCTGCGAAACGGTTATGATTTTGCTTGTCAATGCCGCAGCTAAGCGTTCCAAGGGAATAGAGATCAAGCGTTGCAGTCTCGGGATTCCCTCCGCAAAGCTCCAGGTATGGACCGTGAAGACAACGGGAGTGGCCGTCAGCCGTGCAGCGAAGCGCGCCAGCAATCCTGCCTTTGAGGTATGTGCGTGTACCAGGTCCGGCATCTCGCGGCGTATCAAGCGCGCAATCGCGAGTAACGCGCGAAAGTCCTTGATGGGATGGATGGGCTGCGTCAGCTCCGGGACGAATCGAACCGGCACCCCGAGCTTCGTGGCCTCGTCGCATAGAAAACCTTTTTCGCCGGTAGCCACAACGGCGCTTAAGCCGGGCGGGAGGTTCGCAATGAGGTCCAGCAGGTGCACCTGGGCGCCGCCACGCTCGGCTCTAGTAATGATGTAGAGGATCTTCATGCGCGCGCCCTCGATGCCGATGCCCCATCCGCTAGCATGGGCGAAGGCGCAGGGCTGCGGCCCAAATAACGGCTATAGAGATCTGTCCACTGGCGAGTGATAGTCTCCATGCGGTAGTTCGCCCAGCAGTGTTGCCGGGCAGCGGCGCTGAAGAGCTCGCGTTGTTTGAGCGGCATTTCTTCGACGCTTCTCATAGCTGCCGCCAGTCGGACCGGATCGTGCGCGGGAACCAGGTAACCCGTCGCGCCCTCCACCACAGTCTCGCCGTTTCCGCCCACATCCGTCACCGCTGCCGGAAGACCCATGGAAGCGGCTTCGAGCAAGGCGGAGGAAAGACCTTCAAACTCAGAGGAAAGAACGAAGGCATCTGCGGAGCGATAGAGAGGCAAAATGTTTTCGCTTGTGCCGCAAAAACGCACACGCTCCGTTATGCCCAGGCGGCTACATTCCTGGCGTAGCTCGGCTTCAAGCGGTCCGCTGCCTGCAATGAGGAGAAGAGAATCGCTTTCGTCAAGCTGTTGGAGGGCGCCGAACAGAGTGGGAAAGTCCTTCTGCTTCACCAAGCGCCCAACCGTCAGCCACACGAAGCGGGAGCGCACGTTCAGAAAAGCCCTGGCGGCCGATCTCGATTCGGCTGAAGGAGAGAAAACGGCGGTGTCCACTCCGTTGGGGATCACCTGGAACTTGCTCGCCGGCGCCGCGCCTACTCGCAGATAGCGGTCGTAAGCGGCGCGGCAAATAATAGTCGTCCTATCGGCGAGCGCGTCCGTGGCGCGGTAGAGCAGTTCCTTGTGCCACGTTGATCCCCCTTTCTCGGAGGTCTCCCGCAAGTTATGCGCCGTGCAGATCAGGGCAGGGAACCGGCAAATCAGCCGGGCAAGCCGGGCAAACAGATTGGCGTGAAACATGTGGCTGTGCACAATGTCCGGGTTGAAGCGGCGGATCAGGGAACGAAAGCGCAGCAGCGCTCGAGGATCTGGAATGCCTCTTCGCATGGCAAGTGAATACACCTCGATGCCCTCCCGTTCCAAGCGGGCACTGTGCGCATTCGGCTCGACAAGGCACGCGATTGCGACCGTCCAGCCTTGCCCCTTTAGCTCAGTCGCCAGGCGCGCGGCTTGCGTCTCCGCGCCGCCCAGCGTCAACGTCGTGATCAGCAACAGGACGCGGCCAGGACTACCATCCCCATATGTATCTTGGATCATCCAGAGTTCTCCTAATGTGCACCGCAACCAGCCTCAGGAGTCCGAGATTCGGATTCGATTCTCAACCCCCTGCGAGGAGATAAGTGGATGCAGGACCGTCCAAACACCGTTAAGGCATTTCCGAAAGCTGCCGAAGATAAAACTGTTGTGCGTGCGTGCATTTCGTAACCCTACGCACGCTGTGATGCCGGAATGGAACAGCACGAGCTAAACAAGGGAACCGGGGCCGGATTTGACCGAGGGATAGTAACTGGTGGCCAGAAGGCCTCTAAGACATCTTGATCAAGGCAGAGAGACTTACGTGAGGCGCACGACTACGAAGTAAGTGTTCCCTGAGCTCTTAAACTTTTGCTGAGGGATCAGCTAATCGACGCGAGCAGCCGATGGGAATAATAGGCCTTGGGGCTGGTATGGGTGACATACTGAAATGACAGGAATGGAAGAACGAAATACCGGGCAACACATCGCGATTCTGGGATTAGGTTATGTCGGTTGCGTGTCCGCTGCCTGCTTGGCGGATATGGGACATAAGGTCACCGGCATTGATCGCGATGGGAACAAGATTGCAAATATAATGAACGGTGTTGCACCGTTTTTCGAGCCTGGGTTAGAGGCCTTAGTAAAGGGCAATGTCGCCGCAAAGCGCCTTTCCGCGACGCAGGATATTCAGGCCATCAAGGAGGCTGACGTCGCCCTGGTGTGTGTGGGTACACCTTCGCAAAGGAATGGCAATCTCGGCCTGGAGCAACTTGGGCGCGTTCTGGAAGAGATTGCCTCCACCGTCGCGGCACGCTCTAAACCGCTGGTCTTAGCTATTCGGAGTACCGTATTTCCGGGCACGTGCGAAGAGTTCGTGATGCCGGTGTTTCGCCAGCACCCGCAAGTGAAGGTGGTCTCCAATCCCGAATTCCTGCGCGAAGGGACGGCTATACGGGATTTTGTCGAACCGTCGCTCATCGTAGTGGGGGGGCAAGATCAAGATGCCGTGGAGCGCGTTTCCTCGCTCTATGCGCCTCTGAAGGTCGCGACTTGCAAGGTGAGCTTGCGGACCGCGGAGATGATCAAGTACGCCTGCAACGCGTTCCATGCTGTCAAGATTGCGTTCGCCAACGAGATAGGTTCTTTAAGTGCCCGCATGGAGGTGGACCCAACCGAGGTGATGGAAACTCTGTGTCAGGATACGAAGCTCAATGTATCTTCCGCTTACCTGAAACCCGGGTTCGCGTTTGGAGGATCTTGTCTTCCTAAGGATTTGCGCGCGCTAACGTTTCGGGCCAACCGGGTAGATCTGAAGTTGCCGCTGCTTGAGGCCGCCATCCCGAGTAACCAGCAGCACTTACATAGATCGATTGAGGCTGTGATGGAATTGCCGCAAGCGCGACTAGGGCTGATTGGTCTGTCATTCAAAGAGAACACGGATGACTTACGCGAAAGCCCGCTGGTCAGCCTGCTTGAGTATCTCATCGGAAAGGGCCGTGACGTTCGTGTCTTCGATCCGCATATTCAACTGGATGCAATTTATGGAAGCAATCGCAACTTTATCCTGCAGCAGATTCCGCACATAGGACGTCTCCTCGACAGCAGTATCGACCAGACAATCGCCTGGGCGAGTCATCTGGTCATCGGTCAGAAGCTTAGTACGCAAACTGCGGCAAAGGTGGCCGCCTCGGGTCTGCCCGTCATCGACCTGGTTAGTTCGTCTCTGTCCTACCTGGGCACGGCTGTGCCTGTTGCTCACTGACGGCAATTGGATACTCCCTTGGTTTACCGCGCCTCATGCTACAGTCAACCCGCCATTTCGTCAGAATCGTTGCCTTCGGGCTCTCGTGTGTTGCTTGGTGTGCGGACGCCACTCAGGTGCCGCCCCTTCCTCCTCCCCAAGCCTTGTCTTATAAGCTCGCGTTCAGCGATGACTTCGACGCGCTCGACTTGAGTTCGGACGGTTCCGGTACCCATGCCTGGTACGAAGGTGTGTGGTTCAACCATCATCATGCGCCCGCCGCCAATATTTTCGCATTGGATTCCCTACTTTCGCTCAAGTGGCAATTGGGTCAGGACTCGACCGACACCAGTATTGCGACCTTTTCGAAAGCCGGGCAGGGCATTCACGCTTGGCGTTATGGCTATTTTGAAGCGCGCATGAAGTGGGACGTCGTTAAAGGCGCTTGGCCCGCGTTTTGGCTTCTTCCCGTGCAGGACGCACAGGGATTGTCTACTCACAACGGAGTAAGGGAGTCCGGCGAAATCGACATCTTCGAGGGACAGGGTGACCAGCCGCACACTTACTTCGGTACGATTCACGACTGGGTGAACCTGAAGAGTACAGCAAATAAGGACAACCATTTCGCCCTTCCGAATAACGTTGACTTATCCCAGTTCCATGTTTACGGAATCCTATGGACTCCTGGCAAAATCAACTGGTATTTAGACAACCAATTCCTCCACGCGGAGAATACGCCCGCGATCTTAGACAAAGAGGATTTCTTTATCGTCCTTGGTATGCAGGAGGGAGTGAACTGGAAACTGGGCGATACCTTAGGCGTTACAGCGCCGGAGATGCTTCTAAATGTCGACTGGGTTCGAGTTTGGCAGAAATGAACCGGCGCTGCTAGGGTTGATCAATTTAGAGCCGCGCGTCCCCGCAAAATGCTCTTGTCGGCCCTGTCAGCGGGGTTGGCAGATCCGCTCAACTGCCCGCGCTACAGCTTTGCGAATTGCGGCGCGATGCTTGGGTGCATCCGGATCGATAAATAGTCCCAGTGGGTTCGCCGCCGTCCAGGCTGAAGAGGGCGCGATCACCAGCGTAAGCAGAAAAGCGGGTGTAAAACCCCTATTGATCCACCCTTCTCGTTGAGCCTTCGCTAAACCCTTCAGCTTCGTGTAGCGCGGAATTGAGGACTTGTCTCGCGTGAGCTACTAGGACCCATATGTCATGTGAGATATCTTCTAACGGGAGAAGTCATGGCTAATTGGACGCGAAGGGGATTTATCGCATCGCTCTCAGGGGCGACAGCACTGTCGGTTTCAGCTCAGCAGAGAGGCCGTTTGGCAGGCCCCGAACCGCGGAACGGGCTTGCACGCATCAAAATCACAGACCTCCGGTGCGCCATCATCGGCCGGAACCCGGTCATTCGCATCGTCACGGATCAGGGCGTCTCCGGATACGGGCAAGCCGAGTCCACCAAACCTTATCTCAAGCCGATGGTGCTTTTTTACAGAGACTATCTTTTGGGCGAAGACCCGACAAACGTCGAACGGGTGATGCTGAAGATCCGCCGGCTTGGTGCCTTCAAGCCCTGGGGCGCGGCGGTCAGCGCGATCGAAATAGCTCTCTGGGATATTGCAGGGCAGGTAGCCGCACTACCCATATATAAGCTGCTGGGCGGCAAGATCCGCGACCGTGTCCGCGCCTACAACGGAGGTGTCCGCTTCCCCATGACCGGGCAAACCCCTCAAGACTACGCCGAGAACACGGCCAAAATGAAAGAAGCCAAAGAGGGTTTCACGCTGATCAAGCAGGCGGTTGGCTTTCACAATGACGCGATGATGCGCGCCGTGCCCAACGCCTGGTACGACGAACCGCGCACGGGAGCATCGCACCCGGATCGCGGTCTGATGACGGAACGCGGACTCGATCATGTCATCGCGTGCGTCGAAGCGATGAAGAAAGTCCTCGGCGATGAGATCGGCCTGGCTCTTGACTGCGGGCCTGGCTGGACCGTCAAGGATGCAATTACGTTCGCGCGAGCGCTAGAGCCGCTCCACATCACCTGGCTCGAAGACCTGATCACGGGGGACTACACGCCGTACCCTAACGCCGACCTGTTTCGAGATGTCACGCAGGCTACTTCGATCGCCATTCACACGGGAGAAGAGATCTACGCGCGACAGAACTTCAAGGATCTCATCGAGAAACAAGCCGTGAATATCGTGGGCCCTGATCCGGAAGATGTCGGCGGATTGGTGGAAATGAAGTGGATCGCGGAGTACGCCGATCTCCACGGCATTTCTATTGCTCCGCACGGGGTTCTCGACGGACTGATCGGGCTCGCCGCGCTCGTTCAGCTGGCGGCCGCATTGCCGCAGAATTACATCGCTTTCGAGTACCCCGTGGGCCAGCCGGAGTGGTGGTATCAGATCATTGACGGGTTGCCGGACCCGATCATGAAAGGCGGCTTCATCGACGTTTGGGATCGGCCGGGTCTGGGTGTCACGTTCCACATTCCAGCAGCCAAATCGCACCTCGCTGACGAGGATCGTCACTTCTTCGATTGAGAAGAGCGCCTCCCCCCGCGCCTACGTTCCACGCCGAGCATTTGAGAAACAATTTGGACGGAGACGCTACGATCCGAAGTGAGCAAGATTAATCTACCTCCGTCCGGTTTTTCAGTCCATATTCACTCGACTGAGCAACGGTCTGCGAAGGCGCCGCGACAACGAGGACAGCGATCTAAGCGCGAACTATCTTCGCTGGACGAAGAATTCGGTCCGTTTGCTTGCCCGAGATCTCGGCGTACATCGCATCCGGCGCCAGATCGATCCCTCCTGGCCAAGCGACGGCGCCATCATCAAGGAAGACCTGTTCAAAGAAGCGTTCATCGCGCAGTGGTTCGAGCGCCCCGGTCAACTGCTCCCAACGCAAACGTACTAGCCCTTCCAACCCATCCTTGAATCGGACGAACAGGGAGGAGTCGGCCTTTGGCGCCACCTCAACAATGTCCCAGTACATACGTCGTGGCTCACGCCAACGGTTCAATCTTCGTCGGGACCGCGTTGGTGCGACAAAGCTGCCAATCTTCCCGCAGTTCCTCTTTATGAATCATCGCCCATTCGCAACGAGGTTCAAAGCGCGATTCGACAGTTCGCCCTCGATCACTTCTATTGTTTCGATTCCGATCGTGGCTTCGAACTCGCCCTACCTCGCATGGAAATGCGGCTGTGGGGGTCGTTGAAAAACATCCTGATCAAGATCCCCTAAAAGGCGCTGATAGTGGGCACAAGTCGAAGCTGATTCCAGCGCCTGGTGGCGCCGGATCGCGGCCTTTACGGTTTCTAAATAGTCTCCGGCACCGCACTTCGCGGCAGCTTTAGCGGAACGGGCTGTCTAAGGTGCGATCTCCAAAATCGAGCTTCTCCCATAGTTTCTGGCGACCGGCCGGGTCACTCTTCGGCTCAGCCGCTTACCCTCAGCGATGCCCCAGTTCTCAAGCAGCTCGAGTGGTTTCGCAAGGCCATAGGAAGCGACGATCGTTATCGTCAGAGCCGAGAGGAATCTCAGCTCCACCGATAAATCAAACCGGGTGCACAGAAAGTAAGCGACCGGGGTCAGGATGAGAAGGTGCGTTAAGTAGACGCTATAACTCGCGCGGGCCAGATAACTGCTGAGCCTTCCAGACAACGCTCTCCGGGCAAGGTCTGCGGACGCGCCCAGCGAAACCCACCCCTCCGAAAAGAGTACCCAGGCGAATAGGCAGACGAGGATGATGTCATGCGGATCTCGTGAGAGTAATGACAGGCTGGCGGCAAACAAGACCTTACGCTGCGTATTCCTTTTGCCCGCTTCCAGATAAGCACTGGCCCACGCCATGCCGATCACAAACCAAAGCAGGCTGAGAGGTAATGGCGAAGGCTGCACGAATGGCTGGGCTAGATGAGGGGCGTACGTGATTGAGAAGAGCCAAACCGCCGACGACGCCAGACAGAACAGCAGCCAACCGAATCGCAGAACCAGAAGCATGAAGAGGGGGAACACAAGATAGAACTGCATTTCAAGACTGAGGCTCCAATCCGGCAGCACCGTTGACGCATAATAACTCGGTAGCAGACCGAACAAGTAAGTCAGATGCAAAAGTAGATGCTGCGGGCTGAAGTGTTGAATGTTCTCAAGAGGGCGGGGAACACCGAGTAAGTTGTCGGTGGTTGTGCGCCAGCGCAGAAACGATTCACTCAGGACATATGCCGGAATCAGCAGTAGATAGTACAGCGGGCTGATGCGAAAGTATCGGCGGACGTAAAAAGCGGTCCACGTGCTTGCTTGCGTCCAGGGCTCCCTTTCAGAACGAAGTAGCGCGTGGTACGCCATAAGAAAGCCTGAGAGGATCATGAACCCGTCCACCGCGTAATGTGGCGATCTGAGGATGGGAAGACTCATCCCAGTCTGTTTACACGTATGACCTATCAAGACCCACAGGCACATCGCTCCCCTGAGGCCGTCGAGCGCTGCCAGCCGGTTTTGTGTTCTGTTCAGCGGATCCGGAGGTGAACTGAGCAGCGGTGCGGCCCCATGAGTAAGAAGTGTTTGCCTTTAGAAAATCCTCTTCGATGGAAAAGCGGCTGATCACGATGGCGACGAAGATGTACGCCAGGAAATCCGCCGGCTCGCTGCCGTCGCCGAAGAGCCCGGGAATTTCCACTCCGGCTCGGAGCAAGAGGAAAATGCAGGCGAAGAGAATCCATTGGCCGCTGGGCCGGGTGCGCCATGTTCGAAATGCCGATTTCCAGCAGGAGGAAAAGAGGAAGCAGACCAGGAGCATGGCAGGTACAAATCCGACGAGGCCCTGCTCGGCCAAAAGGCTCAGGTATTCGTTGTGATAACCGCCGACGATGCTCTTCGCCATATAGCTGGTCAGCGAGTATGCTCCCGGCAACATGGACGCCAGATCATCGCGCCAGGACGCGTATCCAAAACCGAGGACTGGCCGTTCAGCGAATTTCGTCACTGCGACGTACCACAAGTCCCACCTTCCCTCCGTCAAGGACGACATGCGCTTGAAGGGCGTGTGGAAGATCAGAACAGCGATTCCAATCGGGACCATGCAGGCCATGATGTAGGCCATCACTCGGATTGGCAAGCGTCTGCTTTGGAATGCGTTCAAGAGGCCGAGGGCCAGTGCGCTTAACAGGAGAACTAACAAGGGAGCTCGCGAGCCGGTGAATGCGGACGAGATAACAAACAGCGCGAATCCCAGCAACCAGAGAAGCCAATTCGCGCGCACCAAGCACATCCCGGCGAGAAAGGAAAAGACCGAAGTAAACGGTATGGCGTTCAGAGGGATGCCGGTTCTTTCGGCTATTCCTTTGAACTCCCTGGTCAGCTTATAGGTTGGCATGACAAAGCCCATGAAGTGGACGTATGTGAGGACAGTAAATGCGCCTACGCAAAGGCCCGCGAGAATGAGTGCCACGCCGAACGACTTTGCAGTCGCTTGGTGCCGCAGAGCACGGGATAAAAGTAGCGAGATGACACACAAGATGACCAGCTTTACCCAGACGGCGAGAGCGCGTGCGGGATCCGTGGCCGTCAGGGAGGGGACCAGCAAAGCCGCACTCAGCAAACCCAGAACGGCGACCGCCTGCAGCTCCGCCGAAGTGGCCGGCGCGTGGTACCACACGAGCGCCAGCAGAAGGGAAGCGGCGAGTATCGAGGGCCGCAACAGTATGATGGCGGCATTTTGTGAGATGGAGTAAACAGGCCAATAGGCCCCGATTGTTACTGGAATCAGAAAAGCGAACAGGCTCGACAACAGAGCCACGCCGGAGTGCATCTTAGTATCTCGACCAGCACGGCAAATACTCGGCCCAGCACACAGAGGAGCAATAGGAAAGGAGTTTGTCATCTAAGGCTTATGTGGGAAGCGTACCGTCGGCAAATCTATTCGCGACGGAGGGCACATCAAGCGACAAGCCTGGGCTACGGAGTGCGCTTTGCTGTTGTGGCAACTGCTTCGGTTCAAACCGAAGCGACGCCGGCCTTTCGACCGCGACAAACAAGGCGAGAGATACGAAAGTTGTGAATAGCAAGCAGACTGGCAGGAACAGAAGCATTGCGGCGACGCTCGCGATCGAAGCCACGCCAAGTAAGTGCGAGCTGCGTGCCGCGAAAGCCGCCGCAACATGTATTGGAATTCCGTGTATCAGGTAAAAGGAGTAGCTGATGTTGCCCAGCGAGCGAAGCGGCTTGAAACTCATGGCGCGCTCGATAAACCCGCTGCCCCGGAGCGAGAAACAAAGAAGAAGGCCGTAGGCGACGAACAGGCAGGCGGCGATTCCGGCGTCACTTCTTTGAGACGATACCGGAGCGTGAGAAGGCGATCTGAGGAAGCCGAAGTAGAACGGCACGCATAGGCCCAGCAGAATGGTTCCCGCTGCCGGCCATTCCCATCGTGCGAGTACTCTACTGCCCGGCGATTCCAGTTGGAGAACTTCGTAAACGATTACACCCGCCAGGAACATGACGAGCCCGTTGTGGGCCGCGGCAAAATCGACGAAGCCCGTTAGAGGCGCGTACGAAACGGCAGGCTTGCAGTAACTGGCAAGAAGATAAACACCACATAAGACAACTACGACGGAGAGACGTACAAGTGGGCGAGCAATTCTCCCCAGGGCGGCGGCGCCGAGCGGAATGGCGAGGTAAAAGAACCACTCGTAACTAAGTGACCAGGCAACATTCATCAGCGGCTTCAGAGGGAAAATGCCGGGAAGAAAAAGAAGGTTTTCAACAACGTAACACCAGGCGGAAGTGTAGTGGGGGATTCTGGAGCTCAATTGCTCGCCAGTCTTGTCGCTCCCTGCGCCCAAAAGCCACATCGCGAGATAAATGCTAAAGACAGCCAGAAAGGCCGGATAGATACGCTGCACCCGGCGTCCCCAAAAGCGTAGAAGGTGAAAATCTTTGCGAGCAACTGTTCGATAGATGAGATACCCACTAAGAACGAAAAACAGAGCTACACCGGATCGCCCGGCCTGTGACAATCCTTGCGCGGCTTTCTGCCACCCTGCGGAAAGCTTGAACTGGGGAACTACGATGTCCGCATAGTGACAAAGAAAGACGAGCAGAATAGCGACTCCTCGCACGCCCTCAATGGCGCAATTGCGCTTGTGCCGAGGAGAAGAATCAGTAGGAGAAGAATCAATTGAAAATAGGTTGCTCAGGATATTCATTGCCTGCTTCCGAGTGAGACGTTCCGAGCCAGCTCTCATAGACTTGGCGCGTCTGACTAGCGACTTTCGGCCAGCCGCATTCTTCGAGTACCCACGCTTTGCCCGCGCGGCCCAGCCGGTCTAGATGTTCGGGGCCAAGCTTCACAGCTTCTCGCAACGCGGCGGCAACCGCGGCGGCCGTGGGTTGCTCAACCGGCAAGCCGCCACCTGAGGACTCCAATAAAGATTCCAGGCCACCGGCTCTCGTGGAGATGATGGGCCGCCCGTTCGCTAGTGCCATAAACGCCACGCCGCTATCGGAGGAAAACTGCGTATACGGGAGCAAGAAGCAGTGGCAGTTCCCGAACAGTTCCGGTAGGCGTTCCTGCGGGATAAACTCTTCCAGCAGGCGGATGGGTTCGGGGTAGGCGGCAATGAGCTTGCGGCATCTATCCCAATAGCCTTGTTCCTTTCGGTTGAGGACGCCCCCGGCGATGGTTAGACGAACCGGCACACCTTCCTGGCGAAGCTGCTGCACGGCCTCGATCGCCAGGTGTGCGCCCTTATTCTCGCGCAGGGCTCCAAAAAAAAGCACCTCTAGATCCGCGGACTGAGGCATTGGAGGAAGCGCTACATCGAGCTGATAGGGGCCATGTGGGATCACGCGAATCTTGTCGGCGACGCGAGGAAAGTGACTCATCAAAGTGCGCTTGCCGGACTCGCTATGCACCATCAGGACGTCGCTCACCTGGTAGCTCCAGCCAAGAGCGCCCTTTTCCAGACTGCGTAAGCGAGCAGGCAGCAGCCACTTGTGGGGAAGCGGGTCGTGAACCGTAAAGACGATGGTGCAGCGGCGAAGCAGCGCGCAGAAAAAGAACAAGGCCCCGAAGGGAAAGTGCAGGATGTATTGAAAGTGGACGATATCGCCACGCCGCACGCTGCGGAACAGGACCATGCACGACGACAGTAAGAATCGCAAATTCGCCCATGCTTTTCTGAGTAAGCCATCCACGCTTCGTGTGGCGCGGCCAGTACTCAGGTGGAGTGTAATAAGTGGATTCCGCTCGAAGCGACTGCGAGCCTGATGATTTGCCGGACAGATTATATGTATCGGGACACCGGCGCCGGTAAGAGCGCGTGAGAGTTCGTCAACGTATATGGCCGGTGACGATATTGGCTCAGGCGTGTGTAAGAAGATTCGTTGGCTCATAGAGTGAGATGCGCTTGGGGAAGTTAGCCTGCGGTGGCCAGAGCGCGGATTATATCGGGCGATTTCTCCTGGGCGAAGCAGGTTCGAAGGTTCACCGCAAGCGCACACGCTTCGGTAACCACTGAACACCAAATGATGTACGGGGCAGCTACTCTATCGGCAACCACAAACCGAAGGAGGTTTGCGGCGGCGTAAGCGCAGAGCATGCGGCGCACATAGGCAGTGCCTTTTAAGCTGGTGAACAGGTATCGGGCGACGATTGCGTTGAGAGACATGATGACGAAGTACCCGATCCACGCAGGAAGGATATTCGCCACTGCTTGAAGCTCCCCGCCTCTAAATTTGCCGTGCATGTAGACCATCCGGATGACTGTGCCGCTAAAAGCGTTTAATGCGACCGCGAGCGTCAGCACGGCTGTGGCAACGGTCAGCAGCCAACGCCGGAAAAGATCCGGGCGATGGTCTGTTTCTGCCGCGCATAGGCGAGCTTGCACCAATTGCGCTAACGGTTGGGCGAGCAGCCCATAGCCGAGCATTCCGATGCGCATGGCGCAATTGTTGGCCGAAATCGAGCCTGTTCCCGCGCGCGCCAGGAAATAGACCAGCAGTAACTGATTGGCGGCAAAGCCCGCGTTCTCGGTTGAAGAGGCAGCCAACTGACGAAGAAAGCGACGGAAGCCGGGGGCTCGCCAAACCGCAAGCATCGATGTCAGCCCGGCCGCCGCCCTATCGCTGGTCTGCAGAATACGGGCAAAGGAATACACGCCAACCAAGCCGAAGCCTGCGGCCATGGAGATGGGCAAGCTGAGATCGTTCAGCAAGTGTGCGGCGTAAAGCGCCAGCAGGACTAACGTCATGACCAGGTAGGGAAGACCCGTCATGCTCATAGCCCAAAGATTGTGGCCTTCAGCGGTGCAGATGCCCGCCCAGATGCCTATGCAGATGATCGGAATGAAGCAAAGGCTAAGAATGGCTAACGTACGGAAAGTTTGGCTGTCGGCCGAGGGTACAAAGAGCGCTAGCAAGACAGGCGCCGCGAACAGCATGGCGAACGTCAAAACTGAGCTCATCACCAGGGCATAGAACGTCAAGCCGGAAAGCCAGGTGACCGCGCCCGAACCGCGGCGGCCCTCCGCATACATGGGCGTGAACGCGAGCGCGAAGGATCCGAACATAAAGGTAGCGACGGTGAGCGGAAGCTGCTGAAGTGCGAAGTATGCATCTGTGGCGGAAGAAAGTCCAAACTTTGCCGCAATGAAGGCTTCGCGCGCAAAGGCGGAAATTTTGAACAGTCCACCTGTGAGCAGCGTGAGGCAAATGAGAAGTACGGTGTTCGAGCGGCGTCTGTCAACAAACTTGTAAACAGGCATGGGCATGGTAGGTGCTAGGCATGAGCGCTCTTCGTATTTGGTTCGCTAGCTGCCGTCGAATAGTAATAGGGCCCGTAACAGGAGGAGGGCTTCACCTGGTTCATGACAACGCCCAAGATGTTGGCACGCACTCGCAACAGGCTTGCCAGAGTGTCGGCGACAGCTCTCCCGGTAGTCGAACCGGCCTTCGTCAACAGGAGAACGCCGTCCACCAGCCCCGCCATTTCCTGAGACTCCGCCACGCCCAGCATGGGTGGACCGTCGACGATAACCAGATCGAAGTCGCGGGACAACATCTCCAAAGTGGTCGCGAAACCCATACTGATCAAGTCCGCGGCGTGGCCGGAAGTGCGGCCGGCGGGCATGACATGCAGGTTAAGGTCATCGATTTGAACGATGGCATCGCGAATGGGGACGCTCCGGGCGAGAACGTCTGAGAGCCCAGTGGCGCAGCTGAGGTCAAAGTGCTTGTGAAGCGAAGGGCGCCGAAGATCTGCGTCGAGTAACAAGACCTTCTTGCCGATCTGAGCGGAAGCAACTGCCAGATTAATGGCGGTGGTCGACTTGCCTTCGCTGGGGTTTGCACTGGTCATAAGCACGCTTCGCAGGGGCCGGTCGAGCGTCGCCGTTGCGAGTGCATTTCGAAGAGCCCGGATGGCCTGGCCATAGCGAGCGGCGAGTTCCGCTGAACGCCGCCGCGCGGGATCGGTAGAGATTCTTAAAAGCTCATCCGGGCGGCTCGCGGGCGGCAGACGCCGGGTGCCGGGGATGGCAGCAAGCACGTCGACCCGTAGGCGGCTTGCGGCGTCTTCGGCATCGGAAAACGTGGTGTCCATCGCGTCTCGAAGCAACGCGGCGAATACGCCTACGACTAAGGAGAGAATCATTGCGACCGGTACGTTGACGATCAGCTTTGGCGAGATCTGTTCATCGGGAGGACGAGCCTCGGTCGCAATCTGAATGGTGGCGTCGCGCAACTGATTGCTGATCTCAGCTTCTCTGGTGCGCGTCTCCAAGTCCTGGTACAGCTTCTTGTCCGTTTCGGCTTCGCTCTTGAGCTGTTCGTACTGAATTGTGCGTTCCTTTGTACTGTCGGCTTCTGCTTTTGTCTGGTCGAGAACGTGGCGAAGCCGGTCCTCCCGGCCAAGCGCTTGCGCGTACTCCGCGGCTGTCTTGTCGCCCAGGCCCACTTGGAGGCGCTGTACCTGAGCTTGAAGTTCATCTACCTGTTCCTTCGCTTTGCGGTATTCCGGGTGGTTCTCGCCGTAATAAGAGCGCGCCGCCGCGAACTGCTGGCGAGCCGCATCAAGCCGTTCAAGGTTGTTGTCGAGCAGACTACTTCGCCCTTGCGCTTCAGCGGCCTGAGCGGCGGCAAGGGTGTGGGATTTGCCCACATCGTCGAGAATCGCTTCCTTGTGCAGCCGTTCTGCTTGGGCAGTTGTAAACTCCGTATTCAGCTGGGTGAGACGAGCGGCTATCACGGTGGTCCGCTGTTCGGGATCCACCATGTTCAGGTCCTTTTCATACTGAGCCAGGCGGCGGGCCGAGGCGTTCATCTTTACGCGCAGGTCTTTCATGTCGCTTGCAATCAGAGCTGAGACTTGTACATACGAGCGGCCCCCTGTGTCGTTCGCATGGGCAATCAGCGAGGTTGCAACGTCGTTGGCGACATTGGCGGCGAGTTGTGGGTCGTAGGCCCGGTAAGAAATATTAACCAGGTAAGTGTTGGGTGGGCGGGTGATTTTCAGGCGCTTCAATTCGATGGGGGCAGCGCGCTTCAAGCGGGCTTCCCCGGCGCTGATATCCCAGAAGAAAAACCTTCGTAGTTGGTGCTCTTCCTGCAGCAAGTGATATTTCTCCGCTATGGGTCTCAGCACGGGGTCGGATGCGGCCAGCTGCATCTGTGTCGTTATGATCTGATCCATGTCGTCGATAGTCGAGCTTTGCGAGGCGTCCTGGCCGCCTGCGGAATGGCGGTCCACTTTGACGGTTGCGGTCCCTTGGTACAGCTTCGGCAAAGTGAATGTCAGCGCGACGGCCGCAACCATCGCCACGAACATGCACCCGAGTATCAGCCATTTCTGCCGGCGAATGATCTTTGCGAAGTGGGTAAGAGACGTACCCGCATCGATGGGACTAAATCCTGTGGGCCTGAATCCTGCGAGATCTATGCTGGGCAACTGGATGGCGGGTATGACGTGCGCAGAAGGCGAGATGTCTAGAATTGCCATAAGATCCTTTGCGTTTTAGTGCCAGACGTTTCAATGCCAGACAATCAGGCCCGACGCAGTGGAGCTACCGAACCCTGCCATGTGTTCGAGAACGCCGGCGCTTACGCGCAGTTTGGAGTTATCGGGGATGTACAGGATGTCGTTCGGCTGTAGTTGGAAATCAGGCGTCTTTCGGTGCAGAATCTTATTCAGCTCGATGCCGATCTCCTCGCGATTTTTCGATCCCGGCACTGCGCGGTACACGTACGCTTCTTTGGCCGTATACGGCAACACACCTTGGCTTTGAGCGAGAACCTTCAGCACCGAGGAGCCTTCAAGGTCGGTAAGCGGGTAGGTTCCCGGCATTTTCACATTCCCCACAACGTAGAGCTTTGGCGCTTCGGGAACGCGAATCTCCTCGCCGCCGTGCAGCGTCATGTTCAGTGACGGGTCGCTTCCGGCGAGTAGCGCTTTTACGGGTACACGAAGAACATTGTGGCCGCCCGAAGCGGCATCGGTGGACACGATGATTTCAGGACCGGCGTCGGGAGCGATTCCTTGGGCGCGAGCGATGGCGTCCAGCAGTGTCATGTTTCCCAGAGCTTGCAGCGTTGTTGGCATTTTGACGGACCCGACTATGCTCACCGTCCGACTTCGATAGTCGAGCACGGCGGCGGACACGATGGGCGCTACCAATACGCGCTCACGCACCAGCTCGTTTGAGATCGCGGCCGAGATCGCGGGGGAGAGAAGCCCGGAAACATGGATGTTTTTGCTTAGCAAAGGCAAAGAGATACTGCCATCAGCCGCGACTCGATAACTGCGCGATAATTCGGGCGACCCTGTGACCGATATAGACAAGAGGTCTCCGGGGCCAACCGGCTCAAAGGCGAGATTGGAGTTTGCCAGAGCAAGATTTCCAGGAGTGTCTATCTGGGCGGCTGAGGCATTCGCAGCCAATGGCGCGTGTAGGATGGCGCAGGTGAAGCACCCAGTTAGAACGAAATTCGCTATGGTCAGCGTGCCCAAGTGTGTTTCTCCTTCGGTGCCTCAGAGTACGTGTGCCTTCTCGGGCTGCAAATCTCAAGTCGGACTTTAGGGAAAGACAAAGGATTGCCCTGAGGCGTAGCCGATGGTGCTTATGGCCGATAACAAATATTATGTAAACTATCGCGAATATACTTCAGTGCTCGAAGAGGAGAAGACACGAAACGGAATTTTACGCACGCGCTAAGCAGCGGCGGCCCGGTGGCGCGCTGTGAACGCACCTACCTCGTTCCAAGAGTCGCATGAGAGCCCCCAAGCCTGTTTGGATTGTCCTTGTTCAGCAAGGAAGCTTTTCAACATCGCTTTATAGAGCGGTTCTACGGCGAGGTCTTCCCTCTGTGCGGCTGTCAAGTGATGTCATATAATTTTCGGGGGACCATAGGCTCCTATTCGCCGGGAACCCCGCGCCTCAATCTGCACTGGCCAAGGAGATTGTGTCTTGAGCGTTACAACGCTACTCCGAACTGCGTCGATCCTTGCTGCACTCCAGTTTGCAGGTCACGCTGTCGCCGTGCTCACATACAAACCCACTCATGGTCCGACTGAAAACGCCGTCATTGCAGCAATGCGCGACAGCAGGTTCCATTTCGGGGGACCGTTCGCACACAGCTATTGGGAGATGTACTTGGGGTACGCGTTACTGCCTGCCGTGAGCTGCCTCCTTGAGGCGATACTGTTCTGGCTCCTGTCAGAAGCGAACTCCACCATGAGGTTAGTCCGCAAGATCGTGCTCCTGTTCTTCGGAGCGAATCTGGTTCATGCCGTCGTCGTGATGCGTTACTTCTTCTTCCCAATTCCTTTGTACTTCGACGCTGCGATCATGATCTGCTTGGGCCTTGTTCTACTCAGAATGAAGAAGGAGAGCCCGGCAGCAATCTCCGCGCCGAGGGTAGGATAAACGCTCCAATTGCCGTGGCACGCTCGCGTTTGACAATGTCGAGAACTGTGTTCTTGCTCAACCCGAGCCGGTGGCTTATTTCCCGGTATGACTGGCCTTCGCTAACGAGCTTTAGCACTTTTTCTGCGTAACGGTCTGCCTCAACGCGCTGACCTTGCGCGCTCCGTAGATCGAACTGCAAGCCGGTCTGCGCGATCAATGATACGCCCCAGGCTTGCAGATCTTGCAAAGTGTGGAACAGATCGAGCATCGAGCGGCCCCGAGGCGGTTTCCTTCCAGACCCCGAAGATTTTGTAGCTGGCCTTTCTGGCAAAGGCTCGTATAAGCTCAATTATTTAAGCCGAGGCAGATCAAATACTTCGCCTCGTTTAAACTCATCCAAGGAGCGGTCGAACTTCTCATCGATCGTATTGTCGGTGAGCACGTCTTCAATCCAATCAGCGAGCTCTAAAAACTGTTCAGAACGGTGGACAATAGAGGTTAAGGAAGAGTTCGTCAGCGAACGATTAGTAAGTCCCCTGTCTTTTGCTCTCGAATATATCGTCTGAACTGTCCCGTATAATTTTCTCAGCTCTACCACGGAAACAAGCGCCACTGCGCGATCGAAGGGCGCGGGCGAGGCATCGGGATGTTCAATTTGGTAATAGATCGTTTCAAACGACTTTTTGAGCAGACGGTCAAAGCTCCAGAGCTTCGCTCCCAGCTGGACTGTGCTGAGACCCTGTTTCACCGATGCAGAAAGGCGTGAAGCTGCAGAGAGGGCACCGTACACCTCAGCTTGCCAGAGATCTGTACCAACGACCGCAGCTATGCTAGACATACAACTTCCTTAAGCGACAACAACACTTCATTTAGAGTATCGACCAACCTGTTTTGGTTCCACAGTCCTGACAACGCTCGTTGAGAATTTCACACCGATCTGTTCAACATGTCCGTGGCAGTCGCGGGGCCAAACTTGTCTCCGCGTACAACATCCCTTCATTTCCATGTAGTTACGGTGGCTGCCAAGCCGTCCGATTCTCGTCGATAGCGACATTGCCATCCTGTGATGGAACAAAAAAACCGCTCCGGCCCGTGTCAGGCAAGCCGGAGCGGTTGAGGGACTGAGGGTTTCCGCGGCTTAGCGGCCGCGATGACCGCCAGAAGAGGAATGTTCACCGCCGCCGTGCTGGCCGCCCCCTCCTCCGCCGTGCGAAGACGATGACGGGGCGCTATAGTGTGGCGCGGCAGGTGCGCTCTGATGCGGTGCGCTGTAGCTTGAGCGCCCGCCGCCGAAGCCGGAGAAATTCTGCCGCTGCTGCGGAGCTTCGTAGCGAGGGCTGGAGTAGGAAGGCGTGGCTGGGCGTGCCTCGCCAAAATGATGCCAGCCGCTTGGCTCCTGGGATTGCGTAAAGCCCTGGCTGGTTGGGTTCGATCTGCCTGGATCACCAAAGCGCTGCCAGCCACCGGCGGCGGACGGAGTCCTCGCCGGCGCTGAGTATCCATTGCTTCGCCCGTAAGAACCTTGTAGGTTCGGAGCTACCGCGCGGGCGCCATTGCCTCCACCGACACGCGTCCATCCGGTCTGGTTGCCGGGCGCCTGATGAGCAAAGAACTGCCGGTTGGCAGCGGAGGCCAGCCGCGGGTTTGCGTTAGCCTGCCGCGCCGAGAACTGGTAGCTGGCTCGCGTCGGCGAAACAGGAATTTGTCCGCGGAACAGATTCACACCGCTAAGCTGCCCCCGCGTAGCGGGACTGAAGCGCTGGTGAAGTCCGCCGAAAGTGTTATAGGAAGCAGTCAGAGCGCCGCCGCGAATGGCCGCATTCCGGTACATCCCGGCCATGTTGGCGCCTCGCCCCCTATCGAAATCGTCGCGGCCGAAATCTCTGCGGCCGAAATCTCTGCGGCCGAAACGGTCGTAGCCGTAGCCACCGCGCTCCCAGCCACCTCCCCACCAGGAATGGAACGGCTCAAAGGGCGCTAAGGCGACCCAACCCACCGCCGCACCTGCCCCAAAGAAGCCGACCAAAGCCGGACTCCACAAATAGCGCGGCCCCACGGCCCCGGGCCACCAGCACCAGCGATGGCCACCGTTCCAAAACCAGCGGCCGTAATGGTACGGCGCCCAACCCCAGGGTGCGGCGTCGACCCAAGTCCAACCGTAATAAGGCTGCCAGGACCACTGGCCGTCACTGTAAGGAGACCAATCCTGGGATGGGGCATTCGGCTCCCAAACCTGCCCGTATTGCGAAGGTACCCAGCTGCCGTTCGCATCCAGATCGTCAGCACCTTGGATATCGCGGCTTACGTACCGGTAGCTTTGAGAAGAAAGCAAATCGCGATCGCGCATTGCCGACCAGTCATCAAACTGATCGCGCGGCGCCTCATAGGAGGGCTGAAACTCCGGATCGGCCGGATTGCCGCGGATCAGTATAGTGCGTCCGGCGCCCAGCCGCTCAGAGCCACGCGGGCCGAAGATGTCCGCTTGCCCGGAGCGCACACTGATCTGGGTGGCGCCATCGTCGAGCACGGCAATTCGGTACTCGCCTTGGCCTGCGGGTCGAAGCGCGATGCTTGGCGTATCCACCTCAGCCTGGGCATTCGAATCACGTAGGACTCGGTAGATGATGACGCCGGCGGAGAGCTGAACCTGATAGCGGTGGTATTCCAGATCGGCAAAGCCGATGTCGGTGTTTGGAGCAAGCCGGATGAGGCTACCGGAGTCGAGCTCCACCTCGGCTCTCGAACCGGGTGAGGTCTGCAGATGATCCTGCACCATCACCGGCGCGTTCATCACGGCCGCCACCAGTTCACCGTTGTCGCCTCGTCTTACATTCACGTCTCCTTGTACGATGCTGAGCCGGGCGACTCCATGCTGCTGGTCCGTAACTGACTGTCCCGCATTGGGATCCTGCTGCTGACCCATTTGCCCAGGACCCATTTGTCCGTACGGCTGCGGGTATTGCCCGCCGCCATACGGCTGACCCTGAGGGTACCCTTGGGGATTTTGCTGAGCCGGGTAGCCCTGTGCGGAATCGGACGGCGCTCCGTATTGGCCGTAAGCCACGGGCCCGCTGCTAAACAGGACCAGGGTAAAAGCCGTAAACACCGTAAAGAGGTTGCGCCACATACTGCCGCTATCTTGGCTACACGTTAGCATCCAATCGTAACTGATAAAGACGAATAGACTTATGCGCAGACCAGCGCGCCGGAGATGGCCGAAAACCACCACCCTGGGCACAATCCACCGGCACAACTTCAAAAAGGTACGGTGAACTTGAAGGTTGAGCCGCGCCGGCCGTCGCTCTCCACCCAAATTTTGCCGCCGTGCGCCCTCACAATCTTTCTGCAGATGGGGAGGCCAAGACCGGTTCCGGGCACTTCCCTGCCGTGGAGACGCTTGAATGGGGCGAATACGGATTCGTGATACTTGGGGTCAATTCCGGGGCCATTGTCGCGGACGGAGATGACGTACCCGTCCGGTTCCGATTGGGCCGTCACTTCGAGCGCGGGCGATTCGGCGCCCCGGAACTTTAACGCATTGCCGATGATCTGCTGAAAGAGCTGCATGAACTGTGACTCGTCAACAGCGAGTTCGGGCAAGTCCCCGATCTTTATCTGGGCGCCCGCTTCGCCAATTTGCGGCTGCAGATTCATGAGAGCGAACTGAACAATGGCAGACAGATTCAGCGTAGTGCGCTTGGGCGCGTTGCCGGTGCGTGAGTATTTCAGCAGATCTTCGATGAGAGTGTTCATCTCAGCAGCGCCGTCGACAATGAACGCGGTTAACTCGCTCGTATCCTTGTCTTCAGCGTGCTGCCGCTCCAGGAGTTTGGCGTAACTCGCGATGGTGCGCAGAGGGGTGCGCAGATCGTGGCTCACTGCATAGATGAGGTGCTGCATCTCTTCCGCTGCGGACTCAGCGGCCTGGACGGTATGGGCGAGTTGGCTTTCGGCCTTCTGCCTGGCGGAGGAGCACTCTTCGAGAGCCTTCTTCAATTCATCGTTCTGGTGAAGGGCAGCCGCGAGTTGCTGGACCGGCGGGTTCTGGGACTCGTCCATTGGGGGTGGCCGCCTTAGGCAGCGTGGAGCAGGCCTGAGCGCTCCAGCAGCGCGTTCGCATCCGGATCACGGCCCATGAATTCGCGGTAGAGCTGCGCCGGATCCTCACTGTCCCCGCGCTCGAGAATGTGACGGCGGAAATCGAGGCCTGTGGCTGTACTGAATATTCCTTCGCGCTGGAAGCGGGTGAATGCATCCGCGTCCAGAACCTCCGCCCACTTGTAGGAGTAATAACCGGAGCCGTACGCCACGGGGCTTGAAAAGAGGTGAGTGAAGCTGGCGACCATGCCATAGTCGGAAGGCAACGCGGCGGGAATGAAGCGGCTGAGGATGTCACGCGAGAATGCCATCACGTCGCCACCGGCCGAGGGGTCGTACTCGCGGTGAAGCTTCAGATCAACCATGCCTAAACCGAGCTGCCGCATCTGGAGATTAGCGGCGCGGAACTTGCGCGCGCGCCGCATCTTATGAAACAGGTCGTCCGGGATAGCCTCGCCGGTTTGATAGTGCCGCGCAAACAGGTTCAGCGCTTCGCGTTCCATGCACCAGTTTTCCATGATCTGCGAAGGCAACTCGACAAAATCCCATGGTACGTTCGTGCCGGAAAGGGAGCGCACGGGCACCAGGCTGAGGGTGTGGTGCAGCAAATGTCCGAACTCGTGAAAGATAGTTTCTACTTCCCGGTGAGTCAGTAGAGAGGGGCGGTCCTCTACGGGCGGCGTGAGGTTGCCGCAGATCAGCCCTAGGTGCGGCTGTGCGTCATTCGGGTTTCCCGTGATGAGCGAATCCATCCAGGCGCCGCCGCGCTTGTTCTCCCGCGGAAACCAATCGGTGTAGAAGCCGCCGAGCAGTTTGCCCGAACCGGCGTCTTCGATGCGATAGTATTTCACGGCCGGATCCCATCCAGGCACGCCGGGCTCAGCAGTGACGTTGATGGAGAGAATGCGGCTGAAGATATCGAACATGCCGGCCACCACGCGATCAAGTTCAAAGTAGGGCCGTAATTCCTCTTCATCAAACTCATAAAGCGCCAGCCGCTGCTTCTCAGCAACGTAGCCGACGTCCCAGGGCTGAACTTCGTTGTAGCCGAGATTGTTCGCCATCTGAGCCAAACTTTGATTCTCTTGCGCGAAGTAGGCACCGGTCTTGCGCTCCAAATCCCGCAGGAAGTCTTCGGCCTGTTGACCGGTATGAGCCATGCGCTCCTCAAGAACCAGATCTGCAAAATCCTTGTAGCCGAGCAGATTGGCCTTGTCGCGCCGCAAGCGCAGAATTTCGTTTATCAAAGCGCGATTGTCATACTGTCCAGAAGTTGCCCGCGTGTTCGATGCATGCCAAAGCTGCTGGCGGATGGACCGGTCGTCAAGGTAAGTCATGGCGGCGGTGTAGCTGGGACCCTGCAGCGTGAGCCGCCATCCTTCGAGGTTCTTCGCTTTCGCACTCTCTCTTGCCGCCATCCGCGCGGACTCGGGCAAACCAGCCAGCTTGGCTTCGTCAGTGAGCAACAGCTCAAAGGCGTTGGTCGCGTCCAAAACATTCTCGGCGAACTTCGTGGTGACCTTTGTAAGCTCTACGCCGAGTGCCTCTAACTTCTCTTTCCCTTGTTGATCGAGATCCGCACCGGCCCGCCGGAAGCCAGTGACGGTTTTCTCAAGGAAGCGCTTGTGGACGGGACCCAGAGCTTCGACTTCCCTGCTCTGACTGACAGTCTTCACAGCCGCCCAGAGGTTGGCGCTGAGCGGAATGGAAGTGTAGAACAAGCTCACCGGACCTTGTACGGCGTTATAGGCGGCCCGCAACTCCGGAGTTGTGACTACCGACTCCAGGTGACGGATAATCGCCATGGCATAATCCAAGGGCTCGGTCATATTGTCTAGCCCCGTCAGGATGTTTTCATAGGTTCGCGGTATGTGCGCGGCAACAACGTCGCGCAGGCGATTGTTCATTTGCTCAAGCAGCACATGAACCGCGGGTTCCACATGTTCGGCTCTGATGGCATCGAACTGGATGGGCAAGCGCTGGGTCAAAAGCGGATTATCTGCAACTGTATTTTCAGGCATGGCCAGATTCAATAGATGTGAGGGACGCGCTTACCAGACTTTGCAACCTTTGGCCGCATACATCTTGGCGCCGGGCTTGCATCCGAAAGCCTCGTCGAATTGCGGGAGGTTAGAGACGACCCCATCGGTACGAAACTTGCCCGGCGAATGCGGGTCGGTCTGGGCCCATAGACGCGCTTGCTCCGGCGTGACGTTTTCGCACCAGCTTTGCGCAAACCCCAAGAAGAACTGCTGCTGTTGGGTGTAGCCGTCCTCCTTGCGGGAAACCGGGATGGTCTTCTTCGCCAGTTCGTCCATGAGCGCAAAATACGCCAGCCGGGTTCCGCCGTTATCGGCGGTATTCTCACCGAGTGTCAGCTTGCCATTCAACTCCATACCTTTGACAGGGCTAAACCCGCCGTATTCGTTTACAAAACAATCGGCGAGCTTGTTGAACTTCGCTTCGTCATCCTTTTGCCACCAATCCTTAAGGTTTCCGGCGTCGTCGAACTGCCGACCCTGATCGTCAAAACCATGAGTCAGCTCATGACCTATGACGACGCCGATAGCGCCATAGTTCACGGCATCGTCGGCTTTGGTGGAATAGAAAGGCGGCTGGAGTATGCCGGCTGGAAAGTTGATATTGTTCTGCATGGGATCGTAGTAGGCATTGACGGTGGGGGGCGTCATCCCCCATTCCATGCGGTCCACGGGCTTGCCGATCTTGTCGCGCTCACGCTTGCCTTCGAATTCATTTCCGCGGAACCAGTTGCCAAAGTAGTCGTCCTGGACGATGTTTAGCTGAGAGTAGTCGCGCCATTTTTCGGGATATCCGATTTTGTTCGCCACTGCGTGCAATTTCACGAGCGCCTGTTTCTTAGTGGCAGGACTCATCCAGGTCAACGATTCTAAGTCGTTCGCCATCTCGTGCTCGATGCCGTGAACCAGATCGAGGGTACGCTGTTTGCCCTCTTCGCCGAAAGTCTTCTCGACAAATTTTCGACCCAGCGCTTCGCCTAGCTGACCGTCGGTTGCCGAGACACAGCGCTTCCATCGCGGCCTGAGCTCTTTGGCTCCGGATAACGTACGCCCGTAGAAATCGAAATTCTCATCCACGAACGCTTTCGGCAGACGCCCTGCACTGGCGTTCACATATTGCCAGGTGATGTAGTCCTTCAGATCACTCATGCTGCTGGTCTTCAGCACGGTGTCGAAGGTTTTGAAGAAGGCCGGGACAGCGACATTCAGTTTCACAAAAGCCGGCGACCGGAGCTGAGTAAAGAACTCATTGAAGTTGAAATCGGGCGTCAACTGCGCCAGCTCGCTTTTCGGCATTTCATGGATAAGCTGCTGGGGGTCACGGCGCGAGGTGACGTCTAACGACCCTGCCGCCAAACTGGTTTCGAGGGACATAACGCGCTGAGCTTTCTTTTCGGCCTCAGGCGCAGGCACGCCGATCATCTGGAACGTCTTCGCAATGTGCGCGACATATTTCTGGCGAATCTCTTTCGATTTGTCATCGGTCCGGGTGTAGAAGTCTTTCTCCGGCAGCCCTAACCCGCCTTGGTCTACTTCTGCTATGGTCAGGCGGGCGTCCTTTGGATCCGGCGTGGAATCGAACACAAAGAAAACGGCTACTTGCATTTGGTGAAGCCGCGTGATCTCTTCGAGTAGCTGGCGGCTATTGCTCACATGGCTGATGCGCTCCAGTTCAGAGCGCAAGGGATCGGCGCCGCGCCTTTCGATCACCGCCTCGTCCATGCACGATGCGTAGAAGCCACCGATCTTTTGGTCTACCGGCGAGCGCGTCTCGTGCTGGCGTGAATCTTCGAGAATCTCTCGCAGTGTCTGCTGATTGCGCTCATGAAGTGCGTTGAACCTGCTCCAAGAACTTTCGTCAGCGGGTACCGGATTGTTTTTGATCCAGTTTCCGCACGCGTATTGGTAGAAGTCGGCGCAAGGATCGGCGCTTCTGTCAATGGCGGTCAATTCGAGACCGCTATGCTGAGGCAGGCCTACCTGCGCAAAGGCAGTGCAAGCTAGCGCGGCGCCACATAGGATGGGGACGGCGAGATTCGCAATTTCCATTCCTCATCAGTGTAATGGGAGGGTTACCAAACGCGGCAGCCTTTGGCGGCCACCATGGGCTGTCCGGCGGAACATCCAAAGGCGGCGGCGAACTCCGGCGAGTTTTCTACGACGCCAATGACGCGGAACTGGCCAGGAGAGTGCGGGTCAGTTCGTGCCCTCATGCGGAGAGATTCGGGGCGCTGATTCTGGCACCAGATCTGGGCGTAGCCTAAAAAGAAACGCTGCTGAGGAGTGTAGCCATCCAGTTTGTCCTTGTTCACGGCGCCATTCTCCATTGCGCCCAGTAGCGCCATGTAGGCCAGGCGGCTGCCGGCATTGTCGGCGCCGTTCTCACCGAGTGTGAGCCTGCCATTCAGAGTCACTCCTTCGACCGGACTGAATTTCGAGTACTCGTCGGCGATGCAGTCGGCCCGTTTTTTAAATTCGGCGGTGTCCTGTTGTGTCCACCAGTCGCGGAGATTACCGTCGGCATCAAACTGCCGCCCCTGGTCGTCGAAGCCGTGGGTCAGCTCATGGCCGATGACCGCGCCGACACCACCAAGGTTGACTGCCATGTCCGCGGAGTTTTGATAAAAGGGCGGCTGCAGTATGCCGGCGGGAAAGTTGATGTTGTTTTCCAACGGGCTGTAATAGGCATTCACGGTAGGCGGCGTCATGCCAAATTCGGAACGGTCAACCGGCTTTCCAATTTTCGCGAGATTGCGGTCAATCTCGTAGCGCATGGCGTTCCGGTCATCGGCAACCAGGTTGGTAGCGGTGACGTTCACGCTCGAATAGTCCTTCCACTTCTCCGGATATCCGATCTTATTCGTCACTCCCTTCAGCTTTGTCAGCGCTTGACGCTTGGTCTCATCACTCATCCAAGTCAAGGAATCGATGTCGCTGGCCATCTCCTTCTCGATCGTCCGGACCAAGTCTTGTGTTTTCTCCTTGGACTGTCCGGCGAAGGCTTTCTGGACATACTTCTGACCCAGCGCGTCACCTAACCCTCTGTCGGTTAAGTCAACGCAGCGCTTCCAGCGTGGTTCCAGTTGCTGTGATCCGGCCAGGAACCGACCGTAGAAATCGAAATCTTCGTCGACAAAAGGCTTGCTGAGGAGATCGGCATTTGCCGAGAGATAGTGCCAGGCGAGGTAGCTCTTCAGATCCTCCAGGCTTGCGGAAGAGAGCGTCGAGTCCAAGCTCTTGAAAAAGTCAGGAACTGACACGTTCAACTGATCAAAGGGCGGTGTAGCGCGATCGGCGAAGTACTGCTTGAAATTGAAATCGGGGGTAAGCGCTTGCAGCTCCGTCACGCTCATCTTGTGATGTGTCAGTTGAGGATTTCTTCGCGCCACGCGATCGAGCGAAGCCTTGGCGAGGCTTGTTTCGAGCGCAAGAATGGTCTTGGCTTTGGCATCGGCCTGTTCGGGCTTATCACCGGTCAACTGAAAGATGCGCGAGATATGTTGCACGTACTTCTGGCGCGTGTTCTCGTCCTTGGCTTCCAGGTAGTAGCTTTTGTCCGGCAGGCCCAGGCCTCCTTGATCCACATCGGCAATGGTCATGGTGGACTTGTCGGGATCGGGCCTGGCAACCAATCGAAAGAAAACATTCACGCCGTCTTCCTGGAGGCGCGCTACCTCTGCCGGTAATTGCGCCTTGTCGTTGAGAGCGCGGATGCGCTCCAAGCCGGGCTGGATAGGCGTGTCACCGGCTTTGTCGACCGCGGCCTCGTTCATGCATGCCGCATAGAAGGCGCCGATTTTCTGGTCCAGAGCGGAGCGGCTTTGGTGCTGGGCGGCTTCTTCCAGAATGCCGTGCAGCACCTGTTGATTTCTTTCATGCAACTCATTGAAGCGGCCCCAGGTGGCTTGGTCGGGAGGAATGGGATTGTTCTTGTTCCAGCTGCCGCAGGCAAATTTATAGAAGTCCTGACATGGGTCGACGGTCTTGTCGATGGCCTGGAGATCGACTCCGCTAGGGGGCGGCGAGGATTGGGCGAGGCCCAGAATTGCCAAGGAGAAAAAGGCGGACACGGCGCGGAGGTAGTCAGTTTTCCTCATAAGTGCTTATTGGTAGGAATAGCAAATCGGGATGGAGGGATTTAAGGCGCAGCTGCGGCGCAGAGCGAAAGAGTTGAGCATACAACTTAGATGTCAGGCAGCTTGCGAGTGCGTTTTCGCGGTTCGAAGGGCAGCGTCACGCTCCTTGATCCTGGTGGTGCGAGTGATATTGGCGGCGCGCACGCCTTCGAGATAGGACTCAATGTCGTCGATTGAAAAATCGAAGCCACGGTCGGATGGGTTGAAGGGTTTGTTGTCGTGTTTGGCGGCGAGGTAGAGCTTCGACGCGACATCGAAGTCGATTGCCTCGCGCTGATCTCGCTCCCGTTGCATCGTGCGGAGTTCAGCGGTGTCCTTTTCGTAACGGCGGGCGAGGCGGGATTCCTGGAGTTGCAGGTTGCGCAGTTGTTTCTCATAGGTGAGAAAGGTTTGGAGCTCCATCATGCTGGGGCGGAGGGATGGGTCATGATCGTCGAAGCTAGAGGCAAACTGAATGCGGCCTTGGGCATAGATGGCCATCTCAAGAGCCGGGATTCGTTTGAGACGCCAGGCTGTGTCAGCGATGGATTGCACAAGATCGCATTCGCGCTGGGTGAGGGGCCGAAGTTCTTTGGTGTAGGCGAGGACGTGTTGCTGGTAAGCGGCGGCATCGTCGGCGGGAAGCAGGATGGTGCGACCGGTAAGAGCTGTTTTGACGGCGTTGAGACAGGCTTTGGCTTTGCCTTCATGCGTGGCGGGACCGGTTGAGAGCCGGGAATTGGCGCGGTTGGCGGCGAGTCGAGCGGGAGAGAGAGAGAGGGGTTGGGAGGGTTGGGGCGGGTCAACGAAGTATGATGCGGGGGATGTAGATTCGGCGACGGCGGCCTGGATGGTAGGGGTAACAGGTGCTTCGGCTTTACGATCAAGTTCATTACGAGCTTTACGGTCCAATTCTTTGCGAGCTTTACGCTCTTGTGCGCGGCGGATGGAACGAGGGGTCATGGTGTTTGGTCTCCTGCAAAAGGAATGGCTCGCGAGAGGGATGAGCCTCTGGCGAGCCTGCCAGACCATAGCATGAGAAGGGGCGGAAACGTACTATGAAGGTTTTAAAATCCTTGTAAATGGTTGCGCTGAAGAGAAATATGGTTCAGGGCAAAGCTGTGACTCGGAAAAAGGGTCAGCGCTTTTCCGCGACCGCTTTTCCGCGGATAGAACTGACGTCGGGACTACAATGCGACTCCGCGCTGTGACTTCCAGGCATTGGAACAGTCTTGTTGAGCGGCTGCGGCGGAAAGCTGAAGCAGGAGACTCGAACGCACAGTGGGAACTCGGATCATGGTTGGAAGAAGGTCTGGTTGACCGGCGTGGCTCAGTATGACTTGCGAAGGTGTGTTATTGCCCTAAGTTTAGAAACCGCTTGGCTCGCCTGATGCGAATCCACCAGAGTGCGGCACCCGCTATAGCTACGACAAGCAAAGAGGCTAGCGTGTAGTGGTGCACAGCTTGCATGACTGGTTGCCAATTTTCGCCGACCAAATAGCCGATGCTGAGGAAGGTAGCAACCCACACAGCGGCTCCCGTATATGCGAACAGGGCAAACTTGCCGTAGTCGAGCTTCGACATGCCGGCTACTAGTGCGGTGAAGTGGCGGACGCCGGGGATGAAGTAACCTACCGCCAGCAGCCAGTCGCCGATGCGGTCAAACCAACGGTGCACCTGATTGAGGCGCTGCTCTGTCAGGCGGACATATCTGCCGTAGCGGCGCGCTACCTGATAGCCTGCTGTCCGGCCGATCAGGTAACTCAGCGAGATGCCACACGCGCTACCCGCAAACGCAGCAGCGAAAGTGGAACCCGGATGGAACTTCCCCTTCGATATCAGGTAACCGGAAAAGGCGAGCAGCGTTTCGTCGGGAATAGGCAGCCCAACAATTCCCATCAGCAGCAGCACAAACAGACCGGCGTACCCGTAATGCAAGAGCCAGGCGAGTAGTGTCTCCATAGGCGGGAAACCAGAGGATAACAGTCAAAGCAGCGGCGGGGCAGCGGCGGGCTGAAGGCACTTGCGTTACGATTTCTGCTATGGCGAATCCTCAGAGCTCGATCTTCGAAGTCCACTGCCCGTGTTGTGGATCGACGTTGCAGGTTGATCCCGAGACTCAGGTGGTGGTTCATCATCGTGAGCCGGAGAAGAAGGCGCCTATCGAAGATTTGAACGCCGCCGTTCAGCAACTGAAGGGGGAAGCGGAGCGGCGAAACGATGTGTTTGAGAAGAGCTTTGCTTCGCTGCGCACGGGCGAGAAAGTGCGCGAGAAGAAATTTGACGAACTGCTGAAGCAGGCGAAAGAAGATACTTCGGGAACAGCTCCGAAGCGTCCCTTCGATCTGGACTGATTGGCCTCGATGGGTTGGTTTCAATGGAGTTAGCCTAGCTGCGTCTGGAAATCTCCGCGCGCGAGCCGGTTCACGAAATCCAGATCACCGTCCAGGAAATCGAGTTGGGGCAAAGCATGTAGATCTGTCCAGCAGATCTGTTCGAAGACACGTCCTGTCGGCTCACCGGTATAGGCAGGAACAACGAAGAAGAGCAGATGCACGCGGCTGCCACTTGGATATTCGTGTTCATAGCGTGCCAGCTCCTTACCCACCTCCGCCTCGATTTGCAGCTCTTCGCGCAGTTCGCGGACTAAGGCTTGCTGGGGTGTTTCGCCGTATTCCACTTTGCCGCCGGGAAACTCCCACTTCAAGGAATGGCGGTCGTTACGCCGTCGCTGGCCGACCAATATTTGTCCTTGCCGATGGATGATTCCGGCGGACACAAGTAAGGGCGGCCTAGACCTCATGGGAGATAACTAAGTTGTAAAAGCAATAATTGATCTTTTCACGATGGTGCGCTACGCGGCGCCGGCGGCTATCAGTTGTTGCAGAACGTAAGGCAGGATTCCGCCGCTCCGGTAGTATTCAGCCTCTTGCGGGGTATCGATCCGGACCTTTGCCTCAAACTTGATTGTCTTGCCCGCCGCAGTGGTGGCAATCACCTCTACGTTAGTTCCGGCATTGATGGCTGCCGGAATGCCGACAACCGCGTAACTCTCTTCGCCCGTCAGGTCAAGCGACTCGTGCGTAACCCCGCTCAAAAACTGCAGGGGTAGAACTCCCATCTGCACCAGGTTGGAACGGTGAATGCGCTCAAAACTCTCCGCGACGACGGCCTTGATGCCCAGCAACAGAGTTCCCTTTGCGGCCCAGTCGCGCGATGATCCAGAACCGTACTCCTTACCGGCAATTACGACGAGGCCCACGCCGTCGGCTTTGTATTTGATGGCCGCGTCATAGATAAACATCTTCTCGCCCGTAGGCATGTAGCGTGTCCAACCGCCTTCCACGCCCGCGATCATCTGATTCTTCAATCGAATGTTGGCAAAGGTTCCGCGAACCATTACTTCGTGGTTACCGCGGCGGGCGCCGTAGCTGTTGAAATCGCCCGGGCTAACGTCCAAGCTAATGAGATACTGCCCGGCGGGACTATCTACCGCAATCGAACCGGCCGGAGAGATGTGGTCGGTAGTAACGGAATCGCCCAACACCGCGAGTGCACGCAGTCCGGCAAGGTCCCGGACGAAAGTAAGTGGATCAACTACTTGATCGAAGTACGGCGGCCGCTTGATGTAAGTGGAATCGTTAGTCCATTCATAGATGCTGCCGGTGGGGACCTTCAAGGAGTTCCAGGCTTGATTGCCCGCAAACACTTCCGCGTACTCCTTCTCAAAGAACTCAGTTCGGGCCGATTGCTTCACAACTGCTTCGACCTCTTCCGCAGAAGGCCAAATGTCCTTGAGATAAACCTTTTTGCCTTTCGCGTCTTTTCCGAGCGGCTCCTTCGTGATGTCGATATCCACGCGGCCGGCAATAGCGTAAGCAACTACCAGCGGCGGAGAGGCAAGATAGTTCGATCGCACCAAGGGGTTCACGCGGCCCTCGAAATTACGATTGCCGCTCAGCACGGCGGCGACGTTCAACTTGCCCTCAGTCACTGCTGCGGCGACATTTTCTGGCAGCGGTCCACTGTTTCCGATGCAGGTGGTACAGCCATAGCCAACCAGGTAAAAATTGAGCTGCTCGAGATAGGGCATCAATCCGGCGTCGGTGAGATAGTCGAAGACCACCTTTGAACCGGGCGCGAGCGATGTCTTGACCCAGGGTTTCGCGGTCAGGCCCTTCTCTATTGCCTTCTTCGCCAGTAGACCGGCAGCCACCATCACGGAAGGGTTCGATGTGTTTGTGCAACTAGTAATGGCAGCGATCACCACGGCGCCGTCGTGGATCTTCTCCATGTGACTGTTTACTTCGAAATCCGCGGCTTTGGGAGAACCCGCAAGCGACGACAGGAAATTTGCTTTCACATCGGGCAGATCAATTCGATCTTGCGGGCGTCGCGGACCTGCGAGCGATGGAACCACTTTCGATAGATCGAGCCCGAGAGTATCCGAATAGACCGGGTCAGGGGAATCTTTACTCAAGAACAGCCCCTGTTCCTTGGCATAGGCTTCCACCAGGTGGACTAACTCCGGCGGTCGATTAGTTAGCCGCAGATACTCTAGCGTCACGTCGTCAATGGGGAAAAAGCCGATGGTGGCTCCATACTCGGGCGCCATGTTACTGATGGTCGCTCGGTCGGCGAGTGAAAGCGCACTTACTCCCGATCCATAAAATTCGACAAACTTACCTACTACGCCTTTTTTACGCAGCAGCTGCGTGACGGTGAGCACTAAGTCGGTCGCGGTGGCGCCTTCGGGCAACTTGCCCGTGAGTTTGAATCCCACTACCTGTGGCAACAGCATGGAGATGGGCTGGCCGAGCATGCAAGCTTCTGCCTCAATACCTCCGACACCCCAGCCGACGACACCCACGCCGTTGATCATGGTGGTATGCGAATCCGTGCCCATCAAGGTGTCTGGATAGGCCTGCACTACTCCTTTCGAGGAATCACTGAACACCACGCTGGCCAGGTATTCGAGATTGACCTGATGGACGATGCCGGTATCCGGCGGCACGACGCGGAAGTTGCCGAAGGCTTTCTGGCCCCAACGCAGAAACGCGTAGCGCTCCTGGTTGCGTGAAAACTCGAGGATAGCGTTCTGGTGAAAGGCTTGATGGGACCCGAACTCGTCCACCTGGACGGAATGGTCAATGACGAGGTCGGCCGGAATCAACGGATTCGCCAGCTCCGGATTGGCGCCTCGCTTCTTCAAGGCATCGCGCATGGCGGCGAGATCTACCACGCAAGGAACGCCGGTAAAGTCCTGCAGCAGGATTCGCGCGGGCCGAAACTGAATCTCCTGCGCGGCGGTTTTTGCATCCCACTTGGCTACATACTCAATGTCGCCCGGCTTAACTGTACGATCATCCTCAAAACGCAGCAGATTCTCGAGCAGAACCTTAATGGAGTATGGAATCCGCGATACCTTGGCGCCGCTGATTGCTTTTTCAAGCGAGTCAAGACGGAAGATCTGATAGTTGCTGTTGTTGACGCTGAGCGCAGCAGCAGCGCCGAACGAGTTCTTACTGACCATGGCACTTACAGTTTAGTCCAGTGCGCTGCCAACGGAGGTTTGCAAGTTATTGAGCTACATGTACTCCGGCTGCTCGATACCGAGCACATTTAAAGTGGCCAGCAACTGAGCGCGAACATAATCGGTCAGCCACAGCAAAACGGTGCGCCGTTCAACGTTTTCTTCGGTAATCACCGGATGTTCATGGTAGAAATTGTTGAACGATTGCGCCAGTTGGAAGGCATATTTGGCGACGTGAGCGGGTTCTCCTGAGGCGATGGCGCGCTCCACGGTGGTGTCTGCCTTCGAAGCCAGCAGCAATAACTGCCAAAGCCCTTCCGCTTCGAAACAGCGCTTGAGCGCCTCTCGATCCAACGCTTCGGCGAAATGCGGCATTCTTTCTCCGCGCCCCACAAACTTACGCAAAATGTTCCCTGCGCGAACCGCTGCGTATTGCACGTAGGGGCCGGTCTCCCCTTCAAAACTGAGCGCTTCCTGAAAGTCGAAGGCGATGACTGAGTTGCGCGTGAACTTCAACATAAAATAGCGCAGCGCGCCCACCGCAATCTGTTCCGCTACCTCTTGCCGCTGGGCTGGGGTGGCTTCCGGGTGCCGATCCTCTACCTCTTTCAGCGCGGTCTCAATCAGCTTGTCGAGGAGATCGTCTGCTTTTACGCCCAGTCCTTTTCGGCCCGACACTTCGACATAGGGCCTGCGTTTGTCTTCTTCCGGCAATTCGATGCCGAGTTCCATGCAGGTGCGAGGCGTCAACGCGACCATCTCGTAGGAGAAGTGAATGGAGGCGTCGGCTTGTTGGTTGTAGTTCAGCGCCCGCAGCCCGGCTACCACTACATCCTGCAAATAGGACTGGCGAGAGTCGATGACGTTGAAGACTTTGAGGGCGCGCCCAAACTGCGGTGGATCGCCTGGCTGAGGCTCGTCCGTGGTTACCCAAACCTGGTGTTCATCCGGATACGTCGACCACAAGCGGTAATGGAAATCCTTGCCCAGCAGACCGAATTTCCAAAGTTGATAGGCGATGTCTTTCCCCACGTAGGTGACCGTTCCGTTGGATCGCACAATGACTTTGCTGTCGTCCTCGCCTTCGGCCGGCGCGGCTTCAGCAAGGCCGGGATGATCCCGAAACGAGGCGGAAGGCATCACCCAGCAACCCTTATTCTTCCCTTGCTGCTCAAAGTAAATTGCGTTGCGTTGCTTTAACAATTCAAATGCCGTAGCCCAGAACTTCAAGTGAAGGATTTCACTTTCGCGGGGGAGCACGTCATATTCGACGCCCAAGCGATACATCGTTTTCAAATGGGCCTTTACAATGGCGTTGGCTATCACGTCTCCTAAATGAGCGAGCTGGTTCTGTCCCGCTTCGATGGCGTGCAGGGTCTCACTCCTCCACTGCAAAGAGTCGGGCTGCTGTTTGTAGTAGCTTGAGATGCGCGCATAGAGATCCCAGCAAAGGTAATCGAAGCGGACATTCGGGTCTGCAATGAGCCGCTCGACATCGGTGCTTGTTTTCTTCTCCAGGTAGTGGAATGCAACCACTACGTCGGCCACTTGCACGCCTGTGTTGTCAATGTAGTTCTGCACCTCGACAAATCGGCCGCGCCGGCGCAGCATGCGTACGAATGTGTCGCCCAGCACCGCGTTGCGCAGGTGTCCTATGTGTGCCGCTTTGTTGGGATTGATATTAGTGTGCTCCACCACTACCTTCTCCGCGTTTCCGGCAACATCTTCTACAGAGTCGCCGCTTTCGAGCAGTGACTGTGCGTAGGCGCCGCGGTCCAGCCGCACGTTGAGATATCCGTTTCCGGCAATTTCAACAGACGCTACGCCTGGAACATTCCCGACGCCGCCGGCTATTTCTTGTGCAATCTGTCTTGGAGAGCGTTTCAATTGCCGAGCCAGCTGAAAGGCAACCGGAATTGCCAGTTCCCCAAACGAGCTCTGTTTGGGCTGTTCAACCGTTACTTGAAGAGTCAGATTGAATTTCGCCGCTAATTCCCGCTCAACTGCCTGCGCTAAGGCGGCTTCTATGGTTTGCAACACTGCCTCTCAGTATGCCGAATAGGCGGGCCACTCGTCTCAGCGGCACAGAATCAATCCGGTCGTTACAATGAAGTGTGCCGAAACTGACTTTTATGCCGGAGAACAAGACCATCGAATTCGAGTCCGGCAAACTGCCCTATGATGACCACGGCAAACCGGAATCTATTCTCGACATTGCAATGAACTTCAACGTTCACCTGGAACACGCCTGTGGAGGGAGTTGCGCGTGTACCACTTGCCACGTCATTGTGACTGCGGGCGAGAAGAATTTATCCGAAGCAGACGATGATGAAATGGACCGGCTTGAAATGGCAGCCGGATTGACGCTGCGCTCCCGGCTAGGATGTCAGGCGGTGGTCAAAGGCGATGTGACAGTAGAGATCCCCGGCTGGAACCGGAACTACATCAGCGAAGGCGGCCGATCTACTCTCTAGCTGTGGTGTTTCTGAAGTTTTTCACCACTCCTGCATACGCGGTTCCAGCGAGAAGAGTGGCAGTTTGGAGCGCTCCCTGACTGTCGCGCCTCGGCCAGCAGCAGTTGTACGTAAAGGCATTATGGAAACACGACACTAGCTGGATGACACTCTGGGCTGGAGACTCAAGTCAACGCGCTATAGACTGTCTTACTTGCCCTAACTCCTGAAACAGCTTGTCGGTAAGTTCGCCGGAGTAATCGGCGCGCACGTGGACGAGCGATTTGTCCTGGTCCACGTTGATGGCATCGTACACCTGCATCAACTCGCGCTGATTATCTTTGGTGGACAAACGCGCCAGTCCAATGCCACCTCGTAGCGCATCGTGGACCCGCTGAGCGCCTTGGTCGGATATGCACGTGATGTCGATTTTAAAATGCGTTCCGGAATCGGCTTTTACGCCGAGGGTGGCGCCGCTGACAAAGTTGACAATGTTTGAGAGAGCGGATTCAACGTCGGAACGCATGGGCAGGTCGGCGAAAGGGAGTCCTCCGCGGCTGACCATCCAGACCTGATCTGCGTTTGGTATTTGCCGGAGCCTCTGGAGCAATTCGTCGGGAACTGTACCGGTGGTACTGCCTTCAAGGTCGATCGTCCTCTGCACGTCGCCTACCGAGCCTTCCACCGCAAAACCCTTGTGGAGGAACGCGAGCGAATTCTTACTATCGCCAAAAACCTGATGGTTCTTGTAAGTGGTTTCGGGCGCGCGCAACGAAGTTAACTTTTGCTCGATCTCCGCGGGTTTAAATATTCCGCGCACGAAGAACAGCGGGCGCTTGCCATTCCAGGCGATCAGCAGGTCCGAAATATCGCGGCGCGGATCGATTCCAAACCGTTCGGAAGAACCCTCGATCACCGGAATCTCCAGGTCCTTCCGGTGGCGCTGATACAGCGGTGTCGCTTTCAGCTTGTCTAACTGAATTCCGGCAAGGACCTTGGTGTCGGCTGGTATGAAAGGTAGAAACACTTTATCGATCGCGACGCCGCCCGCGACCCTAGGGCCACAACCGCTAAGGCAGAGGCCGGCAAGAGCAGAAAGTGTCAATAAGTAACGCACTAAAAGTCTCTCTTCTGAAATATACGTACCGCGCCCCACAGCACCACCACGCCAAAGATGGCGGAGGTCCAGACCGGCGTCCACCAATCGGCTTCGCGATCAAAGACAATCATTTGCCGCATTGCATTTGCCAGGTCGTAGACCTTCGGAACAATCCAGTAGAGCGCCATCCACAGTTGACGCGACCATTCCGAACTCAACAGCTTCACAACTAATTGGCGCTGGGCGAGGATGGAGCTGATCAACATTAAGGCGACTGCCACCATTACGGCCAGTGCCGCGCTTTCCGAAACAACGCCGATGAGAACCACGACCGTCAACAGCACGGCGAAGATGAACAAACTGCCTGGAATCGCAAGCAGGAAACGGCTTTCCCAGATGCCGGTTTTCAAACCAATGATGATCCAGACGCAGCAGATCAGATAGATGTGATTTGCAGCGACCACCAGAATGTTGCCTGCGTATCGACCTAAAAGAAGCATGGGCCGTGTGATCGGCTTAGAGAGCAGGAGTGAAATGCGGCCGGCTTCGAGCACGCTGGGTATCAGTCCGGACGAAGCGAAAATAGCCAGGAAGGTGCCCCAGATATAGAGAAAGACCGATACGAAGGCGTAAGACTTAGTGACGAAGTTGCGCACATCAACCCGGCTGGCGGTCCCTTCAATACCAAGGATAGAGACGGCGCCGGCGACCAGATCGATCTTCAACACGAAGAGGAAGATCACGATGAGCAAAGTAGAAAGGCTGAACAAGCCCCAGAAGAGCCAACGCGCGCGGGCTTCCTGGAACGTATCGCTGATGAGAGCGGCTAGAACGCTGAAGCGGGACTTACTCAGCTCAGCAGTCATGCGGCTTTCCCCACATCGGTGGCGCGCATGAAGACGTCTTCCAAGCTGCTGGTTGAAGCCGTCACGTTGTCAATGAAGGCTCCTGCGGCGCGAATTTCATCGATGACGCGATTGGCTTCCTCGCGCGTCGAAACCTGTACTTCTACGCCATCCGCGACGGGCGCAATGGCGGCCCCCATGCTGCGAATCTGTGACGATACTGTTTCCGGCAGACCGGTGGCTGTGACCCGATAGCCGCGCCCCGCGACCAAGGTGCTGATCTTGCCTTCGAGCGCCAGCGTGCCCTTGTGCAGAATGGCAACGTATTCGCAAAACGATTCCACCTCGCCCAGTAGATGGGAGTTGATAAAGACCGTTACGCCTGTCCCGGTGAGCCCGTTCAGAATGTCGCGTATGTGTCGCCTTCCCACGGGATCAACGCCGTCGGTGGGCTCATCAAGCACCAGTAAACGCGGACGGTGCATCAAGGCTTGTGCCAAGCCGAGCCGCTGCAGCATGCCTTTCGAATACTTCTTGATGCGAACATCGCCCCAATCCTTTAAGCCGACGAGTTCCAGCAGTTCAGGAACGCGGCGCTTACGCTCAATTGCCTCAAGGCCCGATAAGGCCGCATAAAAATCTAACATGCCGCTGCCCGTGAAATAGGTTGGGAAGCGGTGGTTCTCTGGCAAATAGCCAACTGGCCTACGCGCTTCCGGGTCGCGGGCATCTCTGCCAAAGAGCGAGGCGGAGCCGGAAGTGGGGTTCACGGCGGAAAGCAGCATTTTGACGAACGTCGTCTTCCCCGCCCCATTGGGACCGAGTAACCCGAACTTCACTCCAACAGGCACGCGGAGTGTGAGATTTGAGACTGCGCGAATCTCGCGTCCTCTGAAACGCGATCGATAAACCTTGCCCAGCCCGTCGGCCTCGAGTGCATAATCAACCGCCATATCACTTCAGAATACGAACGGGCGACAATGTTAGTTCCGAACCAGTTCAGTTCTAGAGCCTCATGACAAATTGGCGGTCCTGCTATCTCATGCTCCTGCTCGCGCCCGGCGCCCTGGCGCAGAGCGTGCCCCCTGTACAGCCGCCTGCCGCTCAGCCCGGTCCGGCGCAGCCATTAAAGACAACTGTCACTGTGAACTCGACGGTGAGCAGCGAAACGCCCGCTTCCATCACGGTCCTTGATCAGCAGCAGCTGCAGGAGATTCCGGGGACAAACATGGATGACCGGCTGCGGCAAGTGCCCGGGTTCAGCCTGTTTCGCCGCACTTCGAGCCTTGTGGCCAACCCCACCACCCAGGGCGTCTCGCTGCGCGCTACCGGCTCTTCGGGCGCCAGCAGAACGCTGGTTCTGTGGGACGCCATCCCCATCAATGACCCGTTCGGGGGCTGGGTCTATTGGACTCGTATCGATCCCGACTTCATCAGTGAGGTGGACATAGATCGCGGCGCCTCCACCAGCGTCTTCGGCGACCGAGCCCTGGGTGGCACCATCTCTCTCTTCTCGCCTCCGGAGCAGCATGAGCATCTGTTCGCGGACATTGTTGGGGGAAATGAGGGCACAGCCGATGTCTCCGGCGCTTACTCAAACCTGTGGGGCCGATGGGGCTTGACGGTTCACTCGCGGGAGTTCACAACGGATGGCTACTACATCACGCCGCAGCCGATTCGCGGCGCCGCTGACGACAAAGCTAATGTCCGGTTCGCGACGGGCGGAATCAATCTGGACTTCCTGGGCGCGGCGGATCGGCTCAACATGCATTTCGACATTCTGGCGGAAGAGCGGCACAACGGTACGGAGCTGACCCACAACTCGACTGGTATCGGCACCTTTGGCGCCAATTACACTCACTCGTGGGCCAACGATCAAGTCTCGGTGCTTGGCTTCCACACACAAGAGCAGTTTCACAGCACCTTCTCCAGTGTTTCCCTCAGAAGGAACACAGAGACGCTGGCCTCCCGGCAGACTGTTCCCGTTCAAGATCAAGGTGGAGCGGCCTACTGGCAGCACCATAGCCGGAGCCATTGGCTAACGTGGAACAGTATTGTTGGCGCCGATGCCGACGATACACGCGGCATCAGCAATGATTACTCCTACAGCACTCGCCTACTGACTCGCAGTGGTGGGACATTGCTGGAGCATGGCCTCTTCGGGCAGGGCGACATTAACGCCGGTCCGGTGCGATTTTTCGCGGGGATTCGTCATCAATATACGGGCCAGCATGGCGAAACCTTCGTCAGCCCGAACGGCGGCATCGCGGTGGGGCTCAAACGTTTTCGCCTGCGGGGTTCCGGTTATCGCAGCTTCCGCGCTCCTACCTTGAATGAGCTGTACCGCCAGTTTCGCGTGGGCAACACGCTTACTCTGGCGAATCCAAATCTTGTGCCTGAAAGCTTAACGGGCGTTGAAGCAGGCTTCGATTGGACAGGCGAAGGCTCGGTGGTTTCATTGACCGTTTTCCGCAACGAGCTCGGGAACCTGATCGACAACTCCACGCTCAGCACCTCGCGCCTGCTCATACTGCGACAGCGGGCGAATTTTCCGTCGGCGCTCTCGCGAGGCATTGAAGCGAGTGTGAACCATCGCTGGGCGCACTGGAACGCGCAAGCCGGCTATCTTTACGCGGACGCCCGCCTCGGCACCGGTCAGCGCCTTCCGCAAGTGCCCAAGCAACAAGGCACGGCGCAACTGACCTATCAGCTCCATTCCACTCTCATTTCGGGAGGTGTTCGCGCCTTTGGCCTGCAGTTCGATGACGATCAAAACCAATACTTATTGCCTGGCTTTGCCGCTTTACAGTTTTCGGCTGAACAGCATCTTACTAAGAAGCTGTCTGCGATTGCCTCGATAGAAAACCTGCTGGACCGTACGTATCTGGTTGCTCTCACGCCGACGCCTAATACAGGGGAACCGCGGCAGTGGCGCATCGGGCTCAGATGGAGTGGCGCGGTTCATTAGTCACTACGCGTCACGGGCGTGGAAGTTTTTTCCCCGGTTGCCACAATATTCCGGCCTGCGCTCCGTCTACAAGGCTGGATGGAAGAAGTTCTGAGCAGCGACGGAATCACCACCGACCAGAATCGGCGGATTTCAGAAACCGTTGCGCGGGAACAGGCTCGGCTGCGGCAATTCATACGCAAGCGCGTTCCCGACCAAGGCGACGCCGAAGACATTTTTCAGGAGGTGTTCTACGAACTTGTAGATGCTTACCGGCTAATGAAACCGGTGGAGCAAGTAGGCGCTTGGCTGTTTCGCGTAGCGCGCAATAGGATCATCGACCTATTTCGGAGCAAGCGGCCGGCTGTCTTAGGGAACGACTCCATGTTCACACCCGAAGACGGGGAGGCGCAGCAATGGGAAGACTTGCTTCCTTCGCCGGATGAGGGGCCCGAAGCCGCTTACGCGCGCCGCGTCTTGTTGGAAGAACTGGATGCGGCGCTTGAAGACTTGCCTGAAGAGCAGCGCGATGCTTTTGTTGCGCATGAAATAGAAGGCCGAAGCTTTAGGGAATTGAGTGAAGCGACGGGCGTGAGCGTGAACACGTTGCTGTCTCGAAAACGGTACGCGGTGGTGCAATTGCGGCGTCGCTTACAAGCCATCTATGACGAGTTTGGAAAGGATTGAGGATTAGAAATGAAGAGATACCGCTTTCTGAGAGGCTTGAAAATCGCATTGTTTGCGACCTTAGCCGTGGCCGCGGTCAGTTTCCTGGTGATGAGCCTGTGGAACCTGTTATTGCCAAGCATCTTTGCCGTTCGAGCTATCAGCTTCTGGCAGGCATTGGGGCTTTTGGTGCTGAGCAAGATTTTGTTTGGAGGTTTCCGCCCAATGGCGCGAGGCGGCGGCGCGCGTTGGCGCGGGCGCATGACGGAACGTTGGGAACAGATGACACCGGAAGAGCGCGAGAAATTTAAGCAGGGAATGGGTCGCGGCTGCGGTCGCCGCCCAAACGTAGAAGTGCCAAATAGGGAAGCAGAGGTGCGGGTATGAATTCCATCCATTTCGCCAAGGCCGAGCTGGCTTCTGCCATTGCTAGAGGCGTACGCCAGTGCGTAGTCATCGGTTCGCGAGCGCAGTTGCGCGAAGCTCTCAAGAGCTCTCCGGACCAAAATTTACAGGTGTTTGCGGTGGACGAAGAGCAAGCATTGGATTCGCCCGCCACCTTCGTGGCCACGCAGTTCGCGTCCGAAGCGCTAGCCACGGCGCTCGAAAAATCGGACTTCGACAAACTGAAAGCAACTCTGTTCGTCTGGCTGGGTGGCGCAGGGTACCGCACCGTTGAGGCCGCCCTGGCGAGTCTTGCCTTTATCGCATCGCTGCCCAGAGGAACCGCAGTGGTGTTTGACTACGCAGCGGAGCGCACATCTCTTGGGCCGCTGACGGACACGGCTCTTGACGCGCTAGCCAGCCATATATCGGTGGCGCGCGGCAGCGTTAAGCACCTTATTCAACCGCAAGCGGTGACGGCGATGCTGCGCGGCTTCGGCTTTCAAAACATAGTGGATCAAGCCCAGGGAGAACTGCCTGTAAGCGGCAGACATCTTGTCAGCGCATCGGTCTAACGGCGCGTCCCGCGGGTGTTTGTACGGAGATTTGTGCGGGCTCGCTTCTCGGGCAACATTCACGACCAACTCGGCGCTCCGGCGCATCTATAGCCTTAGTAAACTTCCATGGACGCCATACCGCTGCCTTCTTATGAGATCGTTTCCATTGACGACATCGCCCCCGGCGTAAAGGGGCTGCGAATTCTATTCGTGAACGTGTTTGCATTGTCCACCGCGAGCGGCGGCTGGATTCTGATTGACACCGGCATCTACCTTTCGGCCGGCAAGATTAAGCATTGGGCCGAGAGCCATTTCGGCAAGGATACGAAACCAGAAGCGATCGTCCTGACCCATGGCCACTTTGATCACGTGGGCGCGGTGAAAGATTTATTGGAAGACTGGAACGCGCCGGTTTATGCGCATCCCGATGAGTTTCCGTTTCTGACGGCTCACGCGAAATACCCGCCTCCCGATCCTGGCGTGGGCGGCGGCCTGATGGCTGTGATGTCGCCTTTGTACCCGCGCACGTCAGCGGATCTCAGTGGCCGTGTTCTTCCTCTACCGGCGGACGGCACGGTGCCTTCCCTGCCCGATTGGCGTTGGCTTCACACGCCTGGACATGCTCCCGGTCACATCTCGCTGTACCGCGCCGGGGATAAAGTTCTGCTGCCGGGGGACGCATTCTGCACAACCAAGCAGGAGTCGTTTCTGGCCGTGGCCGGGCAAAAGCCAGAACTCCACGGACCGCCCTCCTACTACACGCCGGACTGGGACTCGGCACGGGCGTCGGTGATGAAGCTGGCGAGCCTCCGCCCACTCACGATCGCGCCCAGCCACGGTCTGCCAATGAGCAGCGACGAAGTGGCGGATCAACTGCAGGCTCTGGCCATAAACTTTGACCGCATCGCTATGCCGGATCACGGCAAGTACGTGCACAAAGCCGATCACTAGACTGCCCGCGCTTAACGGCCAATTTCAATGTGCAGGCGGAGGCTCAACGCCCACAGCGGGCCGCGGTCCTGGTTGTACGCCGGGTTCGCGATGCGCTGGGCGTCAAAGCTGGTGAAGAAGCCCGGCACGACCCGCGCGCTGTAATAGCTCTCCCAGACATACTCGGGGCCGTAGTTCAGGCGGCCATCGCCGATAAGAAAATCCAGCCCCCCAGCCGCGAGGTATTGGGCGTGAACGGAGGAGAGTCCACTGGCCGTGAAAGCGCTGCCGACGGTGTCAAAATGCCTGTGCCAGCGCGTTCCAGTCACCGAGATCCCGCTTTGCGCTAGACGGTCAATGGCGGTAAAAGCGAACGATTCGGTTCTGCCGTCATTCCATCCGAGCCGTGAAAAGACGCCGACGTCGGGCGTAATCTCTTGCTCGAAGTTGAGTCCGCCGCCGTATTTCAGCGTTCCAATCTGCCGCGTCGCGGTGACATCCGGAGTGGTTCCTGTCGCTTGCCCCAGCTTCAACGCTTGCTGATAATTGCCGGAGTTGGTATGAAGCAGGAATGCGAGGGCGCGCACCGCCCCCGCATGCTTTCCGATGGTATAGCGCTTCTCGCCTTCGAACATATCGCCTCGATCCCTGAAGAGGCGCCGGTCAAAACGCAATCCGTTCGCGAATTTCGGCTCGGCCACGCCGGCATACCGCCAGGACCAGCTCTTCAAATGCAGTTCGTGGTACCAGCCCCAGGTGTAGCCACGCGTGTCGGCCGGATAATCCCAGGCGCCGTTGTAAATGATGCCCCACCCCATGAACTGCGTCCTGGGATCGTGGGTGTAGCGGTTGTTGTCGAAAAAATCCGTCACCGTGAACCGTCCAGCCACTACGGTGTAACGATTGACGGAACGGCTACCCGCCAGCTGATTCTCTTCGCTGCCGAAAGATTCGCGCTCTGCTCCCCAGCCAAAGTCATGCTGTATGTAGGCCCTCGCCAAATAAGGCTTTGGCGCGGCGGCGGCAACCCGTGGAAGCTCTCCGTTGGGAAAGTTTGCAACACCGGTCACGCCGCTGAAGCCCTTGCCTCCAGCCAGTTCCGGGTTGACATAAATCTCGGTATTGTTGTCCAACCGAAAACCGAAGAAGCCTGTACTGGTCAACGATACATCCCGTTCCACCGCATCGTGCAGGCTGTTGGTCCCTTGGTACGGCGACCGGAAGGCGCCATGGTACTGGCCAATCGAAGTAGCCTGCCAAAAGACATTCCACCGTTGCATCGGCTCCGGCTTTTCAGGGGTCTTGTTCTGTTGCTGCCGGGGAATCTTTCCACCCTTGGCAGGAGCATTTTCGGGCGGCGCGGCCTGCGGCGCCTCTTGCGCGGCGCAGACGACAGCAAGACTGAGGAATAATGCTATCGCTGCCGCCATTTGTTCATATTGGCATCACTGCTCTACAGAACGATGACAGCGCGAGTTGCAGTGGTACTGAGGACGGGCCTCAAATGCTGCCTTAGCGGTACAGACTGGAGCAGAAGACAGTGCCCGTGCAAGAACCGTTGAAAGACCCGCGCGTCTATTTCGCTGTTGAACGTGCACTCCTGGTTTGGATACGCACTGGTATTGCGGTCATAGCCATAAACCCTCTGCACTGGGCGTCAGCCTCGCCCTGACACTCGCCGCGGTCGGTAAAAAGAGTGGATGATGGAATAGGCTCTCGAACTGCCGACTCAAAAACGGTGTGTTTGTGCCCGAATCCATTCATACTAGAGAAGAGGTGCGAGATGGCCGCCGTAGCCGAGCCGTTACTGATGACGGTCGAACAGTATCGTGAACTTCCGCAGCGAGGCGACATTGTCCAGGAACTGCAATGGGGACAGGTGGTCACATTGACTCGACCTAAAATGAGACACACCAAGATCCAGTACCGATTGGTGGAACTCTTACGCTCCCGGGTCGGGGAGAAGGGGATTGTGGCGTCGGAAGTTCCCTTCCGGGCTCTCCCTCAGTATGAACTTCGTGGTGCGGATGTGGCTTTTGTGTCGCACGAACGATGGACCGCGACCGACGACGATGACAATTTACAGGGATCACCTGAGTTGGTGATCGAAGTTTTATCTCGCTCCAATACTCAGTCGGAAATGCGAGAAAAGGCAACACTTTACTTGTCGACCGGAGCACAAGAGGTTTGGATGGTCAATCCCAAGCGGAGAGAGATTACGGTCATGCGTCGCGAAGAGGGCACGATGGTCTATGACATCGGACGGCAAATTCCTTTACCGCTATTCAGCGGAGAGTTAAGTGTGGCAGAGATCTTTTCATAGAGTATTGATCCGCGCCGTTCGACTTGCTCTCGGGAGGCGTTGTTCCTGGGCGCCTTCGTCTCAGGTGAATCTAGGCTGACATAGATCAACTACGTCCGACAATCAGGGGTCACCACACCAAACGTCGGCCCAGCCGGCAAACGGAACAATTGCAAATGTTTCAACCGGATTTTACCCAGGCTGTGGTCCAACCAACGAGCTATGTTTTGATGTCTCAAGTGGAACATCATATCCGAACCCGGACGTGAATAAGGGTTTGATCCTGGTGCAGTATGGCGAGTCTGCAACGTCGTACGGGATTGCTGTTGTACCAGTAATGCTCCTTGGGGTCTTAACCGGAACACTTGTGCGCGTACTCGCATATCCCGTCTCTGGTGAGTCAGGGCACGTTCACCGGCAAAGGAATATGTAGAGGATGCATCCTTCTCGCTCGGCCACATCATTTGGAGCTACCAATGCTCCCACATTTCGGTCCGGCGCCGGTAGTTCTACTGCCCAGGCGCCTTGATGCGTGGCCGCGCATTCTCGCTCAACCTATACTTGGAACATGAATCGCAATGAGTCGATCCAGTCCCGTCTAAACGACCCGATTCGTACCCAGATCCATTACGCGCGCAAAGGCCTGGTTACGGCCGAAATGGAGTACGTTGCCGAGCGCGAGCAGGTATCGGCAGAATTGATTCGCGAGGAAGTGGCGCGGGGCCGCATGATCATCCCCGCCAACATTCACCACAACAGCCTGGAGCCGATGTGTATCGGCATAGAGTCCAGGTGCAAGATCAACGCCAACATCGGCAATTCGTCTACTACGTCAAACATCGGCGACGAGCTCGACAAGCTGGCTTATGCCGTCAAGTTCGGCGCTGACACCGTGATGGATCTTTCGACCGGTGGCGACATCCCGCGCATTCGTCAGGCGATCATTGATGCCTCGTCCGTGCCCATCGGGACGGTGCCCATCTATGAAGCTCTGGGCCGGGTTCGCCGCGTCGAAGATCTCACTATCGGCGTCCTGCTTGAGGTCATTGAGGAACAAGCCGAACAGGGCGTTGACTACATGACTATTCATGCGGGTGTGCTGGTGCAATACGTCCCGCTTACTTCGAAGCGCATCACCGGCATTGTCAGCCGCGGGGGCGCCATCCTGGCCGAGTGGATGGTCAAGAACCATAAGCAGAACTTCCTCTACGATCACTTTGAAGATATCTGCAAAATCTTCCAAAAGCATGATGTCAGCTTTTCCCTAGGCGACGGCCTGCGCCCCGGCTGTCTGGCGGATGCGAGCGATGCGGCGCAGTTTGCCGAACTCAAGACGCTGGGCGAACTCACCAAGAAGGCTTGGGAATATGACGTTCAAGTGATGATTGAAGGTCCGGGGCATATTCCGCTGGATCAAATAGCTTTACAGGTGGAGAAGGAACGTCAAATGTGCTACGACGCACCCTTCTATACGCTCGGCCCGCTGGTTACCGACATCGCGCCCGGCTACGATCACATCACTTCCGCCATCGGCGCCGCCATGATCGGCTGGCACGGCGCGTCGATGCTCTGCTACGTGACGCCTAAAGAGCACCTCGGGCTACCCAATCGGGAAGATGTGAAGCAAGGCATCATCGCCTACAAAATTGCGGCTCATGCCGCTGACGTGGCGCGGCACCGCAAAGGCGCCCGCGATCGGGATGACGAACTGTCGCGTGCCCGCTTCGCCTTCGACTGGCGCAAACAGTTTGCACTCTCGCTTGACCCAGAAACCGCGGAGGCCATGCACGACGAAACGCTTCCCGAAGAGGGCTTCAAAGACGCCGCCTTCTGTTCCATGTGCGGCCCCAAGTTCTGCTCCATGAACCACTCCGCGAAAACGCAGGAGTTCACGGAAGCCGACGCTGAAGCCGTCCTCTCGGCAGCGGCCGGTTCCTCCATAGTTCACATCACGTAAGACGCTAGTCTTACCGCAGCCGGGCCGTACCAAAAGTCAACGATGGAGGAGGAGCCGTTTTGATGGCCGCTTCATCGGCCGACCCTTCGGGCAGTTATTCGTCCGGAAATCATTCTTCGAGCAAGCAGGGCGCCTGGGTTCTTGCGGCCACCATACTCGGCTCCAGCATGGCCTTCATCGACGGGACGGTTGTGAATGTCGCGCTTCCGGCCCTGCAATCCGCGCTCGGAGCGACAGTCTCCGAAGTGCAGTGGATTGTCGAAAGCTATGCGCTTTTTCTGGCGGCCCTTCTCCTGCCCGGCGGTTCACTTGGTGACGTCTATGGGCGGCGAAAGATCTTCTCGGCCGGCGTCCTGTTTTTCGGTGGAGCATCTGCTGGCTGTGGTCTGGCGCAAAACATTCAGCAACTGATAGCGGCACGCGCGCTGCAGGGTGTCGGGGGCGCGCTGCTGGTGCCGGGAAGTCTGGCGCTCATCAGTGCTTCGTTTCCCGCAAGAGAGCGAGGACGGGCGATCGGAACCTGGTCCGGCTTCACCGCGATTACCGCCGCTATAGGTCCCGTGCTTGGCGGATGGCTGATACAGCACGCGTCGTGGCGCTGGGTGTTCTTTATCAATCTGCCCATCGCTGTGATTGTGCTGGCGCTCACGCTGCGGGTTCCAGAAAGCCGCAATTCGGAACAGAATCGGGGAGATCTCGATTGGGTTGGCGCGGTGCTCGCCACGTTGGGACTCGGCAGCATCGTTTTCGCTTTGACCGAACCTGCTCGCGGCCTGGTGGCGGGCGCGGTCGGTATGATCGCCTCCATTGCTTTCGTCTTCGTGGAAAAGCACTCGCGGGCGCCCATGCTTTCCTTCGACCTCTTCCGCTCGCGCAATTTTACGGGAGCAAACCTGATGACGCTGTTCCTCTATACCGGCTTATCTGGATTGCTCTTTTTCTTTCCGTTGAATCTGATTCAGATCCAGGGGTATTCAGCAACCCAGGCCGGTGCGGCGCTGCTACCGCTGATCTTGTTGATTTTCGTTCTATCACGCTGGTCCGGTGGATTGGTGGAACGCTATGGCGCGAAGCCGCCGCTGGTGGCGGGCCCGATGATTGCTGCCATCGGCTTCGCGCTCTTTGCCCTACCCGCCATTGGTGGAAGCTACTGGACTACTTTCTTTCCGGCGGTGATGGTTCTTGGGCTGGGCATGGCGGTGAGCGTGGCGCCGCTTACCACGACGGTGATGAACTCCGTTTCTGAAAGCCACGCCGGAGCGGCCTCTGGGATCAACAACGCGGTATCGAGAATTGCAAGTCTACTTGCCATCGCTATTCTTGGTTTTGCGCTGATAACTGTCTTCAATCGAAATCTGGATCGACGGCTCAATGCGCTTTCCGTGCGCTGCGAACTTCGCCGGCAAATCGATTCCCAACGATCGAAGCTCGCTGCTATCCAGACGACGAACCGGGAGGCTCGTGAAGCCGTTGCTGAATCCTTCGTTGCGGGATATCGCACGGTGGTGTGGATCGCGGTGGCACTCGCCGCTACCAGTTCTCTCAGCGCCGCTCTCCTGATAGACCTGAAAAAGCAAACGTAGCGGCGTAGCGTTTTTGAGCTCCTCCCCTGCGTATCAACTTGGGGAAGGAACCGGCTCGCCAAAACTCGCGTTAGGTTCCAAATACATCACCCCACGCCGCGCGTCGAACGTCAGCGTGAAGCGGCGCATCATTTCCATCCCCACAATAGGTACTGCGCCCGCAGGCCCCCACACATGCCGGAACGTATATGGCCCAATAACGACCGCATCGTACACACCGGACACGTCCTCGTAGCTCGTGCCTAGCCCGTTGCCGAGCGTGGTTTTATTTGTAGTCGGCGAGCTGCGAACAGTATCGTCATCAATCGAGTCCTCCGAACCTGTGTCGACCCGCAGTCTTCGCTCAATAATTTTTCCCGGGACCACTGCCAAACCAACGTGAACGTACAGACGGCTATTCGTCAGCTCTAGGGGTAGAGGCTTCCCGCCGCCCTTGTAAGAGAAAGCGGTGGGATCATAGAAGGCGATTTTGTGCTGGGCGGGATCAATGCGGACAACATACTGCTCTAGGAACTCAGCGCCGAGCAAACCATCCTCTTTGACCGGAACTGGCACCTTGGACAGGTCAACGATCTTCGCGTGTGGAACGCGGGTTGTAAGCCCGCCAACTGTAAGTCTGACTTCACCGGCATCGCCAGCCGCGATTTCACCACGTCCAGCTCCATGAATGATGCCAGGGGTGAGCGCTTTGACATTCAAGGTCTGTGCGGCGGCGGTATCAATAATGCTGTTGGGAGCGCCAGTATCGAAACAAAACCAGAGCGGGCCAGAACCATTCACCTGAACGGGTACGTAGATGAGTTTTCCCACAGAGCGATAGCTGATCTCGGCCAGCGGTTTATTTGCGATAGAGTCGTGCTGCGCAAAAGCGGAGGCAGCAAAAATCGCCGCGCAGAGCAGGCTGCCAAGCAACAAGAGGTTTCGCATATTCTTTCCGATTGACTCCAGTTTTCCTTCCGATAGAGCCGTTTAACTTCGGCTGTTTTGTTTGCTGCGGACGTGAGACTGCCGAAGGTTGTTCATGTGGCGCGAGCTTGGGCGATGCAGGCCTTCACAGCTCAGAACTTGGACCTCTAACACCAGCATGACGAGCTTACGTTCATCGTCATGAAAGTGAAACAGGTCAGTTCCACTGAACCCGCCGGCTGTCAATTCCTGACGTTTCCAAGCCAGTTCCGCTAGCACTGTTGCGTTGAAGACTCCCTTGAAGAATGCCAGTCACCGATGTATTGATGTTTCAGTTCTTCCAAATTGAGGCCTGGAGCAATACGTGTGCCCCGCCGCTCCAAGTAAGTGGAAACGGCGACCGACGGGCTCGTTGCTCCTTCACCTGTGAAGGCCCGTTGATTTAGCCCTGCAGCCTTCCATTGTTACACGCGCCACCGAAGGCCGCTACGTTACTCTACAAGCAATCCTCTTTCAATAAGAAACACTGTCGCAGTTACACCATGACGGCCGGCACTCACCTGATCGAGCTGGACTATTTCCAGGTGGCGGGCGGCGCCACGGCAAGCCTCAGTTAGCGACAACCGGCCACCTGCGGCGCAGCGAGCACGAACGCGTTCACCGGCTGTACTTCGCCGATACAACACTCGGCAGCAGTGGCGGGCTGGCGTTCTCGCGCGTTGATCCCCAGATCAACTTCAACTGGAGTGGAGCAGCCCCGGCGCAACGCTCGGCCCCAACAACTACTCGGTGACTTGGAAGGGCAACCTCAGCTCCAATGCCGTTCCGTACACTTTCACGCTTGCCACTGACGATGGGTCGAGGCTCTATGGCGACGGGCAACTTGTCATTAACGACTGGTACGCAGACTTACACCATGACAGCCGGAACTCACCTGATTCAGGTAAACTACTTCCAGGCCGCGGGGGACGCCATCGCGAATCTGAGCTGGACTCCGGGCCCGTGATAAGACGCTATGAGTGAGACGACCCGAGCCGAAGCTTACGCCTTCATCGCGAAACAGAAGCTGGCGGTGCTCTCCTCCGTCCATGCGGCTGGCTCACCACAATCGGCATTGATCGGAATCGCCGTCACACCACAATTGGAGATCATTTTCGATACCGTTAAGAGCTCTCGAAAATATCCGAATCTGATCTCTCATCCGGCATGTTCGCTCGTCGCCGGCTGGACGGGCGAGCAGACATTGCAGTATGAAGGCAGGGCGGAAGAGCTTGCAGGAACCGAACTCGCCCGGTGTCAGGAAATCTATTTCGACGCATGGCCCGAGTGCTTCTCTCACCAAAGCTGGCCTGGAGTCGTGTACTTCATTGTGCGGCCTACATGGCTTCGCTATAGCGATTACGATCAGACTCCGCCGCTCATACGCGAATTCACGTTGTGATGAACACACTCCCCAGCTTGACGCGATTCTGAGCGATCAGCTACTCGGTCGGCCAGTCACCGGATGTTTGACGGATTCCGTAGTCGGCAGCGATACCAATCGAACGAATCAGCTTGTGCAGCTTCAGGGCGTGGCCGAAGCTGGGAGACGTGTTCTCACCAGTGCGGATATCACGTGCAAAATGCTGGTATAGTCCGCCGATGTTTGCCGGCACACCTCTAAGCTCAGGCACCGCAGGCGGCTCTGCAGCTGCAAATGGCGCCGTCGCCTCCAGATGGAGTTCACCTGCCTGAAAACCATACGGATGGCACCACGAAGCGACAGCTGCCCGTTCGTCCCGATGACCTGAAAAGTGAAAGGAGTATCTCCGGGACGGCCACTGTCGATATTGGCTGAGAGGATGCACAAGCTCGGTCGCGCTTGCGTAATATTGATCTACGCCAAAGCTATCCCTGCGGCACGGGCAGTTTCCGCATTGCTGATGCAACGGCAGCAAGCGCCAATCCGGGAAGCGCCTTGATCGCGGGGCTATGGAAGAGCTTGGCCCAACTCTGCTTAGCGTTGGCTCCGACCAAGCCTACTTGCAATGGATGGGGCACGCTAATTTCCCGCTGCTTTCACTCTCAGCCCGTCTCGAATCTCGGCGTCGCTCGGTTCCACCACGCGATCGGCCACACGATCGCCTTGCTGAAGACCGGAAAGGATCTCCACGTTATTCACGTCGCTAGCACCCGCTCTAACCGGAGTCCAGACCAGCGTATCGCCGTGTAGCCTGTACACGCCGTTCGTGCCGCGAACGGTTCGCAGCGCCGCTTTCGGAATGCTCAGCGCGTTGGTCACCAGCTTTGAGGTGATGGTCGCGTTCACTGTCACACCAGGCAGCAGATCGTGGTTAGGGTTATCCACTACTGTTGTCACCTCGCCCACCGTTCGCGTGCCCAATGCGATCACCTCAGTCGGCAGCTTCTCCACTCTTCCCGACCACCTCTGTCCGGGTCTGGCATCCCACGTAATCGTGACCGGCAAGCTGGCTGACACGCGTCCCAAATCCGGCTCGTCGACATAGACGGTTACTTTCATCTGATCCAGATTTCCGATGAGCGCCACCAAGTCGCCGGGTTGCATATAAGCGCCGACTCTCAAATCGAACTGGTAGACCGTCCCCGCAATGGGCGCTTTGATATCCCCCAGCTCCAGCCGGTGCTTTGCCAGCCCCACTGCAGCCTGGGTATCGTGCAGCCGGGCTTGGGCAACTGTTTTATCGATCGACGTTACCAGAGTTCCGCGCTGATCCCGAATTGACGCTAGATTCAGCTTCGCCCTGTCCAGCGCATCGGATGCATCCTGCGCCTGCAGCTTCGTCACGGCTTGGTGCGCAAGCAGCCGTTGCGTCGAATCGTAATTGCGCTGGGCGACTTCAACAGCCGCTTCCGCACTGCGAATGGAACTCCCGAAGTTGGTCAGCTGGGACGCCTTGCCGCCTTGGCCGAGCGTGGTCGTTTCGGCTTGCGCTTCCTGCTCTCGCGCTTCCGCGGCGGCCAGATCGGATTGCGCCGCGCTCACGTCCAACCTCACCAATGCCTGTCCGGCTTGCACCGGCTGGCCACGCTGCACTGAAATTGTTCTTACTACGCCCGCCGTCTCAGCCCGCGCCGCCGCCCACTCTAACGGCTCCACTTTTCCGTTGGTCGAAACCGTACTCTCAATGCGGGCGCGGGAGACCGCGACGAAATGCACCTGGGGCGCCGCCTCACGCTTGTCCAACCCCCACCACAGCAGAAGCAGTAGCGGCAGTATCAACAACAACCAATATCTACGCATTTCGCGAAGTAGTTAGCCAGGGCGCGCAACCGGCCATCCCGAAATGGGGGAAACGCCATACCCCCGGCGTGCCTTGCCTGGCTATTCCTAGGACTCCCCTAACATTCTCACAAACCTGAGCCAATTCTTGTCTTCTCGCCTTCTTGAGACTTTCTACGTTAGACTGTATCGTTATGCCGACCTATCGCATTCACCGCATGAAGGAGGGACCGCGCGAAAACTTTCGCTGGGCCGCTCACACCGGCGGTCTGGCGGTAGTGAAGATGAAGGATTACGATCCCAGCGACCAGATCGACGCCCCTACGCCGTACGCTGCCTGGAAAAATCTGGCTTCCCAGCCCAATCCTCTTCGCGCGGGCGATCTACTCGAATCCGTTACCCCCGAAGGCGTGGCGAGCGATCTTAGAATCGCCAAATACATCGGCTTCGAGCCTGCCAAATGGTACGTACCGGAAGTTAAGATTGATCTAAACCCCAATGATCTGAACCCCGCCACGCTCTCGTCCTCCGTCGCTGCTGAAGTCTAAGGCCATTCTTTGGTCCCGTCTCTCTAAACATTTCATGATGGATGACGTTCCAGAAACGACGGATGACGTTCGAGAAACATCGCCATGGGGTTCTATCGCCCTGGTCAGCTACATCCCCGATCCACTGGGATCCTTTCTCAATCAGCTGCGCCATTCCCTGACCGGCGAGCACACCCCCGACGCCCACGTCACCATCCTCCCTCGACGGCCCTTGACTCTACCTGTGGAACTCGCCTCTGAGCAGGTCCTCAAGCTACTGACGGCTTTCCGCTCCTTCCCGGTGGAATTATCTTCTGTCCGGCGCTTTCGGCAGACCGATGTCCTTTATGTGGATGTCAACGAAGGCAGTGCTCGTCTTTACGCCTTACACGAGGCGCTCAGCATGGGCGATCTGGCTTATAACGAAGAGTTTGTATTCCGGCCACATCTGACGCTCGGCTGTCCGGCGGCATCGAGCGACATGGAAGCGCTGCGTCAGTTCGCTCAGGCCGCCTGGGACTCTGCTTCCCTGGCCCGGCGCTTTCTGCTGCAGGAAGTGGTATGCCTCTGGCTCCGGCCCGACGGCCCGCAAAGCGAATGGCGCCGCCTCTGGTCCCACAACTTGAAGACCAGGCAAACCGTCAACAAGCCGCCGGCCGCCTTCGCCACTACGAATCAAACATACTGAGCTGGTCTTGTTGATCGCCCTTCTGCGCCTCTTTCTGCTTTCCGGCAATGGCCGACCGCCCCACCACGCCGCGTAGCTCTGTCCCCAGCAACGCCGCACGCGGAATAAACACCCGCTGGCGGGTGGCGCCTGCACGTGGCGGTGTTATGAAATAACCCGCTTCGGGCCAATCAAGCAGGTTGTGTGACAAGATGCCGTCCAGCAGGTCGCCATCTTTGAACGTGAACCTGGTCCATAATCCCGGCGCCTTCGGCCGTCGCTCAAATATCTTATGTTCCTGAAAAAGACCGGCGGCTCCGCCTTCCGATACAAAACACAACGCCTTCAGCTCCGTATAGGGCGTGTTCTGGAGCATGCCGCTGACTGTGATCCACTCCACCTTGTCGGCGAGCAGGTACGCACCCGGATTGATAATACCTTCGACGGGCTGCCGGTCAAACCGGTACAGGATTATTTGCTTTGCGGTACTGGATGGCAAGTTAGGGGGAAATGACTAGTTTGTTTCAAACAATTTTGCGAATATTGTATCATTGACAGAATGGCTGGGATGTCCTCCTTGGAGCGTAGAGTGCGTTCATATCTCCATTTCTGTCGCACGGAGAAAGGCTTAGCTGACAACAGCTTACAGTCCTACGGGCGAGATCTGATCCAGCTTGGCCGCTTCCTGAAATCCGCGCCGTTAGGCGCCGTTACTCTCGACACGCTGCGTTCTTACCTGGACCATCTTCGAGCGGCCGGTCTGGCCAGTCGCTCCATAGCCAGGCAAGTGACTACGCTCCGTGGTTTCTTCGCCTTTTGCGTGGAAGAAGGCCATCTGCCCGGGAATCCAGCGGACCTGCTTGTGGCCCCGAAAATCGGTTCCTCGCTTCCCAAATACCTGGACGGCACAAGCGTGGATGAATTGCTCAAAGCGCCGGCGGAGGGCTCCGCTACCGGTCTTCGGGACCGCGCCATGTTCGACCTGCTCTACGCCACAGGGTTACGAGTCACTGAACTGACCGGCTTACGGGTCTCCGATCTGGATGCCGGTGAAGGTACCGTGCGCGTGATCGGCAAAGGAAACAAGCAGCGCTTAGTGCCGGTCGGCAAAGAGGCTCTGCGTTCGCTCGAACGTTATGCGGCGGAGTTGCGCCCGCGGCTGCTGAAAGGGCGCATCAGCCCCTACCTGTTCGTGACGGCCCGCGGTACAAACATGACACGCCAGGGGTTCTGGAAGCTCCTGAAATCCCACGGTAAAGCAGCCGGCATCTTCCGCCAGCTCAGTCCCCACGTGCTGCGGCATACGTTCGCCACCCATCTGCTGGAAGGCGGAGCAGATCTTCGCAGCGTGCAAACCATGCTGGGTCACGCTGACATCGGCACTACACAGATTTATACGCACGTCATGCGGTCTCGCTTGCAGCAGACCGTAAATCGGCACCACCCCCGGGCGGCACGCAAGGCGACGGCGCCTACGCGCAAGCAGACACAGCCCGTCGCCGTGGCGCCACAACCAGGAGCTAAGTCATGAGCGATTACATGTTCATGCTGGACAGCCACCTCACAGGTGAGCAAAGCAAAGTGGTAGCGCAGGTTCGCGAAGAGGCCGAAGCAGCCAACCTCAATGTGTTCTTAACCGGCGGCGCCATGCGCGACATGATGGGCGGTTTCCCCATCCGCGATCTCGATTTCACGATCGAAGGCGCCGCTCTCAAGTTCGCGAAAATATTGGCGCCGAAGATCGAAGCCGAAATCCTGACCAGCGACGAAGCTCGTAAAACTGTCGAGTTGCGCTTCGCAGGAAATGTGACGGGCAGTATCTCCATGGCCCGCCAGGAACGCTACGCGAAGCCCGGCGGCAAGCCACAAATCCAGCCCGCCACCATTCATGAGGATCTGCGCGGGCGCGATTTCACTGTCAACGCTATCGCCCTCTCACTAGGGAAAGCCTCGCGCGGCCTGCTGCTCGACCCTACAAATGGGCTGGGCGATCTGAGCCGCAAGGAGCTCTGTACAACTTCTAATTACGCGCTCTACGACGACCCGTCGCGAATTCTGCGCCTCATCCGGCTGCGCACCAGGCTCGCCTTTACCGTGAATGAACGCACCATGAGCCAGTATGCCAACGTCCGGGAAGCGAAGCTCGAGAGCAAGATTTCCACTTCTTCCCTGGAGCACGAGATCATGCAGACCGCCCTTGATCCGTTGGCGGGCGATATTCTGAAGGCGCTTGAGGACGAAAATCTGCTGGCTCTGATCTCTCCCGCACTTGCCGGTGCCAAGCTGAATCTCCACGGTTTTCAGAAGCTGCAAAAGGCTCGTCAGTCGCTGCCCTTCGGCCTGGACCTCATGGTCGATTCCTACTCTCTGTTTTTGTTCCTGCTGTTCGAAAAGCTGAGCGCGAAAGAGCGTGCTCAAATCGTCAAGGCCATTCCCATCCCGAAACAGGAGCTGGAGAGTGCTTCCAAACTTGAAAGTAAAGCTTTAAAGGTAGAAAAGGAGCTTACTACCGCTAAACTGCACCGGCCTTCCTCTCTGTACAATGTCTTATCTAAAGTTCCTGGTGAGATATTGTTGTTTCTCTTAATGCGTTCGGGTCAACGACTTGTACTTGATCGAGTAAAGAATCACTTGCAGAAATATTTGCCGACTGCTCAGGAAGTAACGGAACAGGATGTAGTGGAGAAGGGCGGCCAACCGGGTACGCCCAAGTATGCCAAGCTGCATCAGCAGTTGATTGCGGCTCGCCTGGACGCCCGGCCGAAAAAAGTAGTTATCGAAGAACCGCCGCCACCTCCTCCTCCAGGTCCGGGGCGACGTCCGGCAAGTAGTTTCGGGCGGTAATGTCTCTCGTTACGGGTCAAATTCAGATACTCTAGTATTCAGATGGACAAACTACTTTCGGCAGCCGTACCTGTCGTGCCTCTACCGGCGACCGAGAAGGCCAAAGTGGACGCCCACTACCTTCGCGGCACCCTGGTGGAGGAACTGCAGAACTCGGAACCGCTCTTCTCAAAGGCGGCAGTAGGCGTCCTGAAATTCCACGGCATCTACCAGCAAGATGACCGCGACCAGCGTAAAGCCGGAAACAAAACATTTTCCGCCATGATCCGCGTCGGCGTGCCTGGCGGCGTCCTGACTCCGAATCAATACCTCACGCTGGATCGCTTGTCCGATCTGGGCGAAGGCACCCTGCGCATCACGACCCGCCAGGACATTCAATATCACCACGTTCCAAAATCACGGCTGCGCGAGCTGATTCAAGGCTTAAATGACAGCTACCTTTCCACCCTTGCGGCCTGCGGCGATGTGGTGCGAAACGTTGTCTCTTGCCCCGCTCCTTTCGAGAATGAGCAGCGCCAGGAGCTCTATCCCATCATTCAATTCCTTTCGCAGAAGCTCAAGCCGCAAACCACCGCCTACTACGATGTCTGGATCGACGGGGAGCGTGCCGCCAGTGCTGAAGAGGAACCGGCGGGCGAAGTAGAGCCGCTGTATGGTCCTACCTATTTGCCCAGAAAATTCAAGATCGGCTTTAGCTACGCAGGCGACAATACGGTCGATGTTTACGCCAACGACGTGGGTATCATTCCGCATTACCAGGACGGTCAGCTCGCCTCATTTACCATTCTGGCTGGCGGCGGAATGGGGCAAAGCGCGGGCATCAAAGCTTCGCATCCTCGTCTTGCGGACGCTATTTGCACTATTGGGCCATCTGCTGATGAATTGCTTGAGGTTTGCGCTGCAATCGTGTCAATTCATAGGGATTTCGGCAATCGCACTAACCGCAAGCTGGCGCGTTTAAAGTATGTAATGGATGAATGGGGCGTTCCTAAGTTCAAGCAAGAGCTAGAGAACCGAGTCGGTCGCAAGCTTGCCGATCCAGAGCCTTTGGCGTGGACGCGCTGTGACGATTATCTTGGGTGGCACCAGCAAGGGATCAGCAAGGACGGCAGTCCGCTTTGGTTTGTGGGGGTGCGCATCATCAGCGGTCGCATCGCCGATTACAGTGACGCTCAACCCATCCGCACCGGCTTGCGGGAAATTGTCCAGAAATACCGTCCCGATGTACGCTTGACCTGTCAGCAAAATCTCTATCTAAGCGGAATTCGGGAGGCAGACCGTTCCGCCATTACTGCCATGCTGCGCAACTACGGCATCCTGGAGCCCGAAAGCCTCCCTCCAGTCCTACGCCACGCCATGGCTTGCCCGGCGCTCCCGACCTGCGGTCTTGCCATTACCGAATCGGAGCGCATCATGCCCGAAGTTGTCGCCGAAATTCAAGCGGAACTGACGCACGCCGGGCTGGGCGACGAAATCGTTCATCTGCGCACTAGCGGGTGCCCTAACGGTTGCTCACGTCCCTACACCGCCGAAATCGGAATCGTCGGCGCCAGCATCGACATGTATACGGTGTACCTAGGCGCCTCACCCTTCGGAACGCGCATGGGCAGCTTGTTCGCCCAGAACGTCAAGCGCCATGATATAGCTCCGCGTCTCCGGCCTATCATCGAGCATTTTAGGAACGACCGCCATCCCGCTGAGAGCTTCGGCGACTTTTGTCACCGTCTGGGCGTTGACGCCCTCCGCGAGCTATCGACCCTTCCTGCTTGCGCTAGTACATAACGTCAAACGTGTAGTACCGCATTCTACGTCAACGCTTCGTACAGGGTAGCAACGCGTCTCGACGCCTAAGAAGGGTAAGCTACCCTCGGACGCATCATTGTGCGTCTAAGCTACGCGTTGTCTTCCGAGGAAGCAAATTTCTCGCATCTCCATTGCTATTGAGGGTGGTGACTCATGTGACCCCGCCCTGTTCGCTTCTGGCTTCCTGCCCGGTGGATGATGCCGCGCGTAACGCCCGATCCCGCGAAGTCTCTGACGTAGCGCGTGACCGCTGTTAGATCGTGCTCCAGTGCTTGTCGCGGCGATCAGGCCGTCGATAATCGGGATTCCCTGCTAAAGCCGCCCGACAAGATACCCCAGCGAAAGAGCCTCCAAGGGCAAGATCTGGTCTCCACACCACGCCTGCGAACTCGAAGCTGGATTGGCTACACTCTGTGGTAAGCATAAGCCTCTCTTCCTCTTTGTGAGATTCCGAGTTAACCGCTGCCCCAGAATCAACCATCACGTACAGGAACAAACATGGCTTACGCCGTGCTCTTTTTGAGCGCTGCGACCGCCGCTTTCACGGTCATTTTGGTGGCCCGTTGCTACATGCCTTGTCCGTTCTGGGATGAGTGGAGCGTTATCAGCCAAATTGCAGCGGGAAGCCGGCCGTCTTCAGTCGGCTGGCTATGGAGCCAACATAACGAACACAGGATCGCAATACCCAGGGTCTTGATTTACCTTGATCTGTTTTTATTTGGCGCAAAGAACATATCTCTGCAAGTAGAAGGCTTCGTCATGCAGCTGTTGCAGTGGGGAGCGATCTGCTACTTTGTCGAGCGGTACAGCGATTTGCCAGCAGGCTTGAAGCGCAGTATTGAAGGGATGTTCCTGTTCTGTCTATTCCACCCTAAGCAGGAGAATTTGTTCGAACCGTTTCAGGTTTCTTTCATACTGTCTTTCGCTCTCGGCACGATTGCGATCCTTCTGGTGGCCTTTTTCCGGGAGTCTCGCAGGCCGACGCTTTCCACGGCTATCGCCGCCGTTGTCCCGTTAGCTGCGGCGCTCAACCTAGCCTCTGATCGGACCGGTGCTGACGGGCTTAGCTATGGTTCGAAGCATACCCAAACGATTCACGATTGTTATCAGCCGTCAGTTGGCTGGCTGTAGTCGCTGCCTATCTTACTGACTATCATCGCTCTGGCCCGGCAGTCCTGCGCGCAAGAGAATTTATCCATTACATCTTGATTTATTTCGGTGAGCGGTGGTTCCGGACCGGCAGATACGAGGACGGCCCCGTGGTGGCGGCTTCGCTTCTGTGCTTCACTCTACTAACGGTCCGGGCACTAAGGAACCGGAAAGAAGTGTCTGGTAGCGAGTGGTTTCTGATCGCCGAAGGCGGACTGGCAATCCTGAGCGCATGCGTCACTGCGGCAGGGCGGCTGCAATCTGGAGTGGGCCAAGCGCACGCAGCGCGTTATCAGACCGTGGCGCTGCTCTATTGGAGTTCTTTCTTTGCGTTGGCGCTGGTTAGTATATGGCGATGGCGCCCGAGCGTTCTGAAGTCTGCTCAACTGGTGCTGCTTGCGATTCTGCTTCTATCGATAGATGGCTTCCCCGGGGTGTGGAGAATGCGGGTGGCTGAAGCTGATTCTCTACGCGCAGCGTGCACGGCCGTGATGAGTGAGCACTACACCAAAGAGCAGGCAAGTAAGTTGTTTCCAGCACCGGAGCAATTGGGTCAGGCAATTAATTTCTTGCGCGAGCGTTGGGGCGCTGCACATAAACGGAAGCGGGAATAAAGCAAAATTCCCAACGGAGCGAAGCAAAATCGAGAGCAGCGCCTTACAGCAAGCGCTTACCCGGACAGCCCCGGTCGGCGATGAGATCGTTCGCCCTCACCAGCCTTCCCGCCGGCGCAAGTTCTTAATGTGCGCCACATGATGACGGCCGTGCCACGCATACAAACCAAGCGCCCAATCCAAGCTCATCTCACCCTGCTCCGGATGAACGAATGTCCGCGCCAGGTCGGCGCTCTTGAAGGAGCGCAGCAGCATCATCCACCGCGCATGCAGAGCTTCGATCAGATGCAGCGAGACCTCCGCCCGCGCTACTTTCGAATCCGCCAACTCCGCCCAGGCAGCTTGGTTATAAGGCTTGATAGTGGGCGCCTCTTCTGTCATGGCCAATCGAAAGCGCACGTAGCTGTTCATGTGACTATCCGCTAGGTGATGCACCAACTGACGCACGGTCCACCCACCTGGCCGGTACGCCGTGTCTAGTTGGGTTTCCGTCAAACCCGCGATCGCCTTTCGAAGCTCCTGCGGCAAGGCGTCAATATCCCGCATCCATGCCGCTCGATCCTGCGCCGTAATCGAGACGGGCGGCTGGAAGCGTCCCAACGGGTATCGAAGGTCTTGCGCGGATGGGTCTGATGTGTCAGCACTCATTTTATTGTTCCTCCTTAAAGGTGTCGCAGGCTGAGATCTTCCCGGAAGCAAAAATTAGGCCGGAGGGAGATTACTCTTAGACTCGCCGGATTTTACTTCCTCCGTCCTAATTTTCCTCTATCGCTCTCCGGCTGAGACCAGCCGTCTCATCCCATCTTCTTCCGTACTGGTTCTTTCTAGAGCAAACATCGAATGGCCGTGTGACCCCCAACTTCTTTACGGTCTCTCGACTGAGCGGGGCAGCTTAATTCAACAGTAGAACGCTTCGCCTGAAGAGAGATCTTGCCAGATCGTACATATCCTTACAAGTCGCTGACGTTTCATGACGGTGTAGCGCAACGATGCGCCCGTACAATTCGGTTTAGCTTGGCTTTCCACTTGAAAGATATGAATCATAGATTTATTACTAATTGGTTTCAGTGTAGTTTTGTTGGACTCAGCCTGGCAACTTACGCTGCTTGTCCCCAATACATACTTGCTCAGGATTCCAAAACCGAATTGCCGAGGAGTAGCCACAGGCGCCAGGCTCCTTTATCTACGCTGCCAATCGTTCTTGGAACGACTTTATGGGGCCCCAACGACCATACGGCTCTCCTCGATGACAGTAATCCAGAGGCAGCGAATGGGAGTAGCAGCGGCAGCCTCTCAGAGAGCTTCACGCCCCAATCAGATCCGCAGAATTCGAACGTTCCAGCACCGGCGCTGGAGAATTCAGCTAGCATCACCGGCATTGTCCTCGATGGTAGCGGAGCGGTTGTCGTCGGAGCTCAGGTCAGCCTGGCTGACAGAAACGCATCGCAGCAGCGCACGCTAGTGTCTGGGGCGAACGGTGAATTTACTTTTGCTCGGCTTCCAGCCGGTACTTATCTTGTTCTAATCAACGCTAAAGGTCTTGAGCCCTTTAAGTCTGGGGAGATCCTTGTCGCGGCACAACAGACCTATGACATGCCAACAATCGTCATGTCCATTGCGACAAAAAGCACCGAGGTAAATGTAGACACACATACTACGGAGGTGATCGCCGATGAGCAGGTGAAAGCCGAAGAGAAGCAGCGCATACTCGGGATTCTTCCGAACTTCTACACCAGCTACCTCCCCAATGCGGTTCCGCTCAATACAAAGCAGAAATATTCTCTGGCTTTTCGCGATGCTTTCGATCCTATTCGCTTCGTTGGCAGTGCGGTTACTGCCGGCGTCGAGCAATCGAACAACAGCTATGCCGGGTATGGGCAAGGCGCAGCAGGCTACGGCAAACGTTTCGCCGCCGCATATGGGAACGGCTTGACGAGCAACATTCTCAGCCATGCGGTTTTCCCTTCGCTCTTTCATCAGGATCCGCGCTACTTCTACCAGGGCTCCGGCACCACTAAGTCCCGCCTTATGCACGCCATCAGCTTCGCCGTTGTTACAAGAAACGACAGTGGCGGTTTGATACCGAATTATTCTTACCTTCTTGGCGATATAGGCTCGGGAGCTCTGTCGAATTTGTACTATCCACATGCGAATAGGGGAGCGGGTTTGGTCTTTACTAACGCCGCCATCGGCATTGCCGGACGAGCAGGTGGCACTATCATTCGTGAGTTCTTCTTAAAGCGCATTACGACGAACGTGCCTGGTAACGGCACACCCTGAAACCGCGCTCAAGATTTCGTTTCCGACCTAGGCGCCGACATCTGACCGATCTTTCCAAGTCGGCGTCCATCAATTGAAACGTCCGAGGACGGAGACGAGCGCGCGGGCCGACTGCTGTAAGCGTAATCCCGCTCCGTCCCATTTGCCGCAATACCTGACGGCCCATAGCTGGAACACCATTGATTGCGGTTTGCATCAGACGATTGCGCTAATAGGACGGGTAAGTAGCGGGTCCCACGCACACCGGTAAAGGCATCTTCGGAGGTGGCCAGCTTGACTAGGCTTGAGGAGTTCCGAATTTTTTACGCTCAACTCGTTACCGCCAGCGCCCGAGTATCTCTCGACGAAGACCGGTTCGCGCGTGCATTCGGCATAGTTGATGTCTCGAATGACGCTCAGCGGCTGCGCGACGCGCTGCTCAGACAGTCGCGAGAGGCGTAATTGTACGAGCCGCCTTGCTAGCATTTTTTCGGAGTCCTGGCACAGGTAACTGCTCTGCGGCTGGCGGCATCTTACAACCGCCGCTGAGCTAAGTCGCGGTTTATCGGCGCTCGGCAGAAAAGGACCACCAGTTAGATATGTACCACCACGTTAAAGAGTTAATGTACACGGTGCGGGTTGACACTCCGGACCCTCGGTTCGGCAATATGCTGTTAGAGCAGTTCGGGGGCGCTAACGGAGAGCTTGCTGCTGCCATGCAGTATTCCATTCAGGGCATCAACTGTGATGATCCGGAACGGAAAGACTTGCTCATGGACATCGGCACCGAAGAACTAAGTCACCTTGAAGTGATCGGCGTGCTCACCAGGATGCACTTGAAGCCGATGAAACACAAACGTAGCGCTGCTGAAACCGATCCGCTCATCGCAGTTTGCGGCGGCGGCGGCGTGAATCTGTACAACTCGATGGGTTCGGCCTGGACCGCGGACTACCTGAAGGTTACCGGCGAACTGGATGTGGACCTTCGCAGCAACATTGCGGCTGAGGCCCGCGCCAAGATCACTTACGAACGCTTGATGGACTTCTGCGACGATCCTGGCACGCTCGACACGCTGCAGTTTCTGATGACGCGCGAAATCACTCATATGAAGGCGTTCACGCTGGCGCTTGAGAGCCTGGGTAAGCCGATGCTGTCCATCGGAAAGATTCCACCCACGCCGGGGCTGGTCGATCAATTTTTCAACGACTCGACGGGCGTGGGCGATCGAGGCGAGCCAGATGCGCGCGGTCCCTGGAACCAGGGCAACGGCTGGGATTTTGTCGAGGCGCCTGCTTTTCAGAAGTTCAAATCGCCCCAAAGCGGGGAGCGAGACGCAAACAGCTTGCAATCGAGCAATGGCGACGACGCTTTGTCGAAAAAGAAGCCCGCCAAGAAAGTAGAAGTCGCGCAGCGCTAAGCTGACTTTCCACGAACTAAAGAAAGAAAACAAGCCATGTCCCAATTAAAAGAATTGCTAGTAGAACAATTGCAAGATCTCTTGCATGCGGAAACTCAACTGACCAAAACCATTCCTCAAATGGCAGGCGCCGCCCACAACCCAAAGTTGAAGGAGACGCTTGAGAAGCACCTTACTCAAACGGAGGGGCACATTGAGCGGCTCAAGAAAGCCTTCGAGCTACTCGGAGAAAAGCCGCAGCCCAAGCCTTGCAAGGCAATGATGGGTCTGGTGGAAGAAGGCCAGGAGACCATTAAAGAGGGAGCACAGAAACAAGAACTGGCCGCCGACCTCTCTCTCATTACGGCTGCTCAGAAAGTGGAACATTACGAGATCTCAGGGTACGGGACCGTGCGCGCACTGGCGAGGCAAATCGGCGAAATGGACGTTGCCAAGCTTATGTCCCATACGCTCGGCGAAGAGGAGAGTGCGGACTTTCTTTTGTCGGAAGTAGCAAAGCCCCTGGTGCAGCAAGCCGCCCTACAGGATAATCAAGAACTGCAAGTGCAAAAACACATAAAGAAGGCCACTGCTTAAATGAGATGCGCGCGGCCTTTGCGCGCCGCGCGCATCTCCCGGTACCTAATGTTCCGCTAGAAGGTCAGTCAACCAGGGCGTGACCAGTCCCCCCGGCGTTGACCGCTCACTCCATCTTCATTCGGTTCGTAAGGCTTGCATGGGATCGATGCGGGTGGCCCGGAGAGTGGGACCGGCGCCTGCAACGAGCGCGACAACCACCAGCAACGCGACTGCCGCGGCGAAGATGCCTGCGTCCATCGCTTCGACGCCGAAAAGCTGGGAAGCGATGGCGCGGCTCATGACGAAACCGGCGATCACCCATCACCCCACCGATCGAGACCATCCACAGTACTTCACTCAACACGAGGGACACAACCGAACGTCGGTCCGCGCCGAGCGCCATGCGGATCCCGATTTCCGGAGTACGCCTGGTCACCGCATAGGCGACCACGCCGTACAGCGCCAAGCTCGCGAACAGCAACGCCAGCACTCCAGAGGCGCCGGTAAGGATGGCGACTGCGCGGTCTTGATAAACGGAGTTTTGAATCTGTACCTGCATCTTCTCCATGTTGGTGACCGGCAGGGCAGAGTCGAGCGAGCGCACCAGCTGGCGCACGGCCCCAGGAAGAGCGGGATCGTCACTGCGGGTGCGAATCAAAAAAACCGCTTGCGGCGCCACATCGTTCGATTTCCAAGCCTGCGGGTAAGGAATGTAATAGAAGGGTTTCGGCGTCTCACGCAAGCTGGATAGTTGCGCGTCGGGTATTACACCGATGATGAGGGTATCGAGCGGTATGTTGCCCCCGCCTTTCGTCATACGGACGCCCACGGCATTCCGGCCGTGAAGAAAGCGTTTGACGAAAGTCTGGTTTACTACCGCTACTTTCTGCGAGGCGAGGGTATCGGCTTCAGTAAATTCGCGGCCGCGTAGAACCGGGATGCCCAAAGTTCGAAGGTAGCCGGTGGCTGCCGCGTTCGTACCGGCGTCGGTGTTTTCGTCTTCGGCCGCCTTGTACCCTTCCACGCTGACGTTAGTGGAAGAATCCGAGTTCGAGTAGGGACCATACTGGCAAAAAGAGACGGCGGTCACGCCGGGCGATTGCGCCAGCCTCTGGCGGATTTCGGAGAAGAGGTTGGTCGCTTGCGCCATGGTCTCGCGCTTCAAACCGGGTGACGTGCCTTCGATAAACTCAACCGCGTAAAATTGAGGATCTCAGCTTCGGCGGCAAAGCGACGAAGGAGGATCCAACCATGAAGAAGGGCCGATTCAGCGAAGAGCAAATCATCGGTATATT
>JAABUQ010000495.1_pt1 | contig 90525 bp, 24 predicted proteins | sample 5560001 | NCBI WGS metagenome assembly JAABUQ01 (sample SAMN10711888, study PRJNA513371) | rock metagenome | isolation source: Antarctica rocks | place: Antarctica: Victoria Land, Finger Mt nord | collected 2015-12-18
CTTCGCGCTAAACTACTTTGAGCGATTCGATTCCAAAAAATCGTCACGACCCGGTCTTGGCGCCGGGTCGGGCCAGAGGGGTGGTATCATAACCCGGCCCGACGGTCAGTCTAAACCCCATATCATACTATTCTTATTACTTCCCCCAACAGGATTGTTATTGGAGCTAATGTCTTAAATTATCGCTTATCAACAAAAGATATAACAATAACTACAACTTATTACGAATTATTGCCAAGAAGAGACTCGAACTTGAAATTCGCTCTTATATATTTAATTTCTTACAATTGATAGACAGCAATATATATTAATTCTATTGTCATAACTTACATTAACGTCTTAGATCTCTAACGTAACTTATCGATATCGACATAAAATACTTCAATCGTCTATAATATCAATATATAGAATCAATCCTAAAGCGAAGATAACAATAAAGTCGATAATTGCTTCTGTTGTCGACTTAAGATAGCAAAAGTTTCTTACAACTAGAATGACCAACTATATCGCAAAATTAAAATTGAAGTCAGGAAACACTTGAATAATAGCTAGGTCAACAAAGAAATCTCGAGCGAATACTTATTTCTCAACAACAATATACTCTCGCAACAAGAGAATTATTATTAACTCTTTATTGAAGATAATAATTTCGACAAGATAAAGATTCGCAAATAGACTAAATTCTCTAGAAGATAAATACATTGTTTCTCGAATTGTTATTATTGCAATAAAAGTTTTAAGAAAGTAAGCAATTGCTATAAGATCTAATCTTTAAAAGACAATTAATATTCTTAGTTTCAAAGTAACAATTCTCTCCAAAAAAATTTATAGATTGATAATTTCTTACAATACTAATCTTATATCTATGCTATTTTGTATAATCCGATATTGCTTGTTATTATATTACAATATTTGAAAAATTCTTGTTTTAATCGACTTTATCTTGAGAGATATCATCATATCTTGTAGTTTTAATATTTGTAACTCTCCTTTATTATTGCTTATCGAAGCGTCTTGTCGACTAGATATTTTTGTTTTAATATTTTGGAAAGCTCGATAATCTTATTTGTAGTCTCGAATAATTGTTGCCCATTCTTTATCAAATATTAAAACAAAGTAGTATTAGAGCGCATTATACAATATTTCGAACGTACTATTAAGAAAGATTAAGATTGTAATTGTTCTATTAAAGATAACTTTATTCGACAGTTGCACAATAACAAACGCAATAATATTTATTGTTGCATTATTTAATTCGAAGATAAGAATATAAACTAAGTTAGAAAAGATATTGTTAATCTTTGAGATGTTAATATTAAATATATATATATTAATAACGTTAAAAAGACTTTCAATTATAAATTTTATCAAAAGATTGCAAAATTAGAGCAACAAATCTTTAAAACAAAAAGAATAAAATTTCTGCAATATAATCTTCTCGAATAATATTAATAGTATAAAGTATCTTTGTATTGCTAGACTCAAGAAGCGCTTAATATGGGGCAAAGATTTCTTAATATTGTATACGTCAAGTTCTCTAACATTAAGATAAGTTTTGTTAGCGCGACAAAGATAACTCGATAATCGATAACTACAATTTGAGCTCGATCTAAGCAATTTGAAGACATTGCAACAATTAAGATAACAATCGTAACTAAACATCTTTGTTCTTATTCAATATAAATCTAAAAGAGCTAGAGTAATCTTAAACATTTGTAGCAAAATTTGAATATCGGAAAAAATTACTTGTATATAATCGAACTATCAAGACATAGCTAAGTTAGATTACTTTGTTGCTTACTTTAATCTAAGTAGCATTCGCTCGAAAGAATATTTATAATAATATATTGCTACTATAAACAAAATAAATTACAATATCTTAATCTTTAATATTGCTATCTTTGTTGCAACTATCTTTCTCTTAGATTATAAAGCAAGTAAATTTATCAATTACATTGCAATCGTAATATCGTGTCTCGACGTCTTCTAAATACTTATTATCTTATTAATAGCGAGCGCAAAGTAAGAAAAGATATATAAGCTTATATATTGATACTCTATTAACTATTTACTATATTCTAGCTTGCGATTATAATAATTGTAGCGATCGCACAATATTAATTACTACTAACTCTTAAAAACGTTATTGGATTTGTTATCTCTAATATTTTGATTATCTTGTTCTTGAATCTACTCTTTTAACGTAATTATGTTTAATTCGACAGAAGCTTCAAGACTTATATAATGCTTTTACTCCTGCTTACTCCTCCAGTAATTGTGCTCGAATATTTCGGCAAAGAAGAAGTTATTATTGACAGTATTCTTATTGTGTCTTCGAGCTTTACCCGATTTCAATTGGCGTAAATATATTTCGAGACGTTCTCGCAACGTCGAAGCTCAAGAATTCTTTAGATAACAATAGCAATATCAACAGTAACAACGTTAGCAATAACAACAACAACAATAGCAACAATTGTAATCTAGCATCTGTAAAAGCTAATAAATAGAATAAAGTTTCAATAGCAGAAATTAACTTCGCCTCTTTATCTTTTAGAACGTCGAGACACTTTTCTCGCTATCTACGAACTTACGTCTTTTAGCTTATTCTCGAGTTCCTAACTCTTTTACTCTTCGACTATGTTCTATTATACTCTGCGACGTTTATTGTCTTGAAGCTAAATATCTCGAGAACAATTTATAACATAATTATTGTAGCTTATGTTACAATATGATCGAAAAAGTTTATAGTTGTTATTGAAGCTTCAAGAGAACACAACAGTATTGTAATAGCAAATATTGTCGATAGCAATATTTTTTTATTAATGCTATATCTTGAAGTAGTTTATATAAGCAATTACGAAGCAGAAACAATAACTTCTTTTAAGCTAACAATAGCTTTAATACCTATTGTAATGTTTGCGATAATTGTGTTCTTTAATACTAGAAGATAAATAAAGATAATACTTTTAATAAGATACGTAATGTTCTTTATGCTGAAATTTATCATCTTTTGTCGATAGAGAAGATAGATCGAAGACGATATAGGAAATTCTAGTTCTCTAGATATATAAAGCAAACAACGAGAACTAATTTTCTCTCTATATTATTTACAATTAAGAAATCAAACTTATATTAGATAGAAAACTGTTGCATTCTTTGCTCGTAAATAGAAGTAATAGATTTTAGTTATCTTAGTTATACGTAACTTGCGTTCGACAACGCAAGAAAGATTCTAATCTTAATAAGATATATATTAATCTTGAATCTAAAATACTCTAATTCGATTTAATCTTTCTTATATTTGTTAAGTTATAATAAAATTGTATTAGCAAATTAATGCAATAAGAATATATAAAAAAATAAGCGCAAAGACGAAAGATTGTTCGAAACAACTATTATGCGAATATATTCTTTGTTTTGAATGCTTTAAGAGATAAATTGAAAGACAAAGTACTTGTTCTGTTTGTCGACAATCTATAAAAGTAGAGAAGAAGAAAAGTTTACAAACATACTTAATTAACAATACAAAATCTGCAGATATTAAAGTTTTTCTTAATAGTAAAGCTAAATAAACGCACGATTATTTGATTATTTACTATAAATCGATATTAATTGTTATTATATTCTCGCTTTGCATTTATCTAAGTATGTTAGAAGAAAAATATATATGCTATAATCTAACTCAAAGAGTTATAAACATTATAGATATTAAAAAATGCACAATATATAATTGACAAGACTAGATATTAAGAAGAATACGCAGATACAAAGAGATTATATATTGTATAGTATATCAAAATTCAAGAAGCGCAATTGAATAATAGAATATATTATATCTAGATGTAAGTGTAAAAGACGTTTGAAATATATATTAGCAAAGAGCAACATATATCTTCCTGTAGCTTAATACGTTCTCGTCTAATTGTCTTCTTGTCTTCTTGATATATTTATACGTAGACTCTTCGATGCGTTGAGAAACATTAGAGAGAATATCTATAAGTACAACGAAGCTAACGCATCGATAACAATAGTTCTATAAGTTGCATATCTGTTTGCCAATATTAAATACGTCGAATAAACTATTACAATAACTTTAAGACTTGTTTCGATTTAAGTGTTTAAGAACTTGAATATTGATATTGTAACGTTATAGCGTCATCGACGCATTAGCGTCTTAGGATATGATAGAACACATGATTTCGACTATCTACGAAAGTTTCGAATTGTACAACTTTTCTTTCTAATTAGAAAGCGAGAAGCAAACTTGCACGTTACAACGAGTATTAAATAGAGAGAAAGCTCGTCTCTCGTTGTTCTTTAACAATCAGTCTTACTATTATCTATTTTAGATAGTTGAAACATAGTAATGAAAGTCTATTATATCTTATGTCTTTTACATTTTAATGCGTCGACAAGTAGCAAACGCACTTATATTTTACAATTCTAATCGTTTTATCTTTTGAAAAGAGAGACTTGAAGCGTAATAGCATTATATCGAATCAAAACAATTTAAATTATAACAATTATTCGATTATTGAATTAGAATTTGAGAAATTTGATTTCTTTCGAGACAACAATCGCTTACGAAACGTCGACAAAAATAATTGTCGTTAGCGTGATGTCGACGAAGATAATATTTCAAATACGATTAGAACTTCGACTTTATATTAGCAAATTAAAATATTAATAACGAAGATTCGAGATTTGCGAAACGTTTAACAAACTCAAGTTATAATAATCGAAAAAACGAATTTTCAAGTTCCTCAAATCGCTATTGCATTGTTATCGATTATTTTCAAGTTCTTAAAGTTCGAAAAGCTAAAATTATACAAGAGTTTAAGCGTAAGTAAATATATTATTTAATTTTGCAAAATTGACATTAATATAATGCGATTTTCGATATATTTTATTACGAATAAGAACAAAATTCTCTATTGCATGTTATTCTTGAAAAATAATGTTATTACACAATAATATTCAAGAACAAGCAATGACGCTAAGTTGAAGAACGAAATCTTTAAAGAATTTAGAAAGTTTCTATTGAATTTGATAGCTAATTTTGCTAATTGTCGTCTTTTCGTCTATAAAAGATGAGAGAACGCTAGACAAAAATTAGATCAAAAAATGATTATCTTTAAGAAATATTTAAATAAGCTAAAGATTTATTAATTGTCGCTCTTAGAGAAGCATAGAATCTATATGTTTTTGATCAAGCTTAAGTCGAATTTAAAAATAAAGATTCTAAACATTAATAACGTATTAAATACTTGCGATAAGCTTCTAACTATAACTATTATGTAAAAACAAACGTTAAATTGCATTCGCAAAGCAAATGTAAACAATTTCAACAATTAGCAAATTACAAAAAATTTTAATATTTTTTTAGACAAATTTTATTAGAATTGTTACTCAAACAAAATTGACAAGTTTATCAAAAACGAGAAGTTTTATATTTCTAAAGATTTGTCGACGTCGCGCAAACGAGTTTACAAGATTAGTAACGCAAATTATTTAAGTCGCGTCAAATGCTTTAAATGTTATAAAAGAAAACATTACAAAAATAAATGTTTTAATAAACACAAATAAAACAAGTCTATTGTTGTCGCTATTATTATAATTGATGCAAAAAAAGATTAAACTTCGTCGACGTCTCGCAAGCGAAGCAAAAAAAACAAATAAAAACAATAAACTCGATTTTAGTAAAAGATTAAACTCGACTTTTCGATAACAAACGTCAAGTTACAAATCTAATCGATTCGAAAGTTAAACTAAATTTTATTAATTATGTCTACGTAATGCAATGAGAATTGCAACTCACATTTGCTATTTTATTAACATCGAATTTTCTTAATAACGATAATTGCTATTGTTAGAACATCTATAAGTTGATTTATTATCTAATTGACTTATAAAATTAACATCAAGAATGCATTATCTTATTTTACTTAATTAAATATATAAGTTTTAATCTTATATTAGATATGTCAATGCTAGTTAAGCAAGACATATTGATTAATTCGAAGATAAAAAGTTGATAATTCAAGATCGCAAATAACAAATTAAAGATAATTAATTTCAAGTAGTTTGTTTTAAATCTCGTTAAGTATAGCATAATTTATGCTATTGTTTGCGCTAACGTTACGAAGACATCAAACAAAAAGTCAACGAAATTTAAGATTTTCAAGAAGTTAAGAAATCTAAAAGATGTCTATAATAACGAGTTGATCGAAATTCTATTAGAATTAAGAAAAGAAAATTATGTTATTAAGTTTTAGAACGACAAAAAGTTATCTTTTATGTCTCTTTATAATTTTTCACAAAACGAGCTCACAATACTTCGATAATATCTTAATAATGCGTTAATCAAAGATTGAGTTAAGCATTTAGTTTTATCTACAAATGCTTCTATTTTATTTGTATTAAAATCGAACAATAAATTACGTTTATGTGTTAATTATAAAAATCTAAATGCAATTATTATTAAGAATCGTTATTTATTGCTTCTAATTACGAAAACGCTAAATCGTCTATGCGAAGCAAAGCGTTTTATCGCCTTGAATCTAAAGAACATCTATTATCGTATTCGCATAAAACGCGATAATAAATAAAATACGATATTTCGCATGCGTTATAAGCATTTCGAGTATTAAGTTATGATATTTGAACTAGCAAACGCATTCGCAACTTTTTAGATTTACATCAATAAAACGTTGCGAAAACTAATTGATGTAACTTGCGTAATCTATATAAATAAAATACTAAAGTACAATAATAATTCGACGAAACATTGACGTTATGTTAGATAAATGCTAGAACGTCTTCGCGAATATTCGCTATACATTAATTTAAAGAAGTGTTAACTCAATATTACAAAGATTGAATTTCTAAGCTTTATTGTGTTTTCAAAAAATATATAGATAAATTTGGAAAAAATTAAAACGATCAAGAAGTAATTTAAATTAAAAACTTATCAAGAACTTTAAATATTTCTAAACTTCGTAAACTTTTATAGACGTTTTATACATTGTTAGTCGAAAAAAATTATTCTTCTTATTGATTTATTAAAAGAAAAAATAACAAGAAATTTGACTTTTTCGTTTAATCGAATAAAGTAGAGCAAACGTTTCGTCAACTTTGCGATATTTTTATGTTGACTTTACTACTTTATTACTACAATTCGAACAAGAAAATTAGAATAAAGATTGACGCGTTTAACTTTGCAATTACGAGCATTTTAAATTAACAAGATAACGACGAAAACTAGCATTCGATAACATTCTAATTGCGAAAGATGATTTCGACAAAGCAAAATTATAAGACGTATAATTAGAAATTGTTAACTATTGTAGTCGCTTTTAAGCAATAAAGACAATATTTAAAGAGCAATGCTTATCTTATTAAAATATAATTAAATTACGATAATTTTAGAAGATTTATAAGTAAAAAGAAGCTAAACTTAAGACAAGTTCGCTAAACGCTCAAGTTAATCGTTTATAACTTTGAAATCTTTTATCGTTTAAGTAAAAAAAATTCGACGAATAAGTTTTTAAGACGTTTCGATTATAAAGAGATTTCGTTTGTTAATTCAATTCATGCAATTTACAAGATCTATTAGATATCGATAAGACTATAAGATTATATTATCGAAGTTATTGCCTATATATGAAATAAAATTATTACAACGTCGTTTTGCAAGTTCGAAAATACATCTTTTAAGATAATTAATAAGATTATGTTAAATGTCTCAAATTTGACAATACTAGAATGTCGCTCTTATGTGTATGTGTCAAAGACAACAATAAGACACAAATTTGATAATTGCTTCTAGAAAGACGTTCTCGTAGAATACGAAGACCTAAATTTACAGTTCTAAGACGAAACGAGTGCATTTATTACGCGATGTGCGCTTTGATAAAGGAGCTAGCTATTATACGCTTGATTTGGCAACTTCGAAGTGCATAAAAACGATATTAACGAAGAAACAAAGCACATTTAGACAAAGAAGAATAATAATAAAATAAGAGTTTCTCAACGCTCTTAAAATAGATATTCTACTTCTGCAAATACTATGAATATTGCAAACATCAATAATACTAAATAGAAGAAACAAAGCAATCAAGATAATTAGTTTACATTAGATTAGAATATATTAAGTCAAGATAAATCAAATCAAAATAAAGAAGAGCTTCTTTCAAGAAATTCGATATCACTATCTATATCGTCGCCTGCATCGCCTGTATCGTCTATATTGTTGTTTGCTATTACAAATCAAGCATCTTTTAAACGTGCATATACAAAAGTATCTCTATTATCGCTCTTTGATCGAACTATTAAAAGCAATGAGAGATCAAATTGTTCTAACTATAAAAATCTGCATAGACGCGACAAATCTAAAGATTATACGTATATAATACGCGTGCTTAAGATACTATCTATAAATAACAACTTAGATTTTAGTAATATCAAAGCATTAAAGATATTAAATTTATCGATTAAGAAGTTACAATCCTATAAGAAAGCTCGTCGATTATTAGAATAATAACAATAACAAAAGATTATAAAGACTAAAATTGTCTTATATATTGAAAATGACACTCGAGTGCTTACGAAACTATTATACGATTGACATAAAATTATCGAAAGATAAATATTCAAAATTAAATACGATCTCGACGATAGTATTCTTAAATATAAGACACAATAAATAATTTGTAATTATAAGTAGGTCGCTAACATAAACTTTATCTAGAATAGAAGTAATAAAGTCGACGTTCTTTAGAGCTCTATTTGCATTGATAGAAGCTCGTAGTTTCTACATATATTAGATAAATATAATTATCGTCTTTCTTTACGACTTTTTGAACGAAGTTATTTACGTAAGTTAATCTAACAATTTTATTAAGAACTCTACTCTAGTATGCGAGCTGCGAAAAGCTCTATATAATTTACGTTAATTATCTTACGTTTGATACGACTTAATTCAAGAGTTTCTAAAGAGTCTAGAACTAGCTTCTATTGTTGTCAACTTCTTTGTCTTCGTATTCAAGAATAAGAACATCTATATATATGTCTATATCGATAACATATTGCTATTTAATCTTAACAACGTCTATCTATAGTTTATTAAGAATTATCTTAAGACACGATTCAAAATAAGCGACCTAGACTCTATTTCGCACTATCTAAGCATGTTTATTATACGTACAAATAACAAAATTAGTCTCGATCAAATAACTTATTTGCAAGCGATTTTATATTGCTTTCAGATGTCTAACTATAAGACGTTGTTAATCTTTATAAATTTAAGATTTTCAAATGTAACTATGTTTTCAAAAGAATTCTATAAAGCTAATATTAATACTATTTATTGATATATATTAGTAATAAAATTATTAATGTATATTATAACAATAATACGATCGGATTTGAGATTTGCATTGTTAGTGCTTTTTCGATATTATTCTAATTCGAATTTGACGCATATTAAGGCAATTATGCGTGTTCTTAGATATATCAAAGAAACATTGCACTATAATATTTATTACGAGAGCAATAACGATTTTATAGAATATATCGATGCGAACTTTGTCGAGACAATTGATAATTGTTGTTCTACCAAAGAAGAAATCTATTTTTTGTTTAGTAACTCTATATTATAAAGCTCTAAACGATAGAATCTTGTTACGCAATTAACTTGTAAAGCTAAGTACGTCGTTATCGCGAAGATCGACAAGGAGACAATATAATTGCGCTCTTTACTGCTTCAATTGCATGCAATTTCTAGTATTTCGCTTCTCTTATATGCGAACAATTAAGAAGCAATTGTCTTAGCCTCTAACTTAGAATATTATCGTCGCACAAAGCACATCGACGTTCAATATTATTGAATTCGCGAGACAATTAAATCAAATCTTATTTATCTAGAATACGTGTCTACAAAGAATATAATCGCAAACGATTTTACTAAGACATTGCTACTAATAAAATTTTAGAAATTTCTAGAAATGCTAGGTATGTTGCATTAGATAAAAAACAAGACGTTTTATAAATAAAATATAAAAGATGTTTTCGATCGAGAATAATCGAAATGCTAATTGACTAAGAATTAGATAGATAGATCTAGTCGCTATTCGTCTATTCGTAATTGACTAATTGCAAGGATATTACATCTAGTAGGAGTGTTAGAGTCAATAAGATAAGATTGTCTCCTGCGAGACTATTACCCGATTAGGCTAGAGCCTTGGCGCTCTCCTATATGTTAGTTTTTCTATAATTATAGATTTTATAGTAAGCAATATAGATGTTATCTAACTTTATTATCTGCTTCAAGTTTAAATAGTTCTGCTAACTTGCGTAGCGTTTGGATTCTTGTAATAGAGAAAAGAAGTATATTCGATATGACATGCTGCGTAAAGTTCCTAAGACAATAAATAATAATAGAGTAACAACTTGTTGTGCGTCGAGAGGAGACAAAGAAGAAGGAGGAGGAGAAGGAGGAGAAGGAGAAGAAGGAGGAGAAAGAGGAGGAGGCGGTTTTGAGAGCGTAGTGAGCATATATTGTCGAGTCTTTCGCTTGATTGAAGCTATAATCCGAGCAATAAGTTCTAGGAAGAAATTACTCGAGCTCTTAGCTTGAAGCAACGATCTTGTCGAACTTCCAAGATCGATCTTTGTTCGACGCTATAGATTACGCTATATATAAACATTGTAAGCGTTGCAGTTTCCTTTGCGCAAAAATACTATCAAACAAAGCAAACAACAATATTTGTCTTAATAGTTACAAGGGAAACAAGACGTAACCAAAGCATTATTAACTAGATTGAGACTAGATCTTTTACTGCGTACAAGACTTTTAGATCTTAGCTCTATAATTACTCGTCCTATCTTTAGCTTGAAGTCTTATATCTTGAACCTATTGCAACTACGTTGTATTAGCACTATCGCGAACGTCAACTTTCTCGCTTCAATTCCGACTTCTTATAGTAATAGTTAGTCGCGTATCTAAGTAAAAAGACATCTCGTAATACAGTTCTCTTCCTCTTTTGTTAAACAACAATATAGTTGATAGCTTTATATTTGTCTCTAAATTACCTTGAATTTAGAGAAGTAACTAACTTATTCTTTCTTATCGATTAAAACACTCAAAAGTCAACAACGTTATTAAGTAAGATTAAAAAGAATTTTCCTAAATATAACTCTTTGTGCTTGCATTAACTTGTTAAGCGAGCAAACTTTACTCGCAATCGTTGCAACTATAAAAAATTATTAAAGTTTATCAATTATGCAAAGAACAAAAAGAACGAACTCTTGTGCAATAACTATTATAGTAATCTTCTGTTTACTTTAGATAAGCAGAGCGAAGTATTATTATAATTGAGATAAATTTATATTGTGAAAATAATCTATGAAAATAGATATATTAAGATATAAAGCTATTAACAACTACTTAATTTGTAACATTCTTTATAACTTTTTCTCTTGCAACAATTGTGTGAAGCTAATTCTTCGCTATCTTATTTGTTCGTAAATAAAAAGCTAAGTATTACGTGCGTTAATAAGATATTCGTATATAGTTCTACGTCAAATTAAATAAGTTGAGATCTCGAGATATTTTTAATCTTTATTATTGAAGATATCTAATTATTATTTGCAATAAAGACATGAGATATAATTATAAGATTGCTAATAGAATTATTCTTCTCTTTCCTATCTAATTAATCTCTTAGCTAGACTTTAGACTCTTAATCTACTAGTATTGTTATTAATGCTATTTGTGTATCTTCTCTTCTTAAGAAACATCAATATAGGTTGCTAATACAACCGAGACTTCTTAAGCAACTTGTGTCGACTTTTGTTATTAGGAATCTATCTTTTTAGCTTATAATATGCAATAGTTATACACAACTTACATAAGTAATTTAAACTTTTATAATAGATTATGTTAAAAGAAGCGTTAAGATATTGCTAATTAATAAACTATTGTATTGTTTGCGAAAAAGTGTTAATCTTTTGTCGAGATCTTCTTGCATTTGTTGCATATATATTAATTAACTAACTTAAATCTTGAACAATAAAATTTACAAATTTCCAATATTTTTGACACGACAAGTAGAGATTGCGTTTATCGAAGTAATATTTCAAGATCCTGCTATGCATTACAAAGAATAGATAAGAAGAATAGATTCGCTCGAGCAATTTCACTATAACTTTATCTAAAAGACGACATCGTATTGTCTCAAGACAACAAATTTAATTTTCTAATAATAAGCTCGAGATGCAACTTAGTTATAACAGTATTGTTACTTTTAATATTTAATATTGTTAATACTTTTTATTTAATTAACTTAATATACAATTAAATCTTTTATCAAGTTTAAATTTCGCAAGTTAAGACAAACATAAGTTAGTCAATATTAATATTACCTACGCGTAAACTAAAGATTTGTGTAAAAGATTTAAGTAGATATTGTTTACTAGGGCAATTACTTTTTTATATAAAGAAGTTCTTCAACTTTTATATATTTAATCTTTAGTTAGAATGCATTTATTTATATAGATATATCTTATTGTAGACTCTTTTGTCTGTAGAAATTGTTGTTGTTGTAACACTTTGTTATAGCACTCTTTGTACAATAATCTTTCGCTAATGTCTCTTTCGTATATTAATCTTTATATAAGAATCTTAAGTTTTTAAGATAGTTTATCTCTGAAGCACTTCTAAAAAAGTCATTTTTAAAGCACTACTAAGAGTCGTACGTATATTATTAATCTTAAGATTGTCTTAACAAATATTTTAATAAAAAAAGCTAGAACTAAATGCTCTATAATATCGCTTTCGCTTTTATGTATTCTCTAATAATTTTCTCTTACTTTCTCTTTCTTAAGTTCTTAAACATTGTAATAGATTGTTATCTTTATCTCTTCTTCCTCTTCTTTTTTTAATATATTTACAAATTTTACAAAACTAATTAAGATATACTATTAAGATATCTTAGAGTAAACAATAAGATATAAACTAATTTTATTGCTATAAACATATAAACAAGAATAATCTTTAATTATAAAATACTATTTCTTATTTGATAACAAATCTTAATTTAAATCTTTATACTTATATTGTTACAATTAAACAATTAATCAAAAACTTAGTTTAATTAAATATTAATTTAACTTATAAAAGAATTTCTCTAAAACATATAAAGAAGCGCTTGCGTTTACTTAAGAAGTTATAGAGAAAATTAATGTCTTACTTCTTTAAGTAAGTATATTTGTAGAAGCAATATTAAGTAACAATAATTAAGATAACCTATTAGAAAGCATATTGTAATTGTTAAAGAGATATAAAAGTTTACAATGCAATTATCTGCTCAACAAACTTTTGAAAGATTGAGAAAAACGTTTGTTGTAAGATCTTGATCGAAAAATAATAATAAGACATATATTTCTTAAGTTAGCTTTACTATTATCTTAATTGATAATTCTAGCATTATTGCTATTATTATAAGTAAAATCTGCTAAAATATATATCGAAGCTTTTAGTTCTTATATATCGATTATAGATGCTATTAATTCTAAATGTTGTTAATTCTAAATGTCTTTAGTTGTAAATATCTTAAGCTATAAATATTGTTAATTGTAAATGTTGTTAGTTGTAAATGTTGTTATCTAGTTTGCCTTTTAATAATACAATTAAATTCGAAGTGCTTAACAATAGTTCTTGATTATTTTATATCGAATTATTCTGGAGACATTGCATAAGATTATTAACTTTCTTATTAGAAAGCGCAATATTATTAAGCAAGTATAAAAATAGTAAAAAGTAAACAACTTCTTCGAGAAAAGCTTCGCAAGCAAATAACAAATCTATTCAAAAAAGCAAACAAATTAAAAACAACAATTAGGTCGAAAATATATATAGTTGTTTAACACAACAACAGATATTATATATACAAATTAACAAAAGAATCGAATTAATCTTTTTTCGAAAGAGAAATTGTAAGTACGCCTAATCTACAGTCAAGTTACTACTAAAGATAATAGAAGACACACAATTATTAATATTATAGACGTTCTACAGATTTTTACGATCTTAAATTACAAGAAACTTAGAGAATACAAAAAGCTAATTAGCTTGATAAAGATTAAGTCGCCTTTAGATTTCTCAAGAAGACAAAACACAATAGAGATTGCGCTCTTGCTGGCAGATGTATTTTGATTGCAGCTTAGAACAAGTCAGTACTACGAGAAGAATTAAAGAACATAAAATTTCCTATAATAATGTAATTAGAATATATAATAGACTCGCAACAAGCAGGTTAAAAGAAGTCTAAGCGTAAATAATAGATATCTAGGAAATATACTATAATTTTCTTGATAACGTCGATTGTAAAACTCTTAATCTCTTTAACTTTGCGATTAAGATTATCTTAAGAGCAAGATTGAAGACTTGTAAAGATATACTTCCTTATTTTTCCAATAATATAATTACTTCTTGTCTTTTCTCTTTAATCTCTTAAACACAAGTTTAAAGATCTAAGATAACAAAAGTCTTTAAGATAACTTTGTCTATTGTAAGTCTAAGATAATTAACTAACTATTATTTTGTTCGAAAGACTTAAGATTTAATTGCTAAGAGAAAGACTTTATAGCAAAGTCTTCTAAGTTGTGTAACAATATTGTTACTTTCAATATTTGATATTGTTAATACTTTTTATTTAACTAACTCGATATGCAATTAAATCTTTTATCGAGTTTAAATCTTGCAAGTTAAGACGAACACAAGTTAATTAATATTAATGTTAACTACGTATAAGCTAAAGATTCGTGTAAAAGATTCAAGTAAATATTGTTTACTAGCGCAATTACTTTCTTATATAAAGAAGTTCTTTGACTTTTACATACTTGATCTTTAGTTTAAAATGCATTCGTTTATATAAATATATCTTATTGTAGACTCTTGTGCCTGCAGAAATTGTCGTCGTCGTGATATTATTCTAAACTTATTTAATTAGCTACCTGCAGAGGTATAAACCACTGAAGAATTAAACAAAACGAGACAACGAAAGAACAACGAGATAACTAACTCTGCTACGAGCCCTCTCGAATCAAAGAAAGACAAGAAAGATCAGAAACGAAGACGAACCACGATTCCTCGCTCATTCAAGGCGATTAATGATGTTACTAACCCTGAATCATGGCTCGAACTACTCTGTCATCTTAACCTAAAGGATGTCGAGGTAGACTACGAAGAGACAGTAGCAGAGATGAGAAAGAACGACTACGCAGAACCAGAACTCACGGCTCGACTTCAACAAGTGGAAGAGCTTTGTCAATGCGTAGCTACCTGTAATCAGAATACTCAGACCCTTTGTAAGGCTCTCGAACAAGCCCAAACTGAGATCACGGCACTTCAAACCCTGTCTCTCGAAGCTGACTTCATCGACAAGCGACTCGAAGCACTACAGGAGAAATATGACGATGAGAAGAAACGTCGAAAGGCAGTGGAGCTACAATGGAACCAAGCTCTCCCGAAACACAAAAAAATAAAAGCCGAGCTCTTAGAGGCCCTTCGTCGCCAGACTACGCTTGAGGGTGAACGAGAGTATAGCCGTGACAATCACAGTCACCGTTTCATGAAGCTGTCAGACCCCGCGCTTCTAACTGACGGTAAGGATTCAATGATTGAGGACTGAATGCTCGAAATACAAGAAAAGCTCGAGGTGAACGCCGATCACTATACCACTAAGAAAGCTCGCATCGTCTACGTTCTTTCAAGATGTAAGTTCATAACAAAAAATTAGATCAGAACCCGCTTGAATCCTAAGCATGCTAAAGCTTTTGTCACTGCTGAGGAAATCCTTGAAGTTCTGAACCGCGAGCTCTTCAAGCCTAGCGAACACCACAGAAGTAAAGCTCGGAAGGCGTATAGGTTTCTCTATCAGGTGACCAAGCTTTTCAATGTGTTCTGAGCTGATTTTCAGATGCTTGCTGAGAACCTAGGGAAAGATAATAAAGATATGCTGAAGGATACTAGGAAGAAGATTAGCTCCGAACTTCAGAAGTATACTCTCAATAAGATCTACGATAACGTTTACGAATTTACGGCCGCTTGCATTACTTTAAAAGAACGTATTTACGATCTTCAAGTCTCTCAACGACGAGCGCAGAAATTCAGCTCAAACACAAACTTAAAGAACAAGAAGATAACGTTCTCGAAGAATACAACAATCAGCACAACGACTACAAGGACAGAAACATTAGCCGCACCTTTACAACCTCATAATCGACAATCGACTTCGAGAACAAGCTCTAAGAGATTACATTGAAATAATTCTAAGAGGCAGGAACAAAGTAATCGCGAGATGTGCTTTAATTGCAACAAGTTAGAACCCCGAGCTAAAGTCTACTTAGAATCTAAGAAGATCTCGAGTGTTAACCTAATAAAAGGAACTATGTATAAGATTACTAAGAACTCGAAAAAAGAGTAGCTCTAAAGGAAAAAGACTTCTCTTTAAGATAGATAATAGATTTTCGTTTTGCATTATACGAACTAAATCTTTGTTACTTACTAAATAAAGATTCTTTTGTACTTAGTTGTGTGCTATTTTATAATAAACTAGCGATTACTTTCTTTGCAATAACTAATATAGAAGTTAATAAATTCGCATTTATTAACAAAAATAAAGCAGCTTAGATACAACAACTTATTAAAAATCCTCGAATTAGTCTTACTTGTTTTATTTCTCTAACTAAGTTCGATAACGTCGAAGAAAAGAAAATTCGACAAACTTCTTATATATATATTTACGTAAATTAACAAATCGAGCATAAGATTTTGTTGCTCGAAATCGATATAGAATATTACAATCTTATTCTCGATAAACAATAACTAACATATTATAATATACTTGTCGATTATTAGAAAAAGAAACTATAATAATTATTATATAATTTCTAAGAATTATTATTTAAGATAATTTATGTTAAATTATAAAGATAGATTAAACAAAAGCATTAAGTAAACGTCGAACAAAGACAAAGAAGTTTCGAGATTAATATTAAGAAAGAGAATTAGTAGACTCGAATTAAGAGACAAGCACTCGAAAAAGAATTAACAAAGCGTTATCGAATAGAAATCGAGACTAAGATTCTTAGAATAGAAATAATAGAATCAAAATCGAGTAAGTCTTCGATGCAGTTAGTATTTATTAAGGTTGTCGTCTTTTATTTATATGCTCGAAGAAAGAAGATAATCGAGACTATTAATTTATACGAACTAGATAGAATTATCGCGAAAAGAAAAGAGTTTGTTTTAAGAAAAGATATTGTAGAACTTAGACAACTAATCGATAAAAAGTTGTTCTCAAAGTATAAAAGTTTTAAGAATGTTGCCTTTAAGATAGAATTAGATAAGCTATCTTCTTATCGAATGAACAATTATCGAATTATTCTGAAAGCGTCTTAGAATATAAGTTATAATCCTTTGTATAAGATGTTTATTAACAAGCTCGAAGCAATACGAAAATATCTCGCTAAGAACTTAAATAAAGGCTTTATCGTAACAAGTAGCTTGTTATTTATCTTGTCAATTTTATTCGTTAAGAAGACAAATAAAGAACTACGTTTCTACGTAGACTATCGAAAGCTAAATACTATTTCTAAGAAGAATTAATATTTACTATCTCTTTTAAACAAGACGTAAACTCGCATATTAAGAATAGTTATCTTTACTAAACTTAATATTCGACAAGCGTTTTATTAACTTCGAATAACAGAAGAGTTAGAGAAATTAACTATATTTCGTACTTAATACGAGTTTTATAAATATAAGATTTTATCTTCTAAACTTAGCAGTAAATTAATATTATAACAACAATTTATTAACGAAGTTTTATTCGACTACTCAAATAAATTCTGTATTATTTATATAAACAATATTTTAATTTTCTCGAAGAAGAAGAAGAATTATAAATAGCAAGTTAAGTTAGTTTAAAAAAGCTAAGAAAGCCAAAACTTCAGATAAATATTAAGAAATGCGAGTTTAGTATAACATATACTAAGTTTCTCGAGTTTATTATCTTTATCGAAGATATAAAGATTAACTTAGAGAAGATCGAGATTATTCTTAACTAAAAAGAATCTTACACGATAAAGTTAGTACAATTAATCTTAAAATTCTATTATTCTTATCGAATATTTATTAAAGGTTACGAACGTATTGTAAAACTATTAAATAAACTAACTCGAAAGAGTCTTAAATTCTTGTTTACTTTAAAATGTCGAGAAGTCTTTCGCAAGCTGCAGCATACTCTTACTACAACTTTTATTCTTAAATATTACGACTCGAATCAAGAAATGCAAGTCGAGATTAATATCTTCGACAAAGTAACTACTGCTTTCGAGACTCGAAACAGGCAGAAAAAAGAAGACAAAGATGTTATTTTCTATATATAAGCTGTTTGAGCATCGACTATCTCGAAAAGCATCTTATTGTCGTCTAAAATACGTGCAAAAAAATCGTCAATAATATAAGATTATCAAAAAAGTTATTAGAATTGCTTTAAAGTCGACTAATTTTCTTCAAGCTTCAAAACAATATTGTTAGCAAAAATAATAAAAACTAGCGATTCTAATAACGACGCAAAGTTTGCAAAATCAAGCTAGAATCGATTTTAATATAGCAAAGATAAACATTAGACTTCCAATAATCTAAAAGCATTATTATAGTCTTTAATATATTAAAATTGCGTATCTCGATAACTATATTGCAACAAAAGAAATAACTAATATAATAATTGTTGTAATCTAGTAAACAAAGCTTTTAACAAAAAATATCGATAATTCTTTTCTTATTAAAAGCACTCTTGTCGATATCAAATAAAGAATTGTTAAGACAATCAAAAGTTATGAAAAGTATTCTTCTTAAAAAAGCAATTGCATATTTGATATTCTCGACAACAACAATCTCAAGAGTAACGCTCTTGCAAAAAAGATTAGTTTTAAAGATAGAAATATTTAGTTCAAGTTTGTTTGCAAAGAGTCTAATAAATAATCTAGTAATAAATTAATTAACAAAGTTTGCATTATTTAAATTGTGCATTTTCTATATAAATTTGTCTGCTTATAGAAAATCTACAAAGACAAGATAGAAGATAGCATACAATACAGTGTCTAATTATATAAATATGTCAAATATAGATAAGACATTTAGTAAGACGTTGCGTATAATAGTCTTTTGTTTACAAGAAACATTATTGTTTTAACAATATTAAATATTGCATATAACGCAAAGAAGAAAAGAGCTATCGAAGATTAAATAATCGAAATTTTCTTTATTAATATAGATAGAGCAAAGATCGCAAAGACAGCTCTTAATAGTCTTTATTTTAATACAATTAAGATTTAAATAAATAGCTTAACTAGCAAAGCTTTAAATAGTAACAAACAAAATATTGCAATAAAAATAAAGATAATAATATTGCATATAACTCTTAAAGATTGTCGAATAAAGATTTCTTATTGTAGTAGCAAGCTCTTATTATAGAAAGAGAATTACATTTTGATTTAAAGATATCTTTGTATATTAGAATTTAAGAGAATTGCAAAAGTCTAAACAACAAGATATATTAATTGTAAATACTTGTTAACAATAGTTTTATACTTATTGCGTAAAAGCAAATTAATTCGATTATTTAACTTAGAGTCGATTTAAATTGTCTCTATTAATATATTGTTAAAAGCAAGAAATATAACAATATCTTGCAAAAAACTTATAATATTGTTGCAAATAGATTCTTTATTAAGATTTGCAACAACAATAATATTATTGCTATAAATAATAATCTTGTTATTGCAAAGTCGAGACAATCAAAGACAAAAAATATAGAAAATTGCTCTTATTCTGTGCATATTAATATAAAAAGCTTTGTTCTTAATATAAGTAGAATATCGTTTACTAAAGACGTCGATAAACTTGTTTGTCTTATTAAATATTTAGTAATTGTCTATCTTCTAAAAACTAAATATATATATCTATATATAAAAGATTAATTAAGAGATTAAGAATTATAGAACTTTAATATTGTTTTAACGCAATAGAAAGTAATATTATTAGATTATATCTCTTGTTATAAGAGTAGTAATGCAATAATATTGCATATCTCTTGTCAAAGAGATATATAAGATACTTAGAAAAATACGCTCAAACATAATAATCTTGATATAAAAAAATAGAAAATCGACTAGAATCTTTAGATTTTACTAAAAAAGAAATCTTATCTTTAATATTGCAACAATAAGATAATAAGCTTGTTGCAACTTTGTAGAAAGCAAATATATTTTTATTGTTTTACTATTAGTGTAATCGACGAATTGAATTTCAACTCGAACGAGTTGATTCGCTCAATTCTAATTCTAAAATCGAGCAAAAGTTCTAACTTAATCGAATGAATCGAACGCATAAGACGCATTGAATACTTAACTTAACTCATTCGATTACGTGACGTCACGCGACACGCTAACTCGATTAAACTAGTGTAGGATTCACGTTAATCGCATATGATTAGCGTAAATTCTTGCGCTAGTTTAATCGAATTAGCGCGTAGATAAGATAAGATAAGATAAGCAAATGTTAACGCGACGAAATTAGCTTAAGTTCTTGACATTAATTCGATAGAATTCAACTTTGAAGTCGAATTCGCGTCTTGATTCTAACTTAATTCTACGAAACTCAAGAGAGTAAGTCGAATTGAGAAAAAAGTGTTCGACTCGACTTAACGATTACACTATTTACTATCGAGTTCGATACTTAGAAACTCTATTTGTTAATTTAATTGTTTTTTCTTTTTATTGCTTTATAGATCTAATAGATTGCAAAGCAAATTTTACTCTTTTTAATAGAGAGAAATATCGAAAAAGAATTGCAAAATAACAAAGAATTTTTTTAGATAATATAGAAGAATTTGCTACTTAAATAGTTGTACTAGTATTTAATATAAAGCTTTTGCAAATAGGTCGAAAAAAAACAAGACAATTTGCAACTTAATGAGAAGAAAGTTTTCTATATAGAAAATAAGATCTTACTATAAATCTAATAATTATCGATCAAATATTGTTATCGACATATATCTAAAAACGTTAACAAGATTCTCTTTAAAAAGTATTGTCTCTTGTTTCTTGTAAAATTAGAACAACAATAATATATTAGCAATTCGGGAAATCGATTTTCTAAATTTAAGATGCTATAGAGCCCTAGAGATAATAGGTGTCTCGAGTCTTATCGAGTCAAAAGATTACAATAATCGCGATCTAACGAACGCAATATTACCTATTATACATATATACTAGAAGGGCTATTCCTGCGCGCTCAAGAGATAAGTTTGGCGACATAACAACTATCTTTCTCTCTAAATCCACGTTCGCGAGAATAAGTCAAGAGAAAGTTAGATCGAACTACGTTCGCGATATATCTTTTCTAATTTATTAGTACTATAAATAGATTTTTAAGAACGAAGAATTTTGTAAGCGCAATCGAAAACTCTCTTAACTTGACAAATATTTTACGAATCGAATTTACAATCTTATAATTTAATTTGTGCATTCGTTAGATCGCGATTATTTTGTAGCGCCTCAAAGATAATAGACATCTCGAGTCTTATTGAGTTAAAAGATTATAGTAATCGCGATTTGACGAGCACAATATTATCTATTACACATATATACTAGGAGGATTGTTCCTGCGCGCTCGGGAGGCGAGTTTGACGACATAATAGATGCTAAGATAATTCGAGTAATTCGAGACAAGCTCGAGAATAGTTCAAATTCTCTTAGGAAACTTGCATTTGAAAGATTAAAAAAGATTTAACAAAAAGTATAATTTTGATGTTCAAGATGCGTACAAACTCTTGCAATACTTCGATTAAATCTTTACTTGTTACTCGCTTATATTATAATAATTTGTATAACAAAATCGAAAAATTTGTAAGATTTCTACGCGAGAATAATGTGCAAACAGAAGTATCTTCTACAATTGCGCAATTAATTGCGCGTAATTAATTGCGCATAATTGATTGCGCATAATAGATAATGCTCGCAAATTGCGCTCGACAAATCTTAACAATACAAGTAATATTTAAATAACGCTTAACGTATCTCTTAAATTTTTGATAATGTTCGAGATTTACTTGAGATTAATTGAATCTACTAATGTAACTTTAAAACTAAGATATCGATACAACAATCTTAGAAGTCTCAAGTCGTTAATAGAACTTCTAGAGAGTTATCTTAAATTGTCGATGTATTATCGATTGCGATATACTTAAGAGCTTTATAATTACAAGAAATATTGTTGTTAACAAAGATATTTTTAGAGAAGAAAAGATTATAAATGTGTTTTTAATTGTTGTTGTGTTTTAACACAAGTTCTAATAGTAAGTATATATATAAAATAGATAGTAAAATAGATAATATAGTTAAATAATTTGCTTGCAATTGTTTGTTAATATTAACAATAAATATATTAGAAGCTTTGTTTGCAAAGATATAATTTGTATCTATACAAAAAATCTACAAATTAATATAGTTGATTTTAGTATCTCGTGTAATTATATCTAGAAGAACAAATACAAAATATTTATTAGAATGCTCTTTAAGATATCTATATTATCTTTTTACTAATAGAAGTTTAATTAATAGCAAATTAGACTTGTCTAACAATATTAGATTATATAAAAAGTTCTTCGATACAAAAATTAGCAAGCTCAATATATTGGAGAACAAAGAAGATAACAAGATTGTTAGTTGTTATACTTTATTAAGACAACAATTAGAATTGTAAGTTTTTTGACAAGATATATATATACATTTATATCGACAATTAGCATTATTGCTATATTTATTATATTTAACCTATTAATAACAAGTATTATTTGTAATAGTTAATAATTTACTTAAAACAAACGTTAAGATATTCTTTATAGAACTAATAGCATGATAAAGTCTTTGTAAAGATCTTAACAACAAAAGTAAGTGGAATTGCTTCTTAGAAGCATTAATAAATTTTTACTTTGTCTCGAGATAAAGTAATGTTTAATATAGAGAATTGTTCTAATCAATTTAAATAGCGCAAGTTACAGATTATTAATAATATAGTTTAATAAAGACAACGATTTTGTAACTTGTTATATCTATTATATGTTAACAATAGAGAATAATATCTTAATAAAGTTTCTATCTTATTGTTAAGTGCAATACGAAGCTAAGAGCAATAAAGATATATATATCGAAAGTATGAAGAAAATTTAGAAGACTTCTTGTATTAAAAAGATCGATTGCGTTTATTGCAACAACCAAGAAAAAATTAATTGTAAATTTTATAATATTCCTAATATTTAGTTTGCTATAGAAGATATTGTTTAAATAATAACGCGAAATATTAAGAAATATAACAACAAAAGTACTAAGCTTAAGTACAATATAAATAGAGCAAATATAAATACTTGTCAATATTATTAAATTAATAGAAGCTATAGAAGCAAACGTATATATATTACTTATTGTTAGATTTTGCAAGTGCAACTTCTGTTAGTAAGCAACAAATTTTTTTTTTGTTGTTGTTATTTATCTTTGTACAGTAATTTCTCTTGCTATTGTCTTAATTCTAAGACAAAGAACAATAATTTTGTTGTTTAAGACAAAATTCTATATATTGTTCTTAGATTTCTTCTCTTAATTCTTGAACAACGATAGCAATGAAAAACAAGAAAATAATAAAGAAAAAGACAATAATTAACGATAACAATATAAGATGTTTCTAAATATTTATTGTAAAAAAGTATTAAATTCTAACTCGAAACAAATATTAAGTTATATCTTAGAGATAGACTTCTTAATACAAACAATGCAACAAGTATTGTTACTAACAATGTTCGAGAGCTTATTAGAGGCAATTTTGTCGATAGTCTTGTTATTGCGAGATGCTATTGCACTAAAAATACGAAAACAAACAATAAAAAGATAGAAAGCAACTATTGTAGCAATAAGATAAATAGTAAAAGTTGAAGCAATTGCAATCGACAATAAGATGCGCAATAATACAAAAAGATAATGTCTAACAAACAGTAGTAAGATGCGCAGTAATGCGAAAAAGCAATAATTCAAAAGAGTCAAATACAATAAGAAAGAGAAGGAAAGAGAGAAGTGCAATAGACAATTACTATACTAAATAGTATAGCAGACAACCAAGTACTGCCCTCTTAATCTTCCTTATCCCTGGCACTAGCCTTCCTGTCCTGTAGAACTCTCTTATCAATATTCTCTTGCAAAAGCATAATAATTAGTTTTAATATTTAGTAACTTACTTCTTAAAGACAATAATATTAGCTAAATGTAACTACAAGATTTATAATAAAAAGTTTCTTGCAATAATTAAAGAACTTATTATCTAAAGAGCAGAACTCGAAGAGTTTTAAAAGAAATTTCTAGTTCTTATCAATTATTAAGCGCTCGAATACTTCGAAACAAAGAGACTACTAAATTCTCGACAAGCTCGCTAATAGACTAATCGTCGAGTTGGGTTATGATATCACCCCTCTGGCCCGACCCGGCGCCAAGATTGGGTCGTAACAATTTTTTGAAATCGAATCGCTTAAAGTAGTTTAGCGCGAAGCGCGCTAAACTATTTATAGTAATCGACTAAACTACTTTGAGCGATTCGATTCTTCGAATTTTTTTTGACCTAGGTCTTGGCATTTGCACGTGACATTTCCGGGTTAACGCGATCAGTCTACTCGCTAATTAGAGTTTCTATCTAGATTTATTTTAATATTACTTATCGCTTAAGAAAGAACAACGTCTTAGCTAATATTCTCTTTAGAAAGACAAAAGACGTAAACAATTAGAAAGTTCTTAAAGAACACAAGAGAACGTAAGTGCTACTTCGTTTATTAATTATAGTAGCATTTGTCAAAGAAGCGTTCGAAGAAAAGAACTCGAATTTCGCTAAAAAGTCGAAGTTTGTATTATGTCGAACAAAAGTTTGATTTGCAGTTAAAAAGACTAAATTTTTAAACAATAAAGAACTTCGAGTACTAAATCAAGCAATATAAGTAAATAAAAACTCTTCGAGTTTGCAAGTATATCGAAATTAGTTAAAGATAAGAAGAGATCTATAAGACAAATAGACTAGTGTTAAGATTACAAAGATTAAGAGATATAACTAGATCGATTACATACTATTTAGTATATGCTTAACTTGTTTTTCTCTTTCTTTCTTATTGCTTTGCGCTTTTGCGTCGCTTTTCTTTGCTCTTGTAACTTCTTTGCTTACGTAATCTTTTATATCTTAAGACTGCTACTTTGTTGTTAATGCTATCTTTGACGCTTCTATTTTTGCGACGATCTATTTTGGGATTTTGAAATATTTGTGTAGACTTTGCAATAATTCTTGTTGCAATCAATATTGCTTAAACGCATATTTGTATATTTTTATTATATATCTTTTATTATAGTAGTGTGGAAGCAGTAGCACAACAACTAACAATACGACAAAAACAATCTAGTTACTAAACATAATCTGCTTATAATACTTAATAAGAAGAATTTGCAAACTTATATATTCAAGTTTATTTATAACAGTATTTAGATTGTTCACTTAGATAGAAATCGAATAAGAAAATTAGTATTCGAGCGTTATTACTAATCTAAGTTGTTTAACAATATAAATTAATTTCGACAAAACTATTATAAATGTCGAAGAGCTACTAAATTTATCGATAAGACTTTAGAGCTTACTTACTCGCTTAACGTATTGGACAAATTGTAAAATTACGTCTTTATAAACTTTATAAAGTTTTTTATAAATTGTTACAAATTTAACAATATATTTATAATTGTCGATAAACTAAGTAAACGACGCTTTAATTTACTCTGCAAGAAAACAATAAATATTCGCGAGACAATCTTTCTTTATTATCGATATATCTAAAGAATCTATAAGTGTTTTCTATTTATTATCTTAGATCGAGATTCTTAGTTTACGTCGAATTTTATCGACGAGATTTAACTAGTGTAATCGTTGAGTCGAATCGAACACTTTTTTCTTAACCCGACTTACTCTTTTGGACCTCGTAGGATTGAGTCAAGATTAAGGCGCGAACTCGATCTTAGAATCGAGTTTTGTCGAGTTAATGTCAAGAGCTCAATCTAATCAAGTATAGTAAGTTAAGCAAGATGCATATTTGATAAGATCTTTATATATATATATAGAATTCTATTATCTTATCAATTACAAATATAATTACTAGAAATAGCGCATTAATTTTGATTACAATTTCGAGAGAAAAGCAATAGAAAAAAATAGTAGAACTTCTAAATTAAAACTACGTATATATATTAATTTGTTAATCTTTGTTCTCTATATTTTCGACAAGTCGTTTAAGATTTTGTTTGTTCTATCTTTGCATTTACGTTTAAAGTAAACTTCTTTTGTGTTTGCATTTTCTCGAGAAGACGTCGTACAATTGCAAGACGTTTATGCAAAGACTTTCTTACTTTGTTATGTTTAGCGTAATTAACTATAACTAGAATTGTTCGATTAATTGTCAAACAATATATAGAAACATGTGTCTATCTTTGAACAATTTAATTACATATGTCTTTGCAATCTTATGTAGCGTTTCTATTGTATCGTCTTGCATTCAATTAATGTAATTAACAATATTAATCTCTAGCAAGATATGTCGACAATAATAGTAGAACTATTGTTCGAAAATTATATGCAATAACTTTTGTTAATAATTAATAATCTTCTTTAGAGCAATATCTAGTTCAAATTTTAGCAATATTAATTAACAATAAAAAGCAATAAATTTGTTTTTTAATTTGTTGTTAATGCGAGCATTTATAAAGAAACTTAAGAAGCTAGATATCTATGCAAATAATTGCTTAATACTTTTAATCTAAAGAGTTAACATTGCGTTTGTATATTTTCTTGTTACTAGATTTATAGAGTCGAAGTTAATAGATTTCTCGAATATCTTTTGTAATCCAAATTCTTTTAAGTACTAATTTTTTTTGGTATTATTATTTTAATCTAGATTAAGACTTCGATTACAAGTAAGTCTTAGTAACTATAAGTTAAAATTTGATCTAATAGCTTCTTTTAGATTTGCGATTGTAAATTACAACGCATAGAATATAAGACAAAAGTATATACTTTCTAAACGTCTTATATTTGTAAGAAAATTATCGATTAAAATAATTAAATCTTTTTAATTATTCGACAAGAAACATTGCATAGAATCTAGCATCTATCAATTAACATTTATAAGCAAGCTTTTATTTGTTATAGTTATTACAACAAGCAAATCAACCTTTTTTAATTAATTTAATTTAATAAGAGACAAAAGCAATACTAATTAAATAACAATAGTTGAGAGCATATTTTTAATATGCAAGAAGATTGTTGTTGTTAAGTTAATTAAAATCTTTTTTGTTTTGTTGCTATCGCGTCTTGCAAAAAGTAAATTAAGAAACTTATTATATTTACTTAACTTTACACTCTTTAAACAATCTAATTTTCTTATCCTATTGCGATATTTACAATAAAGCGTTTAAATAATTCTTAGAAATTCGATCTTTATTGTAGAGAAGTCAAAAAGACAAATAGTAAGAGTCGCAATTTATATAATACTAAATTCTAATACTAATTTTATTGCAAAGAAAGATTATATAAATAATAGCAATATTGACGCAAACAATAGCAATAGCAATGCGTTAAAAATTAAATTGCTCTTAACTTTGCGCAAGAGAAAAGCTTTTGTAACTCGCTTTATACAATTAAAGTTTTTATTAAAGATATATATTAAAGCTTTTAACAAGTTTATTACAATTAAGAAAGATAAGTATTAATACGTGAAATAGCAATAGAGTGTATTTTAAATCTTCCTAATCTTAAACAAGTATATAAAGATATATAATTGCTTTACTCGAATAATTAAGAGATTTAAGAATAACAACTTTAATTTAGATATAAAGATCGCGCATTAGCTCGAAAAACAAGAAGATAAATAAGATTACTTGTTGTTAATAACAAACTCTATATTGTTTGTTGCAAGAAATTGCACAAGCAATTGTCTAAAAACAATAATAGAAAATAAGTCTATATTAATAAAAGCAAGATTTGCAAAGAAAATTATACTTAAGAAGATTACAATTGTAAAGAAGAAACTTGTATTTAATAGATTTGTTAAGTTGACGTTTGCTAAGTTTCGCAAAGCAATAATATTTAAATTTAATATTAAGAATTTTGCGAATACAAGAAATTCTATGCTTGTTAGCAAGATATTACAAGTATATATTTTTTTAACGCTTTTATTGTTAATTTTTATTGCTAATCTTGTACTTTTTAGAACAATAAACTTAATTACAATTGTCTACTTTATTCGATTGTTAAAAAGATTATTAATATTGTGTTACGTCGAAAGCAATTAATTTGTTATATAAAATTTACAAAATTAATAAAGACTTAGAACGTAAATTTAGAAAACGCATTAAATATATTTATAAGTTAAGTACAAAATCATAATAATATAGTCGAGTTGTTTTAGTAAATTCGACAAGTCTATTTTATACTCTCTACTTATATATATTATTGTTGCGCTTAATAGTTGACGCGTATTTTACAATTATACGAGTTCAATAACAATATTAATAACAAGTATATACTTAGACAACAAGACTAAAGTTGTTATTAGCAATAATAAAATAGAGAACAATAAGACAAATTTCGATAATAAATTGAAAGACTTTATTTAAGTTATTAAGTAGAGTAGAATATTTTAATAGAAATAGAGAAGAGAATAGAATTTAGTGCAAGACGTGTAATTTTTTTTATTGCACTAGTTGCAATAGTCTTTGTTGTTTAATTGCTATTTAGATTGACTAGATTCAAACTTTACTACATACTTAATTCTATACTATAAGATTTCTAAGAATGTTGCAATTGTATATATAAGTTTCAAAACCTTAATATACTCAACGCATTACTTAGAATTTTGTCGTAACTTCTATTCATTCTTAGCAATAAAAAAAGATAACAAAACTATTATAATCTCGAAATAAATAATAGTAAAGTTGTTTTTCAAGACTTTATTAAGAGATTTAGCACTAATACTTATTTGCGATTGTTAACAAGTTTGTTGTTGTCTTTGTCATTATTAATATTTTGATTATATCGACGTCAAATTAATTGTTGTTGACGTTTTTATTTTCGTTATCAAGTTAAATATTGTCGACGTTTTCGTTTTTGCTATTAAGTTAAACGTTGTCGATATCTTTGTTTTTGCTATTAAGTTAATTGTTGTCGACATCTTTGTTTTTGTTATCAAGTTAAGTTCTTCGACTTACTTAAGATATGCTCAAATATAGCTCAGATTAGTCTCTATATAGTTAATTTCTCTATTATGCTTCGTAAAATTTACAAGCATTACGTTTTCTTAACATTGTATATTAATTTGTACAAGAGCTCTTATCTTTAAATATTTCAATAATATACGTCTCTATAGCGTCTTAAAGAACTTGTATTGTTGTGTTTTGTATTATAGTAATTTGCATCTAATTGTCGTTGCGTACTCTTATTATAATAGTTTGACAAAGCTCTTAAAAAACTTGTTTAAATATTATATAATTTTAGAAGCTTTGAAAGTTGTAAATTGCGACAAGACTATTCTTTAAATTTGAGTATTAACAATATAATACAATAATAGATATAAAATGTCGTACTTCTTTGTTTGTTTATTATCGCAAAATCTATAATAAAGTTATAATAAATTTGTGTAATATTTGAGATCTAAGATTTCTTGTCTAACATTGAATTTGTGTAGTTTCTAACAATATTTGCGCTTTCTATATTATTAATGTGTAACTCGAATTTAAACTTGTTCAAGTATTCGAATATAAAATTATTAATTATTATAAGAGATTAAATATTTCAATTAAATGCAAGTAATGTCAAGTAATTGTGTTCTATAAAACATTAGTTTCTAAATTAAGCTAGAAGCTATTAGAATTCTTGTATTTACTTCTTTTTCTATTAATAAACTTCGAACTTAATTGATTTATCGATTAAGTAATTTCCAAATTTCTATAGTAAGATATTGCGTATTAATTAACTTGTTAAATCTCAAAATACTTAATAAATCAAAATTAGATTAGCAAAAATTAAATTTAAGAAAGCAAAGCATTGCAAGTAAGTTTATTGCATACAATTATTGTTGCAAATAGCACTTTTATACTTATTGAACTTACTACTTAAACACAAATATTGTGCAAAAGACTTATATTGTACTTGCAAGATAGTTGTATTGCTTATTATTGCAATACAATATATAATATAATAGATTAACAAGTTGTAATTACAATATTTGTTGTAATTCTAGATTATATTTTAGAAATATTGTTAGTCTCTATTGTTAAACTGTTTACTATATAGCTGCGCCTATCGTACTTGTTTATTTTGTTTTTATACTTCTTTTTATATTAAGAATATCTACAATAATGCGAAAATTCGATAGCTCGCAAGAATTCAAAAACTCCTAAGACAAATCTAATTTGATCGAACAAGATAGACGCTCTTTCAAATCTACTACTATTTTCTCTTGCTTATATATTAATAGAGAATGTTTTTTTGCAATTAAAACTTGTGTCTAAATCGAAGTTGAAGCGCAAAAAGCTAGTAACTAAGAATTTAAAAGAACGCAAATTAGAATCAAACATTATCGAACAAGAATTGTCGACAAAGAATTTTTATACTTTATTACAATAAATACAATTTGTTAATTGCAAAGTTGCTTAAAGTATATTACAACGCACATTCTTTTTATACAACAATATACTAAATTATAATACTAGCGTCGAGTTCTTAATAATTCTTAAATCGAACTTCGATTAAATCTCTTACTTAACGCTTAACAAAAAGAGCGAAAATTATATTAAATCGAGATATTAAGTTAAACATAGTAGACGAGTTCGATTCGAAAGAAGAGTTTCAACTTTAATATTAAACAAAATACAACAATACTTTAAATTCGAAAATTAAGCGCGAAGAAAAGTCTAGTAAGAAAGAAACGCTTGCTACAAAGCAAACAATCATTTTAACACTAGTCGTCTAAAGTAGTTTCAAAGACTTTAGAAAACGAGCAATTAATACAAGAGAGATAAATATCTTAATATTAGTCGCGAAGCGCAATACCTTGAGCTTTAGAAAATCGACAATTGTAATAGAGAAATCTATAACATTATCATTTGTAGTCAAAGTTAAGAGCAAGTCAACAAAGAAAATTATTGTTGCTAAGAAGAAGTTTGCGATTGTTGTAAAGTCGAAGAGTTAAACAAGAGTTAAAAACAATAAAATAAAAGATTGCAAATTGATAAGCAAACTATTTGTTATAAGCAAGACATATTCTATTTATTTCTATTGTTACTTTTTGATGCTAATAATACAAATAGTAGTTTTAGAATTCTAATTTGCGAAACTCTCTTTATTCGATAATTTGCAAAATTACAAATATAATAGTTAAATATAAGCAACTAATATATTTTCGCAAAAGAGTAAAATTGCGTACAACAAAAGATAAAGATTTGAAAGAAAGACATTGTAGATTTCTAAGTTAATATTTGAATTCTAACAATACAATAAACAATATCTATTGATATACTTTAATTTTAAAGAGATTGCTATAACTTTTATTAACTAATTTGAATATCTTTAGATATTCGAATTTAATAGTTGCTTTTCTATTAGGTATTTACGAAGACAATAAAGCTATAGCAATATTGTTTGCTAACAAAATCGCAAGCTTAATTTAAAGAAATTTATTTAATCTATTGTCTAAGTTTAATTACAAAGTATTTGAGACAAAAGCAACAAAATTCTAGAGAGAAAAGAAGACTATTTAGAGTTTTGTCGCTTGTTTAGCGAGATCTTAATTTTCTTTTTTACGTTACGTCTCTAGTAGTAGTTTTTATATCAATATCTTAATTAGATAGACAATTATACTCTAGTAATAACTACTTCATTCTAAATATATATTAATAATCTCTAAAGTGCATTACAATTATTTTGAAATATTCTTTAATTCGCAAATATTCTTTAATATTAAAATATATTTGTTAATTATTAAGATAACTTATTAATTCTATAACGCTTGTTTGCGTCTTAGATTCTTGTTTATAGTAGAAAGCAACAACGAAAATAGTTACAATAATTCTTGAAAACAGTCGAGTTATATTCTTAATTTTTTGCCTATTATAATCTTGAGATAATACTAAATTAGAGTCAAATCTTCAAATTGTAATGTCTATTGTTTATTGTAAACAATAGCTCAAACAAACGTTAGACAATATTAATTAAATAAGACTGCACTAGAAATGTAATTAACTAATCTTGTATTTAAAAACAAAAGCAATTTACGCTTTAACTGTCTCTTGCAATATCTTGATTGTTGTCTTTTTTATTTTAATAACTTTCTTCTTTGCGAAGTTGTTAACAATTTCTCTATAAAGTCTTGCGAACAATAGCTTTCTAATTAGAAAATCTATAGATTTTTGATATTGACAAATCTCTTTAAGCGTTATTGCTACAAGTTTCATTAATATTAGAACTTAGCTATAGACAAAAAACAAATCTATTGTCTTTTTTATATTGTATAGTCTTGAGCTTCTTAGATGCTTCTTTTAAGTAAGTACTTACGTTGTTTTGTTATTCTTATCTATTTTTTACTCTCTTTTAACAATTATATAGTTGTTGCTATGCTCGAATAGCGTCTTGTTTGCATTTTTTCTCTATAATAATATTAGCATACTCGTAATGCACATATTTAGAAAATATCTACACAAACAACAATTTTTAATCGAACTTATTGTTTTTAACTTCTTGTTGCGTATTTTTAAAGACATAGATTTGAGCAACAATTAGCAATATAATTTAGTAATATATTTCAACAATATTATTATAGCAAATTCTATAAGTAATTTTTGTTATAAATAGAGAACTTTTAGAATTTGTAAATTATAATAAAATTATTTGTAATATTTGTCGATAAGTTGTTAATATTGTAAGTATTCGATTAATTTACGCAATAATAGTTTATTAGATCGCGATTGTCTAGCAATTCAGTTAGATAAACAAACAATTATACTTGCTTATTATTATTAATTTGTTCTGCAATTGCAATATCTTATTAATAGATTATAAACAATTTGTTATAGACAACGACAATTGTAAAGTTACAAAGAACATATATAGATTTAACTTCTATTGCTTATTTATATTGCTAAGTACGCTAATTGTATTGCGCAATATTATTTATTATAACTAAGAGATTTCTTCTTGCGATAATAAGACAATTAAAAAGATTAAGACAATTAGAAAGTTTTATTATTAAAGATTCTTGTCAATTGCTACAAATTATAATATAAGAGTACTAATAATAAATTAATATTGTTATTCGATCGATTACAAAAAAAACTAAAGCGCAAATTCTTCGAAAAGAAAATTGATTTCGAATTGCAAACAACTTTAAGAAGTAATAGTTAAAATATCGATTTCGAACATATTAAGAAAAGACTATTAACAACAATATTAAACTAGATTTGAGACAAATTAACTTAAAATTGATCGAATGTTATTCGACGCAAAAACAAGAATAAGCTTAATCAAAATTTTCAAATTAAGCGAGCTAAAAATCTTAGAGAGAAGCGACAAGTATTTTACTATTTTTTTTATTGCTTGTTCTTTAATATTTATATAGTCTCGTTGCAATCGATTCGAATATTCGAGACTTCTAAAGAGCAATATATAACAATTGCTTCGCGTAAATAACGCTATTTACGAAATTGCAAACTCAAATCTTCTACAAGGAAATATTGGAAAACAAGCAAACAATTTATAAATTTGTTATAAAAGAGAAATTAATAAAAAAGAGATAGCAAGAGAGCAAAAGCAATAAGTAATAATTAATATTGTTTATTGCTTTTCTAACAATTGAATATAGAAATTTGTAATTAATGGAATCGCTATAAATAATAGAAAGATACTAGACAAGAAAGATATTAAAGAGAAATTCGAAGTTAAGAAAGAGTTAACTAAATTCGATAACTACATAATTTAGCAAAAGAAGAAAGTTTATTAATTCGAGATTTGTATGTTAGGATTTCTATTTTTGCACTTAATTACTAATATATAGAAGTTGCTCGATTAGAACAATTAGTTAACAAAACATCAAGCAAAAGAATTTCTTTTTGCTTCGATAATAAGTAGTGTGATCGTTAAGTCGAGTCGAACACTTTTTTTTTAACTTAATTCATTCTCTTGAGTCTCGTAGAATTGAGTTAGGGTCAAGGCGCGAACTTGATCTAAAAATTGAATTTCGTCGAATCAATGTCAAGAACTCAAGTTAACTTCATCGCGTTAGCATTCGCTTATCTTATCTTATCTTATTTATGCGCTAATTCGATTGAACTAGCGCAAGAATTCACGCTAATTATATGCGATTAGCGTGAACCCTGCGCTAGTTTAATCGAGTTAGCGCGTCACGTAACGTCACGTGATCGAATAAGTCGAATTGAACATTCGACACGCATTCTTCGCTCGTCTTACTTTGTTAAGCTAGGAAATTTGTCTAACTCTAGGGTCAGGATTAGGCAAGTTAATCCAATTGGATTGAAATTCGATTCAACGATTATACTACTTTTTGCAAGCAATTCTCTAATTGCAAAATTCTTAGTTTACGTGCTAGCTTCAATATTATAAGATACACTTATATCGATAGATTGTAATAGATTTGTTTATTTTCTTAAGTCGTAAGATTATAATTAAGAAGAATCGAACATTCGAGAAAATTATCGTTTATTTATTGATTTATTGTTAGAAACAATTTAACAAGCTAGAAGTTTAAATAAGTCTTAAGATAAGTTAACGCATTGTAGAAAAACGCGATCGAAATATGGTTTAACATATTGTGCAAATACGTTGTTAGCAATTATATTTCTAATTTTGTCTCTTAATTATATTTATTTGTTAAAGACTAGATTTGCTATATTTGATTGTCGAATCTAATAAAATATTTAATTAAGTATCTTAATAATTAAACGTATCTTGTTTTAGAATATTGCAATAATTAATAGTATTATTATTAATTAAAATTAATCGACATATATAAAAAAGATAAAACTTGTTAATATCTTGTCTTAACATTTAAATATTATAGATATTACTTATTTCTACTTTTAATTCTTTTTACTTCGTAGCTAAAACACAATTTGTCGCTATATATTGCTAGTTGCACTTCTAATTAAACTCAAAATCAAATTACAACAAACTCTAATAAGTTATGTTAACAATTTTTGTTCTTACTTTATAAGAGAAGAGATATAGCGCATAAAGCAACAAAATTTAACAATAAAACTATAACTTTAATTATTATTGCATATCGCTATACAAGATCTTGAGAAATAATTTATACTTCTTATTAATAATTATTATATTTTTTTTAACTTAACGTCGAAGTACGTAAAATTATATATTATTAGATATTAAGTAAGTATTACGCAAGAGTTGTAAGAAAAGACATTAATAAGTAACTCTTAACATGTTATTGTATTATTGAGTTATTAAGTTTCAAACAATAGTTGCGAAAGTTATAAGTCGTAATACTAGAGATAATAAGATATAAAATATTAGCAAGTAACTAGAAGTTAACTTTATTTAGATTGATATTTGTCTTGACATTATTATAATTATTAACAAATAACAAATTTACTTTGGGTTGTCAATATAAATAAGTATTGTCTAATAGTACTTTGTGCATTAAGCAAAGTCTATAATTCTAGTAATTTATTACAAGAAACAATACTTTTTTACAATAGAGAATAGATTGTTCTTTCTGGTTGCTAACTCTTGCTTTAAGTGTTCTATTCGAATATCGAGTTTTATAAACAATTATATTGTTAATTATATGCAATATTTGCTTTGTTAAATAAGAAGCTCTAGATATATAGTAATCGAGAGATTAATATAAAGATAAATAATATTCAAGATATTACTAGATAGCATAATATAGTTATACACATTTCTAGCATTAATTTCTATTGCTCGAAAACTTATTTTATCGAGATAGAAGATTGTTGTCGAAAAAACAAAATTTGACAAGTAAATTCTAAGTAGTAACTTAACGCTATAATTTTTATCAAATAATTGATTTAAATCTTAACTTTAATAGTGTATCGACTAGTATTAAAATTCAAAATAGAACTTAATTGTGTCAATTATCAAAGTTATGTCGAGTTAAGATTTCAACGTAAGTATCTTGTATTAGATAGCTTCTTTATTAGCTAATAGCTATTTATAGATGTAAAAAGCGACAACTCTTATAAGAGCTCAAGAAAATATATTCGATTTACAAAAATTGTTATTGCGCAAGCAAGAAATACACAATGCACAACTTTCGATTCTTGATATTGTATTCAAAAAAAGACGCAATTTTAGCAAAGAATCTACTTGTAAACAACAAGTCGATATAAGTATTGCTCTTTTTATGTTTTCGAGTTACACTAAAATCTTAAAATTTTAGTATATTTTCGAAAAAATTACTTCTACAAGCAAATGCTAGAAAATATTGTATATTAAACAAGAAAATAAAACATATTAATAGTATATAAATAACTTACGACTATTTCGACTTTCTTGTATTATGCAATAAAGCAAATAGACTAAATGCGATTATCGAGTTTAACTATACAAACTTTAAGTAAAATTTGAGCAAAAAGAGATTTAGCAATAGAATAAAGAATAATCGACAAAAAGTTTACAATATAGATTAGATTGCAAAAGCTATTCTTGTACTATTTTCTACTACTTATTATAATAGTTTGTACAATCTAATATAATTGTTGTAACTTTACTTTTATTCTAATTGATTTTGCTTACTTCAAAATAAATTTCTTAGCGTTTAATAGTAAGCAAAAAAAAATTATATTTTCTTGCAACTTAATTACAAAATTAATACTTTATTCTTTAGAATTTGCTAACAATATATCGATGCTTATTTTAAGTAAATTAATTGTCAATTAAGTATAATTTTTGTCGAAATAACTAGAAGAAATTTAATTGTTGCTACTTGATTAATTATTTTGCTCTTCGTATAATAGAGCTTCGAATTGCATAGAGAAAACAACAATTAACAATAAAATTTAGCAATAAAATCTCTTGTCATTAAACTAAATATAAGAGTATCAATTATTTTAATCTCTAAGTACTATTTTTATAATTAAGACAACTTTCGTTTACGTTTGTATTATCTTCTATTTTATTTCTTCTAATACTACGTGTTATCTTTAGAGCATCTTATTATAATTACAAAATTCTCGCAACTAAATTAAGATATATTGTTCTAATTAAAGAAGCACTCGAACAACAATAGCGTTCTTAATATATTCTATCGACTTAATTCTTTTAATCTAGAAGTTATTAAAGCTTATTAGAATTTCTTTTTGTTTATTCGAAAGAACAAATATTAAATAGAGTCTCTATTTAATAAGCTTTTGCGTCTTAATAATAAAAGCGTAATTGTATAAACAATCGAGAAGTATTTTATGTTCGAAAAGTAATAATAGAATTAAACTCTCTAGAATTAAGATATAGAGTTAAGACTAATAAAGTATTTAAACTCTTAATAAAGTAGTTGAGCTTAAAAAATTGAGCTTTGAAGCAATTGATACAAGATTGCTTGCGTTGCTATTAATATATCTAAAGTTATTTGCAAGAGCTATAAAAAAATATTTCTTTATATAACTTTTACTAATTTAGGAACTTCTACTATAAAACAATACAAAAAAGATAATAATTAATATCGAAAGTCTAAAAATCTATTGCAAAGAACTATAGAGCAATTTTTGCAAAGTGTAAGTCGAGACTTTTTTACTTATTTTCACTTCTTTTTCTCCTGTATTTTTAGAACTTAACTTCTATTGTTGCAATTAATTGTTAACTTTTTGTTCTTATAATTACTCTAATATTATTTTTCGATAATATTTTACTTACATTTAAGTCGACGTGCTAACACAAATCTCACTTCTAATTGTAAGAGACAAAATTTATAAAACGCAAAAAATAGAACAATACAATTAACAAAACTTTAATAATCGACTAATAAAGATAATATTAAATCTTAATATCTTCTTTTAATTATTAAAAAGATTAAGCTTCGACAAGTTTGTTTGCTTTTTACAAGCAAGTATAACTATTTCAAGATATACAAAGTTTGTTAAGTTAATTAAAAAGCATATAAATCTAATTAGACGTAATATTCTTAACAATTTAAAGACAAGTACTTAAGTATTTATTCCTCTTCACAATTAATCAAGTTCGAATTATCTCTTTTTTCTAAAAGTTATCGCATACTTTATTAATATAAATTGACAATATAAAGAAGTTTTACTAATCTTTAAGTTCTTAAAAAGTAGATATACAAAAAAGCAATTAACAAATATAATATATAGTATCTTGAAAAAGTACAATTTTTAAGATTGTCTAATAACTATTATTGCAAACAACGTCAACAACAATAGAATATTACAAAAAGCTCTTATTAAAACTTTGCAAAACAAAAATATAATCTAAAATTCGAAGTTCGAGACAATAAATTGCATAAATTATATTATGCAAATTGCAATTAACAATTTGTTGAAGACGCTTAAGATACTTACTCGAAACAAGAATATTATTATCGAATTTAAGAAGAAGAATCTCGACAATCTAATTAAGAGAAGAAATTTCTTTAAGAAAACTTTGTACAAGATAAAATTAATTGTTAGTTTTTACTACTATAAGTTCTAACAAATATAACTTTTAAATTCGACTTATTGCTATTGCAATTAATGCGTTAATTGTTTAATACAAAGTCTTTCGCAAACTTCAAGCAAATAATATATTAAACAAGAATATAAAGAGCATAATTTAAGATATTAAGACTTGTTAAAACAATTTCTATGCTATATTGCAACAAACGTACAATATGAAGAACTCTATATATAAATAAGTTTATATTTGAGCAAAGTCAAAATTTCGAATACTAAAATTAACAAGAAATAAGTAAAGTTAAATACGCTATATAATAATACTTTTGAAATCTTTCGAAAAACTTATTTAAATATTAAATCTTTCTTAAAATCTTATAATATGCAAAGCTTGAAAAACTTACAATGCAATATATAATTATCTAAAAGATTAGAAACAAATTATTGCAAAACTTTTAAATATAACTTGAACAAAGAAATTATAAAAAGACAATTTAAATTATTAAAAATTAAATTAATATATATTATAAAGCTATCTATAACAAAGCAAATATATACTTTAATATCGAGACTTTGCTTAACTTGTTTAGAAAACAATCGATATATAGCGTACGTTACTCTATTAATAATATTTCGCATTCTATTGTTGTCTTCTATTGCTTAAAAGATTAATATCTCTTTACAAAATCGAAATTAATTATTAATTAACAAACAAAAATATATTTAAGAGTTTAAAAAATATTACAATAATAGTTATTTGCAATATTAAAAATTGGAATATTATCGATATCTTGCTATTAAATTTAAAAAGAGACAATTTCTAGCAATTGTTGTGCTAGCTACTTAACGCAATATCGACAATCAATAAAACGTTGTTAATAACATACAAGATATTGCGTTAAAAACAAAGATTAATAAAACAATTGTCTAGCTTGCTAAATTAATCGAATCTATTAATAAATCTTTTATTTTAAGTGTTTGAAGTACTTTGAAGTTTTAATTCTTAACACTAACTTATATAGTCAAAAACGTTTTAACAATTCTTGTCTCGAGTATTAATATTAAACAATTGTTTTCAATAACGCGCAATATAATTATCTATCGTCGCAATCAATTTCGTGAATATGTTGTTAAAAATATAATAATAATTAAGTGTACAAATTGATTTGTTAAGAATATCTTAAAAAACACAAATATTATATTGTCTATTATCGCAAAAAAGCTAAATCAAGATATTAAAAAAATCAACAATAACAAATTTTTGTTAAATATTACTTAGACAACAAAATTAAAAAACAATAATAAAAAGTTGAACAATAACTTAGACTTCGAGACGTCTCTTATCGAGTTAAATAATTTAAACAACGCTATTTATACAATAGCAATAGCGAACAACAATAGAAATCGAAATCGAATTAATTCGTTAAAAGAACTTTAAGCTTGTTTTCTTGTTAATCTTTCTTTAATATTCTTGATAAATAGAACTTAAAATTATATCGACAATAATATAAAAGAATATCGAAGCTCAAATTACTTGCAAATAGAATTAATATTGTTAACGTACTCGCAAAACTTAAATTATTCTCGATTGATATCTCAAGTAATTATATTTGTCTTCGCGAAGAATCGACAACAATATATAATAAACAAATTAAGTTAAAGTATGTTAATTTGTTCGCGAGAGATATTTACGCAGCGACAACAAGTTGATACACAAGATAACTATTAATTTAGCTTAAACATAATAGAGAAATAGCGAGAGAAACTTAGTTTCGACATATATTAAGCGAAACTTAATTAATTGCTATAGTAACTAGATTTTATTTTGAGCTTTTAACAAGCACTTATTCTTAGATCTTAATGTTCTAGACTTTTAAGATTAATTTTACGAATTCTATCTCTATATATATAACGTAATCAAATAGCGTTAAGTTTTTATTAATTTATTGCTTGAATTTGCTACTTGAGTTTCGAACGCAAATTGTTAATATATTTAATTATGCAAAGTATAAGACGTATTTTATTATTTATCTAATCTTATATTTAATCTTATCGATAAGATTAAGTGAGTCGAATTGAACATTTGGCGCGCATTCTTCGGCCGTCTCATCTTGTTGAGCTAGGAAATTTGCCTGATCCTAGGATTAGGATTGAGCGAGTCAATCCAATCGAATTGAAATCCGATTCGACGATCACACTAGATTTAACATATTACAAAGATTAAGCAAAAATCTTTTATAGCATATTACTCGCAGATTGATAATTAGACTAAAATAATAAATTAAATTATTTAACATTAACTACGATTCTTTGTAAATTATTATTAAGATAATTGATTAGAACTACTACTCGCTTTAAACCTAGCTGCTGTCAGTCTATCTTCGAAAACTACAGGGTTATTACCTTATATGATCGAGATGAGATACGAATCCCGCCTGGAATTCGACTGAAAGAAAAGACTACCGAAGGCAAAGAGAACATCAAAGGAGACTACGAACAGAGACGAAGCCCGGCAGTTTGCCACTCGTGTACATGGTGCGTGGAAGTTCGCTAAGAAATCAATGAAAAAAGCTTAAGAGCGATAGAGGACGCAAACGAATAAGAAGCGGAGGCAGCTCGATTTTGATGTCGGGGACAAGGTCTTCGTTAGCAAGAAAGGTTGGAGAACGGATCGACCTAAAGATAAGCTCGATTACCCGATTGCGAGACCATGGAAGATTCTTGAGAAGGTAGGGAATTCATTCAGGCTAGAACTGCCACCCACCTTCAAGATGAGCGATGTCTTTAGCCCAGATCGACTACCAAAGGACCCTGAGGACCCCCTGCCGGGGCAGATCAATGAGCCAGAGCCAGCAGACGAGGTCGATGGAGAACCCGAATGGGAAGTAGACAAAATCCTTGCATCTAAGGTTACGAAGGGGGTGCTCACCTATAAGGTTCAATGGTTAGGCGGAGATGAGGATCCCACGTGGTACGATGCTGGAGCCTTTAGGAACAGCCCCATTAAGCTAAAGCAATATCACGAGGAGAACCCAACTAAGCCAGGACCGCCGAAGCGCTTACGAGAGTGGATCACAGCCGCGGAAGAAGATCGGTTTGAAGAGGATCATGAAGAGGATAACATGCCCTTGCAGGATACAAAGACCACGAAATTACGACGTACTCGGGCAAGACACTAACAATGCATGAGAACATGCATGCACTGTTCTTAAAAGAGGATAATGTAACAACGTCGTTACTTTCAATATTTAACACTGCTAACGCTTTTTATTTAATTAACTTAATATGCAATTAAATCTTTTAACAAGTTTAAATCTTGCAAGTTAAGATAAATACGAGCTAGTTAATATTAATATTAACTATGCGTAAGCTAAAGATTTGTGTAAAAGATTTAAGTAGATATTGTTTACTAGCGCAATTACTTTTTTATATAAAGAAGCTCTTTAACTTTTATATACTTAATCTTTAGTTTAAAATGTATTTGTTTATATAAATATATCTTATTGTAGACTCTTATATCTATAGAAATTATTGTTGTCGTAACAAGTTAAGTAGTTAATTAATAACGAAAAATATTTTTTCGTAATAAATTAAATAAAACTTGTTGTAAACATTTCTTGTAAATATATATAAAGTTTACTTCTCTTTATTGTTCTTTCTAGTAAAATTATGCTTGTTAACAGAATAACAATAAAATAAAATATATTTTTTCTTAATTAACGCATAATATTCGTCAATTCTTACAATCTTATTGTTGTGCAAAATTAAAAAGATTGGAATTTTCTAATTAAGTTTGTCTTAACGTAATATAAATTTATACAACTTAACAATAACATTTGTTGCAACAACAATTTTATAATGTTACACTAGTACTTTCGTAAAAGATATCAAAAAGAATTATGTTATTAAAAAGATTTATAGACGTCTTTAAACAATGTAAGCAATTACTTGATAACAAGAATTGCAACTATAAACAATCTTATGTTCAATAAATCTTTATAGATAATTCAATAAATTAGAGTAACAATAAGTAAAGACTTAAGATAAGTTAAATACAATTTATAAAAAAGTCGCATTCGAAAATTATATATTTTTTTATTATTTAAGAATTCAAAATATTTAAAATATTTAAAATATTTAAGATCTTAATTATCTTAATTATCTTAATTCGAATTCAAGATATTTAAAAGTCAAGTCTTTTTAATTATCTTAATTTTGTTGATAAATCTTTTTTTTAATTATCTTGTAAAGAGCAATGCGCAACAAATAGTACTTATTAACATGCGACTCATAATATTATTCTCTCTTTTTAAGAATTTTTGTTTCGAAATTATATTTTTTTTTACTATATTAATTAAGTTAATTACTAAACAACGTCGCAATTTTGTTGTTAATCGTTGTTATAAATACGTTTTTCTTATAATGTGTTTTTGTCAAGTTTGCGTCTTATTTAATATATCTTATCAAATAAATAAAGAATATCTCAAGTATAAAAAGTGTTATCGAAAGAATCGAAAATATAATTTGACTTCTAATTATCAAAAAATAAATAAAGCTATCTAGAAGACTAAAAAACTAAATAACAAAATAACAAAATTGCGTCTAAGAATTGCGCAAAAAATAAAACAAAAAAATATTAATTTTGTTGTTTAAAAAAATATGAACAATGCGAAATTGAAAAATATTTTGGAAATCGAAAAAAATAAAAAATATATTGAATATATTAAAGAGAAGTTTAAAGTTTTATTCGATATTATTATCGATTTTTTATTGTTTATTCTTTTGTTTTTTAATATTTTGTCGACTTTTATAAATAGTTTTGTTGCTAACAAAATTGTCGCAACTTGTCAAGACATTTTTTCAAATTTTTGAGTAACTTTTATGTATTTTCGAAATTTTTTTTTTTTTTTTACTTAATAAGATATTTTTGATTTTTTTATTGTAAAATTTTCTTAATTTTGTATTGTTTTTCTTTTTATAAGTAGAAATAAAACGTGTTCTATAAAAACATAATTAAATTTGCTAATTTTAATTTTAATAATAAAATATAAAATATTAGAAATACTTTAACGTTTTTAAATAAGTCGAGTTTGTAATTAACTAATCTTTTTGTCTTTTTAATAAAAAACAATTCGACTTTGATATAATTTAATTTCTTGTTTAATTTTCTTGTTTTAAGATTTTTTGTAAGAAAATTTATTTTATTTTTTTTCTTTAATTAAGATGTTGTTTTTTGTTTTTTGTTTTAATACTTAATTAATTTTTCTTACATCTTTAAGATGTTATTGTGTATTTTTTTTAATATTGCTATTCTTTCGATAATTAATTAAGTTAACAAATGCTTTTGTTCTTTTTTAAAGAGATTAAATTCTTTATTATAATTAACAAAAAATAAAGTTATTTTAATAATATTCGAAATCTTTGCATTCAATATTAATTAAGTTATAGATAAAAGTAATACTTAATTGCTATAAATATTATTAACGTAATATCTTAAATATTACTTTAAACTCTAATTTGTTTGCTTTATTTAATTATTTGTAATTAAGTAATAGACAATAAACATTCTAAGTCTTATTTTTAATATCGATAAAAGTATTTTTTTAATAGTTAGACATAAAGAGCTTGTCTTTGTTATTAATTAATTTTTTAAGTATATTATAATATTATATAAGTCAATTTAATACAATGTATTTTAGTTGTTTTATTATAAATTTTTTTTGCATGCAATAATATATAAATACTTAATAAGTTTGTCAACTATTATTAATATTGAATTATATTTATTTTTAATTGCTAAATTTGTTGATTTAAGCAATTTAATAATAAAGTTTATTGTAACTTTATTCTATAGCAATTTAAGTAATTTTTGATATTGAATTTCGTTATAGCTTATATATATATTATATTTATTTTGCTAACAATTAAGATATTACTTAATGTATATCTTGACATTTTGTTTTATTTAAAGAAACTAATAATGTTAATATAAAAGTCGAAGAGTTTTAATTATTTTCGAGTACTTTTGCAATAATTTATTATAATGTTCTTTTATATGTTTGTCGATTTTGTCGATATATATTTGAAGTTTTTCTTTTTTTACTAGAAATTCTTTCTTATTGTCTTGAAGTATTTGTAAAATAGCATTTAATTTGTACTTGTTTGCTAATAATAATTTGTTTTTATTAATTTTAAGTATATTGTAATTAAACCATTCTTTTGTTTTTAATTTTAATTTTTTTTTTGTTAAATACGTTTGCTTTATTGTTATTTTTGTTTAATATATATTGTATTTTAAACTTGTACTATTCGAATTATTTTAATTATTGCACTTATTTTTTATTAAACTATTTAATAGTAATAAAATACAAAAGATTTTTGTAATTTATAAGAATTGTAAATTTTAATAATTTTTCGATATATATTTTTTATAATTTTAAGAAAATTACAATAACAAGTAATTTCTTGTTGTAAATATTATAATTTTGTTTAATTAATAGGAGTTTTTTTAAAAGATATATTATTAAGTACTATATATCTTTATATTCTTAATTAAAGTATATATTAAGAATTAATTTTAATATGTTAATTTTAATTTTGTTTAACAATTGTAAATCGTATATTTTTAGTATTAATTTTTTTAAATATTTTAATTTAAGATTTTAAAATAATTTCTCTTTTATTAATTTTTATCTTTATAAGATCTTTTTTTTTATAAAATTTGTTAATAGTATTGCGTTAATTAAGTAATTTTTAATAAATTTCTTGTTATAATTTATAATATCTAGAAAGAATTAAATTTTCTTAACATTAATAAATAATTTTTATTGTTTCATTATCTGCAACTTTTTAAGATTTATGCATATTTTATATTGTTTAATAACAAAGTTAAGAAAGTTAATTTCTTTTTAATAGAACTTGCATTTCTTTAATTTAAAATATAAATTTCTTTTATTTAGATATTTTAATATTTTGAAAATATAATTTATATATTCTTTTAAAATACTTAAGTAAATTATATTATTATTCAAGTATATTATAACAAATTAATTTAAATATTGTCGTAATATATTATTAATTACTTTTAATACATTGTTAAAACGTTTGTAAATTCGAACAATATTGTTGTATATTTGTATAATTTATATTGTGTGCAAAAAGTTGTCTTTTACTTCTTTTTTGTTTTTATTCTAATTTAATTGTACGCTTTTTGTAAATTCAATTTAATAAAGTATTTTACTTCAAATAATTAATTTTGAAGTTTACTAATATTAAATAATAAGTATTGATTTTTTATCGTAATATTGTTTAGCTTTCAATAATTAATATATAAACAAAGAATTTCGTTTTTCTTAAATACAAAGAGAATAGAATATCTTGTTTATAATTAAAAAAATTTAATAAATTCTTTTTTTTTGTTTTTTGTCAAATATTCGCGAAGTATTTTTAGCTTTTTTCGAATAAAATATATATAGATTTAAACGTAAATTGCTTATTTAATTTAATTTTAATTTTGTAATTTTACAATTAATATTTAAGTAAAATCTTAATTGTTTTTTTTAAAATAGATACTTTTAATTATTATATATTTGTAATACGTGCTTTAGCAATTTTCTTGTTATATTAAATAATTTAGAACTCTTAGAAGATTCGTAATTTTCTTTACTTACTTTAATTTTATAACTTAGCTAACTTTTATTAATACTTGTTGAATTAAACTTTATTAAATTGTTTTTTTGCAAAAATACAAACTTGTTACTTGCAATCAAGTTTCGACTTAATCTTTTATCTATTATTAAATATTATTAATACGTAAATTAAATTGCGTAATTATATTGTGCGAATTTGAGTACTTGTATATTTTAATCAACTTTTAAATTGTGTTGCTTTAATTAAGATATTTCTAGAACAATATTATAAGTAATTATTCTTACTATATTAAAGATTAGTTTCTTGTAATATTGCTAAATAGCTATTAATAATAATTTTGTTTCTTTGTCTACTCTTTTATTTTTTGCAAGTAATAGATTTTTATTTACAGTTATTAGATTGTAAGCATTAAACTTCTTTTAAATAAAATATTCTTTTTTCTTTACAAGAATTTTAATTATAAATTACTTATTATATTAAAATCAATTATTGTTATAAGTCGACAATTGTTAATCTTAACTAATATAATAAAACATTATGCGTACGCTATTAAATTTAGTTATTATTGTTGAACTAATATATTGCATTTCTCTAATATATTTTTTATCAAAAAATTTGAATTTTTCTTTGCTCTTATATTGTAACTTTTGCTTTAGGCATTTGTCTACGTTAAGCTTTCTTCTATTGCTAAATTGCTAATTTTAATTTTTTCAAAAATCAATCATTTTCTTGCTTGTCTTTTAAATAAATCTAGCATATATAGTTATAATATATAGTTTAACTAAAATTTATATATATTGTAAGATTTAATTGTTCTATAATAATGTAAAGTATATTCTTTTCTATAATAGTATTGTTTTTTAGCTTTTTCTCGCATTTATTTACAATCTTCGATAAATTAACTAAAGTTTCGAAATAATTTATAATATTTTCTATGCATTTATAAAAGTCTTCCTAGCTATACTCTTCGTTTAAGTCGATAATTAGATTATAAGATTTAGTAATTTTCTAAAATATTCAATTGACTTTCTACGTAAATACAAATGCTTTGTCTAATAATATTTTATTTAACACTCTCTATAGTTAATTTAAGTTCTCTATTAGATAATAATTGTTATTTAATTTAGTTTCGAAAATATTTGCCTCTATATCGATTTGCTTTCTAATATTGTTTTAACTATTAAATATTTCTCTTAGTATAACATTAATTTATTAACAATTTATTAAGTTTTATAATTGATTATTTCTTGCAAAGTAACTCGATTTATTATATAAATAGCACGTTTTTTAAAAATTTATTATTTTGCTTTTTTTTAGAATTTTTTTTATATTATTGAGTAAAATTTAATTTTGTAAATATAAGTTTACAATAATTTAAATTATTATATTTTTAATTAAACAAAATTCTTTTTGCTAATATTTGATTGTTAATTTAAAAACGATTCTCGCTCTTTTATAAAATTAATTATATTGTTTTTTTATAATTCTCTTATATAACTTGTTGTCGAAATCGATAATTATTTCGATAAAATTAAATATGTCGCTAATAAATTTGCTATTGCGCATAATTTTATTCTTAAGATTGTTTTTAAAGTTTTGTCGAAATATTATTATAAATGCAATATTGTTTTACTTGATAAAATTAATACATTTTTGAAAATTTGTTACGTAATTTGTTGCAAAGATTTGTTAAATTAAGTATTAAATTTTTTTTTTGCAATTTGTTTTTTGTTAAATGTTTTAAAGATTCTTCGAAGCTCTCTTTTAAAGTTGTTGAAGTTCGTAAATATTGCATAAGAATTTTTGTTATAATTCTTTAAATATTTGCGTAAATTTGATTTAAGTTAATGTTAAACTCTTTCTTTGAAAAATATTAATGCAAAAATTGTCTTTTAATTCGCTAAAACAAGATAAAAGATAAAATAAATACTTATTTACATAAGTTAGTTCTTCAAGTTGATATAATCTTTATAGTAGACGTTAGACTTGTTAATTTTTATTTTGTTGTCTCTATTGAACGTTAGTTGACGTAATATTGTTAAGTTAATGTTCGAAATAAAAACGCGTTAATTTAATACAAATATTCTTAAAGTATTTAAAGTATTACATTAATACTTTTGTAAAAAATATTAAAAAAAGTTATATTATTAAAGAAATTTATAAACGTTTTTAAGCAATATAAGCAATTATTTAATAACAAGAATTGCAATTATAAACAATTTTATATTTAATAAATTTTTATAAATAATTCAATAAATTAGAGTAACAATAAGTAAAAACTTAAAATAAGTTAAACACAATTTATAAGAAAGTCGCGTTCGAAAATCATATATCTTTTTATTATTTAAAAATTCAAGATGTTTAAGATATTTAAGATTTTAATTATTTTAATTTTGTTAATAGATCTTCTCTTTTTAATTATCTTGTAAAGAGCAATGTGCAACAAATAGTATTTATTAGTACGCGACTTGTAATATATAAGTGTTCTATTAATTTATTTGCGATCTTAAGTGCTTTGTTGTCGCACTTAACTTTCGATATTAGAAATAAGAAATATATTGTAACAATGCGTAGACATAGCTAGACAAATAGAATAGATAGATCGAGCAAATAGATTATTTTATTAATAAGAGATTGTTCGATCTTCTAATAAGATGCGAATGTAAGCTTTCTATATAGTGCGACAACTTTTAGTTCTACACTTAGTTCTATACTTTGACGCTAATATAGTCTTTAATTCTAGTTGTAACATATATCTTATCTATAACAATTAGACAAGATATAGTCTATCAATTATTAATAAAAAGTTGCAATTTCTTTAGTTGCTTAGAAGTAAATATAAACGATTTAAGCTTTATAATAAAGTCGAGCTACGAACAAGAATCTTTAATAAAAGGAATAAATTTAATTTAACTTTTATTAATAGTTTTGATTAGATATTCGAGATTTGTAGCTTTGCGAAGATAGAGAATTTCGACAAAGAAAACAAGAAGAGAAAAGAGATTGCAAATAATTTTAACTTTATTTTTATTACAAATCTTTTAACAAATTCTCTTGAATAAATTATTGTTAAAGAGAGAATTATAAGATATAGTCTAATTTGCATTAAGCAAAGTTTAATATAAAGTCTTGCATTTATTTGTAGTAATTATCTTGTTCTTATTATTTTATCGATAATTCGAGAAAGCAATCTATCAACTTTAAGATACGAATATTGCTATTATAGCTTAAGATTAACTAATAGCTAGCTCTTAATTACAATAGCGATATTCTTTTATTAATAACTTTATAGTTTATATTTACTTTGTTTTGTTAAAATATATATTTAGTATTACAAAATATAATTTTTGTTGTAACTCTAGTAATATATATTGCAATTTTAATTGTTTTGCTTAATTACTATTGCACGCATCTTAGACAATTCTTTATAAATATATATTGTTTATAAATTATTTCTAAATTAGAACTTGTTTATATTAGTTCGAATTAGCTTAGATCTAACTTATATATATTTTTTGATATATTTTTTGCAAATAAATAGATCTATAGTTCGACAATTTAATTTATTGCTTCTTAGATTCTACTTTATATAACTTGATTTGTTCGAATTCTATCTATATATATATAACGATTTCTTTGCTAATATAAATGTTGTAATTCGACAACTTAATCTTTTTTTTTGTTTTTATATTTAGAAAACTAACTTAGATTTAACTTAAATCTAATCGAAATCTTGCTTAAATATATAGATTATATAATAATGTATTGTAAATTATTATTATTAAATTAAATTCGACGCGTATATATTTTGTGTTAGTAAACTCTTAGATTTTTAATAGTAATCTTAAATATTATTATTTGCTTCTCTCTTTCTTATTATTTTTTTGTCAATCTAATTATTAAGAATCTATTTATTAAGAATTTACAATAGTATTTTATTTATTTGTTTTTAATTTTAATTATAACAAAACTTCAAAAGCTTAAATGCAAATATATACAAAAAGAGTATATTGTTTTAATTACTTAAATACCATTAAGAATATCTTTGACAAAGTCTTAAAACTTGTTTGTTAACACAATATTACTTTAGAAGTATATTAAGCGCAATCTTATTTTAGAATAATATTTATTTAGAAGCAAACAAAAATTAATTGTATTTTGCAAAAAAAAATTCGAAACTTAATAAAAATTGTTAATTATCTTATATTTATTAAATATCTTAATAAAGATACAATTACTTATATTGATAATTTCGATATTAAAGTTGTAATAAGAGAAGAGCTTCTAAAAAGAATAAGAAAACGAAATCATAATATTAATCTTTAAAAGCTTTCTATATTAATAGATTTCTTCTTTGCTTTTTTTAGTTTTTTTTAGTTTCTTTATTTTTCTTTGTTTTGTTCTCTTTTTATTAGTTTATTCTATAGTTTGTGTTAAACAAGTTTGAATTCAATTGTATTTTGTCTTAAATAAGAATATTTATACTTTTATACAAACTTACAATTAAACAGCTTTTTATAGTTGTCTTTAATATTGATTTGCAATTTAGCAACTTCTTTTTAAACTTTTTTGTTACTTAATTACAAACGTGCAATATTTTTATAAACAAAATAAATCAAATTCTAATATATATTATATTAAAGAAATTATATAGATTAGTCGAAGATAATAATTTGCGCAATAAAGTTTGTTAAGCTTAACAAATAAATAATAATTATTTTCGAATTCTAATTTAAATACAAGATAATACAAATAAGTTAATTTCTTGTTTTTGTATTGCAATCCAATTAAAGAACAAAAAAAGTATAAAGATTTTCTTTTAATATTAATTTTGAGAATAATTTGCTTAATCTTTTTTTTTCATTTAACGTCTTCGAATTAACAAAAACTCTATTATATTGTTTAACAAAATTGTCGAAGAAAATTAATAAAATTAGGTGGTATATTATAATATCTTTTATACTTTATATTTTTTAAATTAATATTGTATTGCTTTAGATTCGAAGCACTTTGCATTCAAATACTTAGAGCTTAACAATAAAAAGAAGTTAACAATCTTTTTATCTCTACTAAAGAAAATTAAGAAAGATAGAGTTAAAAAAAACATAATTAGTAATATCTTAAATAAGAAGAAGAATTAATTATTTAAATTTAAATTTTTAATTAAAGAAGTTAATATAAAAGTAAAAATTGTTAATATTAAAGAGTCGAGATTAAATAATAAGAATTTGCAAAACAAAAATATTAAAGAAAACAATAATTAATTTAAAAATATAAATATCGAATTAATATATTGTTTTTTTATTTATATATAAAGATTGACGCAAATCTTAAACTTAAAGCAATTTAAGATTTTTAGTTATATAAGTATAAGATTGATAATATTTAATTATATATTACTTATTTGTATTTATAGTTTTAATTACAATTAACAATAAAATTAAGTATTATTTTTTAAATATACTACTACTTATATTTTATTAACAATAGTTAATTGCTTTTTTTATCGCAATAGTTAATGCAAATAAAGATAGTCTATATAGAGAACTTGTAGAAGACAAAATAAGTCTAAGAAAAACAATTTTTGTTAGTTTAACAAATAACTTAAAGATTAACAATACTTGTATATAGATTGTAGAAACTATTGTTGTTGTTGTCTTTCGATACTAGTTATAATTTAATAATAAAAGATTCGAAGTAAGTAAAAGCAAGAGTTTGCTATTTGCTTTTATTGCTCTCTTAAAATATCAAAAAAAATTCTTTATTTTTTAGCAAATACTTTTTACTTTTAATTAGACGTATATTTGTGTTAATTAAATTTTAAGTTTTAGAAAATTTATCTTATTAACAAACTTATTATCTTTCTTGTTTTGAGAACTAACATTAATCATTAATATTAAGCTATAATTAAATTTGTTAATTCTAAAAATCTCGATATTATATTTCTAAAACTATACGAATTTTTCAAGAATTTCGATATATAGTTATCACAAATATTAAAAGACAGACTTAAGATTATTCGAGATTTTAATATTAAGTTATCGAAACAAATATGTATTAATTAATTAAATTAATATAAAACTTTATTTTTAACAAGTATCATTATTTAATTGTTAACAATCTAAAACTTATGAAAGTTGCGTCTAAAAAATAAATTTATAAAATTATATATATATAGTTTTCAAAAAAAGAAAAGGACAATTATAGAAACAAAAAAGATTGTTTGTTTGTATTGTTAATTTTTTATAATTAACAAATTATATAATATAAAGAATCTTTAAAAAAATTATAGAAGATAATCGATCTTATAAAGAATATTAGATTAATATATCGATTTTAATTTGCAACTTTGTCAAAAACAATTATTAACTTCGATTCTATTAATATTGCAATTTCTTTTAAAATTGCAAGCTTTAAGTTTTGAATTTTTTTCAAATACTTTTATTACAATCTTCGATTAATTAATTTACAGTTTATAAATAAGATTATTAAAAAATATCAAAATATTAAGACAAAAAAATTAATAAAAAAAACAAACAAAGTAATTTAAGTTTTTGTAAAACTTTTATTTTATATTTTGATTTAATATTATAATAAGAGTTTTTAAAACAAAAAATATCCTGTAAATTTTAAAAATCTTATACAATTGTTAACTATTACAAAATTTTTAGAAAAATATTTTGTAATATACAATTTAATAATCGACTTTTAATCTAAAACAAGAATAAAATAACTTAAAAATCTACAAATTGAACAAAATTAAAATTACTATATTTAATTTTATCTTTGATAGTATTTAACAAAATTAAAATTGTTAAAAATTAAAAGTATTTTTAATATAGTTTATCTTCTTTACGTTTGTAACAATCTTTTATATCTAATTTTTGTTATTTTTATTGTTCTTAAAAATATAATAAAGTAAACTAATACAAATATCGAAAGAACTTGCATAAATTTAATTATTAATCGATTAAGAGATAAGTATTCTTTAACAAACTTCTATTTATAAATTATTTATAATATATTAAAACTCGACGCAATTAAAATACTTTTTAAAAAGTATTTCGATATTTTAAATCTTATAATATTCTCTTTTTTGAAAATAATTTTTGTAGTAAAATATATAAATTAATATCTTGTCTTAATCTCTTTATTTCTTAAAATCGAAATCTTCTTTATTTTATATATTAAGTATATTGTTTAATATATTTTGTAATTAACATGTACTAACTTTTTTTGTATAATATATTTGTAAGTATTGTATATTAAATTGCAAGTTTCGAATATATTATAACAATCTATTAAAGTGCAAGCTAACAATAAATACTTTTATATTAAAGAAAAATATAAAAACTAAAAAGCTTTTAAATTAAAATTAGTCGAATATTCTTATTAAAGTAATTAAAATTATAAAAATAAACTTAAATTTGCAATAAGTTATAATAGTTATTTTATACAAGTTACTTTATAATTTTAAGCTTAACAAATAAATATTTATATACGTCTATTATTAAGATAATATTAATTAGATAACTTATTATATTATTTATGCAAAAACAAGAATCGAATATATAATTAGTTAAAAACAAAAAGCTAAGACAAGTTTTATTGCTAAGATATTTAAAATAATAGATATAATAAAGAATCGAAGAAGCAGGAATGCTAATAGAATTAATAATACAACAAATATATTTATTAATTTACAAGAGAAGTTAAGAATCTAAGAAAGATAGAAGTTAATTCGAAATAAAATAGATATATTCTCTTTGACTTAAATTGTAATAATCGATTTTATTAATTCTATTTAATATTGCTATTTTAAACTTTCTTTATTTACAATATAATTGTAAACAAAGTTTAATATTAAATTTCATATTTTAAATATATTTATAAGATAAATTATATTATTAAAATTACGTCGAATTAGCAAAAAGAAGTTCGAATACAATTTAGCAAAATAATTTTAGAAACTAGATATTAAAACTTTATTGCTTAAATAGTAGTTTTAACAATAGAAGACGCAATTTCTTTAATATTTAAAATTAATTTTTTTCGATTTTAAAAAAATTTATATTTATAATATGTTTTTCGAAATTCGAATATATAGTTCTCGAGTATTTATAGATATTTAGATTTATATATTATCTTAATAATTCTAATTAAATTCTTTAAAAAGTCTAAATTTGCTACTTGAATTAATATTAATTTATAAGTATTTTTTATTTATAATTAAGATTTAAGTTAAATTTAAGTTAGATTTTAATTAATTTAATTTCGATTATTTTATTTGCGTTCTAGTATATTAGAGTATTTTTGTAGATATATTCTTATTTTAATTTGCTATTTAAAGATAATTGATTCTTGCATATTCTATTTCGATAATTATTTGTTACAAGTTGCGTGCTAATAAGTATTATTTGTTGCGCATTGCTCTTTACAAGATAATTAGAAAGAGAAGATCTATTAACAAAATCAAAATAATTAAAAAGGCTTAACTCTTAAATATCTTAAATTCGAGTCAAAATAATCAAGATAATTAAGATCTTAAATATCTTAAATATCTTAAATTCTTAAATAATAAAAAGATATATAGCTTTCGAACGCGACTTTCTTATAAATTGTGTTCAATTTATTTTAAGTCTTTACTTATTATTACTTTAATTTATTAAATTATTTATAAAAATTTATTAAACATAAGATTATCTATAGTTGCAACTCTTGTTATCAAGTAATTGCTTACATTGTTTAAAGACGTTTATAAATCTTTTCAATAACATAATATTTTTTAATATTTTTTACAAAAGTATTAGCATAATACTTTAAATATTTTAAGAATGTTTGTATTAAATTAACGCGTCTTTATTTCGAACACTAACTTAATAGTATTACGTCGATTAATATTTAAATAAAACAACAAGATAAAAATTAATAAACTTGACGTCTATTATAAAGATCGTATTAATCTAAAGAACTAACTTATACAAATAAATATTTATTTTATTTTTTATTTTGTTTCAACAAATCAAAAAACAATTTTCGCATTAATATTTTTTAAAGAAAGAATTTAATATTAGCTCAAATCAAATTTACGCAAATATTTGAAGAATTATAACAAATTTCTTGTACAATATTTACGAACTTCAACAATTTTAAAAGAAGACTTCGAAGAATTTTCGAAATATTTAACAAAAAATAAATTGCAAAAAGAATAATTTAACACTTAATTTAACAAATCTTTGCAACAAACTTCGCAACAAAATTTCAAAAATAGATTAATTTTATTAAGTAAAATAATGTCGCATTTATAATAATATTTCGACAAGATTTTAAAAATAATTTCAAGAATAAAATTATGCGCAATAACAAATTTATTAGCAATATGTTCGATTTTATCGAAATAATTATCGATTTTAACAACAAACTATATAAGAGAACTATAAAAAAACAATACAATTAATTTTATAAAAAAGCAAGAATCTTCTTTAAATTAACAATCGAATATTAGCAAAAAGAATTTTGTTCTAATTAGAAGTATAATAACTTAAATTATTGTAAATTTGCATTTATAAAATTAAATTTTATTTGTCAACGCAAAAAGAAGAATTTTAGAAAAAAGCAAGATAACAAATTCTAATAAACGTACTATTTATATAATAAATCAAGTTACTTTGCAAGAGATTGTTAATTACAAAACTTGATAAATTGTTTATGAACTAATATTATATTAAGAGAGATATTCGATAATTAAGACAATATTAGGGAGCAAATTAATACAAAAACAAATATTTTCGAAATTAAATTAAACAACAATTACTATTTAATAAAGAATTTAAATTAATTATAGAAAGTTCTAGATAAAATATTATTAAGCAAGACACTTACATTTACGCAAAAAGTTAATTAAGCATTTTAGAAAACTATTAAATCTTTTAATTTAATTATCGACTTAAATAAAAAATATAATTGAAGAAATTTTTATAAATGTATAAAAGATATTACAAATTATTTCGAGACTTTAATTAATTTATCAAAGATTATAAATAAATGTAAAAAAAAGTTAAAAAGCAATATTATTATTAAAAAAAAATCGACATTATTATTAAACCATTAAAATCTTACAATATATACAAGTTTTAATTGAACTATATATTATAATAATATATATTAAACTTATTTAGAAAACAAGCAAGAAATTAATTAATTTTCGAAGAAATTAAAGTTAATAATTTAGCAATAAAAGAAAGCTTAATGCAAATAGATGTTTAAAGCAAAAGTTACAATATAAAAGCAAAGAAAAGTTCAAATTTTTTAATAAAAAATATATTAAAAAAACTTAGTATATTAGTTTAATAGCAACAACTAAACTTAATAACACACGCGTACAATATTTTATTATATTAGTTAAGATTAACAATTGTCGATTTACAATAATACTCGATTCTAATACAATATATAATTTTATAACTAGAACTTTTATAAAAAGAGAAGAATATTTTATTTAAAAAAAGCTTAATGCTTATAATTTAATAATTATAGATGAAAATTTATTATTCGCAAAGAATAAAAAAATAAACAAAAAACAAATTATTATCGATAATTATTTAGCGATATTACGAGAAACTAATTTTTAATATAATAGAAATAACTATTTACAATATTGTTTTAAAAATATCTTAATTAAAATAACATAACTTAAAAGCTAATTAAAATATACAAGTACTTATATTTGCACAATAAAATTACGCAATTTACATTTAATCTATATATTGATAGCGTTCGATAATAAATAAAAGATTGAATTAAAACTTAATTACAAGTAACGAGCTTGCATTTTCGTAAAAAAACAATTTAATAAAGTTTAATTCAATAGATATTAATAAGAATTAATGAAGTTACAAAGTTAAAGTAAATAAAGAAAATTGCGAATCTTCTAAGAGCGCTAAGTTATTTAGTATAATAAGAGAATCGCTAAAGTACGTGTTACGAATATACAATAATTAAAAACATTTGTTTTAAGAAAAACAAAAAATCGAGACTTTATCTAAATATTAATTGTAAAATTACAAGATTAAACTTAAATTAAACAAGCAATTTACGTTTAAATTTATATATACTTTATTCGGAAAAAAAGCTAAAAATACTTCGCAAATATTTTAAAAAAAAAATTAAAAAATTTTAATTACAAGCAAGATACTTAATTCTTTTTGTATTTAAGAAGAATAAAACTCTTTATTTATATATCGATTATTAAAAGTTAAACAATATTATAATAAAAAATCGATATTTATTACTTAATATTAGAAAACTTTAAGATTAATTATTCGAAGCAAAGTACTTTATCAAATTAAATTTACAAAAAGCATATAATTAAATTAGAATAAAGACAAAAAAAAGAAGTAGAAAATAACTTTTTGCACACAATATAAATTATACAAATATATAATAATGTTGTTTAAATTTACAAACGTTTCGACAATATATTAGAAAATAATTAATAATATATTACAACAATATTTGAATTAATTTATTATAATATACTTAAACAATATTATAATTTACTTAAATATCTTAAAAAAAAATGAAATATATTTTTAAAATATTAAAATATTTGAATAGAAGAAATTTATATTTTAAAATAAAGAAATGCAAATTTTATAAAAAAGAAATTGACTTTTTTAAATTTGTTATTAAACAATATAAAATACGTATAAATCTTAAAAAGTTATAAGCAATTAAAGAATAAAAATTATCTATTAATATTAAGAAAATTTAATTTTTTCTAGATTTTATAAATTATAATAAGAAATTTATTAAAAACTACTTAATTAACGCAATATTATTAACGAATTTTACAAAAAAAAAATTATAAAGATAAAAATTAACAAAAGAGAAATTATTTTAAAATCTTAAACTAAAATATTTAAAAAAATTAATATTAAAGATGTATAACTTATAATTGTTAAGCAAAATTAAAATTGACGTATTAGATTTAATTATCAATATATAATACTTAATAATATTTTTTCAAGAAAACTCTTGTTAATCGAACAAAATTATAATATCTACAATAAGAAATTACTCGCTATTGTAGTCTTTTCAAAATTATAAAAAGTATATATTGAAAAATTATTAAAACTTACAATTTTTATAAATTACAAAAATCTTTTGCACTTTATTACTATTAAATAACTTAATAAAAGACAAGTATAATAATTAAAGTAACTCGAACAATACAAGTTTAAAATACAACATATATTAGACAAAGATAATAACAAAGCAAACACACTTAACAAAAAAAAATTATATAAAAACGAAAGAATTGTTTAATTACAATATATTTAAATATCTTGAATTCGAATTAAGATAATTAAGATAATTAAGATTTTAAACATTTTAAATATCTTAGACTCTTAAATAATAAAAAGATATATAATTTTCGAACACGACTTTCTTATAGATTGTATTTAACTTATCTTAAGTCTTTATTTATTGTTACTCTAGTTTATTAAATTATTTGTTAAGATTTATTAAATATAAAATTGTTTATAGTTGCAATTCTTGTTATCAAGTAATTGCTTGCATTGCTTAAAGACTTCTACAAATCTCTTTAATAACATAATTCTCTCTAATATCTTTTACGAAAGTATTAGCGTAACATTATTATATTTATTTTTGATAAATATATATTTAACAGAATTATCCAATCTTTTTAATATAATATTATCAAGTTTCTTGAGTCTTTTTATCGATATAATAAGATTAATTAGATAATTAATTAAACAATTGTTTGAGCATCTATTTGCGCATTATTTATATCGTCTATTAATCTAAAATATCGTCTAAGAAAGTATCCATTTTTGACTTAAATGCATGCAAATTCTTTATCTTTTTTGATTTCTATGCAACTTCTAATTATATCTTTGTTGGAGTTTCAAAAAGAACTTATCTAAACGTTCTATTAAGAGATTAAATCGATCTCTTAAAGAATATATTTATCTTACATCTTTAGACTTTGTTTATACAAGACGTTTACTCTAAACAATTAATCGCACTTGATGTTAACAATCTTCTTTTATTTGAGTTTAAGCTTGCGTTGTAATTTGTTGTCGCGTTCGCAAACTATATCAACTTTTATTATTGTACAAGATTTGTATTCTGCTTTCGATCGCAACTTAACAATAACATATTCTTTTACTATTGTTAACAAGAGTATTAAGTAAAAAATAATTTGTCGTAGACGATAATTGTATTATTATGCTAACGACAATAAGATATAAATATAAGATAGTTAAGGCAGAACTTTGGAGATTTCGCGCGATTCGAATCTGATTAACTTTTATTCGATAAACTCTAAGAGTCAACCCTAGAACTAAGTGTGCATCTATCGAAAATAAGTGTAATAATTACCGAAACAAGATGTGCGAGAACTAGCTATCTATTTAAACATTCTTTGTAACTTAACTTCTTAATATCTAATATCTATTTTAAAGTTTTTATTATTTGCGTTAATTGTAAAAAGATTTATAATAAATAGCAAGTTTCTTAATATTGTTACTTTGTTAATACTTAATATTTTGCAACAAATTAATACTTAAATTGTAAATTGCTATTTTTGTATTAACTCTAATATATATATGTTTTGTTTTAATAAATCTACAATTATTTAATTATAATTTTAATATTTATAGTTTGTTTATACTCTTCTTATTATTGTATTTCTTGAGATATTATTTATTAATAGTTTATTATAATATTACTTGTAAAAATTCTTAACTTTGTTAATAAAAATAATATATATATTTAAATTAAAGTTTTTATTAAGCAAGTTTTTTTTTTATTTTATAAGTATATTGTTAAGCAATTTTTTATTTAAGTATTAAAGTTTGTTTGAAAAAATAATATTCTTTTAAAATTTAAAAAGACAATATTAATCTTAAAATAGTACTTAAATTAAAGTATATAAACTTTGTTTATATTTTGCAACAAAAATTTTAAAACTTTATAAAGATTTCTAAGTACTTTATATTTATTAAACGTCTTAGTAAAGATACAATTACTTATATTAATAGCTTTAATATTAAAGTTATAATAAGAAAAAAGCTTGCAAAGAGAATAAGAAAATAAAATTACAATATTAATCTTTAAAAGTATTCTTTATTAATAGATTTCTTTTTTGCTTCTTTTAGTTTTTTCTTTATTTTATTTTTATTTTTTCTTTTATTCTCAAATACATAATAACTTAAAAGAAAACATTAAAAAGAATCTAGATTTAAAATAGAAATAGAAGATAAATTAAAGAACAAAAAATTATATTAATTATACAATAGTTTTCTTAAACTTAGATAGATTGCAACAAAGATTAAAATATTAAATTTATTAAATAATATAATATATAACAAAAAAATTCAATCTTTTAAATTAAGTTAAAATTAAAAGAACTATTCTAACGTGCATTTTATGAAGATTACAATTTGCTATTTTGTAATTTTATAATAAGACAATATTATTAATTAAGATTAGACTCTTAAGATATTTAATAATTTAATAAAAAACAATTCTACAATTGATTTGCAATCTATTGTCTTTTCTCTAATAATAAAGAAATATAATAAAGAGAAAAAATCTAAAAAATCTAACAAGTCTATAGTTAGAAAAAAATATTGACTTTGTTAATTCGAACAAAGCATAACAATATATCTCGAAATTTCTTATATAATATATAAATTTTTTTAAGATATTATAAACTAAGAGTTTGCGCAATAATTAATAAATTACAAAATTACAAAAAATACTATTAATACTTTTTTCGAAATGCAAATTTCGAATATATATACAAGCAATACAACTATTACAATATTAAAAAATAATATACGCAAATATATTATATACTATATAAGATTTAAAATAACAATTAAATAAGCAAGAACTTTATTGTTAAAACTATAGTAAATAATCTTGTTATTATTAAGTATATTATATACTATTAAAATATAAAAGATATAATATATTTTCTACTAAATTATAAATTTTTTCAAGAAAATCTAATATATATATTTATTTAAATTAGAACAATAAACAATATACGCATTTATAAAAAGATATATATAATAAATTAATAGTAAAGTACGCAAGATTAAATATTAACAAAAACAACTATTGTTTCGATTCTTATATCTATAGACAAGACGCAAATAATATACTATTATAGCAATTAAAACTTGTAATTAATCTATTTTATTATTAATAATTTTAATTGTATAACTAGACAAATTTAATTCGATTAAAGATAATACTAATAAAATTAATTTTAATTATAAAAATTAAGAAGAAATATTAATTATATTTACAAGCAAAAGTATATTATTAAGCTATAGAAATAGTCTTCGAATATATATATTCTAACTATAAAATATATATTCTTTGTATTAATTTAATAGAGAATTCGAGAAACTTAAAGAGTTTAATATAAATATTTGATATACAAATAGTTTTACAAGAAGTTGTTATTTAATTATTAAGAAAATAAGAATAAATTACAAAGAGTAAATACTTATTATTAATATTAAGAAGAATAAATATTGCAATATTTGCAAAATTTCTTTTAATAAACAAAAGAATTTTACAAAAAAATAAAAATATTAAACTTCTAAATATATTTAGATTAAGCTTATTAAACAAAATTTTAACTTAAAAGAAAGCAAAACAAATATAAATATTTACTTTGTAAAGCATTAAATATAAAATTACAAGTATTGCAATATTTATATCTTAATAAATTTAAATATTCTTTATTGATTGCTTAAGAATATAATTATAAGATTAATTAATTAATTTGTTGCTTTAATTAACAATATTATTTCTTATACTTGTCTTAAGAGATTAGCAAAGCGTAAAAAGAAGAAAAAAACAATTATTAAATCGACAAATTTAATTTAATTTAACAAACGCTTTTGTTAAGTTTTTAAATTTATTAACTTAAAGAAGATTCTTTAAGTATTTTAGCAAGATTTAATAGTAAAGTAAAGTTAAACAAAAGACAATAATATTGCAACTTATTTCTATAATAATATCTTTGTTGCTAGAAAAACAAGATATAACAATATATTGTACTTGAGCAATTATAGACTTTGTTATATTTGCTTAGTATATTTTATATAACAAAAATATATTAAGTTACTTAAAGTATATACTATATTAAATCGATAATCTAGACACAATTTTTGCTAAATATCGATTACAAAATATTATGCACAACAAGAACAACAAAAATAAGATTTATTTTAATATTTTTAAATTTTATATCTTAATATATTATATAGCTTTTATTCGACTATTTAATAATATTTAATAATTTTAATATTCTTTATAAAAAAGCAATATATAAGTTTTTGTTAAGTAGTTTTTTTTAAAAAAAAACAAAACAAAAAGCTAAAATACGCAAATATTAATATATAATATTCGATATCTTAATATTATTATTATAAAAGATATAATATTATATTTAAAAACTTAAACAATATTTATTGCAAAAGAAAAGTCGAAAATAAGTATTATAATTAGTGTAATCGTTGGATCAAATCAGACACTTTTTTCTCAATTCGACTTATTCTCTTGAATTTCGTAGAATTAAATTAGGATCAAGACGTGAATTCGATCTCAAAGTCGAGTTTCGTCGAGTTAATGCCAAGAATTCAAGCTAACTTCGTTGCGTTAGCATTCGCTTATCTTATCTTATCTTATCTACGTGCTAACTCGACTAAGTTAGCGCAAGAATTCACGCTAATCATATGCGATTAACGTGAATTCTACACTAGTTTAATCGAATTAGCGCGTCACGTGACGTCACGTAGTCGAGTAAGTTGAATTAAGCGCTTGACTCGCCTTATGCGTTCGATTCACTCGATTGAGCTAGAACTTTTGTTCGATTCCAAAATTAGAGTTGGGCGAGTCAACTCGTTCGGATTAAAATTCAATTCGTCGGTCACACTAACTATAATGTTAAGTTAAAATTTAATAAATTTGTTAATAATATTTAATCTTGACAATTATAATAATATACAATTTATTAATCTAGATTAAAACAACTAATATTAACTAAAAACTAAAAGACTTGTTATTAAAAATTAATATAAATACTTTAACTTTATAGAAATTCTAGCAATATTTATTTAAAAGAAATATAAGAGAAAATACAATATTGCTAATTTAAATATTCGAGAACAAAATTTATTCTAAGCAAAGAATTATTTTGTTAGAATTTATAAATTTTTAATATATTAGAAACAAAGAAAAAAAGATTTTATTAATCTAGATTAATTGTAAAAGAATATAATTTAATATATTTCTTATTAATATAATAGAAGAAATTAACAAAAAGATTGCGTATAAATACAAAATAAAAAGTTAAATAAAAAATATTGAAACAACAAATTAGTAATAGATAGTAACAAATATATAAGAAGCGTACAACTTATTATTTTTGTGCTCTTTTATAAGAGATTAAAGTATAATAGATAATTACAAAAATATATAGAAACATTTGTTAAATTAAAGTATTAAGTTAACAAAGAAATTATTTACAAGATATATAAAATATACAAAGTAGTAAATTATTCAAAAAATATAAATAAGAATTCTAGACGTTTGCAATCTTAATATTTTTATAATATATTATATATTATTTGTAGCGTATATCTTGTATCGACAAATTAAGAATATACAAAGTACTATATTAACAATTTTATTAATTAAAATTAATATAATACAATATATAATTCTTAATTTAAGATTAAAAAAATTCGAATTACAAACAAATAAGTAAGATATTATTAAATACAAAATAAGACTTAAAAACGCAATTGCTAATTTAAATTGCACTTAATCTAAATTAGTTTTTGTTGAAAAAAGAATAAAATAACAAGTAAATAACAAGAATATTATACAAGATTAAAAAGTTAAAAATAAGAAAAAGAAATATTAATAAAAAAAGATTTTATTAAATTAAAAACAATAAAACAAAGAAATAAATTACTCTTAAATATAATAATATTGTTTTTTTTTCTTACAAGTTTTTATCGATTAATATTAGAATATATTACAGCAAGATATTTGCAACTATAGCTTCGAAAACAAAAAAATAACTAACTTTTTTAATACTATACTAACTTTCTATTTATAATATTAAAAATCTTGTCTTTTAATAAAACCTTTTAACAAACTTTTAAAAGTTACTTAAAAAGACTAGCAAAATTATCGACAAAAATAGCAAAAGTTAAATATTAAAAAATTCTTCAAGTGCAACTTTTAATTTATTGTCGAATATTACAATATACAATATATTAAGAAAAAAGTTCTCTTTGTTATTAAAATAAAGAAAGTAAAGACGCAATTAAAATATTTTTTAATACTATTTATCGAATAGATAAAAGCAGAAAATTAAAATATTTTGTATTAAGTTACTTAAACTAGTTTGCAAATATAACAAATATTCGAAGATAACAAAATAAAGACTAAAATACTTCTTAATTAATTGTTATTAATATTAACAAAAAAACTATTATATTATTGTTGTCTAAACATTCGAATCTAAGTTAGCTTAATCTTTAAATATTAAAAAAAAAATCTCTAAGAGGCAATTGTTTTACGTCAAATCTAACTTAGATCTAAATTAGATTAGTCTCTAAGTATTAACAATCTTTTCTTTAAGAAGCAACTATTTTGAGTTAAATTGTTTTTCGAATATTAAGAGTTTTCTCTTTAAGAAGCAATTGTTCTAGATTAAATCTAGATTAAATCTAACTTGAATTTAATTCAAATCATTCTTCAAATATTAAGAGTCTTTTCTTTAAGAAACAATTGTTCTATATAACTTAAATTTAAATTAGATTGTTTTTCGAATATTAAAGATCTTTTGTCTAAGAAGCAACTATTTTATATCAAATCTAATCTAGATTTAAATTAGATTAATCTTTAAATATTTATAATCTTTTCTCTAAGAAGCAATTGTTCTAAGTTAAATCTAAGTTAGATTTGAAATAAATTATTTTTCGAATATTAAAGATCTTTTCTTTAAAAAACAATTGTTCTATATAATTCAAATCTAAATCAAATTGTTCTTCGAATATTAAAAAATAATTCTCTAAAAAATAATTGTTTCTATATTAGATTTAATTCAAATTTAAGTTAGATTAATCTTCGAATATTAAGATTTTTTTTATAAGAAAATTAGATCTAACTTAGATTTAAGTTATCTTAATCTTTAAATATCGAAAATCTAATTATTAAGAATATCTATTCTAGATTAGATTTAAGTTAGATATTAAGAATCTTGTTTTTAAAAATATATATTCTACGCAAGATCTTAATTAATATTGCTAGCATTTAAGCTAAAGAAAAAGATAAATTCTTAAGATGCAAGATTTAAAATGCAATCTCTATACTTCTTAATAATACTAGTTATAAAAGCAATTGCGCAAAAAGAAATGACTTCTTTTTTATTGTTATTGTTTTTGCTTGCAACAAAGAGATTAATATAAATTAAAATATTTTTAATATTTTTAATATTTTTAATTGTATTAATAGTAGAATTCTTAATAAAAATATTAAAAACAAAAGCAAAGATGCAAGTTCTACTTATGTTAACAAAAAGATTTTTACAAAGCAACAAAGTTTTAAGATTAATCAATTTCTTAATTTTAAAAACTTATAATTTTTGAAAGTTTAAGATTTGATTAAAAGCTAGACAAAACAATTATAAAATAATTAATTAAAAAAACAATAGATAAAATTAGATATTTGTCGAATAATACTTAATATATAATTCTTAAAATTTATATTTCTTTTTAGAAACTTTTGTAATTTTGTATTTTAATTATTTATACAATTTGCAATAACAACAATTTGCTCAAGTATTATAGAACTTAAAAAATAACAATCTTAAATAGAAAGAAATTAATAAAGAAGTTAAAATATATATATTTTAACAAAACTAAGAAAAAGAACTAATTGTAATATAGTATAAGTATTCAAATAAAAAATTCGACAAATTATTAGCTTTGTTATTATCGAAATTAATATTATTGCTTATTTTAATATATAATTGAGTTTTTTTTATAAGATATAGCAATCTAGATATATTGTTGTCAATAGTAATATAATCTTACAATTTAATTCTATCTAATATTGCGTTATTGCTATTAAATTTTTAAAAACAATTTAATTAAAGTTTTATTTATCAAACTATATAGCAATAATTGATTTAATATTTATCTTTTTTTATTTTATTCTTTTGTATAATATCTACTCGAGATAAAGTCTTTGTATATAGAAGACAAAGACAAAAATAATAAATTTGACAAAAATAATAGAATTAAATTATAGAATATCGCTTTGCTCTATATACAAAAAAGAGACAATAATAATTTTGTTTGTACTTTTTTTATTATTGTTATAGACAAAAAAGAAAATGGCAAATAAATTGATAATTAAGATTGTTATTTAATAAATAAGTTGCTATTAACAATATATAATACGAAATTTTTAAAGTATAAAAGAACAACAACTAATTTAAGTAACAAGAACAACAATTTTGTATTATGATTTGTTAATTGTGCAAGTAATATCTTAATCTAATTGTCTAATATTATTAGTAATAAGAGCAACAACTTTATATAAATAATAAGAATATTGCTTAACTTATTAGTTGTATTAAGAAATTAAAGATATCGAATCTAAAAAAAATCTTGTATTCTTAAATATAAAGATATATTTAATAATATCTTTTAATGTCGATTAAATATATAATATATGCAAATATTCTCGATTGTTATAAATTTAATAATTAAGCGTAATTTATAAATATTAAGTTTGTTAAATTTGTATTTATTGTTTACAATCTTATTCTTACTTTAACAATGCACTTAATTAATTTTATAAAAAAACAATAATTCGAAATAAAGAACAATAATTGTAAAGATAAAAAATCAATCTTTTAATAATTTGATATTCGAGAGTTAGTTTTTATTAATATAAGATATATTTTTATAATAGTCGAAGCAACTACTATAGACTGGTCGCGTTGACCCGGAAATGTCACGTGCAAATGCCAAGACTTGGGTCAAAAAAATTCGAAGAATCGAATCGCTCAAAGTAGTTTAGTCGATTACTATAAGTAGTTTAGCGCGCTTCGCGCTAAGCTACTTTGAGCGATTCGATTCCCAAAAATCGTCACGACCCAATCTTGGCGCCAAGTTGAGCTAGAGGGATGATATCATAACCTGGCTCGACGATCAATCTACATCGATACAACAATTCTAGGAGCCCCAAGTCGCTAATAAGACTTCTAGAGAGTTATTCCGAATTGTCGATGTTATATAAATGTTAGCAAATATTAGTAATTGCTCGTAAAGTCAACTCTTAACGAGTGAATTTTTCCTCTCTCTTAAAGAAACGTTACTTATATTCGATTTATGTTTGCTAAGAGATAAAGTTGACCTCTTTTGGGTAAGTAAATAAGTTATGCTTCTGTCTTGCTTGAAATTCCCTTCAAATTAGCTTCCTTCTTCAATTGAACGCTAAATAAGATTAACGTTGTTGTTCTTAGTGTTACTAAGAAGATCTGTACGTGTTGCGTCTTTGACAACACGATTTGCACGTAAGATTCGTTGACGTTTTCTGGTAGGCCTTTCCTGAGCTTGGGAAGGTGTACGGGCAACCCCTTTGGCCTCAATTTTGTGATTTTGTCCAAGCTCTTTACTCCGTTTCCGCTTTCGATCTAGATTAGAAGGGTTGACTGATTCCTGTGAATGCTTTGGCCTGAGTCAGTGATCGCAATTGTGCGCCAGGGGGTTGTAGAACGTACCTCTTTCTCGAAAGTGATACTTGTTGGTGAAGGAAGTTGAAGGAGTTGCTCTTGAATCTTCGATTGCTGATGGAGACGTATACTCTTCTGTAGACGTGCGCTCTTACGAACAGATGGAAGCGGCCTTTTTTCCCAATACCGCGTGGGTGGGCTGCTATGGGCTGTCAGCTAAAGAAGTATTTAGGTATGTGTGGTAATAGTTTTACCTTGGTTTTTCAATGGGTCCAGCGAAGGTTGCCGCTCATATCTCTTGACATCTAATTTTGCTCGTGGTGAGGACATGATGATTGGGAATGAGGGGACAGAAGGCACACGTCTTTATTGCCGCTGGTGCGCTGTAGGATTGTGTTACAAAGAAGCCGACAGAAGGTGTAGTGGTTGGCAGGCAATGAAGCCTTGGCGGCGGCACAGTTTGGGGCTGCGACCGTAATTTAATTAGGCTAATAGCTTTTACTAGCCGTATGAGTCATCGGCATCGTCCGCTGCCTTCTGAAACAGGTCGTTCTACTTTTAGATTGGTAACCACAGTTGGTTCAACCGATTGTCTGGTCACCAGCGATCAAAACCAGCCCATCTGCCCCTCTGCCCCTACAGACCTCTATGAGGACTATGAGATGAAAGTGTTTCGAAGGATAACTTTCACTTTACTCATGAAAATTGGTAGTCAAACGAATGGCACTTATGCCAATTATCTGATTTCGAAGCAGCTGCATCGAAACATATGGCGAGCTGTATAAGAACTTTTATCTATTACATTATTTTGGTTCCCTTCTTTTAACTTGTCGTAGTAATAAAAAAACGAAACAGAATGTTATTGTGAAAATCGCGTTAGACTTTCTCTTACGTAACGAGTGTGACATCCTTAAGCGTTTTTAGACTATATCATCTCTTCGTCGCCTAATTGACGAGATTCAAGATTCTTCTTTGCTAGTCTTGAAACATCTTAATAACAATCTGTTAATCGAATCGACAACAAAAAAACTTCTATCTTCGGAAGTCAAGCACGTTACGAAGGCTGTCTTACAAGTTTTAGCAGCTTTGCACGAGAAGGGAATCGTTTATACGAATACGTGGAAAGCCATGATTATAGCACATCGTTACACAACCTCTAACTTCTGATGACAGATGTGAAACCTCATAATATACTGATGTCACGACGAGGTCACGAAGGAGATACAAGGTAAGGCAGTGCCAATAAGTCCATGGATTGACTAAGATGTTCTACGAAGAATAGAAAGCTATTGCAAAGATTGCGCGCACATAAGATGCGCGCGACGAAATCGCGACGAGCGCCAAGGCTTCAGCCCTACAACAAGTCATCAAGACGGAGTCGTAACAATTGATCAACTATAATAACAGTGAAAGTTGATTTAGCGATGTTAAACTAACTGATTGCGAAGATAGCACATACGTAGATTCGATCGTCGAAGAACATATTATTGAGACCACTATCTTTCGAAGTCCTAAAGCGATGCTTAATCTTATCTGGGGTTCGCTTATAAATATTTGATCTTTGGGAGCTACAACAAGATTTCCTCTCGCGACACTAATAAATGTGTTCTATCTATTAACTTTGTAAAGCTTATAAGTTTAATATAGAGAGAGAATTGACATATTTTTAAGCTTTGCAATATCGATTCGATGAACTCGATATATTTTATAAAGATATTACGACGTTGCCTTAGTGCTTAGACCTTCTTTGCAGAATTATGTTTAATGTCCAACAAGTCCTAACCCTAGAATGAACCCTACATTCAACCCTAACTATTTATAAACAACGCTACAAGGTATGGTGCAATAGCTTCGAACGATCGACAAGCACTATAATAGATAGTGTGAACTATCTATAAAGATTAAGCGTCGACATCAAAACATAATTCTACTATAGAAAAAATCTAAAAACTCGCTATAATATTCTCTATATCGAATTGAACGTGCTTAGGCACACTAAAATCTAGTTCAAGTCATCGCGCATAAGCTATCGTCTAGCTTCAACCCTAGCGTCGCTCTAACTTAAGCGAGTATTTAGGGTTGATTTTAGGATTAAAGGTTTTTCTGCAGGCAAGTCTAAGTACTAAGGCAATTACGACGACAAGATAAATGTTTTGAATTTTTTTCGCTAAGCTATATAAGTCTTGCGAACAATAATAGACTTAATACGCTTACAATTATTATTGAATCAATAGAAAAGCAAACGTCTTTCGAGATAGCTTCTTCTTAGGAAATTGCGAAGAAGAATTCAAAGTTTGTTAGCAAGCTAATGCAGCTAGACTTAAGAGATAGATTGTTCGTTAAGACGTTGTTGCAAGATTTGTAACTTAGAGAGTATATAGTAGATTTCAATAAGTTATAACCTGCTTATAATACTTATCGAATATACGTATTAATAATCTAAACATACTTATTTGCAATAAGCTAGACTTTTGATTTTACAACACTCTTGAAAATTGATCTAGATTAGCAGAAGCTAAACTTTGTAACGAGAAAAAGCTTAGAAATAAGAGAATATATTGCAGTTATTTCTAGCTATCGTAGAAGTTATCAATAGTAGATCGATGTTATCGTTGCACTATAAAAAGTATCAAATCTAAACTTACTTTATTGTAGAATTTGAGATAAGAGTATACTAATTCGTTTACAATAATGTTCAAGATTGTTACACTAATTCCTATACAAATATGTTATGACACAATTTATTGCATAAAAGTCTGCGCTATCAATTAATATAAACTTATAATTTTAAACTATAGAGTTAACACGACACGATTGTTGCTTTATTTAGAGAATCTTCTTGCTATATTCTTTCGAGCACGTAGTAGCATCTTTATGTACAAGAATTTCTTTGAACACTTTTATTTATTAACACGACTTAATTTATTGCAACTTTCTAAAGCTTCTTAGGTTGTTAAGACTTTTAAAGATTGCTTAGCATCTTATTTGCTATAAACGCGAATTCAAACGCGAACAACATTCTCTTAGTCGATTCAAGCTTTAGAGACTAAGCTTCAGAGGCTTTGCTTCATCTTATTATGTCAAGTAACAAAATTATTTAGAAAGTGAACTTGAAGAAGACGATTACAAAGGATAATCAAGTTGTAAGACTCTTCGCAACAATAGTAATTCAACGCTAAACAAGACTAGCAATCGTCGTACAAGCTAGCAAAGACGACTTTACTAAGATTGTACAGAATGCGAAGAAATCTTTGTCGAATGACACTACGGAAATAGTTATAAGATAAGTGTTTTTCCTTTGATTTAATCAACAAATTACTTATAGACATCGCGAATTTAGGAAAGCGAATCACGCAAGTAACAACGACAAACGTAATTATTACAACAAAATGTGCTATAATAAGAAGGGCAATTCACTTGGGACAAAGCATTTTCCACGAAAGTAGTCGATTCATATAGTAACTGGCGTTCGAATTGAGGGCGAAGATATAGCAGAGTTGTCAAGGTGTTTTAAGATATTACTTTGTTTCGCATGTTTGGCTAAAGTTTCAAATATCAAATTTTGTCGAAACCTTTGTGCATTCGATGTCATTGCGTATTCAAAGCTTCGAATCGAGAGGAGAAGTGCAGAAGTTTTTAGCTTTGCCAAACAGCTTTGACCTCATACGATACGCGCGAAAGGATGAGGAGTTTCAGGAGAAATCTGTATACTCATGAAACTTTGATTTTAGATAGTCGAGATGCGAGGCTGAGTCTAAGCAATTGGAGGGATAGTTAGACAACAGCCTTGACAGAAACCAACGTGAGCAGCTATAGCCGGGTACCAGGCTGCCAATTCAGGCTCCCACCTGCTGCGCCCCTGCACTGCCCCATAGTGCTCCTTCTTGCTCCCTCGCTGCTCCCTCAGTGCTCCCTCGCTGCTCCCCCCTTCTCCCTCGTTGCTCCCCACTGCTCCCTCGCTGCTCCCTCTAAAGCGGCCTTGCTCCCTTTCCCGGACGGAAACGGTAATTTCCAATCCTAAGTTCGGGGTGTATATAATATATATATATACATTGTAAGTATCCAATCTAGTAAGATAACGCATATGAAGCGCGACCTTGCCGTGCCATGCCCTCAGAAAAATAAGATCTGATCATCGACCCATCCCTGCTCCTTCAATGCAACATGCACGCTCTTCTCCAACGCCTCCGGCCCACAAACCAAGACCAGCGTCTTGTCATCCCTCAAACAATGCTCCTTGACCAACGCGCCGTCTATCCTCCCTCGCAGACCCTGCCATCCCTCCGGTGCCTTCGTCAGCGTATACAAAACCTTCGCTCGCTCCTCATTGCCCTTGATCATCTCGTCGACTTCCTCTTTGCACAGGATATCCTCCACCAGCCTATTGCCATTGAGGACCGTGCACTTCGTCTTATCATGTTTATCGCGCATCACAGCCCGCAGGACTTGGAAGATGGGCGTGATGCCGCTGCCGGCGCAGATCATGGCGAAGCGGCTTACCGTGCGCTTGTTGCCATTGATGGAACAGAGGCCACGGCCATGGTATTCGAATTTGCCGATTGGTCCTTTGAAGTCGACGCCGTGGCCTAGGGTCAAGGCCTCCATGGCTTGGGTCATTTTCCCGCCTTTGGCGCCTTGGGTGTCAAAGTAGACTTTGACGAGGACGTCGAGGAAGCCTGCTTTTGAGGTTTCGGAGATGGGCGTGTAGGAGCGGATGATGGCTTCATGGGTCTTGGGGTCGCGGAGACGGATCATTAGATGCTGGCCTACGGGGAGGCCGAGCGTTTGGGTGTCGTGTTCGAGTTTGAAGGTGAAGATCCTGGTGTCCCATGAGATTACCTGCTTGGAATATAAGGGAGCCGTCGACCAGGCTCGAGGCTGGAGGAATGTAGGTCTTGGCTCGGCATGTTGGTCGGAGGACGCTTCACCTTGGGCGAGAGCCATCTTTGCAGCTTCGTTGAGGGTGCCGATATGGTATCCTGGCATCATACCCTTTGCTGTTTCCGAATCTGCTGGTGTGTCAGCTTGGAGGCGGGGAATGTCCGAGGGTAACACGTACGTATTGCCATGAACTCGTCGCTTGTATCCATCCCTGCGGCGCTGACGATGCTTTGAGCGCCGCCGGGATGCTTTTTCATGAAAGTTGTTCCTTCGTATACCTCACCATTAATTACAAACCATGGCTCCTGTTCGTTATCATGTTTTCGTAATTCATCAATCGTAATAGCCCTCGTCAGTCCTTCTTTAGTCATCCGGATTTCTTCTGCTTCTTGTAGTACCAATGCTCCGGCGTCCTCGCCCCCGATAGCCTCGCCCCAGTACCCGTTCGCTAGATCGCCGCCGGCTTTCTTGACTCGCTCCATCCAGCCACCAGGTAGCAGTGCTGGCTGAGTGGGATGCTCAAACCTAAGGGAGTCGTCCTCTTTGTTAATCACGACCCTAAACCAGGCATTCTGCATCATGCCAAGTACGCTCCAATAAATGTCCCTTGGCTGAACGTTCATACTCTCGTCCATGGCTCTGACGACAATATCCTTGGAGTTGGCCAGTTCAGATACAGGAATGTCCAGAGACCAGAACGCCCAACAAAAGCAGCTTTCCCTCCATGACATATCTATGCGTCCACCAAAGAGTTCCTGGTCAGTCTCACGGTATCTATCTTCAGGGTATTCGATGTCTGCCAGTCTCCAAGTGCGACCTTTGTCAATAGAAAGCTCGACCCTCGTGATTCTCCGCCCGCCTCCTCCATATGCATAGCCCCGAGCTCTGTACATTTCTGGCCCATCAACGAAGCACAGCTGCTCTTCATGTGCGGGATGGGCGATCGCTGAGTTTGTACTGAGATCGTATATGGCGTAACGCTCGTCAGACCACAAATTCGGATTACTAGCTGACTCTTCGGGACTGATCATCGTAGGTAAGACGCGGTTATCATAGATATGGTACCAGTTGTCGCTTGGCGCTTCTGTCACGATCAACCTTTTCAGCCATTTTACGCTTCGCCCACCGATCTGTCCGGGTATTACAGCCCTTAGTGGCTTTCCGTGGTCCGGTCGGAGCATCTCGCCGTTCATATTGTAAGCGAGCATCATCCCACGGTTGGGATCCATGGCCCAATTGAGCTTGACAGAGGTGCCATAATGACCGTTTGGCTATGAAAAGCCGAACATTTAGCACCAAAGATAAGTCTATTGATTGTTGACATCTCACATACCAGCTGATCCGCTCCTTCCATGCACACATATCTTGCTTTCCGTCGTGGTCTTGCCCTTTTCATTAGCTCGGACATTGCCACGCCTGTGAACAGGGCTGTCGATACGCCAGCCGCTCCCCATGAGAAACCCTTGCTCTTTCTGACCACATTCTGCTCTTTCCTCCTATTGCCCGCGCAGACCAGGGTGATAGGACATGTGATCTGCTCATACTCAGCAATGAGTTGGCGCAGAGTCAACCTTAAGGGTGTTTCGACAAGCCTGACCGTCTAAGGTCAGCTAGAGACACAATGTGCATGGTGGCTGGCCATACCCTTCCACTGTAAACTCCCAGTCCGGAATATCCCGGTCATACACTTCCGGTACGGCCCCATGGTTCCTCACATAGAATAATTCAGGGCTCGTCAAGAATCCCTCATTGAAGAGAGCCTGTAATGGTGCCTCCACATTGAATGGATGAGTCCCGGTAAGCCGTATCAACCTTGGATCACGAGGGACATGGGCGTCAGGGGTCTTCTTGTCAACATCAAGCACCTTGGTTGGGGCACGAGAAGGCGGTGGCAAAGGCAAGTCTACTTCGGGCGCGTCAGATGAAAGACTTCGTTCAGAAACACTGTCCTCGCAGTATGGGGGGGTTGGTGGTAGCTCTTCATGCTTTCTTAGGAGATGTTGCGAATGTTCGTCTTGCAATGAAGGGTCCTCCATAACGAGACATCAGAAATGAAAGACCAAAAGCTAGAAACACAGCAACATAAATTGCAAGGTTCAATGATAAATGCGGTCAGATTCTGTGGGGAGGAGTTCGAACTGTACACGGAAATGCCCTGCCATATCGGGTCTGATGCAGTCACACAATTCTCCGAGGCAAACCTACAAGAGTAGTCGGGTGTTCAGACGAACAGGGTGCCGGTAGTCGATGCTAGATACATAGGAAAAGCATGGCCGATGACAAGTCTTACAGTACGAGAAGCACGAGCACAAGGTGGTGGCCCGCGGAGGTCAGTGACCAACGTGTTGTGCTGGTGCTGCGCTGAGGCCTTGGCCTCTTATCTCTGGGACACTAGCGCGGTAGATAAAGTACGATCTCTAACCCCTTAGAGCCAGTCAGAGATTGGTTTGGGATCCAGACAACTGCGCGCCACAAGAACAAGCATCAGGATCATGACTCGATCGTGAGAATCATGCATCTTCTTGCATGAGAGATCCCAAGAGGACACAAAATACGTTACTATATCGTCGTGCGCGCATGTTTGCATTGGCCACCTTGGAATCCGGTTCAGACAAGATCTTCAAGCAGCAAATGACCTTCTCAAATCTTTGGGCGCGATACATTTAGTAAATCGATCGGAGCCAAAGCCCAGGACTGCGTCGTAATACTGAAAAGCTTGGGGGTCTTCACAATAACTCCAGAGCACGACTTTGGCATCCCGCGTCCAACTGTCCTCTGAAGAAGGGGAAAGTCCGGGGGAATGCAACGAGGTCTTGGCGGTCTTGGCCGAATGGCGCTAGGTAAAATGCGCGGCTTATCAGAACGACATCTCTTATCTTTCCCTCCAACTCTGATGGGCTCTCACGTCCCACTACCGAGGAAAAGGAAAACCGTGGTTGACCTTGTCAAAATCCAGATTCGACGCTCCATAAACCGATATGCAAGCCGATAAGCGGGGTGGCGCCGTCCCACTCGGCGGAGCTCCCCAGTCTTTGCCATGCTCACGGCCGCTCGGGGCGGTTGGTGGACACTCATGGCGACATGATGCAGCATGACCCTAGTGCTCCTGGTTCCAGAGGATCTCTTTTGTTCCTGTTGAATTCACTCTCTTAGTGACAATTGATGACTCTGTTCCCACGGGCACCTTTGCGCCCTTCCATGTCCATGTCCATACCTGTGTCTATATTTGTAGTAGATGCCATCTACTGTCCTTGTGTCATCATCTCTCTAGACCCTTAATAGCAGTCATCTTATAAGGAAAGCAGGCTGACATACCTGACTCGAGGCGAGGCATCTTGCCACGATGTCGTGGGCCGACTCTTCTCCAGGTATGCAGGTGGGAAAATTGCCTGTCAACGGACACGACCCGGAAGAGGATGCACCGCAATATCCTCGACCGCCGGAGAAGAGGAAGAAAATAGTCGTGGTGGGACTAGGTATGGTGGGCATAGCGTTTATGTAAGGACGCCGCATGAATCCTGATATGCCTGACAGCATTGATCGCGGCTGACAATGTGCATCTATAGAGAGAAGCTTATCAAGATGGACGAGAAAAGACGGGAATACGACATTGTCGTCATTGGTGAAGAACCTCATGTGGCTTACAACCGCGTTGGCTTGACGAGCTTCTTTCAGCATCGGAAGGCTGAAAACCTTTACCTAAATCCTCGAGACTGGGTTAGTTAATGCGCACCGTACCCTTCGGACCTCGAAACAGACGACATTCACTGACCCTAGCATCTGCCTAGTACTCGAGCAAGCCTGAAGGAGCCCTCAATTACCACCTGAATACTGTTGTGACCGAGATACATCCATCCCAAAGGGTCGTTTCCACATCGCAGGGTGACACAGTACCCTATGACTACCTTGTCCTTGCTACCGGTTCGGATGCGCTACTCCCTCGGCATACACCTGGGCACGACGCAAAGGGCGTCTTCGTATATCGCACAATCGACGATCTACAAAAGCTGATCGAGTATTCCGAAACATGCAAAGGCAGCACAGGCGCCGTCGTAGGCGGAGGTCTGCTTGGACTCGAAGCCGCAAAAGCCATGATGGACCTCGAGACGTTCTCCAAAGTCAAGCTTATCGAGCGCAATCGGTGGGTGATGAGTCGCCAGCTTGACAGCGATGCAGGCGGCATGGTTGTCGATCTTATTCAAAAGCTCGGGCTAGACGTACTGTTAAGCAAACGGGTTGGCAAGATCGAGGTCGACGACAACAACGCCGTGAAAGGTGTTCTTTTCGAAGACGGAGAACGAATGGACTGCAAGTGTCTGATGTTTGGTATTGGCATCAAAGCCCGAGATGAATTAGCTAGAAGGTCAGGCGTCAAATGCGCCGATCGAGGCGGTGGTATCATCATAGACCCCAGTCTAATGACCAGTGAGAAAGACATTTATGCAATTGGCGAATGTGCGAGCTGGGAAAATCAGACCTTTGGACTTATCGCGCCTGGAATCGAGATGGCAGAAGTACTTGCGTTCAACTTGACCCAGGCCAAGGTACATGCACCTAGGAAGTTCAAAAGACCTGATCTCAGCACCAAATTGAAACTTTTGGGTGTGGAAGTTGCAAGCTTTGGCGATTTTTTCGCCGATCGAGACGGACCCAAGGATCTACCTGTCAGAAAGCACGGAGCGAAGAAAGAGATGCAGGAGGGGATTGAAGACAAAGTAAAGAGTATTACTGACGGCCCACCTCCGTCGCCTGTGAAAGCGCTGACATACAAGGACCCGTTCTCCGCCGTGTATAAAAAGTACCTCTTCACACTGGATGGGAAGTACCTACTGGGAGGAATGATGATCGGAGATACGAAAGACTACGTTAAGTTGGTACCCATGGTAAAAAATCAGAAAGTCCTGGAGGTGCCACCGAGCGAGTTTATTATCGGAGCCAGCAAAGAGGGCGATGACGATGGGAATGACTTGACGAATGAAACGCAAATCTGCTCATGCCACAACGTGACCAAGGGAGATGTCTCCAAGGTAGTCAGGGAAGGTACTTGCAAGAGCATTGGAGAAGTGAAATCGTGTACGAAGGCCGGGACTGGCTGTGGTGGATGCATGCCACTCGTCCAAAGCATCTTCAATGCGGAGATGAAGGCTATGGGCTCCGAGGTTTTAAACCATCTATGCCCTCACTTTGCGTATTCCCGAGCTGATCTGTTCAACATCATCTACGTCAAGAAGCTGAAAACCTTCTCTGATGTAATGAAACAGTGTGGCAAGAATCCCGACTCTGTAGGTTGTGAGGCATGCAAACCAACCTTGGCCTCAATTCTTGCTTCATTGTACAATCAGCACATTATCGACAAACCCTTGCATGGTCTACAAGAGACCAACGATAAGTTTCTTGCGAACATTCAGCGAAACGGTACTTTCTCAGTCATACCAAGGGTGTCGGCTGGAGAGATCACCGCCGATAAACTTATTGTCATAGGGTCGGTAGCCAAGAAGTACGGTCTATACTGCAAGATCACCGGAGGCCAGCGAATCGACATGTTTGGGGCCAAAAAGCAAGATCTGATCAATATCTGGACTGAATTGGTCAACGGAGGTCTTGAATCAGGCCATGCATACGCTAAGTCACTTCGGACTGTGAAATCATGCGTCGGTACCGCATGGTGTCGCTTCGGCATCGGCGACAGTGTTGGCATGGCGGTGAGGCTGGAGGAGCGTTACAAGAGTATTCGCTCGCCCCACAAGCTCAAGGGAGGAGTATCCGGTTGTGTCAGGGAGTGCGCTGAGGCGCAAAACAAAGACTTCGGGCTGATCGCTACTGAGAAAGGCTTCAATCTTTTTGTTGGCGGCAATGGAGGCGCTAAGCCACGCCATTCGGAGCTGCTTGCGAAAGATGTACCGCCTGACGACATCATTCCAATTCTCGATCGGTACCTCATGTTCTACATGCGTACAGCAGATAAGCTTCAACGTACAGCCCGATGGATCGAGCAACTTCCGGGTGGTATCCAGTACCTCCGTGAAGTTGTGCTCGAAGACAAGCTCGGAATTTGTGCCGAGCTAGAAAAGCAGATGACTGAACTCATTGGCACATTCTTCTGCGAATGGACAGAGGTTATCAACGATCCTGAACGTCAGAAGGTGTTTCAGCAATTCGGCAATACCAAAGAAACGCAAGACACAATCGAATGTATAGATGAGCGCGATCAATCTAGACCAGCCGATTGGCCAACAGAGTCGGCCAAGGAAGACTTCAGAGGCACAAAATGGAGTCAGCTTTCCTGGCAGCCCATCATTGAAGCGACCCATTTCGACGATAACCCGACCGGTAGGGGTATCAATGTCAAGCGCGGTGACACTCAGCTGGCAGTCTTCAAGATCAAGGGCGAGTGGTACGCTATGCAGCAGATGTGTCCTCACAAGAGAACCTTTGCGATGAGTGAGGGTCTCATTGGTGACGACATGGCCTCCAACCAAATCTGGGTGTCATGCCCCTTCCACAAGCGAAACTACACCCTCAATGGTGCTGATGCGGGGAAGTGTAGCGATACTGAGCTCAGTGCCGCAACCTTCCCAGTTGAGGAAAGGGATGATGGCTGGGTTTACCTTAAGTTACCGCCAGTGGAGGAATTAGACGCCCGCTTAGGGACTTCGAAGTGGATGGTGAAAAGGGGCGAGGGTAAGGATCCGGGTTTCGCACGGCTCGACGAGAAGTTGAAAGGACTGAGAGGAAGGAAGCCTGTTTCGAACAGCCATCTAGAAAATGGGGAAGGTGCAAAGGTGGCGGCTAGGAGAATCATTGGAAAAGGAGAGGGGGAAGGTGCAATAGACTGGTAGGACAAACGGTGCATATCCGGCTTGGGTTGAGTAGGAAGGCGCCAACGGAGTCAGCTGTACATATAATATTGGCTTTCGACTCTCGAAAAACATTGCGTGCACAGCGAATTTACCTGTCTGACTACTCGATTTAGCTTCTTGACCTGACAAATTTTAGAAGTTCATTGCAGTGGACAGAAGTGTGACGTGTCTCAGATCATATCACTGGCGGCACCAGCGGCGAAGCCTAAGGTACTCGTAGGCCTGGCGGTGACTTCGCGAAATTTCTAACTTTTGCGATTCGGATCCAAGGTACAAACAGCACAGCTCCACGGCTCAACCTTGCCCCTACCCTACACCTTACCCGTCCGCAACAATCATCGAGCCCATTGTCAGACACATTACACCTTCATTTGAGCTAGCTCTCGGGAACGTTGCAGTACGGTGAACTTGGCAATTTGCGGACTCTGGCAAGATGAGCGTTGTCGGTGTCGATTTCGGTACCCTCAATACTGTTATCGCCGTTGCGCGAAATCGTGGTGTCGATGTTGTAAGTCATGTCTTGGAGCTCAGCGAACCCAATCTGGTTATGCTGACCATGCCGACAGATCACAAACGAAGTGTCAAATCGAGCTACACCGTACGTGCTCGCACTCTCTGACCGCTGCTTCGTCACTAAAGCTCCGTAGATCTCTAGTTGGATTTGGACCCAAGAGTCGTTACCTTGGAGAACCAGCTAAGACCCAGGAAATCTCCAACCTCAAAAACACCGTGGGCTCCCTCAAGCGATTAGCTGGTCGCTCCCTCAACGATCCCGACATACAGATCGAGAAGGACTATGTCTCGGCACATTTGGTTGATGTCAAGGGCCAAGTTGGGGCAGAGGTCACATACTTGGGCAACAAAGAGTCGTTTTCTGCAACACAGCTGGTTTCGATGTTCTTCAATAAAATCAAGGCAACCGCATCCGCAGAGCTGAAGCTACCGGTCTCCGACATTGTCATCAGTGTCCCACCATGGTTTACGGATGTACAGCGAAGAAGCATATTGGATGCAGCAGAGATCGCAGGGCTGAAGCTGCTAAGGCTCATCAACGATACAACGGCGACAGCTCTTGGCTACGGGATCACAAAGCTCGACCTACCCACAGCAGAAGAGAAGCCAAGACGTGTGGCTTTCGTTGACATCGGTCACAGCAACTATACCTGCTCAATAGTCGAGTTCAAGAAAGGGGAGTTGGCCGTCAAATCTACAGCGTACGATAGGCACTTTGGTGGACGGAACTTCGACAAGGCGCTTGTGGATCATTTTGCAAAGGAATTCAAAGAAAAGTACAAGATTGACATAACGACCAATTCCAAGGCCATGGTACGAGTAGCCGCAGCGGCAGAAAAGATGAAGAAAATCCTATCTGCCAACGCTCAGGCTCCCATAAACATCGAATCCTTAATGAACGATGTGGATGCCTCAGGCATGCTGAAACGTGAAGAGCTAGAGGAGCTTGTGAAACCATTACTCGAACGCGCCACAGGTCCGCTCGAACAGGCTCTAGCTGAGGCCAAATTAAAGGTCGAGGACATTGACGCCGTCGAAATGGTTGGTGGTTGTACGCGTGTCCCGTCTTTGAAAGAAAGAATTAGCAAATTCTTCGGCAAGCAGCTCTCGTTCACCCTCAATCAGGACGAAGCTGTCGCGCGGGGCTGTGCCTTCTCATGTGCAATTCTCTCTCCAGTCTTTCGTGTAAGGGACTTCTCTATCCACGACATCGTCAACTATCCAATCGAGTTCAACTGGGAGCAGTCGCCCGACATTCCAGACGAAGATACAAGTTTGACAGTCTTCAACAAGGGGAACGTCATGCCATCTACTAAGATCCTTACTTTTTACCGCAAGCAGCCGTTCGATCTCGAAGCAAGATATGCCAAGCCAGATATGCTTCCTGGCAAGACGAACCCCTGGATCGGGCGCTTCTCCGTAAAGGGCGTGAAGGCTGACTCGAAAGACGACTTCATGATATGCAAACTCAAGGCACGACTTAACCTCCACGGTGTACTGAATTTAGAGTCAGGCTACTACGTGGAAGACATCGAAGTTGAAGAGCCGATACCTGAAGAAAAAGAGGCTGAGAAGAAGGAGGGCGATAAGAAGGAGGGCGACAAGAAGGAGGGTGATGTAAGTCCCCCAATATTCCCCACGTTTCTGCGTCTGATTTTGCCAATGACTCTTTGGTTATTGAGGGGTCACGAAAACATATCAAGAGACTCTTCAAACATGCTTACGACAGCTGTAAGCAAAACTTGACTGGCGAAAGCTCGCTGACCCGGAATCCAACCCAGGCAATGGAGATCGACCCACCCAACGGCACCGCCGAACCGAAGCCGAAGACTCGAAAGATCAAGAAACAAGTCCGCAAAGGCGAGCTCCCTCTATCATCAGGTACTTCGTCTTTAGACCAGGCCAGCAAAGAAACCGCGGCCGAGAAAGAAAATTCGATGTTCATGGAAGACAAGCTCGTTGCTGATACAGAGGATAAGAAGAACGAGCTTGAAACCTACGTCTACGAGCTAAGAGCCAAGATTGACGATCAGTACGCGGAGTTCGCAAACGAAGAAGAGAAGACGAAGCTGAAGGAGAAGCTAGAGCAGAGCGAGGTACGGTATTTCTAGTACTGGACAACCAGGAAGCTAACCGATCATCAGGACTGGCTCTACGACGAAGGCGAAGACGCTACACGAAGCGTTTACATATCGAAGATGGACGAGATTCGCTTCGTCGCCGGGCCCATCGTCGGGCGGTACATGGACAAGATTGAGGAGGAGCGCCAAGCCGTGCTGCGGGCAGAAGAGGAGAAAGCGGCTAAGAAGAGAGCGGAGACGGAGGCCAAGAAGAAGGCGGAAGAAGAGGCAAAGAAGGCAGCGGAGCCGAAGAAGGCTGAAGGGGCGAACGGTACGAATGAGGATACGGACATGATAGATGCAGATGTGATCCAGCCTGATGGAGTTGAGGAGCCAAAGGAGGAAGCAAAGAAATAGACTTTTAAGACGACAGCTGTTTGCACGAATGGCCAAAGGGGGTCAAGCATGCATAGATCGGGAGCGTGGTCGCTTCACGACATCTGCACAGATTGCTGTTGTTTGCTCTGGAGTGCTACGGTTTACTTTAACGATAGATTCATGATAGACAAGCAAATCTTTGAGCGTTCCATTTCACAATTCCTCCAGGTATTATCACAAGATAGCTTGAATGTATCATTCGAGGCATCACATGCAAGCCCTGCCAGCGTGAAGTCGGCAAACCGTTGCTTTTGGTGCCAGGTTGTGGTGCGGGGAGAAAAGGAGCCAGGCGTCTCGATCGGCTGGCTGTTCCTGAACGAACCAACTCAAGCTTCGAGGATGAGTAAAAGCACCTAAGCGCCGATAAACTCCGGACCACGTCACGATGGCGAGCTCAATCACCTGTTCGATTGTTTCCATGTCACATCCAACCTCTGATCATACTCGTATAACGGCTTGTTCGTTCCTTTCTCTAGCCCGAAAGCCGGATGGACAGGTCTGTTCTTTGTGGCCAGCCGACATCGACCGAAAAGGACCTGTACTATCATATGCGGGGACGACATCATAGGTCTCATGCATAACGTATAAACGCAGCATAACTCCACCCTTGACTCACTGGGCACGCCACAGCTTTGACCAAGCTCACCGCATTTGTGTCTCTCCTGCCTTACCTACCCAATTCTTTGTGACACCCCCATCCAGTGCCACTCGGTGATCATGGTCTGCCTCTACGATGCCTGTCTTTCATGACCCTGACCTACGCCTGGCTAAGGCAAAGGAGGACCGCGAAGCTGCTCTGGAAGAGATCTCTCCTCGTGCCGTCATGAGAAAGCCTTCAGAGGAGAGCATACGGACCGAATTCTGCGATGGCCCAGAGCCCGAGGTGCCGACTTGGATCGCTGCCCTCGAGGACAAAGCAGCTGTCATGGCTGGCAAAGAGAATGGAGCACGGACGAGCGATAGGGCCGAGCTGATCGAGAGGATCAAGAGAGGGGAGAGCCCGACGTGGGTTCCCAATTCAGCGGTAAGCCATGGCTTTACATCATCGAGCAACAAGAGCGTTTGTTTACGACGAGCTTCGAGTCAAGGCTTCGCGATTAGCTGAGACAATGGACTCAAAATTGGTTACCGAAGCCTGCTCGCTGCTTGGAATTCCGCTTGCTATCCTAGACATTGCTGAACACCACCATTCCCTATTTCCTCGAAGTATAACTGCCATCAAGGATACCATGAATTACGAGAAGGAACAAGCTGACAATGTATTCCTTGCAGCTTCAACAAGAAATTTCGAAGACCGCACTCAGAGAAACCCCTTCTCCGTCGACAATATCAAACGACAGCCTGAGCAGTGGTCGTCTCCTACCTCCAGCAGAGATTTTTGGTCACTCACAATCATCATATGGTGTTCCGCAAGAGGCGTTGAGCCCACCAGCAGATATACAACGACCAAGGTCGGCTTTGCACTCCGGGAACTTCACTGAAGGGGATAATGGGGCGAGGAAACAATTTACACGGTTCCCACAAGATGCAAACGACAGCACGGCGAAGCCTGTTATGGGAACTTCGCCAAAAACGCCATGGTATACACCGTCGGTCACTTGGCGAAGGTCTGACATTGGTGCCGATGTTCAGACTAACGAGAGATATCATGAATGGGCGGACAGAAGGACAGTCAGAAGTCGTGCACCGTCGTTGCAATCGTATTCGTCTAGCTACATACTCAAAGCTCCCACCACACCTCTGGTTCAGCAATCCAACAGCGAAGATCTCGACCTTTCCAATATTTCTCCTGTCGATCTTTCAAGCAGTCCGAGTAAGAAGAGTCGGCGCCATACGCTCCCTCCCAATGCATTATCTTCAGCCTCAGGACTTCCGCCTTCCTCTGCCCAGTCGTCCTATCAACCATTGAGTGCTCAAAGGGTCACTAGCTTGCCGTATCAAGCCCACAGACCCCGTCGATCCCTGACGTCTACGCTGTCTTTACATACGGCTACCTCTCCTCAAACGCCCGGGAGCTCTCGGGCTCGGAGGTCTTCCCACTCTTCCGACGCGGTAAACCTACAGCATGCATCTATGGTAGGCTCCTACGAAGAGTCAATACTTCGTGGCTGGATGTCAACAGCTCCGTCGAAACCACTGGACTTTACAGCTCAAATTGGCGTCCTGGGAAGAGGAGGCTGCAAGCCCAAATGCCCAGCTCATGTTACTGTGCCTTTTCCTGCGGTATTCTACAGCTATAACACCGGTACAAGCAGCTACCAAAGTATCATGGCTGAGCCCAGTCCGTATGTAGGACAGATTGATCTCAATCAACTTCCCTCCCCGGCAGAGAGCAACAGACACAAACGTCGGCGGTCTCCAGCTGTTCCTCTTGCTGACGACGGTCACATCAGCAGCGGGCCTGAGATTGACCCCGAAAACGATAATATTGGCACAAAGAAGCGAAAGAAGCGAAGGAGAACATCTCCTCCGCCGCAAGCGCCTCCTGGTGGGAGTTACCGAATACCAGAGCAAGGACAGCTTCAAATAATCATTAAGAATCCCAACAAGACCGCCGTCAAATTGTTCTTAGTACCCTACGATCTGACGGGGATGGAAGCTGGGACCAAGACTTTCATTCGTCAACGATGCTACTCCGCGGGACCATCCGTCGACTATGCGATTACATCCAAGGGCGAGGGCTCACGATCCGTACAAGTAGGGGTGGAGGCAAGCAAGAAGCCGACTCTGCGCTACCTCATCCATGTCAACATCTGTAGTCCTTCTAAAGGCCGCTTCTATCTCTACCAGCACATGCGAGTCGTATTCGCCAATCGTGTGCCGGACAACAAGGAACAGCTGCAGAACGAGATACAACTGCCACAGCCACGTTTCAGCGCTTGGAAGCCAAATATCGAATCGCTAACGCCGAGCTCAAATATGGGTGTCAAGTCAAACGCTGAGAAAGCCTACCGCAGGCGAAGCTCCGGCTTTGGATACGGGGCTGAGGCGGCAGACCCGCGCTCCACACAGTCACTTGGCGGGGGATCGAACTATGCATACGCTTCTAAATCGCCGCCTCCACCAGTGCCTGCCATTCCATTCAGCCTCGCAATGTCTCAAGTTAGACCCCATGACGACAATCTTCATGGTCTTGATGGAACTGCCGAGGGCGTTGGCACTAGACAGACGACTGCCAATTTGGACGCACAGTCCCCACTGAGTGATACTATAAGCCGCCTGAATCGTGCTTTCTCAGGTTCCTTCCGAAGTCATTCAAGCAACAGTAGCGATAGCTACACCAAGCTCAACAAGGGCGAAAATGGCTACGGTGGGCTGTTCGGTCGGCCTAATACACCTGAACCAGGGGAAGGGCTATTGGCTCGAAGGTTGAAGAGACTCGGCTTGGAGCGAGGTGGAAGGCCCGAAGAGGAGGATGTCTATTGAAAATATTTCGAGACAGTGTAGCATGATATGGCGCTATTGCTTGGGCATCTTGGTAGGTGTATTTGGATAGGAAGCATGGAGCTGGGTAGGAGTTTCTACGAGCATCAGAAAGACGCTTCTCAATAAACAAATTTGGACCACAGGCCTCGGCCAAGTCACGCAATGCTCGCGGTGGAGATCAATCTTGTAGACCTACAGCATCACAACCGGAGCTAATGCCGTATGGTAGGTCTTCTCCTTCGCTCTCATTCAGTAATAGCTGCATCTCGGCCAAGTTTTGCGCCTTAAGCTCCAATACCTCATTATTATGGAGAGGTATAGGTAAAGGGATTCCGAGCTTGCGGATTTTTACTTCTTTCACCATTACGCTGGACAATCGACACATCGTCACTTCGTCAACTCGCATTTCAAAGCAGTGCTAGTGTCACTCCTTAGTAGCGCATGTGATACCAATTCACACTACCAATGCGAGTGAATTGCTCAACCACACTTTACAGAAGCGCGTCAGCCTTGGCTTTTACAGCTTCACACAACCACAAATCATGTCCGGAATCCTTACACCATTATCAACTTAGGTAGCTCAAGGTCAGTCACAGCCAAGTTCAATTGACAAGTCTCTGATGGAGTTCTGAATCGGTAGCAAACATGGCGGCCACATATTACAAGTCTCCGGCAATCGTCATTACCGTTGGAAGCATCACTCAACAACAATCCTTCACGGTCCACGAAGATCTTCTTTTGAGAGAATCCGAGTACTTCCGAATCGCGCTGAAGAGCCAATTCATCGAAGGACAAAGCAAAACCTTTCGCCTTGCGGAAGACGATCCCCAAGCTTTTGACATCTTCGTCCAATATCTCTATACCGGTTCCTATAGCATGCCCGAAAGACTTTTCGAGGGATACAATAACCCCGAAGAGCTGTGGCTGGAGACGCAGGCGAAGGCATACTTGTTAGGCGACAAGTTGATTGCGATGGGCTTCAGGACAGAGATCATACGGTGCCTTGATGATCACCTTGGAAAGAAACCACCGTCTATGCATGTGCTCTTAAAAGTCGCAGAAGATATCTACGATGAAGCATCTGCTACAGATGCGAAGGCAATCAAGGGTGTTCTGGCAGATCATTGCGCTGAAAGAATGGGACGCGCATGGGGCTTGGGAACATCTCCCGTATGGACAAGACACGACAGGACAGCCTTGGTAGAGAGTGGACTGAGTGAATTCATTGTTGACATTCTCGGAAAGGTAATTTGCCTTCTCTCGTCTCTCTTTGCTAGTCTGTTTACGACGATATAGGTGGCAGTCGCACCAAGGGAGAACAGCTGGGACGACTGCGGCGTAGGGGGTTGGTAATGATAGAGTCCGCGAGCATAGAACGGACTAGCGATATGATTGCTTTTCAAGCATAGCAGTCGAAGTTCACCAGCAACGGCGTCCTGATACTTCGCTTAGAAGATCGAGAATAATCCTACTTTTTCAGTAGCTCTGTCGTAGCATATTTCTGATTTCGTGCCCTGATTTTCACTTCCTTCGAAGAGCCTTATAGGGGTACTGGACCAAAAACTTCACTTCTATCTCGGCCGAAATCTCAATTGTCTTCACTTTTCACCGAAACAACCCACTTTCTTTACTAGTCCATCACTTCCAGAAAAGGAATGCAAGATTCAGCGGATGACAACTAGCGACTCAAACCCTCAGCTCGACAACACACGACTTCGATTTTCATCAGTGGTGTTGAGCATGGCTAACAAGGGTAATTCAGCCCTCAAGTCGGACTTCCTGCTCTCCCCAACAGTCATTGTCACTGTGGGTACCGACAAAGACAAGAAAACCTTCTATGTCCACGAATGCCTTCTTATAGATGCGTCGCAATACTTCAAGACTGCCTTGCAAAGCAAGTTCTCCGAGGCCGGAACCAAAGTCTTTCGTCTCGACGAAGATGATCCGGTGGCTTTCCAACTTTTCGTGGAATACCTCTACAACTTCGAGGGAGAGAAGCGAGGTTCGAGGTCGCTGATAAGCTGTGCGGATGCCTTTGTCCTTGGTTGCAAGCTTGTAGCGCCAGCGTTCAATCGGAAGGTCGTCGAGTGGGCCGCCGAAGACATGCTCAATAGGCCCCCTCTACTTATGAGAACCTTGCTCCAGGCAGTGGGTATCATCTGCAACCGCACGTCCGAGACGGACGGAAAGTCGATGAGGAAGCTGCTGGTCATGTATTGCGCGTCTCGGCTGGGGTGCCCCAAGACTAAGAGAAAGCCTTGGACTAAAGCTCAGAGATTGATCTTGGTGAAGAGCCGCCAACAAGAATTTCTGGCGGACGTTCTGGGCCAGGGCTTGCCTGGGAAGCTTTCTGGCAAGAAGCGAATTATTAAGGGCATCTTCCAGGAGAAATGAGGTATGATCGAGTGACATTTATAATACGGTGTTTCGCTAATAATCAAGTACTATTAGAGATTCAACGTTGACCCCCTATGGCAATTCAAGGACTAGCAACCTGGCAATCTCGTTTGATGGCCAGGATTGACGCTTCACACGGTTCTTCAGTCAGGCCCACTTTCTCTTTTCCAATATTCCAGGTTCACCGTTCCCGAAACGCCATCATATCAGGCTACCAAGTCCACCCATCGCAGCCTGTGGAGTCTACCATAGGCCAGGCTTGGCATATGAAGACACTTCCTACATGTTGGCTGTATGCAGACAAGAAGGCCCTGATCGCAGCATTTTCATCCCACAGTATTCAGAGCCTAAGCCCAATCTTCGATATGAAGCTCATGGTTAGCCAATTGACTTTATCTTGCTTCAATCGTCCAAGCTCACTGACGTTCACGAACAGGAATAGCTTTCGGAGTCTGGATCAGTCGAACATTCACGACACTGCTCCCTGCTCTGACAACGCCTTCAAGAGGAGCGTTTCCTGGTAGCAGAATAGGAGAACCAATTTACCCAGCATGAAATCCTGGCACTAAGGCAGTAGCCTCCCTGACCCCTCAGAACTCAACCTTTGTATCAAAACGAAGAAGAGTGCTTCTGATACTCTGAACCACTCGACTGTGCGTGACAATGTATAACGAACCCCGTGTGATGGCCTCGCAGCATCTTCCCAGCGTACAGTGCCAGCTACAGTCTCCTTCTATGTTCCCATTAATCACCCTAGTGCGTAGCTCTCACGTCTGATCTCCCAAATTTCCATCCATGTCTCAGCCCTGATAATCCTACCCTTCTCGGATACATACTTCAAATCTTCTTTCCTCCCCTCTACAAGGCGCGAATAGCGCCTCGCACGCCGCCGGATCAACCATGCCAGAGCAACCATGCCAGAGCGGAGAGATCCTACCTACCAAGCGACGATGACGCATGAACTGGCATCGGCAACACTTCCCACTGACGACAAGGCCCTGAAGAATTCCTGGCTCTCGAAACTACGAGTACGCCCAATTCTTCGCAGTGAAGAGGTATAGGCTATGGCTAGCCAGAATTTTTCAACCATTCCCCTGTCCAATAATGACACATACAGTCCTCGACAAGCCACCATCTCTTCCCTCCATCTCTTACTACCTCCTCTGCTTCTACTAGATCCCACGAATAGATTCTGGGCGAATTAAGATACTTTTGCTTCCTGTCTTCTCGACTCTCCTACTGTTAACGTGCCTTTGCCCTGTCATCCTTTCCTTACCACCACCAAACTCCAATTTCTAACCTTTCCCGTAACTATCCACCCCCTTCCCTCTCCTCTGCCCTATCTCTACTCCCTTTTCCCCGCTCCCCGCCGCTCTCCTTCTTCCTTTGCTCCTCCCAGCCTCCTCCTCCTAAAGTTCAGTTTCACCTTTCTAACCCCCCTCCCTCCCCCTCTCACCTCCACCACCTCGTCCTCCTCGCCTGGCCTCCCTCCCTCCGCGCTGTCCAATAAGTCTTCAGAAGAAGGCTGGGTAGTTGAGCTAAGGGTGCGGTTTGCGGGTTTGTGGATTTGTGGATTTGTGGATTTGTATGGGAAGGGGGAGGAGGGTTTGGTGTAGAGGGGGAGGGGGGAGGGGGGGAG
>JAABUQ010000496.1_pt1 | contig 90446 bp, 84 predicted proteins | sample 5560001 | NCBI WGS metagenome assembly JAABUQ01 (sample SAMN10711888, study PRJNA513371) | rock metagenome | isolation source: Antarctica rocks | place: Antarctica: Victoria Land, Finger Mt nord | collected 2015-12-18
TGGATCGTGGTGGTGATCAGCTTGGGCTCTTCGGAGGAGCCCATGGGCGCGGGCTCGACGTATTTGAGGGTGGTGAGATCTGAGGGGGGGGGAGTGGGTTAGTTTGATGTAGGGGGTGAGGGGGTTGAGGGGGAAAAGGACGGAGTGGGAAAAAAACCTTTTTTGGAGTTGATCTTTGATTGGATGTAAAGGTACATGCCTATGATGATGAGGTTCGAGACGATGTATAGCCCGCGCACGCCCATTAGGACTTGAGGGTCTTCGAAGGGGATCTTTTTCGATACTTGCATCATCCCGAGGATGATGACCAGGTTGGTTCTGTAGCGTGGGCTTGTCAGCTTCCATTTCAATGTCGTTTGCGCCTTGTTCGAGGTGCCAGCTTAAAGTTGGCTAGAAGCCACTTACATCTGTGGGTTGACCATGATGGCGACGGGACCCTTGATGTCCGTATGCTTGGATGGAGTGAGGCGGGCGAAGAGTTGCTTCGAGCAGAGGGAAAATTTGTTGCAATGAAGCTGTAGATGCGATGAGTACTTAGATTGTCAACCTGTCCAGAGTCAGCTACTAATGGAAAATTGTCTTGCCGGACAATTCGCCAAGACTGCCAAGACATCTTTCTCTTGTCAGCCAATCAGAAATGGCCTCGACATTATCTCAACGAGCTAAATGTACTTTATTCCGTAGGGCTGGCAACTCATCTCACGTCACAAAATATCTCAGAGCCTACCTGATACGTTCTTCGATTGTGGGCAAGTCAGACATTGACATCGTCAGCACTTGTTTCTACCGGTCTCTCTTCACCATCGAGATTGTATCATCTGGTCCGGACGGAACTACCCAGCTTTCCCAAGGCTGGATTTATCATGTGAGGACGAAGATCTCATAAGATCGGAACGCATAGGTTTGGGTATGCACTGTCCTTGAAACTGTTCTGATGATCAGGTCCTTTAAGCGTTTGCCTTTCGTTTGCTACTGGGTCGGCAAGAACGTTTCCGATTCACGAGGGCCCCAGAACGAGGGCCCAAGGGGTCATTCAATCGATTGTCATCCCAGAAGAAACTCATTGATATGATGAGAGATTACTACTTTGCGAAAACTGACGGTCAATCACTGACTTCTTCAATCAGCACCGGCCTCCTCTTTGGCCCGTCAAGTATTCTTTGGTATGCATCGCCTAACCTGTGATACAGAGGCTCTGTTAGCGCATATCTTTTTTGTGGTCTACAGCAAGAGGTAGGGATGATGGTACAGCAGGCTGCTTACACGGACAAAAGTCGACGCATCCCCTCCAATTTCTCCTTTCTTGCTTTGTCCCAGTCTTCCAATCTCGCTTCATGATATCGGATCACAGCCCTTCGCATCCCTTGTGCTTCTTCCCAGCATCTTTCCATCTTCTCTGGAATTTCCACATTGCTCTCCGCGGCCAATTCGGCCAGTGCGACAATTTCTGCCTCCTGATTCAGAGCTGCATCTTCCAACATAGGGACACCACCTGCTCCACCTTTCAGGCGAAGCCAGTCAATTATCACAATGGTGAGTATTGTGTAAGTGTCCTCCATGCGGATCATGTTTGTGGGCATGAGTTTCGATGCGTCAATCTCGCGGATCTGCGCCATTGCGTTGCCTGAGAGGGGGAGCTCCAGTGATATCAATTCGTCATCTCTGTCAGATTCGTCTTCTTCCGGCTTAGAGTCTTGCTTGGATCTACTTGCTTTCTCTTCGGTCTTGTTGGGTCGGGACTTTTTCGATGGTCCTTGAAGCACTTCTCGAAGGCTAGCCATCGCTCGAGACTCCATAATCTGTTGCCTCCAAAGCGCAGCTTTTTCTAATCGTAAGGCTTGGAACGAATGTGCAGTATGACTGTACTAAGATGAAGGCACAATAAGGGCTGACTCTTAAATACAACATGCGTCAACTCTGAGCTGGATTGCACTCGCTGGAAGCTTCCTGACAAACAACATTATGCTGACGCAGACGGAACGCTGTCAGGTACGTAAGGTTGTTACAAAGTGTGACTACCATCAAGTTACGCTATGAAGTTGACTGCGGCTCGGCGCGATTAGGTGCTGGTTTTATTTGAGGAGATCGTGGCTCATCGGGGTTCGACCCAACTGGATCTGATAACCAAAACTGGTTTGACTCGTGCGCTGGCTGGATAAGTTACTAGCAGCTAGCTAAGATGTCCTCGTCGTCTTGCTTGCGATTTCTCTATCTCGCACCCTCTGCAAGATGCTTCCGTCAACATTTGCGTTTCTCAAATCTCTGCCCCTTCCTTCAAATTATATAGGGCCACTGGTTCCGATGTTATTGCGTAGACTGGATTGGACGCCTTCAGCGCAGATCATGTTGGATTGCGCCTAACTTCCCATCCCAGCAAGATCAGCAATCTAGTTTAGAGATGTATTCGATCCCACGCCTTGCCGCGATGCCAGCAGTGTCTGGAACATTTATGCGTCGCCTATGCGTTGTTGAGGATCACGTCGTGTGCTGTGCTGGCCGTAGTGGAAGAGCTCATAAACTTGAGCATCAAGACGATTATATACCTCAACACCGGTCTAATAACACAGCCAAAGCCTCCACAACGAGTACACCGAAAGGATCACCGTGATCGAACGGCCTTAACACTAGCTAAGAATGTCTTGTCCGCTGCCGGCAAGCCACCATGACGATCCTACAGAAACCTTTCTGAACGAGGGCCAAAGATGGATTATTCCACGTTACATACCTAAGGAATTTGAGAGCAGCCAACCACCTCAAAATGCGGACTTCCAGAGCTCCGAACTTCTACCGAATGGAGTCACGACTTTAGATGGTGCAAAGAACGTGCCTTTCGAATCCGACTTTTGGGCACTTTATCGGTCACTTGAGACCAGCAAGATTGTCATTCTGGAATGGATGACCACGGCAGCTCAATCTTGCCCATCAGCATGTGTACGACGGAAACATTTAATGAAGTAGCCGAGCATGTCGTGAAGAAGGGAGTAACTCCTCCACCAGAAGTGGTGGAAGCTGCCGTCAACCTTGAGAAGCGTGTGGAAGAGCTGCAACAGTACTCGCGATTAAATTTCAGCGCCGAGCAGATCAGCTCTTGCGAAGCATAATCCGAGAAGTGAGTATCTGGGCTAAAGGAGGGTCAGCGCTGATTTTGTTTGCTAGTCCGTACAGATTGATGGAAGCTTGGGAAGTCATCGCTAGGAGCCTCATCGCTTGAGTAGCAGCACTTTGTGAGCAAGTATGTCCCAGATCTCGCCTGCTGTTTGGTGGATGTGATGTTCCCTATCTCTTGAATCATCCTTCATTGTTTCGAATATGCGGATCATTCATCCTCAAACGTCTTTCATTAGGAGATGAACAGACATTGTTCTTTCTCGATGTTCTCGCTGAGGTTTACCTCCAAAGTTGACTAGGACAGAGTTACACGAGCCTGACGTGTTTCCGTTTCAGCGCTTAGGGTGTTCCACCGTTCATTTCTTTGTCTTCCTGAACCATGCTCCCATAGTTGCTTACCTTTCTTTGGCTATGAAATCTCTACATAAAGAACTTTGCTCTCATGATTTCTCTGCGTCTCACGCCCAAGCTTCTCCCCCAATCGTCCTCGATTGTAGACCCTCAATTGTCGAAAGATTTCCCACCGATCCTCAAACATCCTCATACTTGCACGCGGCAGGCCCGCCTCGCTCTTAAAGCAATTACCTGAACACCTCTCCTAGTATACTTTTCAACGTCTTCCTACCGCTGGTCTTGACCGCTCTGTCTGTCCAAGCCCTAGACCCATTTCGCTCTCTCGCAAAGCAGAGCCGCGCCAACGATGAAGTTCCTACAGCCACAGTTATCATAGGATCGACACACACCAACACGCTAGCAGAGCATACAACGCTCATTCAGCAGTCTCAGCGATCCGAAACTGCCATCACAAGCGCTACCGTGGCCACAGCTTCCAACTTGAACCGCGATGTTAGAAGGGATCTTCAAAACACAGATATGAAACCTGAAGTCCAAATGAGAGGAGAAAAAGATCAGAACTCGGCGGTGGAGTCTGGATCAGGGGTGGGAAAACGCTTTCCTAGGAAAGCCGCAGAGCACCTCGACGCCAGGGATACTACCTCTTCAAACACCGAAAGGAGCAACCGTTTGCCAGCTCAATCGCGCCGGGGCAGAGTCAAGGCTCATATCAACGGCCGGAACACTGACGACAGCGCTAAATGCGACTGCTCGGGCAAAGTCAGTGGCACGTATAGAACCGCAACTATTGTCTTAGGCGTCATCATAGGGTTAGAAGTCTTATTCGCTCTGCTCTCGGTGTGTTTCGGATCACTTTTTAAGGTCTTGGTGGGCTTGTACTTGGGATAGCGGTTCCAATATTCAATGAATCTTTCGATGCTGTTGTTCGCTATGGAAGCGCTTACCTTCTTGGCCGCTCTTGTCGGTGTAACATGGGCAGCGCTTCCTGTGCTGGATGCACAGAAGGCCTCGCGTTCAAGATGGACGAGGTGAGAAAAAACGAGTACTGTTTGCAATAACAAATCCTGTTTGAAAGTGCGTCACTTCCGACGAGTCAAGTTTAAAGATCGGGTTGAAAGAACGATTCACCATTTTGCCCTGCCCAACAGATCGAGACACCTCAAGCTACTATGCACCCACGTCGCGGCCACCTCTATACAGAACGGCCACAAGACTCCGGTAGCACAAATGCATCACCTTTGCTTCACTCAGCCCGTTTCACTTGGTTGGGAGTCTTCATTGTCCATCTTCCTCGTTCCTTTGTTCACCACCATGTCTCACTAGTGCCAGCAGTTTCGAAACCCTGCCCCTATGAAGCGCATCTCCTTCGCATCTTTCCAGTACATAATGTTCCGCTACTCCCTCGCTCTATGTCTAATTCTCTTCCAAGAGCTTCTTCAGTCCCGGTGGCTATATCTCAGTCTCCCACTCTGTTTAGATTCCTCTTCGATCTGCCATTTTTAGCCCCGGCGGCTACCTCTCTCGCTCACTATCTCGCACCTCTTGAAGGAGAAGTTTGCAGAGCTGCAGGCAGCAGAGGAAGACTACACCACTAGCCAACGCAACAACGCAATGCCTCACCCCCTCTCCATCACCATAATCAGCATCATCCTCGCGACCTCTCTATTCCTCCAGCCCAGTGCTAGCGCCATCGCAGCGCCAATCGATACCACTCCTCTACCGCTTCATGCCGATCCCATAAACCAACACCACTCCATCCCCGCGCCCTACCAGCACGCAGGCACGACTCCAGCTTCTGGCCTCCATAAAAGATCACAAGAGCCGCCTCTCCAAAGCACACCTCCAGAAGTTACAGTGGCTGCACTCCCAAACAGCAAGATCACAAAACGTGCAGATGCGAAGACTGCGCCCAATCCCAAGGCGACACGCGAGGCCTCACCACCCTCCACAACCACCCAAAAACCCGGCAAGCGCTCAAGCAGCGATAATAGCAATAAGAAAAGGATCATCAGCAGCACCCCCCCAGATAACGCAACCCCTGCCAACCCTCCGCCAACATGGCATTATGCTCTAGCGGCTGGTTTGGGTGTTGTTGTGCTGGCGTCGATGATTGGTTGTGTTTATGTGGCTCAAAGAAATGGAGGGGGTTGTGGAGGGGGTTGTGGAGGGGGCTGTGAGGGTTGTGGGGATTGTGGGGGGTGTGTTTGTTGATGAGGGGCGGGGGAGGGTTGGGATCTGAGATGGGGAGTAGCGTGGGTTTGGCGAGGGCGGGATTGTGTTGATGCTGGGAGGTGGTTTTGGGTGGGGGGGGTTGTATATCTATTGGCGGTGGCGGAGATGTTTTTGGAGCTTGGAATTCCTTAGAGGGTATTTGAGATGACGCTGCGGAGTACCATGTTGGAGATTGCTAGTCATCAAAGGAATTTTTTTAAAGATGTTTCCCATGCTGGATAAAGTCTACCTACCACCATAATCTACCTACTTAGCTATAGAGGGCTGCGTGCGCCCGATCGCAACTCTCTGTCGTGAAATTGCATACGTATCGAGAAGTTGCCTAGCAAGCTTCAGCAACGATGTCCGTAAGAGGCTCGTATTCTCCACGTGCCATTGGTGCAGGATCATCCTCGACCCTGGAGTTCGCGGTCAGGAAACGCACCACAGATTAGACGGGTCGACAAGTGCGCCGGCAAGGTAATTCTCTATTTGAACAAGTCAAGCAACCATTATAGCATATATGAGAGAACGGAAAGACGAAAGTACTAATTGACTGGTATTCTTGTGGAAGTCCATTGTCTAAGGATTAAGTCGTCGAAGAATATTGATTACTCAATGAGGATTGGCTTGAAGAATCAAGTAACCATCATCGCACAAATTGAAAGAACACGAAAGCGAAAGTACTGGTTGACTGCTTGCCCAGTGAGAGTCCATTGTCGAAGGGGATCACAGACTAGCTGCAGCTCGTTCTGCCATAATTCGTAGGTCGTGTCTTTCTTTTCTGTTATTCAAGATTCTATATACATTCTCTCGTCTGCCAGCATCATCCTCCTCTCATATCATGTTCAAGGCAAACTTCGTTTCAAAAGAACAACTTGACGTAATGGCTATAATTGCGATTTTTGCCACCATTCTCGTGCTTCCCTTAACCTCGACATCGGCCTGGCCTTATCATGGCGTTGGAGCTCCGCCCTCGGCGGTCCAACGGGCCGCTCCCATCCTCAACAGAGCGCCTGCAGTTCCCGGTCAACAAAAAGGATTGGATATACGGCCATTATCACCAGGGGTCTCTATCAGGTCTGCCCAGACATCGCTCCAAAGGGTCAATTGGATCTCCTGCAAATTCCGCCTCAAAATGGAGTACCTAATCCGACGCATATTCACCCCGGGCCTCTGGAAATGTACAGCATTGCGTACAGACTCTTCTTTCGGTGCGTCGCAAGAGTACCTGCTATCAAATCATTCAGTCGAAAACAAGGCATACCTGTCGGGTAATGATAGTGAGCCCCATGCTTCATTGGCTCACCTTGGAGAGAATTTGGTCTTGCGCATCTCGAGCTTGCTGGATGAAGTATCTCTACTCTGTCTGAAGAACACCAACGCCCGCTTCCGAGACATCATCAAAATAAAGGAAAAGCAATTCTCCCAGTGCGTCAGATGGAGGATGCTCACTCTTCTCGAGCAAGATCTGCTGGGCAAAGGCGATTCATTGCCAGATTCTTTGGCTTGCATGTATTGCAAACAAACGCACGCAAGAGCAGACTTTGGAGTGCGCAACGGAAACGCTGGATATGGAATCGAACGTCTATATTTGATGGAGGCTTGTGGTCCAGACGCACGCTTTTGCTGGCGGTACATACCGAATTTGTTGGACTACACAGCTCGAATCGAATACCCAGAAGTGGAAAACCACGACCTACCCCCTTTTGCTAGATTAACAGACAGATGGGTATCGGCGTACCGACCTATTGCTGTCACTGCTGTGGTCGGCTTGATCTTGACGATAACGACAAATACAGCTGTCCAGCCTGCAACAAGAAATGCGAGGCGTGCGGATTCGCGAAGCTCGTTCATTTCGAAAGACACGGACCCCAGCGACCCCTGGAGAGTTATGCGAACATCAGGTTCGTAAGAAGGCAGGCCACCGGTTACGGTCTTGAGATTCGGGATCTGAACGCGATTCGACATCCCGAGAGGCCCCCTCCCAAAGAGCCCAAGATCTGGCGAGAGCGATGCTTCGCTTCCGAGATCCTCCAGGCTGTTCGAGCCAATGAATGTCTCCTCCACCAGCATATCGAGCGAAATCTTTTTTCCTTGTACAGTCCTGTCGTCCTCTTCACAAGCCCGGAGTCGAAAAGCATCTGGATGCCCCCTAATCGAGGATGATCTTGCACCAACCTTTCGTACTGGGAGATCGCCTGGCTCTTACACACATTGTTGCCGCGAGGCCTGCCAGGCCGCTTCTCGATACGTCCGTGATTTCACGACAGAAAGTTGCAATCGGTCGCCCGCAACCTCGAATAGATAGTTCGATAGATCATAGTGTTAGGTAGACTTACCACGAGGACCTCTCAACTAGAGATGCCTTCAAAGAACAGATCCTGCACACATTGTGGTAAATCCTTAAGATATTCCTATCTGTACTAACATAGAGTATCAGTCGCAATAAGCAAATTTGATGCTGGTGGAATTTGGTCAATCCGAAGCTGTCGGGCACGGCTCTTCGACAATGGACTTGCTCTAAAAGACAATCAATTCTTTATTGCTTCGCTTTTCCGTTCATTCAATATAGAGATTTGTTCCTGCTCCTTTTCCCTATCTTCTTTTCGCTGTTGGTTCTTCGTGCCAATCTCTGTTGAGAGAGTTGAGGGATTGGACTGACACTGGACAATTATTCAATCAGCACTTTCGCTTTTCCGTTCTTCTACATGTGCAATAATATTGCTTGATCGACTCGGGCTTGGAGAAGTACCCTGCCGGCGCATAGAGATAAGGTATCTTATATTCTTTGCTGCATTCTCCAGTTCTGCTTTTGTGGGGTTTTCGTGCCAATTTCCGTTGAGAAATTGATTATCTTGATTATCTTTGGAGATCTAATTCTTCGACATTATACTTCCACTGGGCAAGCGGTCAATCAGCACTTCCGCTTATCCATTCTTTCATATGTGCAAATTGATTTCGTAGCTGGCGCAAAGTAGAAAAGTATTCTGCCAGCGCATGGAAATAAGGTATTTTATATTCTTCGCTGCGTTCTCTATGTTCTCTTCGTTATGAGGTCTTCATGCCAATCTCTGTTAAGCAATTGATAACCTTCATGATATTTGGAGACTTGACCCTTTGGCGATGGACTTCCACTGGACGATCAGTCAAACGGCACTTCCACCTTTCCGTTCTTTCATCTGACCGGCTCAATTAGAAACATACCTTGTGGGCGCACTTATCGATCCGTCTTTTCGGTTGTGCCTTTTCTGACCGAGAAATGCAAGCGCTCCGTTGAGAAGAAGACCGCCACCAGGGCGAAACGGAACGCCACGGCAAGGCCGCGCCGATGCTGAGGTTGATGATATACACTAATAGGATACATTAATAAGGACGCCGGAAGAACATCTCTTACATGGTTGCTGTCGAAAAGTGATACTCATCCCAAAGGTACTCGTAATCCTCAATGACTCCCCCAACCATATCCAGCAACGGCTTTCCCTTCAGCCGATCCGCAAACGCCTGTATCCACACCCTCGTAATGTTCTCATAAAAAGCTCCTCTCATACCCCACCAAGCCACCGACCACCCTCGCTTCGACCACTCTTCCTTTTCCACACCCGTCATGGCTCCCATGCCACCCGGCTGCTGTCGCAGATCCTTCTTCGCTAGCTGCCTTGCTGCTACCTCCATCGCAAGACCCAGTGCCCAAGGCCGCCAGTCCCGCTTTTGCCCCTGGAAGCGCTGCATAGCCAGCGCATATATAACTGGTCGTAATATATAAAGCGTTTCTGCCGCTTGCGCTTGGTAGGACGAAAGACTCCTCACTAGCAACGAAGCATGCTTGATACTATCCGGCGACACGATACGCGTGGACAGATACCCCGTTATCGATGCTCCACGCTCCGGAAGCGGCGAGAGCGTGTGCTGTGTCCGTGACATCTTCCACTGTTTCTCAGGCAGCCCGCCATTCAACAACTCCTCTATCCCCGGTTCCTCGGATGCGCCAGCCTCCTCTTCGCTAGCGCGCTGATCAGGCACGGCGGGACTGATGCCCATCCTCCAGCCAGTGACTTTCAGCATTAGGGCGCGGCAGACGGCTTTGACGATCTCGAGGAAGACGACAAGGCGCCAGCGCAGGGCGTCGCCGCCGCGGCGCTTGAAGAACATTTCGCAGAGGAGCTCGGTGTATTGGATTGTGCGGAGGAGGGTGGAGGAGCGGGCGTAAAGGCGGGAGCGGACGCGGTGGTGGGTTGTGTAGCGGGTATGGGGGCTGGGGTGAGAAGGGGAGGGGAGAAGGGAGGTGTGGTAGGTGGAGAGGAGGTTGATTGTTGTGTGTACTATGCAAAATTGATGGTCAGCCTGTGGTAAGACTTGCGAAGGTAAGCCTTCTCTGGATAGTAGACGTACGTGATTCGGATGCAAGTTCGGATTCATTGAAGCGGCCTTAATTGTTGTCAGCATGGAGCCCTTCATTAGCGCGTAGGGAGCGTAGAGACCAGGGAGGATGTAAGTCAGCGATCGTAGCGCAGACTCGATCTGTGAGACCTGGCTTGCATTTTTCTGCACGAAGTCTTCATATGACCTTATCCAACTCCTTGGTATAGAGACGGTCATAGGGAGGTGGAAATGGGCTTGCTTGTAGAGATCGGTTACGGTCTTGGTCGAGCTGGCGATAGCCATGGCTTGCGACGCGCCGACTCGAAAATGTACAATAGAGTGACTTGTGATTTAAATCCATCGAAATCATCTCTTTCTGGCGATGGTTGGGAGTCACAGTCGTGACAGCCGAGGCTCAGCCCTACCGTTGCAAAGTGCCTAGCTTGATCTTGGCATCATCGATGTTGTTGCGAATTCTTTGCCATAACTTACTTCCTCCGTCTTGAAGCCAAAGGATATCGAAATCTTGCGCACATTTTCAAGAAAGTCCGTCCTCAGTAAGAGTCCAGGACAGGCCGAAAATGAGCACTGCAAGTGTTGGTTCTGAATATGCTCCAACTACAAGGCCTCTCTCTCCAGGATATATCTGCGTCTCCCGGCTCGTCAAGCTGAGCTGGGGACTTTGACGAAAAAGTCACCCTGAACTGTTCATATCTGCATTCCTTAGGCTTGCCTGAGAACTGCCTTTCCATGGATTAGCACTCTCAGGTTTCAGTTGAAGATGCCGTTCAGCGTGTCCTTAGGTAGCTTCTCCGTCCAAAAACCATCTACTTGTGGGTCGATCGCTTGTACGTTTGCTCTCTACAGTTGAGGCTTCACTGTTGTTGTTTTGACTCATGACTACTAAGTCTGTCGTGCCTTTGACTCCATGTTTGCTTGCGAGTCTAAGTGTTAGGTTCGAGCTGTGTCATGCCTCTCTTGTCACTAGAGCAAAGCTGGAGGACTGTAATGACTCCAAGCGAGCAATGATGAATCGATGTGCCATAAAATGCCTATCAGGTCCCTGTAAGTCTCTTTTCCTCACATTACTCAAAGGTTCTCAAGGGCCTGGGAGATCCACATACTCCCAAAACCCTATCTTACTGGCTACTCTCACCGCACGTTTGACAACCAACTGCCCCCTGTCCAGAACTTCGAGAGGTCAAAATCTCTTCTACCGCGATGCCTCGTGACCGGGAATCCCGGAGACGTGAAGCCTCGTCTAGCGATGATGATTCTGACTCTGAATCCCCACCTCGTTCCTCAAAACGTGGAAAGACCAAGTCCCAGCGAAAGGAACAGTCTCGCCGCGAAACCGACACAGATGACCAGGAAAAGCCTCGGCGTCGGAAGATCAAACCTGACCAGAAAGACAGTGCACGCTCACAGCGCTCTGGCCGCGACGACACAGAAGACGAGGACAAGCCCACACGTCGGAAGTTAAAAGCTGACCAGGAAGAAATTGCACGCTCTCGGCGCTCTCGCCGCGATGCTGATACAGAAGACGAGGAGAAGTCCGCACGTCGGAAGGCCAAAGCTAAACAACGAGAAAAAGCCGATACAAAAGACGAGGATAAGCCAATACGTTGGAAGACCAATGCTAAACAATCAGAAAATGCTGATACAGAGGACGAGGAGAAGCTCTCACGTCAGAAGATCAAAGCTGAGCAGCCAGACAATGTACGATCCCAGCGCTCAAAACGCGATGCTAGTACGGACAACGAGGAGGGTCCTTCTGCCGCCCGTCGAAAGCCCAAATCTCAGCAGCAAGACGGTGCACGTCCTCAGCGCTCGCGGCGCTCGCGGCGCTCTGCTACCGCTGACGGCGGAGAAGCGCCTGCACTCGAAGCTGACGATGAAATCGCAAAGGCAATGCGACTAAGCAAATCCGAAGGAAAGAAACCCAGCAAGCAGCCTGCGACCGAAGCTGACGATGACCTCACGAAAGCTTTGCAGCTAAGCAAAGCTGAAGCGAAGAAACCCGCCCCAAGGCAACAGGAGAATTTCGACGACGATCAACTCCGTCAAGCAGTCGAGTTAAGTAACCAGGCAAGTCACGCTCCGGCCCGAGAGGCTAACGGCGATTTCGATGATGAGTTACGACGGGCGCTGGAGCTTAGCGAACAAGCGCATCGCGAGCTGCAAGTGGCTCCAGAAAATGACGAAGAACTCGAGCAAATCATCGCAGAGAGTATGAGGGCGCACGAAGAACATCAAAAGCATTCAGCTCAGTATACAGATGACGCAGCAAAGATAGAAGAGATCATCAAGGAAAGCGAGAGGGCTGCGAAAGAAGATGAGGTGAAGAGAAAGGAACGGCGGAAACAACAGAAGGCAGTGTTCAAGGCGGAATTAAAGCAGGCCGAATCGGAGAGCCAGGCCGAATGGAAGGCCAAAGCTGCGCAGAGGGCGAAGTTTCTTCTGCGCGAAAATCAGCGTCAAGTGGAGATAGCGACGGAGGAGGCCAAAGCTCAGAAAGAAGCGCGACGACAAGCAAGAATGAACGCGGCGGGGAGAACACTCCAAAATGATGATGATGAGGAGCTGCAAGCGCTCATACGACAGGTTCAGGCTCAAAGCTTAGGGGACGCGCCTGCGGCAGGGGGAGACAACGACATTCCCGATGTCGATCTTTTCCCGTATCGGGAAAGGAGGACAAAAGGCACGGAAGTGAAGGCCGACCCTTGGAAATATACTACAACATCACGATCTCCAAAGTCTCCAGGTGTCGGGACCGAAATCACAGATGCCATAAGAGAAGAGATGCGGGATAGAATTATCGAGATAGCCCAGATGCGTCACAAAGCAACGGAAGACCCGCAGGATCCATTTCCCCCATATTTCAAGAATGTCAAAGACGACCCCAGGTCCAAAGAGGGCAAAGCAGCTGGGAAGAAAGCAAAAACGTCGAAGGATCAAAACCGCCCGGCATGGGACATGGCCACTGCAATTCATGGCGGAACCCGACAGCAGCTTACGACTGTGATTGAAGCCACGAGTGCTGGCGTGTTGCCGGTGCGGGTGCAGCCTACCCAGCGACAGGCCATAGCAGATGTCGGATCGCCGTGGATGGCAATTTGGGCTCCTATACAGGACAGGATCAACCGCACAGATCGGAGATAGCCAGATAGGCCAAGGTCCTGCGAGCTAGAGAGGACTGTCTCGCAACATGCCATGCCAGATAGTCTTGAAATCTTCTCTTTACTGATCATGTGCTTGCAGATCTAGCATTCGTACATCTGTCGCATCTGGTTCGTCCTCCAAGTAATATCTGGAGGAAAGGTTGGGTATCTTTCTACTGTTTTACTCTCTGTAAACCCGACATTGGCTCATCTACTGGGGACTAGTCGACCTTCAGGATCACGGCACGCAATCCTTGTATGAGAGCTCTCAGATCATCTCAAATCTGTGCCAAATCTGTGCTTGCGACATTGCTGCAAGAAGTTTTTCTGTTGACAACGTGTACAGCAGCTACTCGTGTCCAAGAATGATGTGTCTGCTCCTTTCTACCCACTTGTGAGCTGTATTTTCGTGAGGGCCTCATCGCCTGAAGGTATTTCATGCCAAGATGACACTTTCCCAACCTAGAACGGTGTTGCTATCTTTGAGACTAACAACATTGTGTAATCCATGTTAATGATATGCCTGAAATTCTCGAGTGCATATCTTACAAGTACCGTCGATGTTGTTACATGAGCTGTCATAGTGACGGAAGAAATTCGATGCTACTCTGTCCCATTCGCTGTCATTCATTCCCAGGCCTTCCATTTCATACCAACTTGGCGTATTCGTGTTTTGTCTGTCTCAAATAGCGAGCTTCTTCGGGACCTTTCGCCTAGCCTGGACACTCAAATTATACAACGCATCCTTGAACGCAAACAGAAACGCCGCCGTGATCACGCTCTGTGTAACCTTAGGCCCGATCCCTACCGCAACCCCCACATTAGCCTCACCTCTACCCCTGCCAGTGGAACACCAGACACGAACCTTTATACAACCCGCCCCACCCCTCTTCGCTGACACACCTCCTCAAGCGCCCCACCATCCCCTCCGCCTCCCCCTCCTTATTACTAGCGACATGCATCCTGCTCTTCACCGTAATATACGGATACGTGATCCCCGTCGCCAACAGCTTCCCCACCGCCCCCAGGAAGAACACATCCAGCGGCTGCACCTTCCTCCTTCTCTCCAGCATATTCCTCAACTGCTCGAAGATCGTATACTGCAGTATCGGGTTCACAACCAGCACCAGCGCAGGCAGCACGCCCGCAAACAATGCCGTGGGGCCTTCGTCTCGAAGAAGCGAGAGGAAGGTCCCGATTGTAGTTGGCTTTTTCGGGGTGGGAGGGGTTTGGAGTGTGGGGAGTTTTTCTTCGTCGGAGGAGGAGGGGAAGGGGGACGAACGGGCGGTCATGCGCGTATTGACGACCCAGATGGGGTTCGTGATGAGCACGGTGGCGGAGCCGGCGAGGGCGCCGGCGAGCATGGACTCGAGGGTTGTGAGCTTTTTGGAGGGGCGGGCGGTGCGGATGGCGGCGCGCTCGAAGAAGGCGCGGGTGTATTCGTACCCTGGAGGGAGGGTTAGCTGGGTATGCTGATGGGTGGAGGAGGGGAGGGGGGGATACAGTAGTAGTATACGAAGTTGGTGACGCTGATGCCGAAGAGGGCGGAGTCGAGCCCGGCGTAGAGGCCTGTGATGCCTTCGCGTTGGACGATGCGGCGGGCGGCGTCGAGGATGGTGGAGCGGGCGCGTTTGGACTCCACTTGGGCGCGGGTGGAGAGGGTGATTAGGGGGTAGCTGGGTAAGGAGATCGGTCAGTGAGTTGGGACTATTGGGTGAGGGTGGAGACTGACGTGAGGGTCATGGAGAGGAGACCTCCCCCTGCGCCGGCGAGGGCATGGGCGATGTTGTCGCCTTGCTGGGCGCTGGGAGTCGCGACTACGGTTCCTCGAGGCTGTTCGACCGGTTTAGACATGTTGGAAAATTGGCAAAGCACAGAAGAGCTTGGGTTGAGGGAAAGAAAGCTCAGCACGATGAAGTGGGTGGAATGCGGGGAGCCACTTGGCCGTATAACCGAGGCTCAAAGACTCGTAGGGCTGGTTTCATGTGAAGTCTTGGCGCTGGACTCTCCTTTGTCCGGGCTTGCTATAGTCGTGTTCATTGGGTCTGTTTAAGATGTGTCCGTCTTTGACAGCAGGTCGCGCAACCAAAGACGGACACATCTCAAACAGACCCAGTCTCAAGGGGCATGCCTGATGTCCTCAGGCCCATGACCACGACCACCAGCCCACCAACCTTGGAGATAGCTCCGAGCTACGAGAAAAGATCTGTATAGATCTGAAGCCGTGATCTCAGGAATGTCGCTATAGCTCCCAATTTGTCACTCGATTGAGTACGAGCGCTACGGGCTTCGTCGTCGAAACAGATGTTCACTTTGTACTCATTGGCTGACAGTCGAGCGATCGGCAACGGCGCCTCGCTCGATAACCTTAAAGTAGCGATTGATATTGACACCTGCTGAGATAAGTCTTCACTTTAACCTTTGGACATGACATTTTGTGGCTGGTCAACGCAAGAGTAACACAGGCAAAGAAGAAGCTGCTCGACCGAGACTCCACAAATCTCTACTGCAGAAGGTGTGGCAAGCTCAAGAGGCAACTGCACCTTTCACAAGAAGCTGAGTTCAGGATCTACTATGCAACCACAGATGGTTTCCCAAAACGTATCACCGGCAAGGGTCGCTTCTTCACGTACGTGTCACAAGTGCCGTCAATCGTTATGCGCTTGAAGCAGTCGCCATTGTGATATGACCCGCAGCAGTATCATCATTTATTGACGGTGTTGATAAGCCGAAGTATGACAGCAAATATACGAATTGAGGCAAAGCGGAGTGTATGTCAACGTTATTGTAGTACTATCTATCTCAAAAAACAGGCCATTATCTATAAGGTAGGTGCCATCGTTAAATCGTTCACTACTCCGTAAAGTAGAGACAGGACCCAAGGACAGCCCCAAGCATTGAGAGCGATTTCGCATATGCCAAGTCTCCAAACCACGATCGTCAACAGCAATACTCCGTATTGCCTTGATGCTCATGTAAATTGCCTACTTCAATATTAAGAGCTCACAATTCCCTCCAATCAGGCACGAACACCTGTTCGAAACTGGACATCAGTCTGTTGTAGCTGATCAATGCAAGCGCCGCCGACAAAGCGCAAAGCGATCAATGATTTCTTCCAACCATCTCCCAAGCGCTCAACAACCCAGTCACAGCTAACCATCTCCCAAGCGCTCAACAACCCAGTCACAGCTAGATGCATCCAAGACTGACGATGAGTCTGTTCAATTAAATCATACTTCAATTCCTGAAAGCACTTCCGTCACAGGCTTAACTCTGCACCGTGACTTTGTTAGCTCAGCCGAGGAGCCAGAGATTCTCCACTTCCTCAACGACCCCACACGATGCTCCTGGCGTACGGATCTCAGCCGGCGGACGATGCACTTCGGTGGCACCTACTGTCTCATGCCTCCTAAAACCCAAAGTGGTGACCAACCCTCCAAGCCACAGGTCCTCCAAGCCCCGCCCATGCCCGTCGAACTAGGCTGGCTCATACAACGTATGGTCGATGCCCGCGTCTTCCCCTCGGACAAACGCCCTCAGTACTGTATCATCAACGAGTATACCGGCGCACAGGGTATCTCGGCACACACCGAGAACTTTCAATTCGAAGAACCGGTGGTTGGGTTGAGCTTGCTGTCAACATGCCCGATACGGTTCATTGAGTTGACTAGACCTTTTGACGGGTCTGTCAGGAGTGGGAAGGCTGGAAAGGCGGACAAGACGGGGAAGGAGGTCGATGTGGAACTGCCAGGGAGAAGTTTGTTGGTCATGAATGGGGAGAGTAGGTGGAAATGGCAGCATGAGATTTTGAGGAGCAAGAGAGGTAGGAGAGATGGTTGGAAAAGGGTCAGTCTGACTTTTAGGTATAAAGATGAGGAAAAGGAGATGACAAGGAAGATACGAAGCCCACGAAAGGCTATTGTAAGACAACAGCTGAAGGCCTGAAGTAGGGGAAACAGTTACCACGTGCACTGGCAGGGGCTCACCTATCAACGCTTCATCGAGTCGAATGTCTACATCCTGTTGGGTGTTCTCGTAGACTAAGGCAAGGACTTTGGCGGTCATCCTCTTCGACTATGGGTCACCAGTTCATCAGTACATCGCCATTCAATCGATGCCTTCTCGATAAGTCTCAAGAAAGTATGGACCACTTCTTACCGGCGCATGGGGGATTCCGTCGACAAATTGCCACATTCGGCGCTTGCTGTAGCAGAAGGAGGGGAAAGCACAAGCAAGTCCTGCACACCGTGATCTATCCGTTCTCACTACGAAGAGATATCCGTTGGGCGCAATTGAAAGAGGATGCCACGCGAAATGGAGGTTCTCGAGGGTTACCTTTGATAATATAGTTCATCAACGAGTAAGCACCATGAGGTTCGGCCACCGTCTGCTTTGATTCAATTGCAGGGAAGGGGAGAGCAAGGTTGTATATTTTCAATTGGGCTACCTGTGATCTACGTCAGCGGGTGAGAAAGCTTTCCGGCCAAAGGTATCCTGTTCATGCAGAGCCAACAGTAAGACGGTTTGTCGTGCTTTTTGCTCCTCCTCCAGCTGTACATCACACAGCACTACAATCACCGAGCCCCGGCTGTATGGCAAAGTCGAAAACCAACACCGGCAGGACAATTCTATTGCCCTTTGATACGTCATCGAAGTGTTGACCACTTTCTTTGTCCCCGAATGTTGACAAATAGATCCGCGCCAACACTAGCGTCCTTTTCCACACACAAGAAGTCCTCACAACTGAAACCTTTCCTTCCACCGACAACTCATCTTGCTACGCTGTATTTACTTTACGGAAAGGCTTGAGCTGATCATGAATTTCATCTCAATACGCTGTATCGACGGGATTGCTTGAACCACCAACAACTCTATCTGCTACGCTGTGTCGACATGTTCGGAATCACTCTAGCCCCCAGCTACAGCGCTGCGGGGTCACCTACGACTGGATTACACCCCTCTGCAATCGTCCATATGGCCAGCTCCACGGTATTTTCGTCACCAGTATCGACCTCTCCAATGATGATCACTGGCCTACCTATCGGTATTGAAGACACTTCTCCAAATCATGCCCCATTTGAGTTTGTACAGAGTAGGTGCATACTTACTTGCAGGCTTGATTCCGCTGACAGATTGACAGTGATCCTCGATAACCTCCCACTCTACTACATGTTCCTTGCTGTCGCCTTGTCCACTATTCTCATGTCCTGGTCCTTCTTTGACTACAAGACGATGATGAAAGGGTTTATGGCGAGCCGATCTCCATGCGGCTTTCTCCTCCACAAGTGCCTGGATCTTCAGATGGCCATAGTTGTACAGTCACACGCGCCGATCGCGCCACAGTCCAAGGCAGATTCTTATCTCGCCCCGAGTAACTGTACATCTATCGATATCTACGCTATGGTCTATTATGTCCTCGATCTTTTCGATCAACTGCATTCCTGCATTCTGGCCTACGAGCAAATAGTCTGCCATCGGGATGAAGCAATCAAGGGTCTTCGTGATGAGGTTGTGGTCCTGAAGCGGTCGAATACTACCAAAGACAAAGATCTCACAGAGTACAAGCGATCCCAAACAGCGACGAATGGTGTAAATACTCGTTTACAGACTGAGGTGACCAAGAAAGCCGAACGTATCGTCACTCTCAAAGATGAATTGGGCGAAGAAAAGACCAAATGCGAAGACCTTGAAGAAGTAACGGCGGACTTGCGCGCCGAAGCCTCTAAACGTGTCACGAAGAATAACGCCGAATTGCAAAAGAAGGACAAGATTATCTCTACAAGAGACAAGGAAATCAAAGATCTTACAAATCGGTTGAAAAATGCGGAAGCCTCGCACGCACAAGAACTCAAAATCGTTAAGGAAGAATCAGCGCAGCTGTCAAAGGCACTCAAAGGCAAGCAGGCAACTACTGAGAGTCACTGCCAACAAGTGCAAGCGGCGAAGAGCTGGTTGATTGAGTCGAGAAGAAACATCGCAGAAGTCTTCACCGCACAGGATAACGGAACCCAGCAGCTTATAGCGACTGTCCAACGCTTCAAGGAATTCATTCGTCACCAGCAAATCCAGCAGGGAAAGCGTGATGCTGTCATACCCTTAGCATGTAGTACTATTGTGGTACAGACAGACGTCGAGCCGAGCACGCCGGTTGTACCCTTAGGATTCAGTATTATCATGGTGCATGCGGATGTCGAACCGACCACCGATGTCTACGATATCACTCAAGTTGGAAATGCGGGTGCTGTGGGCAGTAAGCTGGTTGTGCCGCCTGGAGAACAGAAGCCCAAAGGAAGCGGCAAGAAGAAACGGCGCCGAAGAAAGAGGTCCAATAAAGCAGAGAACGCTAATGACGACACCACTGCTGGAGATGAAAGGTTCGAAGAGCCTTCTGATGACGAGACCGACAGTAATCCAGACTTCTCCACCGGCGAAGGGAACGCCACGAATGATCCATCCACCGGGACAGGAAGCACTCCTGACTTCGTGCCAGTCAATCCTTCTCAATTCCGGGCCGGTCCGGCCATCATCAACCGATCACCACCGCCCATGAACGCGCCCACGGGGCCTAGAGGACATGCGCCCTTCAACGCACCGAGGGGGCCTCAAGCCGCGAGACCAACGACAGGTCCAAGCGGGGCAGGGGCGGAGGGCGCATTCGTACAACCAAGTGAGTTCACTATGTCTCTATATGTGAATCAGAGCTGATTTGAAGTCTCAAGTTCCGCGGCCAGAGAACAGCTATCGCGGCTCGCAACGGGGCGGCGAAGGTGGCAGGGGTTTCCGTGGTCCCGGCCGCGGTAGGGGACGTGGCTACCCCTACCAAGGCGGCCGTGGAAATTGAGAGAGACGGGGTTGGGCGAGAGGGGGAAGGGAGGGGGAAAGAGAACGAGGGGCTTCATATGGAAAGGAACATGGGGAGGAAGGGTATGTGGGAAGGAAAGGGGATGAAGAGGAGGATTTTGGGAAGGGAATAGGGGAAGGGTATGTGGGGAGGAAAGGGGAGGAAGAGGAGGACTGTGGGAAGGCAATAGGGGAAGGGTATGTGGGGAGGAAAGGGGAGGAAGAGGAGGATTGTGGGCAGGGAATAGGGGAAGAGTATGTGGGGAGGACAGCGGAGGAAAAGGAGGATTCCGGGAAGGGGATACGGGGGCTGAATGTCGAGCCACAGTGATTCGTCTACTCTCGCTCGGCATCTCTCACGGTCGGCTACCTTCGAGCATGGCTTGTGTCAGTTGCGGAGCTGCGGTGACAGTCTTTCGCGCACGGCTTTCTGCTCTCGGTTGTTTGTTTCGAAGGCTACGAAAAAGGGAATTCTCATTGGAGTTTACGGGTTTGCGATTGAACTTATGGGTTTGTGATGGAGTTCACGGCGTGGCATGGAGTCTCCCAAGCCCATCAAGGGAGGAGCTTTCTATCTGTATTTGGTGAACTATTTGCTAGCGTGCAATCGAATATCATGCGCCTGTCACATTTATCTAGGCCACCCTATATTCGAAGGAAACTCGACTTGTACATGTTTGCCGTTGTGGCTCGGTAAGTTATCTCACGACGTGTGGCACCTCTAGGTAACGATGAGTATAGTTCTCTGAACTCGTCACCAGAGAACCCGACATGACTCCAAGTTCAAGCATTGACCACGCTTGAGATCGGATCACTAATGAAGCTGAAGGCACCCAATTCTCTCGGAAAGGAAGCACGGTGAATCCCCGAGACCTCCAATGGACCTACTTACGGCCAGTTTTCTACAATCTTCTCTCGTTCTCCTCCACATACACGTTTTCTCTCTATACCTAACACCAACGTACAGAATTTAAGGTTCTATATATCCTATTGATGCTGCTACACCGCTTTAATAATCACAGTCTTTTCCTTGCTATACCTCACACAAACCTATAAATCGAAGACGCTGAGTTATACTATATCGATTCTCCTACATCGCTTTGATGTTCTCATTCCCCAAACTCCCTCTCACCTCGCTTCACGTGCCATCAAATACTATTCCACTCCTGTCCTCCCATCGTCGATCAAATTCGGCAACAATCCCATTCTCTCCTGCTGGTCCACCATCCTCGACCCAAAGGAGTTCAGAGTCGATGTCATTAAAGGAAATCGTCACAGTGTTGAGACTAATTTACAGCATTTCAATCCAACCTGGGCCAAACCACCTTACAGCGACCAACGGCGTGAATACTCGTCTACAAGCCAAGGTCTCCAGCACAGGAAATCGCATCGTCACTCTGAAAGATCAATTAGGCGAAGAGCAGACCAAAAGCGAAAACCTCGCAGGGGAGAACCAGGACTTGCGAATCGAAGCAACTCAGCGCACCAGAAAAACCGAGGCGGAATTCCAAAAGAAGGCAATCAGGAACATCGTAAATAGAGCTGCTCGCGCACTGGCTGAAAAGAATACTGAGAGCGAAGACATCAACGTCGCACACGGCTAGCAAACAGCAAGATCGCATACAAGGCAGAGATCAAAGAGCCTAAGGATGAGTCTGCTCGCAACATGACAATCGAGACCGAGTCAGGGAACCACACATATTGTTCAAACCCCCGATAGAATCATGAGACGCTTCCGAATATCGAGTGATCTCCCAAGACTAGCTCTTCGAAGGTTAGTGAGCAGACACCTTCAGAAATGGCGAAGGGAAGTCTGACTTCTGTTGCTGGATCGACTCCGCTGAGCCTTACATATATTCGGACCTCACCTATGCAACCCACATCAAGTGTCAAATTACGCTCAGCTACTGGAACTCGCGATTGGTACTACTAAAGTTCCAGAGATAAGTACTCTCGTGCCCTCGTCATCTCAAAACGACAGTGACTATTGAACCCTACCGTCCGATTCATTCTCCGAACGCTCCACCGATAACGGAAAGACCATGCGTGGTTTTGAAAAGGAGATCCGATCTGAAGAAGTTCGTCTCTGAATCTCGGCCGATCCCAACCAAGCTCGTCGTCTTCTGGGTGGTCTCCCGTATAACGCGGAGGGGTGGTGCCGGTTGTGTACTCTAAAACCATCGAAGGAAAAGGGCTACATTCAAGTGTCTTGCGAAGGTGCAAACAATTACTTGCTTCTGCTGGAGCGTGACACTTAATATACATATATCTTGAGAGCTTGGAGAGAATCAAAGCACAATGCTGTGCCAGAGTCATTACACTTGTGTCAATCATGCTTTTCGTCTCTTTGGTATTGCAGCTGGACAGCAATTTCGAAGCATCGATTAGTACTGCCACAGAGCTCACGCAGACAATATTCACTTTAGACCAAAGGTGACTTACTTGGGATATCTCATCTCGAAAACCAGGGATCCGAGTCGCAAAGCCCAATGGGCTCTTACGACCATATACAATTGAATACGAGAGTCCTAAGAGTAGCGGTGTTGAAGACAGTGACACGGACGTAGAGGTCGAGAGTGGAAATGCAATTAGTAAGACTTTTGCATATGGAGATGCAGTTTGTTCTAACACATACCAGTCAATGATAGGTGCAGCTGCATCGCCATGGTGCTCAGATAGCGAGCTATTGTGCTCTGATAGCGGGCAACCTGGAGAAACCGGCAAAGGAGCAGAAGAATTGGCGCTCAGCATTAATGATACAGAAGACATAGTTACATCAGATGAAGCTTCGTACGGCGCCGCGTCTGGTTCTTGTAATCTAGCACGAGTCTCCGAGAATGAGGCGGAAGGATTGTCGCTCGCCGTCGGTGATGAAGAAGACCTTGTCTTCTCAGAGATTTTGGAATCCCCAGCTACTGGACCAGAAGAAAGCGAGCATGAAGCGGAAGGTTTGTCGCCCTTCTCTCTTTGAAATTGAAGATCTGACCACACCGGATTAACTTCTTTGGATGGAGCTGTCATAGGTAGGGAAGAATTATGACCAGGATTTATTCCCAGGATGATCAATGATAAAGAAGACTTGAAAGACGCAAGATTACAACCAAAGACCTAGAAGTAAAGAAACCACATAAGACGGATCGAGATACCCCTTTGAAAGATAGACTTGGTGTCGAGCTTATCGATTTGCAAAAGACCGAAATGTCAAAGGCTACTTGCGTAATTGGGGCCGGTCACGTGAGGATTTAGAAGAGTCATCTGTGTGAGGGCTATGGCAAGGTATTCAGGGGATCAGAGGGATGAATATGGAGAATACTTTACTTATTGTCTAAAGAGGTACCGTTCGTCCCGAAGGGGTAGAATCTTGGCGTGGCTGCCCACATGTGACAGAATGTAGGGCTGGAACGTGGACCCTAAGTCACCGGTGTTTCACATATGATGAGCATACTTTCCCCCTGTAAAGTGAGATGCAGGTTGATATAAAACATCCTGTGATCACTGGAGGTCCAGAAACCCTCAACACAAGCAAAACTCAATCGAATTTGTAGTTTTCAGGCGGATCATCCTTTATCCAGGTGTTTTAGAGTCGTGCGTTCCATTCGACCGAGTGTTGGTGTTGAGGGATCAATCTATATGATTGAGACCACTTCAGGATCTACGTTCCCATTGAGAATATCCCGGTGACTGCCTTCTCTACAAGCTCTGCCTGTGAGAAGAGCCTTGTCTTCAAAGCCATGGATCCGCAGAGCTTGTACGATGACCCTCAGAAGCTTTTTGCTGCCATGACCGGTAGCAATCCAACCCTGCCGATGCCGAAATTTTTGGATCTGGCCGAAACTCGACGGATGGCCAGATCTCGCTCCAACGCTATCTTTGCTGATCGGGATGCTCTGCTTCATATTCTCGAACGATACGAGGAGACATTGCGAAAGAGGTGGGGAAAGAAGACGAGCGAGCAGCGCCGTAAAGTCCTGCTAAGAGCATATCCAGGTATGCCATCAATGCATCGCCCAGACTTCGAAGCACTCCGTCGAGAGTCTCCCGGCCAAATTAAAGCTGGAACGCAATTCTATGATTCCTTCTTGCTACCGTCACTCAACCTTGAAGATCTTCTTAAGCCCAGAACGCTCTTGATATTTCTGAATGCCCGCGGACGTCATGATCCGGATCTCTTCGCCAACACCGATTTCAATTCTATACATTTGGCACAAACCACCCAAGCTCTCAATCCTGCATACATCTCTGGTTATACAATGTTGCTAATCGGGCAGAAGTCCGCCTCGAAATATGGTCGTCTCATATCCTGGGACGAGGACGTCAACGCCTTTGACATGATGTCGTCAGGTATCGGCATACAGCCTGGTGAAGGACTCCTTATCATGGAAATTCAGCAGAGGAAACTCAGCTTCCTCCGAAGCTGTGCGGAAACAATCCTACAGGACCTGCCACTGCACGATACCACCGTTCCTGAGCAACCTTCCCCACCTGACTTAGCACGGGCAGTAAGGGACAGTCCGAAGACTCAGAGTGGCCTTCACTCACTAAAGAAATCTTGGAGGCGCCGTACCGTGTGCCGGATCAATTTGACATAGGACGTCTGCGATCCTTTGTGTCCGCCAAACGCGACGAAGCTGAGGATCATATCTGGTCATTACGAGAGGATCCCGCTTACTTTAAGAGCACTGTCTGGAGTGGAGCGAGCATCGCCAAGAGAAAATTCTCAGTGTCAATGGGAGTACGCATCCAGTTCTCCGGCGAGACACCTTTTGGGAGCGGGTTCTGGGTAACGTTGTCATCGACGCCTATCTGAGCTTTCTGTATTGGGATCAGCTCCAAACGTTCGTCGAGGAATTAGTCGCACTCAAGGACCGAAACGTTACTCGAATTTCGCCGAGTGCTCCTCCCCCTAAAGAGTACGATGAAGCCCTTTGCCACTTCTCCCATACTGTGGACCAAATGATCAAAGGGCCCATGCTTCTTTACAAGACGGGGATGCCTTCGTCACCCCCTCTTCGAAATCACTATGCTCGTCAACCGCAAGACCCTAACAGTACGAAGATTATTGTAACGTCGAAAAGTAGCTCATATCAGAGGAAAGACCATTGCCTTTGGCTTTTAGAGCAACTGCTCAAGGATGACCAGGTGTTTCTCTGCGGTCTGGAGAACCTGCTTGATGAGATAGAGCGAATGCTCCGAGCGGATGCAAAAAGTCGAGAGCGTGTTTCTCCTTGGGTCGCTAGAGTACTTTCCGACCTTTCGCTCTTGGGCGAGTTCCGTCGACAGGTCGGACTGCTTCGACCAGGACCTCCGATGATTGAAGCGGTTTCGGAAGAGGATCAACAAGCAGAGTTTACCAAACGCATGAAGCTGTTTGCTCGTGTCCACGAAACGTTCCAGAAGAACATGGTCTTATCGTCGACGGGCACACCGTTAAGCAAGTTCAATTATCCTTCTGACAAACGGCTAAATGAGAATACCACAAAAGGCTTACAGGAGGCTGAGCAAAACCTAGACGCGTTCTGGACCGAGGTCGACAAGCAATATCTCGAAAACGGAGGCAAAAGCCTTGGAGATACGCTAGCGGGTGTGCTTCCTCACCGAGACGTACGTAGAATTTCAGACTGGAAGGAAGATGAGAGGACCCTGGACGCCCACTTTCAGGATGTAGAGGGGCTGTCTGCCCAAGCGGCCCTGCTTGAGCTCCAGACACGCACAGAAAAGACAATCACCTCCGAACCGCCGCAGCCTCGTTCAGAGAAGATCAAGACTCGCGGAGCAGCTGCTGAATCAGAGCATCCTCTAGAACCACCGACCGACCAGCCAGAGACCAAGATTCCCAAATTCACTGTAAGCAAGCGCGGCTTCAAAGTCTTTGCTACCCTATTCCATACTGCAAGTGGCGAGGATCCTCCGGGAGAGGTACCATGGTCCGATTTTCTGTCCGCCATGGCTTCTGTTGGCTTTTCACTACGAAAACTGGACGGCTCCGCTTGGGTCTTCGAACCTGTTTCGGACCTTTTCCGTCGAAGCATTATTTTTCACGAGCCTCATCCCACGAACAAAATACCTTTCCAGGTCGCAAGAAGATATGGTCGTCGTTTGGAGCGCGCTTACGGTTGGACTGGAGCAAGCTTCTCCCGTGCTTAGTCTATGAGGTGTTCCTGGAGACAAATGGATATCTTAGCAGCTGGCCTGCTCAAGTGGCTTTTGCTACTCGCCAAACGCCTTCATCTTTCGTTTCGAGCAAATGAGACTGTGTGGTAGTCACCGAGCCTCATCGTTGTTCTCCTACATGTTCACTTATGCTTTGGCGCGCCAAAAAAGTAATCTCGTATGCCTATTACTATATTGCCGACTATTCGCCCAATGGCAAGTGGCCTAAAAGCATTCTATGCCTCTTCATTTACTGGATGGCTCTTGTAAGACAATGATATACTCGCTGCCAGCCATGTTTGAAGCCGACAAAGCTAAAGATTACTGGCGGTCAGTGGTCCTGAGCTCAGATACTTGTTCTCTACGGATGTATTTGCTGTCAATATTGTATGTACTCTAAGGGGGTTCATGGCGTTTTCGAATTGGGCTTGCGCTCTAGGTTCTTTCCTATTCATAAATTGGCAAGCCATAACTCCTCTCCGCGCTAGTACAGCCTTGCACAGTAAGCTAAGGTAGTATCGTGGTCGATCCTCCAATAATTGAAAGCAGTGATAGTTGACGTTTCGTCGTGTTAGACGTCTTAGAAGTCACGTGCTTTAGCAAATTAATCACCCATTTGAATAGTTTAAGCGAGCATACACTGACTAGCCGAGGTCCGAAGGCTTCACCAAGCATGATCTTCTCGGTTAGCAAGTCTTTTCTGCATGCATGTATAACGGTCTTTCGTCACCTAATGCAACAAGTCTGTCTCCCAATGTGTTACAAGCATAGTGTAGCTCCCCGGCTGAGAAGGCCTGACAAGCAATGCGACGACTACAGACGTCTCTCAGCTACAGTACGCGTTGCCATGGTCTCTCGCGTTCTGCAGTCTTCTCATCTCATCCAGCAGCCCAGAGCTCGTAGAGTTCAGCGTGAGAACAGAGTCTTTGTTCTCTCTAAGGTATTTGACCAGCGTAATGGGGCGAACAATGCCATTGTCTGCTATCGCAGCCCATCACATTGAACAAAGAGCCCCGAACTTTCTTTTCTTTCTGATCGTTCACTTTCCTCAGACAATGGCATTGCTCCAGCATCCATATCTTACACTCCCCCTCCTCTCTCAGTCTATCCCACAAACCCCAGCAGCTCTCCAGACTCGAAACCTACCCAACTTCAAACCCCTCTAGCGCCACAATATCTCATTCAGAGATCGTAAGTCCCCTCCTACATAATGGGCCTCCTCTCCACCCTCCTCTCCGCCTCCCACTCCCGCTACCACAAACTCTCCAGCTCCGACCCCCCCAACCACCGCCCGCACCGCAACCACTGCACCGCCTCCCCCTGCACCAACCCCCATCACCACCACCACCACAACCCCATACCCAACCACAGACGTCGCGTCCTCGACATGGAGCGCCAGGACCGGCACGAAGCCCGCAAAGCAGACTGGCGCTACGAAGCCGCGCGCCAGCAGGAGATTGACCTCGCCAAGGCGCAGAAGGCTGCGCGGGTGAAAGTGGAGAAAGAGGGGAGAGGGACGGAGGAAGAGGAGAGGGAGAGAGAGGAAGAGGCGAGGGATGTGATGAAGCTGAGGTTTCAGGCGGTGGGGGATAAGAAGGAGAAGTATCGGAGGGAGGGGGAGTTGTGGCGGGGTAGGTTTGATGGGAAGAATTTGGAGGGGTATTGTTTGCATGTTTGAGAGGTGGGGGTTGGTGAACTGGGTTTGGCTTCTCTTTTGCTTTTTGAGCTTTTGGGGCTTCTGGTCAGCCGGTTCGTTGCAGCTTCTGTCGCGTAGGTGGGTGCCCTTCTTTGCTGTTACGCCGACCTGAGGCACGAGGTGAATCGGCCTTGTTGGATGATCAGGTGGGTGGGCTCTCTTTTTTCTTCGTGCGGTAATAGAACCTCGCGCCTTGTAAAGCCTCTTTGGCTATAATTTTAGCGAGTACCCTGCTCATCTTCTGCACTTCTTTACACGTCTAGTCTATATTTAAAGTCCAAGTTCGATACCACCGGCTCAAAACATTTTGTTTTCTTTGATTCTGGTGGAATATGACAAAAATATCGCGAAAGTCAGAGTGTTTTAGTATCAAATTCTATGTGCTCTCGATTGTATCTTGATCGGACGTTTCGATCGCTTTTTAGCGTAGAATAATTTGAAGGAATACATAACCCTTCCAATAAGCTCCCATCATTGAAAGAAGTATAGAGACTCGATTACCACAAGCTGGAGGGATGGAACATGTAGAAAACATAAAGCATGGACAAACGCGTTCTGACATCGTTGACAGAGGAGATAGCCAGTGTCTCGTTGTTGGTTCTTATCTGAGTAGGTTTATTCAATTGACACGTTATTTCGGATTTTCCGGGTTAGGATTGATCACAATGCCTCTTGGTGTAGAAGCGTTTGAAGCCAAGACCGACGTGGCAGCTCATGGCCCTCGAAATCTCAATCAAACAAAAACGTACTCGACCCCACACCAACAGTACAAGATTCTCAGATCACATATCAATACACTGAACAGAGCACGAGATCTAGTGCAAGAGTAGTGCTAAAACGACGGATATCAGGGTCTTTATGGGTAATTGTTATGCTTACTAAGGTAAGGTCGATCTCGATATTGGGACATCGTTGTAATTTAGTATCAATAGTCTTGCGAAGCTCTTGCAGCGAACCATACGGTTCGCCATGTTCATCCTGCCATATTGCACGAAAATGGGTGCATGGGTAGTATTACCGATAGTACTCAACAATTCACGCACGATTGGGAGCCTTGACTTCTTTCTTTTGAAAAGCTTCGTTCTTCGCGCGTCGAGCCTACTAAATCGCTCAGGTCTGCAGCCCCTGACTCTTCTGCCACTCCTTAAAATACGGTAACCCCGTCATCGGTCCCCTAAACTGCAACTCCCTCGGGCTTTTCGGCGGCGGCAGCCCCGTCTCCTCCAGGCACCTAGCCTTCAGCTCCTCCCAAGTCCCGCCACGATTGAACACCTCCCCCTCCCCCTCCCCCTCCCCTTCCCCAGCATTCCCCCCTCCCTTCCTCATCTCCCCTCTTAATTTCTCAGTCTCACTACTATCAACGCTCCCGTCCTCCCGGAGCACAACACCATACCTCCCCGCCCCCCTCCTACTAACCAACCCCCTCGCCACCTCCCTCGCCACCAACCCCGCCTCCCTCTGCAGCGGATCACCCCACCCGCCGCCCCCCCACGTAACCCACTCCAGGACATCCCCTTGTTCGACTTTGATGCGGTCCTGCTTGCTGCCGCACACCACGCGTTGGGGATCCTCGCCTTCTTTGGCGGCTGAGTAGCGGACGAGGGTTTTGTGGGAGCGCGCGCCGGGCGAGCCGCCGAGAACGCCCCAGGGTTTGGAGAGCCAGCGGTCGTCGTGCAGGGAGATGGAGCCGGGGGAGAGGAAGTGCCAGTGGATGCGCATGCCGTTGCTGGAGGGTTTCGGGGTTAGCGTTGACTTCTGCAGTCGCGCAGGGGATGGGAGGATGAGGCATGGCGTTCAAGTGAAAGCTGGCTGGACGATGGTTGAGGGGGTTCTTGGGAAGGGAATGGGGCAAGTGAGAGGCTGGGGGAATGGGACTTACCCGCCGCGGTAGAGGCCGGGACCGCCGGAGTCGATCTCGAGGTGGTAGGCGTCGATGCGGAGGGGGTAGTAGAGCTCGAGGAACTCGTTAGGGATGGCTTTCATGGCGGGCCAGAGACAGTGGCCGTCGGGGCCGTCGCCGTGGGGGCGGGCGGGGATACCTAGGTGAGAGGTGAGTAGGGGTGGAGATGGGGAGTTTTGGAGAATGGGGTACGGAGGGACGTGAAGAGAGAGCGGGGAACAGAGGAACAGACAAAGAGGCAAAGAGGCAAAGCGGAGAAGAGGTAAAGCGGTGAAGAGGCAAAGGAGAAGATTCGGAGCTTACCACCGAAGCCTAGCCAGTAGAGCTGGAACCATTCGCCGTTGTCACGGTAACCTGCTATCCATCAGCGGTTTGATGTAGAAGGCTTATTGAGTAAATAGGAAGCTGGGGAGCGCACCGGAGTACATGAAATGAGGGCTGTCCGAGAAGCCTGCAGCGGTCATGAATTGGGGGGCTTTTTGGCCCAGCAACCCTGACAGCAGATCTAACAGCCTGGCGACCATGTGTGTTCGGCAAGAAAGGGCGGCGGGTCGAATCGGCTTGAGTAGGGATCCTTCAGGGATGTGGACATCCATCAGATCATGAAAACCATCGTTGGCTACGACGTCGGAATCGCTAGGCGAAGTTCAGCGGTAACGATGAGCGGATAATACATAAATAGGCCCACTTACTACACCACTAGGAGGTAGATACCGACGAACATCTTGAACCTGAAGAATTTAGTATCGGCAATGGGGGTCAATAGGGGAAAACGAGTCTCTTACATTGTAATACTGAGCAAGAAATTGATCGATGACGGCGACTGCGGGTCTGTGCCAGAGAAGTCAAAGGAAAGCTTGCCGTGATTCTTGGACATCGTGCAGGCTATCTTCCAAGGGCCAGCCCCCTGGCCATCATCGTCAATCCAATCTTCAAAGTAGACCGGCCGCTCTGGTTTTGCGTTAGCAATGATTGAAGACAATGCTTTACGGTTGCGTTCGAGAAGCTCGTCGATCGTTGCGAAGTATGTCTTGTCCCCAAATCGGGTGTATAGCTCTCTCATGCGCTTTCCGGCTACAAGGTACGTCAGTAGGGTTTAAACGGACATTTCAGAAGGGGGGTACTGACCCATTTCACAAGCAGCGACGAGCGCGTGCACATCACAGCGGTTCCACTCTGGAAGGCGCACATTCCTGTAGATTACTTCCATCAAGTCTTTGTTCCACAACCCCTTTCCAGCAATTTTGGTGATGGGAATCTGAACGCCTTCCTCGAAGATGCTAGTGGCAGCACATGGTAGTGATCCAGGGAAACTGCCCCCAACGTCCGTCATGTGGCCGAAGACCGATGTCCATGCGACTATACTACGTGTCAGTGCCCGAAAATTCCATTTGGAGAGATTGCATCAGCTTACTCAACTTCTCATCCACGAAGATTGGCATCATGAAAAGCCAGTCGTTGTGATGAGAGACAGCCCCGGCCACAGAATACGGATCATTCGTCATGAATATATCACCTGGATCGATAGTCCCGCTCCAGCTCTCCAGGAACTCTCCAATAAAGGATCCAAATTGGCCTACGATCATCTTCCCACCAGGCTCCGCAATGACCGGAAATTCGTCTTGCTGCTCGCGTATCGCTGGGCTCATAGCTGTACGAGTCACCAACGTGTCCATCTCGTTGCGGGCGTTTCGCAGAGCGTTTTCGAATATATCCACGGAGAACGAGTCAAGTTCTGTTTTGGACTTCGAGTCTTTTGGAGCTGGTTGCTCGGCGAGCTCCCAAATTAAGATGTTCCCAATATCGTCAATCTCCGCTCTGTATCCCGGATGAACCAGTGTAGTCGAGTCCATCTCGCTGATGACGCATGGACCTTGTACTACATGGCCAGCTTTGAGACCTAGGCGGTCCCAGATAGGGCTTTCTTTATAATGCTGCCCCTCAAAAACAAGCGTCGTCCTCGAGGTAGTTACAGATACCGGAGGGTCTGTCGTCTTAGCCTTATTGAGCTTCATTGGGGGCACATTATGCTTTCGTTCTTGTACGATAATACGAATATTTGTGATTTCAACTTCAGAGCTCAAACGATATGTGAATAGCCTCTCGTGTTCAGCTTCGAAGAGTTCCCGCAGGTGAGTAAGACCACTGGCCGAAAGAGATTGGAAGTCCAGCTTTATGGTGACCGCGAGACCCTGCCCTATGTATCTTAGATCGGCCTCATATATTTCGACCTGCATAGCCAGCTAATCGTTAGCAAAGCACATGATCAAGGATCGCGACTCGGTGAGGCTACTTAGCCCACGACTCAACAACACTACATCACATCAAAGAGTACCACCATACAAGACGTACCACGTGGGACGTCAAGCCCTGTTCTTCTTTCGCAACCTTGTGAGCCTCCTTGAACAATTCCTCGTAGGCCTTCATGAGCTCTGCTAATTCAATGTCACAAAGTTGTCCGATAAACGCTCTTCCGACCTCATGGCGAAGGGTTGTCGTTGCGTCGCCAAGGGCACAAAGGACTCCTGGAGATGGCGGAATGATCACTGGGAATGATTTAATCAACTTTCCCAATGCATTGGCATGCAAAGGTCCAGCACCGCCGAAGGCCACCAGACTGAAGTCTCGAGGATCATAGCCTTGTTCGACCGACACCAATCGAAGCGCTCCATACCTGTCAAATCTTTTAGTGAATGAAAGCGAACTTTGTTACGGAGACAGATACATTGTTTCATTAGAGACTTTTACTATTCCCTCCGCCGCTTCGTAAAGGCTGGTGCCAAGATCATCTGCGACTTGCTGGACAGCCTTACGAGCGGCCTCTAGATCGAGCTCAAAGGTGCCACCTAACAGTGATGTTGGCAGATAGCCCAGCACCGCATTGGAATCCGTAACGGTAGCTTTAGACCCTCCCCTGCTGTAGCATGCTGGCCCTGGCTCGGCTCCAGCGCTCTCAGGACCGACTCTTAGGGCCTTTGTGATCTCAGGAACTGTGGCGATCGAACCGCCTCCAGCGCCTACGGTGCGTACATCGATTGATGGAGCCCTCACCACAATATCTCCGACCTTAGTTTCACGGCGCACACGAGGCGTACTGTTTTCAATCAGGGTTACGTCTGTGCTTGTACCACCCATATCCAAGGTCAGAAGATTTTTATACTTAGTCCGGTCAGCGATGACTGATACTGCGCCTGTGACACCTCCAGCTGGCCCGGACAGTACCCAATTGACAGGGAAGCGACTTGCTTGAGTGACTGATGAGAGACCGCCGTCCGAACGGAGAATGCGAAGGTGTTTAGTCCGCTTTTCCAAGGCTCCGAGCAGGTTGCCTAGATATGCGCTGACACTGGGCTCAATGTACGAGTTCACGACGGTGGTAATGGTCCTTTCGTACTCCATCAGCTCGGGCAACACCTCCGACGAGATTGAGATTGGTGTATTAGGAAGGAGTGTGGAGATAACGCGACGCGCCGCTTGTTCATGACTTGGGTTCGCATAAGAATTCATCAAGCTAATGGTAACTGCATCCGGCTTCTGCTCGACTATGGGTCGGATTCTATCCTGGAATATGTTGTCATCGAATGGCCGAACTTCCTCTCCACCAGCAGCAAGCCGTCCAGGCGCTTCCACCGTCAGTTCCAATGGCGCCAGAGGTTCAGGCTTCTTCCAGATGATCCAGCTCGCAAGGCCCCCTGGTACCTGCGATCTCCGCGTCTGAAGAATATCTCTGTAGCCTTCTGTGACCACGAGCGCAACTTTGGCGCCTTTCTGCTCGAGGATAGTATTTGTGGCTACGGTAGTGCCGTGATTGATGGCGTGTAAGTTGATATTGTTTCCTTTGGGGACTTTGGCAAGAACTTGGTCTATTCCCCCAAGAACTCCGAGCGACTGATCTGCTGCAGTGGTGTGTACCTTGGTTCGAAACGTTTCCCCGGTGTCTTCGCGGATGAGTAGTACATCAGTGAACGTACCTCCGACATCAACCCCCAAGCGAAAAGATGGGCCCTCCATGGGGAATTTGAGCAAATTGTAGTCAAAAGGAACGAGTATCAGAATTGTTTCGAAGGAAAAAGAGAAAGGCAAGCGAAGCAGACCGGGCGAATGCGTCAAGTCGTGAACGAGGATTAGAGGTCTAGATCAGAGTCTAATTGGCGACGGAATTCTTTATGCGAGCTAGAATCAAAGAGAGCTACGTCGGTGGATGGTCACAAGTATCCAGAACACAGAGAATGGCAAATGGATTCGCGAATTTATAGGACGGGGTGAGAGATGTGTATATGCACGATGACGCTGCGTACATGCAGTTAGCGCTTTCACAACGGTTGTCGCCCCTTGGCCTTATTTTTAGATCCTCGACCCCAACTTCTGGCAAGATGCTTTTAATCAACTTTCGCATTTCTTGATTTATTACTATCGAAATCTTACGTTTGATAGAGTGATCTTTGCGCTTTTAACAGTATATCTTTGATAGAGTTTAAGTTAACATTGAGAAAGTTTTTTGATTTTAAAGTTTTTGTGTTTCGAAGCGTGTCTTAAAAACAAAGATCGACTTAAACTTTTTATATATTAACAAACTTTGTAGTTTCTATAGCTCTAGCAATTTATAATCAAAACTTACAAGCAAAGCAATTTTAGAAAGCGCATAGTATCTAGAGTAATAATTAATTAATTTTATATAGTAGAACTTTATTTCTTATTTAGCTTATATTATTAATTTAGTAACTTAAGATTTTATTATAACTTTAGTATAAAAAGCAACAACTAACAATATTATTGTGCAATTGAAAAATATAGAAGTTTAGAATATTGCAAGAAGTGTAAACTTATTTATTGTAATTAAAAAGATACTTATTTTTGTAATAATGCAAAAAGATAATATATTTGCTAAATTTTATCTAGATTTGCGCTCTTATAGTTGCTATTAATAATTTAGCTTAATATTTGCTTTGCTTTAAAGTTTTTTAGAAGCAAATTAAAAACAAATTACGAAAACTAGTACAAGATATTTGTATTTGTTAAAACTCTATTTATTTAATACTTTGTTATACATATTAATTACGCAATTTTATTAATTTTTAAATAGAGAAATACTCTTAAGATTAAAAAATATAATATAATAATATATATAATTTTTTGCTAGTACTTTTGTAGCTTATTGCAATTGTTGCGAGATTCTTACTTCAACAATTTTAATGCTTTTGTTCAATTTAAGATAAAAACAATTAATATCTTCAAACTAATATTATAGACAATAAATATTTAATTTAAGAGTATTAAAGAGATAATGCTTCGAACTTTTCTAAGCTAACGCAAATAATTCGAGATATACTTTTATAGTGTGATCGTTGGGTCGGGTCGAACACTTTTTTCTCAACTCGACCCACCCTCTTGGGTCTCGTAGGGTTGGGCCAAGGTCAAGGTGCGAACCCGACCCTAGGGTTGGGTTTCGTCGGGTCAATGCCAAGAACCCAAGCTAACTTCGTCGCGTTAGCATTCGCTTATCTTATCTTATCTTATCTATGCGCTAGCCCAATTGGGTTAGCGCGTCGCGTGACGTCACGTGATCGGGTGGGCTGGGTTGAGCGCTCGACGCGCCCCTTGCGTTCGACCCACCCGGTTGGGCTAGAACTTTTGCCCGGCCCCAGGGTTAGGGTTGGGCTGGTCAACCCGTCGGTCACGCTATACTTTTATATCTAATATTATTAATAAATATTAAACAAACTTTTAGTTTTGTTCGAAAAGTATATTAATAAAATTAATCTTAAGTAAGTTTGCAAATAGTTAAGCAAATTATAATAATTAAGTACTATAATTGTATTATAGATTTAAACTTAAAGAAGATTGTTGTCGAATTGTAAAATATATATTGCAAAGAAAAAAATAATAATTAAGCAATAAATAAAGAAGAGAATTTTTTTCGAATAAAGTTCAAGATTGTTCTAAATTAAATTTATTAATAGACGTATTGTATTATTAAAGATATTGCATTTACAATTACAATATAAATAAACAAGTCTTATTAATAATAATGTAAAAAAAAAAATTAATAACTTCGGTTGCTAGAAGAAAATTATTAATAATCGAATTTCGAAGATTTAACTTATAATTAGCACAAAGAACATATTATAATTGTTCGAGAAAAAAATATAAAATTACAAATATTAAGATAACAAAAAAAATGTAGAAATTGCTTAAAGCGTTGTAATACAACAATTGCGTCAATATAATGTTTGCTCAATATGCAAAGAAAAAGATTACTTAGAAAGTTTCTTCTTCTTATTATTAATTAAGATTAAAAGGTTTCAAAATAAGAATTTAATCATTCTTAAAATTAGAAAACAATTAATATTAAACAACACGCGTAATATTTGCGCTAAACAAGAATAATTAATTTACAAAAATATGTTATTCTTCTTTTACGCAATTCTTATTTCAAATAAAGCATTTTTTAAAGAAAAGTTTCTTAAATTACATTACGATAACTTGTTGACAAAATACTTCGAAATCAAGAAAACGAAAACTCTAATAAGTAAGAGATTATATTAACTTAAGATAACGTCGAATATTAATGCATATATTAGAAGATGCAATATATATTAGCGTAACAAAATATCGCGCTATTGTTTATACAATAAGTTGACATCGCTACTAGTTTTAGCTCGATTCTAAACAAAAATCTCTATAAATTTTATTACTAAATTGCTTGTTAGTTGTTGCGATAATAATATTTACGATACTATCTTAATAGTCGTTAATTAATATTCAAAGATATTGTTATATATACTTGCAAAATCTATATAAATCGCGAAAGATTTAGCAAATATATTGTTCGAAAAGATTTGATTGATCGTCGGGCTAGATTATGATACCATCCCTCTAGTTCGACCCGACGCCAAGACTGGGTCGCGACAATTTTTTGAAATCGAATCGCTCAAAGTAGTTTAGCGCGCTTTGCGCTAAACTACTTATATTAATCGACTAAACTACTTTAAGCGATTCGATTCTTCGAAATTTTTTTGACCCGAGTCTTGGCATTTGCACGTGACATTTCCGGGTCAGCGCGACTAGTCTAGAAAAGATGCTACTTATATATTTTAAGATTCGGGAAATTGTTTTTAATTAAGAATTGCTCTTTATTAGTAATTACTAATTCGCGACATATTATTATATTCGTATTAAACAAAAGTTAAGTACAATTTTTTATTCTTAAATTGATAATTAAATCGAACAATAAAATCAAATATTAAAATACTATTTGCAATATTATTGCAATTATAAATAAAATAATTAAGACTTGCTTCTAGCTTTAATTCAATATATACACAATAGCATCTTGTATACGTCTATTAAGTTGTCGCTCTTTAAAATAATGTTTAATGTTGTTGCAAATTTCAAGTTCAATTAGAATAACAAAGATTATCTCGACATTTTAATCGCTCAAAAACAAGTTTACTTTTTGTAAAATAAACAAGATTAACTTGTAAATCGTTTTTAATTTGCACAACAAACGCAAGCTTGCAATTATAATAGAACAATTACTTCGAAAAAGTATTAAATAAACAATAAGATTATACTCTTAACAAAAAATCTTTTAAATACTTGTTTAAAAAAAATTATTTTATAAATTTAGAAAGTTATTCGAAGTTAAAAATATTATTAGAGAATAAATATATCATCTTTGTCTTCTTAAGAAGTAACAAATTTATCTCGTTTTTTATATTTTATTATTAAAATTATATTATCGAAATGCAAATATAATCGCATCGAAAAACATAATATTTGTTAACAAAAATTAGAAATAAAAAGTCAAGAATATTTTTAACAACAAACAAAAATATTATAAACTATAATATCTTGTTCAATAAAAAGAATTTTTATTATATAAAAACAATTAAATTTCGAAAAGTTACTTAGTGTATGCGCAACGAAAACTTAAAAAGTACAAGATAAAAAAATCTCTTGACAAAAAAATATCAAAGATAAGAAAATTAAAGTTTCGCATTTGCAAGAAAAACTTTAACGAAAATAAGTAACGTCAATAAATAGCATAAAATCGCGCAATTAAAGTAAAAGAATAACGCAAATAACGCGTAAATTAAAATGATACTCTCTTAATAAGTCTATTGAAACATTAGAAAGTTATAAGAAAATTGCATAAAATACATTTAAGTTTGACTATTTCTCTTATCTTTATTTGATTGCTTCTCTTACTTTACTTTACTAGTAAAGATCTTCGTATACATATTATATAATACGAATAAATTACATTAATTGATTGTTTTGTCTCTCTTCGATAATCTATTACTTCTATTTCTATTTTTTTTGTTATTATTTATAAAAGATGCGAAGATGCAACGTCAATAAAGCGCGTAATTAAATTGATGTTCGTTATTTGAAAAATTTATTAAATCGACTTAATAAATTAAAGAAGCGACATATCTTGAAGCTTTTAAAACAACTAGATAGTTTGACAAAGAATTAAGCGTTAACAATGTAACAAGAACTTGACATAATAAGACTTGTAATATAATAGACTTGTTAAACTCTTTACAAATTAGCAACTATATTTCTTATTTTAAAAATAACTTATTTTAATTATCGATTTTATTAATATGCAATTCGTATTATATAAAAGTTCAAATCGTATAAATTATAAAAACAACTTACAATATATAAGAGAAATCTTGTCTAGATATTTACGTTGCTCTTCTTTATAGAAACTCAACTCAAAGATTAGAAACAAAACAAATAATATCGTTCTTAATAAGTTCTTCGAATTACGCAAAATCTACAACGTCTTCTCGTTAAAAGTAGCGTTGTTTTTTATAACAATTAAGTTAAACTTAAATTCTTCGTCTTTATTTAGTTCTTTTAAAGAAAAAGTATTAAGATTAACGCAATAACATATTATGTTTAGTATTTTTTGCTAAACTTTGTAAAGACGTTGCAAATTTATATTAATGCGAGTTAATAGATTCTCTTAACTTAAACGCAAAATTAAGTTGTTTTGTTTAATTTATACGTACATAAATTGTAAATAGCGTCGAACTCGCAAAGCGAACTCGAATTAATTAACTTCGATATTTTTGTTATCGAGAACACACGCGCAAAAAATTAGCAAAATATTGATTTGCTTAATAAATTATTAAGAGATCGCAACGCACTAAATTGTAAATCGAATATATAATTAAAAGATAAAATATATAGTTTTGCGCTTTTTAACGCAATAATTGAAGCGACAATTTTTCGTCTTGCAATATTGAAAACGTAAGCAATTATAAAAAATCAAAAGCAAATGTTTACAATATAATTAAGCTTCTTTTTAAGATAAGAGAGATAATAAAAATAGAAAAAACAAAAGAGCTTGCAAGAAGTAACGAAGATATAAACAAAAAAAAATGACAAAAATATATTTATAATAAAATGCTATATCGTTAGTCTTATACGTAGCAAAGTCGAAGTACTCGCATATAGTAATACTTATATTAATTGAGTTGCGATTGGCGAAGCGTTAGATATAACAATATTATCTTAAGTTATCAACGAATACAAAGAAAGATTAAAGATATTTACTTGAATTTGTTTTATTACGCGCATTATTGTTGTTAGTAATACAAGCAATAAAAGAAGCGTTTACAATTATTTATCGCTTCGCTATAGAAATTAATATGCAAAGAAAAGAAAAAGTCAAAGATTGTAAGTAAATACTACTAACGCGTTAACGACGCTAATTGAATTAAGTAAAACAAAGAGATTTTAATCGATTTATCAAAATAGTAAATAATATTAAAAAAGAGATTTCAAGATTAATAGCGTCGAATATTGTCGCGTTATTATAATATCAAGATAGCAATATAGTAACAAGAATAGAATTAAATACTTTTGTTAAAAACTTAAATGTCTTTTCGTTTGCTAACATATAATTAACTTACAATAAAATTCTATCAAAGAAGACAAGACGTCTCACAATAATATACGAGAAGAGCTAAGATTGTTACTTGACTCTTTTCGCATAAAATGTTAAATAAAGATAGAGAAAAAAAGTGCAAGAAGTCTTTTTATAAATACAATTAAACGACTAAGATAAATGCGCAAATTCGATGCGACAAACGACATTTATTAAAAAAGTAAAAAAAGTTTATAAAAAGATTTTTTCGACAATTTAAACTCTTTTCTTCTTTTATATAACGATAGATCGAAACAAATTATCGTCGCATACTTTGCGAAAATATGCGTTTACAAAAAGTAAAAAAGCAAAACATTGTTATTGTAATGCTTAAAAAGCTATTAATATTGTAAAAAAAGCAAAGTTACAACGCAATTGTAATGTCGAATACATATTTTAAAAATCAAAATTCTAAAGAAGAGAACAATTGTAATGTTAACGATTAATAATTTAATAAATACGTTAATGTTAAGTTCTTGTAGTAGCGACTTAACGTTGTGCAAAGTTTTCTTCTTAAGAATTTTTTTTTCAAAACTCTTACAAATTAATGTCTCTTTAAACTATAGTTCTACATATTATGTAGCCTTGTCTTGTGTGCGTCGATGTAGCGACGTCTTGTTACACGTTTGTACACAGTCTTACAACACTAAAGTTAATCAAGATATTTATAATAATGCATTTAAATAATGCAATAAAATACACAATACTAATAGCTTAATAGCATAGTGTTTGGAAATTAACTTAGACAAAAAGTAGAGAAGAAGTTTGCAATTAAGAAGATAGAGCAACTTAGAATTATTTAAGAAGCGCAAGCAATATATAAAAATATAAATATAATAATAACATCTTTCTTTTAAAATGTATATATTATTTAAATATGTTATTTGTTCTCTATACTTAAACTAATTAATATTAATAAAAGTTTCTTGATATTTATAAAATTAATTGTGAAGATTATTTAATAACAAGTTATTTACTATAATAATTTAAATAACTTGAAGAAAGCTAATAATATTAATTCTTTTGATTTGTATAGTAGCTTTGTTAAGAAATTTGCGTTATCGAAAAACGCAAAAGAGAAAAAAATTCTTAATTTTATCAATATTAAGATAGAGAAATTTGACAATATTGTTAAAGAGAATAATAATAATTAAGAAATTCAATATATAGCTTAAGAAAATATTAAAATATTAAATTATAATTACTATAAAGTTATTAATAATAATAATAATAACAAAGAGAAGAATACAAACAATAAAGATTAAGATTGCAACAATAAGAATAATAACGAAATCGAAAGCAACTCGAATTAGATTGTTCAAAATAATAGTATAGCAAACAAGATTATTAAGATTTTGAACTAATAACTTTATATACTTAGCTTAGAGAGCTTACTATTACAAATTGATATTATTATATATTATTATATTGCATTACTATATTGCATTACTATATTATATTATTAAATTTAAAATATACAACTAAGATTTTAAATAAATTAATTATAATTTATAATAAAACTAATGTCTTAACAGTTCGAGTCAATTTTTCGAATAATATATTTAACTTTTTGAGAATTATATTATTGCTTTAAAATTATTAGTTTTTTATATATTTTTAAATAAAGTATACTTAAATATTAAAGTTTCGATAACTTAATAGTAGAGCGTTTCAATTTTCAATAATAGTAACATAGCATTTATAATAATGTTATCAAGAACATTATTGTGCTTTTGTTAACTTCTTTTAAATATTGTGTTATTATTATTGCGAATTAAAAGATTAAGAATTCAAATTCTTCTTTAAATACAATAATTTTTTTTTTACAATCTTTGACAAGACTATGCAAAACAAGATTACTAAACTCTTTAACTAGAAAAGTTAAATTAATAATTTAACTTTAGCTATCTAGATAGTTCGAATATATTATTATAATGCATTACTAAATAATTCTATATCGAAAAATTATAGAATAAAATATAATTTTCTACTATTTATTTTAGAATTTCTTTATACTAATACTAAGTCTTTAACAATTTAATTCGATTTTTTAATTCGATTTTCAATTTTAAGTTTAAAATTAAATCAAATTGTTAATTTCAATTTTAGAAATCAAATTGTCAAGATTCGATTTAATTTTTTGAATCGAACTCGATTTCTCGAATCAACGCGATTAGTCTAATATTTTAATAGCAAAATGCGAAAGTTGATCAAAATTATCTTGTTAGAAGTTGAGATTAAGAATCTAAAAATAAGATTAAGAGACGACAATTATTGTAAAAGCGCTAAAATTCTATTAGCGCTTTTATATATATTTGCAAAGCTTAATATTAGAAAAAGACTTAATTTCTTACTATCGATATATATATATTACAAGTTATCTTCTTAATTATTGTTATTGCATCTATTAATCTAATTAGCAAAATAAAGTTTCTATTTATATAACTTATCAAATTTATACAATTTTGAGATCTATAATATATCTTCTTAAAGTTGCAGTTAAGACTTTGTCTCTTCTTATTAGTCTATATTGTCTTGTGTCTCTAATAGACAAAGATAGTCTATTGCTTGTATTGCTATTGTCTCTAAGAACAAAGATCAAGAAGTTATAGATAACAATCAAATATTCTTTTCTTCTTTTTTTCTTTTTCTTCTTCTTCTACTTCTCTATTGAACGATAATTCTATTATTAATAACAATAATCGCGATATTGTTGCAAACATTTCTATCTCTTTACTATTAATTATATAGTCTTGTTATATAGAATTTACGTCGACAATATTTAAAAAAAAGTAACAAGAGTATTAGATAAAAAATTGTATTATTTGCAAAACAAAGTCTACTATTTATAATTTATAAAGTATTGTTGTTAAAGAGAAATTCTTTAATATTGTTGCTTGCAATTTTGTTAATAATATTGCTTGCAAATGCAAATACAAGATAAATAAAAAAATATTAAATACTTGCGTATAAATAGAAGTACAACAAGAGGAAAAGCAACGCAAATAGACAAAGAATATTAAGAAATATAATAAAGTCGAGATTCTTTAATGTCTTTACAAAAAGCATAAAACTCAAAAAAAGTTAAATTAATTATCTAATTCTAAATTAAAAAAAATTAAGAATAGAGAAAAAATACAATAATTTTAAAATAGAGATAAAGATCGATTTTTGTATTAGTAAGTATCTAGAGTAGACTTATATTGCAATTATATAAATAATTAGCAAATTTAATATCTAAGTTTTCGATCAACTATTTAATAACAAGTTCGATAAATATAATACTAACAAAAACTAAGTCTTGCAAAATATTATAATAATTATTAGAGCAAAGTATACAAGAGTTGTACAAATTTATTAGTCTATTAATGTTATAAACAAAGTACTATAATGCGGAAAATAATTGTAAAAAGCATGCATTTCTTCTATGAAAGATGCTAGACTAAATACAAATACGATTGTCGTGCGATCGTAGTCATTATTGTCTTCTTTATTGCGATTCATTGCAATATGAACGCTTTTAACAACTATTATAATATCTTCTCGTCTTTAAAGTAAAATTGTTGTCGATTAATCAAAATAAGATAATAAGAGAAAAGAAATTGTAATGTAAGAATTATTAAAAAAGTAAAATAATTATAAAGTAACATAATTATAAAGTAACATAAGAAAAGAAATTGTAATGTAAAAATTATTAAAGTAAAGCAATCGTTTCTTGAAGTCGTAATCGAGCAGATAATAAGAAAACGTATTGTGCGAAGAACTTCTTAAGTAAAAGTAAAAGAGAATCGCGATACGCTAAGATAAGAGCATTGACTATTGTTCGCTCTTAAGATCGTTGTCGTCGATTACTTGTTGTAACTAAATTGCATCGTTAAAGTTGTTAATATTAACATACGCATTGTAAAAAAGTAAGTCGATTTTTATAAATTTGCCTTATATTAGTTGCTTAACAAGAGAATTCACAATTTTGTCTTTAATTTCGACGTCAAATAAACGATTAGTCTCGTAGACGTTAATAACTTGTATATTTAATTTAAGAAGTTTCTTATATAGATCTTTGCGATTATCTCGAGTTATCGCGATAATGTTTTTTAACAACAATTGTAAAATTACGTTGTAAGCGAATTTAAAGTGTTAAGCGATACTTGCAACTTCAATTAATTAATGCGCTATAATATTTTGTAAACGATCTCTATATTTATAACTTAACTCGATAGAAAGATAACAATCGAAATTCTTTAATTTTTGATTTTAATTCGCGATATTTTTAATCTCTTTTTTTAATATTAGTTGATCGACGAGCTTTAAATTCGCATTATTATATTCTTCATTCTTCTTAATAGATTTTTCGTCAATTACAATTAATGTTTGTTTTTCTTTATTAAACGCTTGCTCTTTCTTACGCACATCGCAATTAAGAGCTAATGTAAAATCTTTTAAAAATATTGAAAAACTTATATTTGTTATTAGCATTTGTAATTGACAAGTTGTCGAATAAGAATAGCATTCGTTAAGAGTATTAATATTTGCAATAAGAAACGTTCGTAAAATTAACAAACTCAACATTTATAATCAATGTAAATCAAAAAGAGGAATTTTTTTTTTAAGTTTTAAAAAAAGTCGTTGTGCGAAAGTTAAGTTATCTTTAATAAGATAAGAATTCGCGAATAAAGAGTTGTTAATAAAGAGGTTTTTATTAGCATCTTAATTATCGTTCTTGTTAACAATAAATACACGATTATTTACTAAAAGATTTTGAATTATCTCGCAATTACGTATCTCTATTTGAAGCATAAAGAGATAGCTAGATTTCGACTTAACATCGTCTTTATTAACAATAATTGTATTGATAATAAAGCGCTTATTGTTTTTGTTAGCAATAATACTGCGTTTGTTCTTGTTCGCGATTGTAAAGTGCTAGAACTTAACAATAATTTGTTCTTTAAAAATTTTGATTGCAACGTCTTTCTTTAATTGCGTTAAAATCTTTGTCTTTTTCTCTCGTTTCTTGATTTTCTTATTTATTATTGCTTCGTTTAATAAGTTTATATTGTTTTATCGCATACACAAGAGATGCTTCTTATCAAAATTAGATTTCTTTGCTATGCTTAAAGAGCAATTCTCGTTATTAAAAAATCAATAGTTAACAATCTTGTAGTATTTTTACTTTTTCTTAAGAGTTTTTCGAAATTTAGTTGTCTTTTCGCGATTCTCGCGAAAGACGCAAATTTTTTTAATTGTTCGCGAAATCGACAAATTATTTCTTAGAGTTAACAAAATCGATCTCAAGAATTTTTTGCTCATGCAAGTCGCTCAATGTTACGTTAGCAAATATGTTGTTAATCTTAATATTGTATTTAGTGTACAATAACATTTCATACTTGTAAAAAAATTTCTTAGTCGATTTCACATTAGATTTTACTTAATATAACGTAATAATTATTTGCACAATTCAAATTAACATAGAATATTAATGTAAGATATTTATAAACTTCATTTTGTTATTGTCGATACTAAGTAAACTTTAAAATGACAACAATTCTCGTTTTTTAATCGCACTTTATGTAAAATCAATTAAAATATTTCGATCTCTCTTAATGCGAACAATTGAATTGCTTTCGAAGTTGTTCGCAAATAAAACAAAATCAATTATATTTAAAAGATCTTTGATTATTCGAAAGTCGCGCTCTTTAAAGCTATCGCTTATATAATTGACGAGTTGATAACTATTGTCGTAAAAGACGTATAAAGATAATAATTAAAAATAATAAATAAATGCAAAGAAGACGAAGTAAGTAATCGTAAATAAGATAAGATCAAAAGATAAATATATTAAGTAAATACAAAGTAAATCTTAATGTTTATTTTATGTTCGAAAAGACATATAATATTACAATTGACGCGTCGATCTTCGTTAATTAAGATGCGTTATCAAGTCTAATACATTAATCTCTATATTTTTGATTAACTTCTAAATAAATTCTTTATAACTATTTTATTTAACAACATATTTCGATTCATCGTTCTTTATTTTATATCTAATTATTTTCTCGATTATATACAATTTCTTATCTTTATGTTGTATTGAAAACAATTGTAAAACATTACATTATAGAGCGTTGTAATTAATTTATTCTAAATGCTTTACAAAAACAACATTATATATCTTTATGTGCGATAACAACTTTAGCTTATATATTAAATCTTTTATCTTGCAAATAATTTTAAACAATTCGATTTTCTTAGTACTAAGACTAGAGTTTCTCGTAGATAAGTAATATTCGATTTTCTTAATTTTAATTATTTTGATGTAGACGCTATTGTAAAGATCTAGCTCGCGATGCTTTGTATTGTAAAGAATTGTTATTTTAATTTGCGTAAACTTAATCGCGTTATAAATCTTGTTTCGAAACAATTAACAATTTACGATAAATTGTATTGCGATAATATTATTGCAAAAGAATAATTAGAGAAGAGTTAAAAACTCTCGCGATGTAACATTATATAGTAGCTTAAAGAACGTTGTTGTAATAAATGCGTTTTCGACAATATTAAGAGCATACTTAACTTAAGAAAGATCGTTCTTAATTCTTTTTATATTTTTCTATAAAAAGACATCGCAATACAACTTTTACAATTTGATTTATTTGTTTAATTTAATTATTCGTAAAAAGATAATACGCAATTGTAAAATCGAATTTAACTTCGTTCTTTTTAAACATTGTATTTTAAAGTTCGCTCGTAAATTTAAGATCGCAATTCGAGATTATCTTAATTAACAATTCTTAATAACAATAGACATCGCAATAATATATTTTGATTTAGTTTTTTATTGTTTAGATTTTTTTGTTAAGAATTAATCTAATATATTTTAAAAAATAATTGATAATAGTAAGCAAAGAGTTATAACTTTGCGTAATTATTAACAATATTACAACGAAGTTTATTGCTAATTGAAAAAAAGAAATCGTTGTTATTTTGACAAAATTAAGCTAATTGTATAACAATCTTTGCGAAGACTTTGACAATTAATAAATCGAACATTTATTAATATATGCGTAAATCTTGCTTTTTATTTTAAGAAAATAGTAAACAATCTTAAGACAATCTAGAGTTTAATAATAATTATTGTAAACATAGTTATTGTAAACGAATTTAAGTTTTTTTTTAATAACTTCAAGATACAAATGCAATCGAAATTAAGTTTGTTAATTTAATAAAGTAATTTGATATTTGCGTTTAAGCGATACAATTAATATACAATATTTAAATTCTTAAAGTTCTTTATAATATCTTTCACTTGCTTCTCTATCTTCTTATAAATTTTTCGAAAAGAAGAATTAATTTTAAGAGCATCGCGCAAACTATAAAGAAATTCTTTATTAACAACAATAGTAATTATAGAATAGCAATTAACATTCGCGTAATTGATCGATAGTCTTAAAAGATTGTTCGCGTTGTTGTAATTCTTTTTAAGACAATAAACTATAATTATTTGTAATAAGTACGTAAATAAATACATAGCTCACTTATCAAGTTTTGCGAAACGCTAATTTATAAACTTGTTGTGTAGTGTCGCTCTTAAAGCGATATAATTTGTAATTACAATAAAAGCTTTATTGTCGAAATATTGTAACAACTTAGTTAAGATCTAAACAAACGCGTCGATCTTAAGCTTCGTAACTCAATATCTTGTTTAGACGTCAACAAAATCTCTAGAGAGAAACAAAATAAATATTTCAATTTCTTTTTTATCTAATTGATAAATCGCAATCTTAAATTCTTTTTTTTTACTATTGTCAACGTAAAGAATAAAAGACTTGCTAAAGTAGAAGTAGACTAGAATTGATATTTAACATAAGACAAACTTAAGTGTCTTTTATGCTTGTTAATATTTCTCATTTGCGTCAAGAGTAATATTAGTCGATTTATTATCGCGATTGTTCTCGTGTTGTTAACGAAGACGTAATCGCGTTGCATGTTCGCGTTGTAAGTGTTCTTTTATCGAATTATTAATAAAACTCTTGATTTTTAATCTTACGAGAGATCGAATTATAGCGACGTAATAATTGACAAATCAACAATAATAATTAAAAAATCTTAAATTTATCTCAAGATCTCTAAGATTACGTGAAAACTTTATAACTTTGATTGCATTTATCTTTTTCTTAATAATACTTAAATCTAGTTAAAATATATAATAATTTAGCGTCTTAATACTAGAATAAACAAAGTAACATTTCGATAAAACTAAAGTAACATTGTTGTTTTCTAGCAAAGTTAAAATTTAATTAAGATAATAAACGTGCTACTTTAAAGTTTGCGAGTAAATTATAATATTATCGATATAAATTAAAATGAATTGTTATAGATATAGTCTCAATAATTGCTTTATGCGATGTTAAAAGAAGATTAAGATATTTGCGAATTTTATTGTAAACATTGTAAGTTATTCTTAATCTTAATAAGACGTTACTAAAGTAGTTTTTTATTAGTTATTTGATTTAATATCTTGCTAAAAGAAGCTTTTAATAAGATTAACAAAGCTAAAAATTATAACTTCTTTTAGAGCGTCAAGTATAATATCTTGACGCAATAAAGAATACGCGTCTAGATATAGTTAAATATTAATCTTGCGAAGATCAATCACTACTTGTAATTTGTTGTTTTTTCAAATTACAAACGTCGATAACGCAATCGATAAAATAGTCTTTAAAGAAACTTTTTGTAATCGATCTTAACGCATAAGCGAGTTTAATATGTTATCAATCGTCTTGCTATCTCGTGTAATAAGAAAGTATAACGTCTACTTAAGATCAATAACGTTGTTTTCGTTCACAAATAACATTAACATCTTAACATTATTATTAAACTTGTCTAGTTTCGCACGAAAGAGATTATAATAACAATTAATAATCGTTTGTACTTTAGCTTTGTATTTCTCTTCTTAATAATCTAACATGTCTATCTTATTGTTCTCTTTCTTCGATAATTGTACAAGATAAGACATATTTAACTTTGTATAAGTCTTGTTAATAAATACGTTTGCGAAATTTACTTCGATTACTAACGTAGATTGCGCAATCTTGACAAGATTGTTAATTTAATCTAGAGTTTGTTCTTTACAAATCTTTGAAAAGATAAGTTCAAAGTTGCTTACAAGAATAATACATTAATTTAATTCAATTATTGCATTAATCGTAATAATTAATTCTCTTGTAATAAAATATATGTAAGAAAAGACTTGAAAGAGATAAGAAGTCTTAACGAACAAAAATTTATAACGCATAAGAACGTTCTTTTTTTTATTAAGATCTAATATCGTGATTTTTGAGACATAAATAATAATATTACGTATACAAGAATAATATCGTTTAGCAAGTCTTATTACGCTTGTCTTTGTCGTAAGAATTAAAATTGAAGTTGCTTTCTTAACTATTAATAAAGCAATTATAAAAGTTGCTTGTACGAGAAAATGTCGATCGCAAAAGAGTACGTAATTTTAATCTTCTTTATTCTTATTTTATTCAATTATTATTCGATTAAGTTTTAAAAGCTTTATTTTGACAATTATATCGCATAATAAATTAGATACGATATAAGTTTCTTCAATAACAATCTTTATTCAATTCTTGTCGTTCTTAAGACGCAAAGATATTTTAACACAAAGCGTAAATATAACAATTTCGTCTATTTCTTTACATCTTAGTCGCTTGTTCTTTGTTATAAGATAATGTAAAATGTAAAAATAAAATGCTTGATATGTTCGTTTGCTAATAAGAATAGATTTAGAGTTAATATTAAAATATATAATATATAATTTGTTAATATTAAAATAGCATATAATAAACGTATTCAAATATGCTTAAAAAATCAAATTAGACTTCGATTCTTGTTTAATAAGTTTCGAGATCGTAAGTATTTTAATAATAATAATAGATATAAAAATTTTCGCGTTCTTTACGACGATACTTAAAGATAACTTTTGTTTAGAGACGCTTTTAGAAGAGCGTTGCGATAAAGCATAACAAAATGTTAAATAAAATTAAAAAATATCTTTTTAAAATAATAAGCGATTATAAATGCGATTAAAATAATATTGCTTCTTAATATCAATAAAATTCTTAATAAAGTTAAGATTACTAGTTAGCGACTTTGATTTTCTCTCTTCTTCGCGATATGCAAAGTAAGAAGAATTTTTGTATTCTTATTATTTAACTATATAGTCTCGAAACGCGTATTATTCTTAGCGATCGCATTTATTAGCATAATCTTTGTAACAAAAATATATAAGTTGTTTTAATAATTATCTTCGCAATAACAACAAGATCGCTTTGTCTCTCGAGACATTTTACTATTACTTATAAAAATAAGAATTTTCTTCTTAATTGATACAACGATTATAGTAAGAACAACTAGTCTATTAATAGCTCGCTAGTAATTGTTTATTAATTGTTCGATTTAAGCAATTATTAATACAATCGCGATGTTAATATAAGCATTTAATTAATTCTAAGATTAAGTTTAAAAGCGATTTGTTAACTTCTTGTTCAAATCTTAAATTTTACGTGTTATTTGTTTGTTATTTCTTACGCGTCGATTAAAAGTCTTAATAATATTGTCGTCTTCTCTTAGCAACGTTGTTAAAGCTAATTGTGCTTTCAAGTTATCTTAGAGATAATAAATAATAGTGTTTTTATCTTGCATCTTGACATCGTAAAAAAAATTAATTTTTTTCAATAAAACATTAATTAAGTGTTTGTTTTTTATCTTCGAAACAAATTTTTTTTTTTTGTCTTTCTTAAGAACTTAAACTTGTTTGAACAATATTCTTAAAGCAACTTATTCTTTTAAATTGTTAAACTCTCGTTTATCTTATTACAAATCGTATAAGAAAGATCGATATATTATTTTAATGCAATTTCTTTTAAATACATAAAAAGTACTCGAAAAATTAATTGCTCTTCTTCGAGCTTCGCTATTTGAAAAAAACAACAAATAAAAAAATCGACGCTCTATTCTTTAAGATTTTATTTTATAATATTATGTAAACAAAGCGATTGTTTTTAAGTTAAACATTATTGCGATCTCGCTTATTGTTACGCTAACATTTATTTTGTTAATATTTTGATTCGCGTAAAGAGCGCATCTTATCGCGATTATAATCGCGATTATAATTTCGTTAATAATTTTTATTTTATTAATATTTCGACTCTTAATCTTTACGATTATTAAACGTTTCTTAATATTTCATCGCGTTTACTTGTAATCTATTAAAGATAAACTTTAATCTTCGATTAATTTTAGATATAAAGTTAAGACAATTATCGCGTAAAAAAGAATAATAACTCGAAGCATTATTAACTTGTTAACGAACTTGCAATAACAATAATTTATAATACTTTTCGCAATAATAGTTTGCTTTAACAAGTAAATTGCGCTAAAAATTAATAGCAAATAAATCTTAATAATAATTTGCTTTAGCGAGTAAATCGCAATAATAGTTCGTCTTTGCGAGTAAATAATTTTTTTTATCAATATAATAATAATTTCTCTTGCGATAATAAGATAACTATAAAGTCTTAACAAAGCGACAAGAATTATTTATTGTTCTAACATGCTAAGTTTTACATCGTATAAAACTTATCAAGATTAAAATACGTTGTATTGACAAAAAATATATTTAAAATCGCGATAACAAAGACAAAGAGCGTTAATTAAAACAATTATAATTATATCTTTTTGCTAAAGCTATAGCGTAAACGAAGAGATAATTAAAATTGTAATTTGCGATTTAAGAGACGTATTTACTCTTCTAATATCGTTTCTAATGTCTTTTTCTTGCTAAAAAAGAGTTTAAATAAACTTTTTAAAATCTATTGTTATTAAGAAGTTAATTGCGATCTTGATTGTCGCAATTATGTAATTTTTTATCGCGATTAAATTTAGCAATTAAATAATAAAAAAGTGAGCGAACCTAATTTTGAGTAAAAAACTCGATTTCTTCGAAATGTGTTTTTAGTCAATCTAAATCTTTGCTAAAGCTATAAAAGAATTAAGAACAAAATTAAAATACTTCTTTACAATATTGCAATACTTAAGAAATGTTATGCACTATTTAATATAATTGCAAAAATTAACTTAATTGTTCTTGCTTTTTGATACGATTACGTTAAGTTATAATTTTAATTAATTTATCTTGAATATCTTTAAGATTACTACGAATACGTTTGATAAAATCTCGAAATCTCGCCTTATTAAGAAAGAAATTAAGAGTATTTTTTGTCTCTTCTTTAAATTGACTCTTTTTAACAACAAAGAGCATCTTATAGATCTTAATCGCAATGTCGATATTCTATTTCGTAATAACTTGTCAAAAGTTTAACGTTTCAAATTCTCGCTTTCGAGTTTGCATTATATAGAGTAAGATAACGCAATTCTTAATATATTGCGTCTTGTTATAATTTAAAGAAAAATCGTTCAAGAAAAAAAATTTAATTATAATATTGATTTTTTTATCTTAACGAGTCTTCTTAGTAAAAGACGTTTTAATAGCGAAGTTTCTCTTAGAACGTTTGTCGACAATCTTATTCGAAAAACTATTAATAGTAATTGTTGATTTATAATGTCGAGAGTTACTCGTTACAATCTTAATTAATTTAATAAATTGTACAAAAGTCGCAATGCGACTTTCTATTTTAAAAAATTTGAGTAAACGCTTTTTTCTAACTTTGTTATAATTTGCTTCGCTAAAGATTTCGAGAAAGTAATTTCAATAAAGTATATAAAGAAATTAAGAAAATTTATAGACTTTCGCGATAGATAGCTTTGATACTAAACATTAAAGCGATACTTAATCGTTAATTTAAGAAATTGTTAAGTAGTCGCTTTGAAATTATCGAGATCGATTATTTAATCGTCTAGAAAAAATAAAGACTTTGCGAATAAATTTCTCGTTCTTTTTCTTAATAAACAACTATAAGAGAATTTTGATTAGAGACGAAAGATAGTAATAATCTAAATTGTAAAGAAGAGCTCGTCAATATTTTCTCTAGCAAGCAAATAATCGAAGTAAAGAAAAGTTAAAAGAGCGAAAACAATATTAATAATCTTCTAGTCAAGTTTTGAAAATAATAATAAGCTTGTTGAAGTTAGCTTGACGTTTCGAAAAAGTTCGAATAGATTGTTCTCAACTAAAGCGAGATTGTAATAAATTGTCTATAATAGTCATCGCGATAATAAATATTGTTCTTATCTTCAAGAACAATAGAAAAACAATACAAGTTATTTACAACTTGTGCAAATCGTTGTTGAAGCTACTAGATTGTTATAAACAAAGCATTATAATGCGAAAAATAAATTGTAGAAAGCATGCATTTCTTCTATAAAAGATGCTAAACTAAATATAGATACAATCGTCGTGCGATTGTAGTTATTATTGTCTTCTTTATTGCGATCCATTGCGATAACAACGCTCTTAACAACTATCGTAACAATTAATAACTTTTTAGTATTTTAATAAAGCAAAGTTGTTAATATAATTAAAGTTTAAACAATAGAGTTCTATTCTAATTTAATAATTAGAATCGAGATTATTGTTATTGTCGATAAGAATATAATTAATTGTTCTGTTTCTATTTTACAAAAGCAATTATATATTAATTTATTCTTAGATTTTTTAATCAATAATATTATATCGAAGACTAGATTTACTAGAATAGATCAATTATTAGAACAAACAAAAAGCAGAGCAAATATTATAGAAATTATAGATAATATCGATTGTTAATTTATTATCTACTAACAATATTACAACAAACGTTGCATTAATTAGAACAACTATTGTTTTATTAATTATTTTGATAAGCATTATAATATAGAGACTTCGAAATAAGCGCAATAATTTAAAACTATTATTAATAAAAAAGCAAATGTATTTATATATAAGTTATTGCAAGAGTTATATCTGTTATAAATAGATTAGAGAAATAAAATAACTTTTATAACTTGTATTTTTAAAGCAAAGCAAATACATAATAATAATTGTAAGAAAAAGAACAACTTCAATAGTAATCTAAAGATCTATATACAATTTTAACAACAAATAATAAAAATATAGATTTAGAAGAATATTGACAAAAGTATAATAAGTTTAATATCTAAAAAGAATATTTCGATAATATAGTAACAATTTATATATTAGCAATAGTCTATATGTTAGCAATAGTCTCTATATTAATTTTAATTGTCGATATATTATTTGTCTAATTATATATCTATATTGTCGAGTTTTGCAAATTAAATATAAAAATAATATTAATATTTTTAACAATTATATTAGTCTTTGCAAATGCAATCTCTATTATAGCAAATATTATTTATTGCAAATTCTATGCAATTAACAACAATTAAACAAAAGATTAGATCGATTGCTTTTGTTTCTTCTTCTTTTTCTTTATTTATTATTTACAAATTAAGTTCTATTAATATAAATATCGACAACAATATTTTTATTAAAAAGTTTTCAAATAAATTCCTAGGAAAATACTATTAAATTGTTATATTAGATTGAAAAAAAAATTGTCGAGAATTAAGAGTAAACAATAGATAATCTAAAGTTAATAATAGATTTTTTCTCTATATTGTATTGTATTGCTATTAAAAAGAATATATCTAATAAAGCAATATATAAATTTAAGATAGAGTTAGTTCTATTTAACTCTTATTATAAAGTTACAAAAAGATTATTAATAATTGCTTAGAATAGTAAATTTTTCGATAGAAATAATAATAACCCAGATAATAATAACAAAACAAAAATAAGAAGAATACAAAGAAGAAGAAAAACAACAAGAATAAAATAATCTAATATTAGAAGAAATAAATCTATTTTATATTAAAAACAAGATATTTTCTATATATATAATACTATTTTAAAAGATTTTAATTAGATTAATAGACTAATTGCGTCGATTTGGAAAATCAAGTTCGATTCGAAAAATCGAATTGAATCGAAAGTCTTGACAATTCGATTTCTAAAGTTAGAATTGACAATTCTATTTGATTTCAAAAGTTAAATCGAAAATCGAATCGAAAAATCGAATCGAATTGTCAAGACTACTATTTCTAGTAAATTTTATTATTTTAGTAATAATTAATTAATAATTTAATAGAAATAGTTAATCTATTTAAATTAATTAATAAATATATTAGAAATTTCTTTTTATAAATGCATTACTACTAAGCATTACCTAGTAATTAATAAAAAATCTAAATTTAAACTTAATTTATATTATTTTTAGTATTCTTGACATTCTTGACGATTCGATTCGATTTTAATCTTTAAATCGAAAATCGACTCGATTCAATTCAATTCGATTTCAAAATAATTAAAATCGAATCGATTTTCGATTCAATTTCTAAAGTTAAATTGTTGATTCAAGTCGATTCCAAAAGTTAAAATCGAAAATCAAATCGACGATTAATCTATAGATTAATTTGTAGATTTTAATAATTATTTAATTTGTAGACTTTATTTAATTGTTTTTCTAAATATGCAATTAATACAAAAATATATAAAAATATATATCTATTTAATTCTATATTTAATACAATTTAATATAGCTTTTATAAATATTTTCGATCTATTACTTAAATTAAAATCAATCTATTTATATCTTAAATTTAATTTCTCTCGAACTATCTTTTTAAGATATATACACTTTTATCTCTATATCTAAATTTTCTTCTTTTTCTTCTTTATATATATCTCGATTTTGTACTTTGCAAGTCTTCTATTTAACTTTTATATATTTGTCTCGAATATATATTGTCTATTAATGTTATATCTAAAGTACTTATATACAATACAATTATATTAACTCTTTCTAATTACGTATTATAGATATATATTAAAGTTATTAGAAAATTCAAGTTAAATAGCATTTTAATATTGTTTAATCTATACTTTTAATATACTAAAACTTAGTTTAATTAAATTAAAATTTAATAAATATAAAAACAAATATTAAATCTTGCAACTATAGATTTTAACAATCTCTTAAATATATAGATTAATATATAGATTAATATTGTTTATAACAATAATATTTTGCAAAACTAAAAAGATATTGCAATAAAACAATAGATTGTTTAGTATTTATTTTAAAATAATCTTTATATTAAATTAGTCTTTGCAAATTGTTATATAAAATTTTTGTTTATAATATAAACTAAAAGTATATTTTAATAATAATCTCTAATTAAATTTTCATTATATCTATTGTCTTTATCGATAAAAATATATATTATATATTTTTATTTTGTTAGTTTGTTAAATATAATTTTGTTAATAAAGATAAATTGTTTCGCAATGATATAGAAAAAGTCTATTAATTAGATTTTGCAAAACATTTTATTTTAACAATATTTAATTTGTTATGTTTGCTTTTTACTTAATTGTAGTTTCTTTACAATTTTATTTATTGTTAATATTGATATATATATATTTTATTTTTCTTATAAGAATTAGATTATCTCTTTCTATATTGTTTACAATTGTTTTTCTAAATATATAGTTAATAATTCTTCGACAATACAATAGACTTTATATAAGTTATCTATAACTTTTCTACAAAGTTTAAATGTCAATTTATATATAAATAGATTTTTTTGTATTTTATAGATTGTTCAAATCTTATAATAAATCTTGTCGATAATAGATTGTAATTGTTAATGCAATAGAAGATAGCAAACAATTTAAGATCATAAGATAAAGAGAAAAGTTGCAAATATATCGACAACAATAAGAGAAAGATATTAATTACTCGAAATGCGATAAACGAGATATATAGAAGCTTTAGTTTGCTAATTAGATCAATAGATGCAATAACAATAATTGAGAAGATAACTTGTGATATATATGTTTTGATGGGTTGGCGATTCAAGTACTGGATTCTTCTGCGCTCTTTAGACGTTTCGACGGAAAGGCGACGGACTAAATGAAAGATGATTGCCTAAGCGGTGAAACGTTGAACGACATCAATGACTCCGTACAGAGCCTTTGAGGAAACAGCAGGGAATGAAAGTCGAGAAGAGATGCGAAGCACTTCAGCACCCACTGAGCATGGGGTAATTGTTTTCACATCGATTGGCTCGTCGTACGTCTGCCAGTGCCCGTCTAGAGTTTGCCTATTGATTAGTACGCCATTTGAGTCGTCAAGAAGCCTACACAGTCGCTCTTAACGCGTTAGAAGAAGGAAGGAGCCAGACTATCACCCTAGTCTCGATGGTCTATCTCTGAGTATCAGTTGACCCGGACTCGAGCCTCTGGCAATGCAATCAACATTTGAACGCAACGATGATACTTTCCCTGTAAAGTCAGTACCCAGCTTAATGGAAATTCGGCACGCGAATGTTGTGGCTTCGTGCCAGTATGACAACACTCCTGCACCTTCTAAAAGCTTTCCAGGTCTGACAGTTAACCTGCCAAATCTAGCGCGATAACCAAGTATTTGGCTAGACAATCCACTAAAAACCCTTTCAAGCTACATAGCGATCCGAGAATCATAACTACATCACCATAGTCGAGGGCTGTGGACTTTCATAAGCTCGGCGCGTTGTCGAATCCTACGATACCCTTCGCGTGGTTGATCCTTCAAATCTCTTCGAAAGTGTCCCTTTGGATCAGGCACATTGATGCTTCGTGTCGATTTCTGGCATGATCAGCTGCACCAGGAGAGGCCAACAGCGTCGAGCCTCAATGACGAGCTCCTGCAGCCGCCTGAGGCTGCGGCCCCTTCGGAGGCTGGGTCCGAGGTTTCATTCAATCTCGATAGTGCAAGCATGAGCGGGACTCGTGGTAAGTAAACTTTTGAGCATCTCTTACCCTTTTCTGATGAATCCAAAAACTTGAAACGCGTCTTAGCAGCATCCGCTCCAGGAGTATGCCTCTTGGCTCATTCCACCGACTCAATGGAGGAATGCTGACTTCGAGATCTACCTAGGCAGGGAGGATAGTCGACCTGGCAGCAATCGTGGCAAGATCAGGAGTGATATAGACGGTATTTCAGATCTCTCAAAGGAAATCATTCTGAGTAAGCCCACGGATGCCAAAGGGCCAAGTTCTTCAAGAACCTCCAGCCCGGTTCGAGATGCACTCTACCATCTTCGACTATGTACGCCACTAGTTCGCTGTCTGCATCCAAGCGCTGGGCCATTACCCAAACTGTCAAGGCGATCGCCGGCACCTTGTCCAATGGGTGGGACCAGGGTTCGATGCCGACAGTCCTTAAGGTACGTAAGTCTGTTTCCCATGCGCTGGCACCAATGGGTGCTGGATCATGGGATATATTAATGCGAAATAAGTTGACTGTCTTTTGAGTCACGACTTCAGGAGCGTTACACCGAAGCGTGCAACCACCTTCCAATTCTGCTTTTGGCGAGTCAAAGCTATCGGGAATTCAGCTGGAAGAGATGTGGAAAGCCTTCGAAACCATCTATTTCGGCGCACAGGACTGTTATCGATTCCATGAGGACGAAAAGGCTTGAACTGTTGCCGTCGTCCAGAAGTTTCTGGACTGTGGAGCCGTCCCAGCCAATAAAGGGGATATGATTGCGTGGAAGAATGTGTTAGTACTAAATCAGATCTGATTTCAACATGTCGCTCACCTATGTACAGCGAAACTCAGATGATATCTCCAGACGTCGTTGCCCAGAGGGTTACCTTTAGGAAAATCGATTACATGCTGGTTTTCGATTTTGCACACCCTATGGTTGGCCGGTATTACGACAAAATCAGCTTCGATGGATTAGGTGGTTCCCCCAGCCAGATGGGCGACGCACATAGAAAGCGTCTTGCAAGTTATTGCGGCATCGAGATCAAGAAGGAATCCCAAGACACCGAAACTCGAGCGCAATTAGCGACCTGGATGGCCGCAGGCTTCAGCAGGATCGGAATCCTGGAAGCGTTGGCGGTTACGACGCCTTAAGATCTGAAGCCATTGCTCGGTTGGACGGTCGTAGGCCATGTGTGGACACTGCATATCGCATACAGAACCCCGACGATAGAGCAGTTGTAAGTAATGTCCAAGCTATGAATGAAATTGGAGAGTGGCAATGGCTAATTTCTTCCGATCAACAAGTCTTTTCGCGGTCCTTTCCCTACACTAAATTCCTCTACCGAGAACCTCGATGGTGTCTTCAAAGCTGTTGGAGCTTATGGAGCGAGTCAAAGCTTATGGTCGAGATATCTATTGGCCATGGTTTGAAGAGGATGTGTTAAAACCGATACTCTCTGTTCGGCCAGACGAGACCCCAACGCCTGATAGAGCGGAGGATGGCTTGTGATAATCTGAGTAGTGTGTTAGATGCTTTGTCAATTGTAGCCTGGTTGCGCATAAGCGAGGTTGGTGGACGTATTCCAATGACAATGTGCCCATATGATTTGCATTGGCAGACACCCCCAGGAGCCGACGACGCTTAGACCTCGAATTGTTTAGGTACCCCTACCATGATTGGTAAGGCTCAGTCACTTACACTTCGGCAATGCGCATGAATGCCACCATCATCGATGTTCCAGCATCAGGTGATAGCTCAAAACAGTCGCGGTGATATTTGATTAACAGGTGGTCGCGTGACTGATGCAGGTTTGTCGGACCTTTCACTTTAACGCCCGGTCAATATTGGCCAAGTAAATGAGCGATGATGTTGGACATGACTTGGCCAAGCGGGCGGGTCGGGTAAGTCGGATGATGATATATATTTCCTTAGTGCATTTTTCCCAACTCGTCGGCTTTTGGCCTGGTGGTGGTGCCGGCTGCGGGGAGACCACTGAACAACGGCCACTTCCCACAAGGCGTCCGGGAGATCGTCCCGCCAGCCTCCCCGGCCCCCCCCCGGGTACGAGGAAGAGGGTCTAAGCGGGGGGATGCTTTGCTTTGCTGGTTCCAAGGTGGTGTTAACAATGTCGCCGATGACTGCATAGTGCTTGCATCCTTGGAATTGATTGAGCACTTGGACTTTGATTGTTTTTTATTTTTTGACTTTATACTCGACAGGGAAGCCATCATCGCGACGCGTATAAGACCAAATACCAATGATTCGAGAGTCAAGTCAAGCTATTCGGCGAACATGAAGCCTGGCATACCTTATATTATTCGCGTAGCGCACGGTCCGGAGTACTGCTACTAATCGGGCATTTTCCTACCTGGAAGTAGGAGTATGGAAATCAAATCAACGACCCTGCGCCACTTGGCAGGAGGGCCTTTTAGCAGCAATTACTTTGCCGTAAGTGGCAGATTGCTGCAACGTGAGGTCGACCGTGGGGGGAGCGCAATCAGGGTTCGATTGCTCCCGCTGACGGTTTAAACTTTAGGGGAAGGACGGAATCACAACGAGGTAGCCTATCGGAAGCGGCCGTAAACGCTCGTCTTCCTTCTTGGCCTTGGAAGCCTGGTCTCTCCTCCCCAAAGTCCTCCATATTCCTAATCCCTCCCACACACAAACTCAATGCTCCTCACCATCCTCACGCTACACCGTTGCATGACAATCACCGTTGATTTTGGCCCTGGGCTTAGCAGCGACTGTCTCCACTGTGTCCACGCGCAACGGAGGCACCTCCGAAACGTGCTCACTCCTTGCTGGGGCCCAGTGATCCATCTCCACCAGTTCGGACGACTATCATACATCTTGCCACGCCAAGCGCCATGTTCCATCTCTCGGGGCCCAGATGGCATTCCCCGACTGAAATGGTCTAATGCTTGCTTCCTGCGCCATCCTGAATGCACCCAGCTGCAAGGGGAACATAATCCCGGCTTCGTCGAGACCGATCAGGCCCTAACGAGCGGAACCGTCCTGCCTCGGGATTTCCTCAGTCTGAACGACCTTGAGCTGTTCCCTCGTGGCAATCTCCAAACAGCAAGCAATCTACAGCACCGCAATGAATAAGAACGTTTCATGGAGGGACGGTGGTCGTCGGCTCGCCCCTATCGCTGAACCGGCTCGCGACTTGCACAATACTCTGCCTTCATTCGCCCACCTGGCACAGGTAGGTGCTGTGCCAAACGAGAAACTGCCATATGCTGAAATATACGCGCAGTCGATCCCCGAACTTCGTACAAGCGCATCAACAGCACTTGCTCGCCAAACAGCATTATCAAGCAGATCACGGAGTCGTAGTCATGCTTTCAATCCCTGCAGACCTCCTTCATCGCCTCTTGTCAACAGCATAGATATCAACGAGCCGCCGACACCTTCCCACCAGCACGCTGCCAGCACTACCTCCTCCATCCATTTCTTTGAAGGGCCGAGTCCCAATCCACATCGGAAACGTGGGAAACACTCCCAGAAAGTCGTCTCTGCCACCCACGAGATTCCACGAAGTGCATGGCAACCGAAGCCCGCCATGCTGACCCCTCCGATATCACCACCTTCTCCTCCATTAACATCATCTTCATCCGAACCCAACCTTTCGACTTACGCGACAAGTGCTGTGGAGACTATCACGCAAGACAAATCCATACTGCCATCGACAATAGATAAGAACATCGACGAATTCATTGCAGCGTCGATGGTTCTTGATCTAAGCAGGGCAGGATTGGTGCAGGAGGCGCGCGAAGAAATAGACAATCTTTTCGGTCTACAGGGTGATTCCATCCAATCATCACTGGATGCATTGCAAACTCGAAGGCAAGAATTGCTGGCTGAGTGGGGTCAAGATGCCAAAACGCTTCTCACAGACAAGTCGCTCGAGCGATTCCACATGCGCCTGATGATACTGGACATCGACAGTCGAGTACGACTGTTGCAAGTGCCACGTTAGCACCATCGGGCCGCTTCTCTACCCACATATACTACCTCTTTCGGCCTCTCTTCGGCACCAGCAGAGGTCATCGATCCAGAGCTCTAGAAATGTTCTGGATCACTTCATCAGGGCTTACTTGAAATTAAGCCGCAACTTTTAAGATGTTGCGTCCACCACATCGACACTCACGCCGCAGATGATCGTTCCCACGCTGCTCTCTACACGGCCACTGTTACGAATCCACGAATTTCGGTAAAGTTCTCACATCACGGCATCTGGGCTGGGCTTTGGAAATGAGGCGTCTGCCTTGGAAAACCGACAGATCGTAGACGTGGGTGTCTCAGTACCAAAGTTGGGGTACCATGTACATCTCCTTTCTGGGCATTGGGCAAAGTTTCCGCAATCTTTCGTCCTCACAAGGCTCCTAATCCGCAGGGCCCGTCGAATACTCCGGAAGTATCATCTTCTGCAAGGGCGAAATGCGCGTTGTCTACTTTCAAACCACTACCATCGTTTCTGATCACTGTGTTTCTCTGCTGCGGGTGACCGCGCTCGTGCAACAAACAGCACAGCCACACATACATTCCCAGATCGCGATGATGCAAAGCAAGATTCTGCGAGAAAGGCCAACATCAGGGGTTCTACCGTTACTGGTAAACGCACACCACCCAGCAATTCAGTAGTAGGCCAAATCTCGCACCTAAATGTACCGAACAGCGATAGGAAAACCCTGCATTACGGAGCCGGCAGTCAAAGCCAAATCTCTCATTCAGCAATGAGCAACATTTATCTGGGATACGATTGATCGGAGCCCACGCAAAGATACATTGTTCTCTTAGCTCATGTCTCTTGCCCGGCGGTCTCGATTGGTTACCAAAGTCTTTGTTCCCTCGCCATGTTACATGCATATGCACGTTTCACCATGACTTGGTCCATTCCGGCATGCTGGCTCTGGCTCCAAACTTTGCTAGCGGCATGTCTATACGAGCTTGGTCACCAATTCCTTTCCGCCAGAGTGGGCCGCTCCTTCATGTTGAACTGCGGCAGCAGCAAACCAAGGCCAGTACAGAACCTTAATCTGGAATAGCGCGGGGACAGCACACAATCTTGGTGCACGGAGGCAGACAACAGTACGTGGCCAGAGGGCCCGAATTCATGTGTCGAGGGTATCAGACACGTCATACAGGTAGAGCGCCGATCGGAATACTGCAGCCGCCTGTTCGTTCAAGCCAATGGTGCATAAGCTCGTGAGTCAACCATATGCAATGCTTGCCCTCGCCCTGACACTACGAATCCAGCGCAACAAGCATGTTCATGAGCCTCTGAAGCCATCTTGTAATTTTGCGGTGTGCATATGGGTTCGTACATGAAAGCTCGCACTGGTATCCCGACGGCCGTAGTAGAGATTTACAGATGTATCATACCGAGATCTCGGATCTCCCACGAACCGTGGGATGTTCTCGGACGTTTTTCTGATCGTTATTTGCATAAGCCAGACTCGCATAGCACTGAATGCCTGACAGATGCCATTGTCACGAATTGGATGTTCTGATGCCTTCAACAATACCAATTGTTAATGTACGATTTTTACAGCCTTGAAGAGAACGTACGGTATACGAGGTAGGTACGAGTACCTTGATCGAGGTCGAATACATTGAAGTACTTCGAAGCAAGACCATGGAGCGTACCTTTAGTCTGCAATCTTATCTCTCGGCGGACGGATCTTCAGCCGCTTAGCCGTTCCGCTCCCCTTTTCGACATCCCTCGAAGACAGTCTTCGAAGTCTCCCAGCATCCGTTCACATAATTGCCCACACTCTCTTGATCGTGCAGTCTCCTGCCAGCCAGTCTTTACAATCGCGATTCTATCGCAAGCCACTCATTAGCAAATCGCTGTCTTTCCAAATCCTTCCCACGCATCATCATGCTTGCCTTGTCCCTTTTCACCTCCATTGGACTATTGTCCGCCCTCCTATCCCAAGTTGCAGCGCAGACCTTTACATCGTGCAATCCCTTAAATCAAACTAATTGTCCCACTGACGTCGCCCTCGGCACGTATCACACGTTCGACTTCGTCCAATCGTCCGCCGGCTCAACCTGGAACACCACCGCCGGCAACATCGTTTACGGCAACAATGGCGCCGAGTTCACGATCGCCGAACGCGGAGACGCGCCGACTATTCAGTCAAAATTCTATATTCTCTTTGGCGAGGTAGAAGTCTGGATGAAAGCCGCGACGGGCAAGGGAGTCATCAGCAGCGTGGTGCTCGAGTCCGATGACCTCGACGAGGTGGACTGGGAGTTCACGGGGACAAACACCACGCACGGGGAGACGAACTACTATGGCAAGGGAAATGTCACTGCGGCGGCGACGCGCTCGAAGTGGTATCCTGTCAGCAACCCGCAGGGCGGGTTTCACAACTACACGACGCGCTGGACGAACGAGAGCATCACGTGGTTCATCGATGGTGCTCCTGTGCGTGAGCTTCTCTACAATGACGCTGAAGGGGGCAAAAGCTTCCCGCAGACGCCGATGTATGTGCGGTTGGGTATTTGGGCTGCAGGCGACAAGGCGAACAACAACTGGACCATCGCCTGGGCGGGCGGTGAGACGGACTACAACAACGGGCCGTATACTATGTATGTCAAGAGCGCGCGGATCACCGACTACTCCAAGGGCAAGGAGTACAAGTACGGCGACGAGACGGGAACGTGGCAGAGTATCCAAGTGGTGCCGTATGTCTCCCTATTTCTAATCTTTCCCGCATTATCTCGGTCTTTTCAACTGGGCCTCTGTACTCTTTCCCCCCGCTAACAGCGCCCCCAGAGGTAATTCGACCATACAACACACTCTCTCCGCACCACCGCCCCAAACCGCCGCCCAACGCTGGGCCGGTCTGTCTACAGGGGCAAAGATTGCAGTTGGCACCTCGGTGGGCGCCGTTGCCCTTGCCTTGATCGGACTCTCGACATTGTGCTGTATCAGACAGCGCCGCGCTGGGCGGCAGGAACGTGCTATGGCGGATGCGAGCTTCGAGAAGGACACGGCGGAGATGATGGCTTATCGCTCGCAGAGGTCGAAGGGGTTGGGACATGAATTCTAGATGTGCTTCCCTTTTGTATAAGAGGAGATTGTCCTGTAAGGGGTGTTGATGGTTTTGATAACGACAGCAACGTTGGGCGGCGGGATCGCTCAGATGCTGTGGCTGGTTTTTCGAGGACGAGAAAGGGGTGCAGCTGTTGCTGGTGTAATGTGTCGGTCTATTTTGAATAATCCAGGTATGTCAACTGAGCTGCGATATCTAGATATAGATCATTTCTGTATCTCTTACGTGCCCAAGAATACAAGTCACTAATATTCAATGGGTCGGTTTAACTTGTCTTTCCTCTCTTCCATATCTAAAGCTACTCTTTTCCTGGTCTTTTTCATCCTTGCTAGCATCAATATGCTTTCGAAATTTCTCCATCCCGAGGTTCTCTCTCTGCGACAACGCAACTGCAATTACACGCATCCATCTCAGAAACATTCAATACCCTCACCGAAGGTGTGCGACGGACGCAGATTTTTAGGAGCACATAGAAAGATCATTCGAGGTCGTCTTGGAAAGTGTGAGCGACACCTGCAGATCTTGAATCGTCAGGAACTCGAATGTGCCCGTCTGGTGGCGTGCGCTGCTTCAACTTTTACAAGTGGTGAGCAAAGAAAGGAAGATTCTTTCTACAAATTTGAATTGAGTCAGGGAAAATTCAGCAGAACCTCGTTTCCTTCAATGTTTCACCGCGAGGCTACTGCCATCATCAATACCAAACTACAATCCGATCCCTCTACTGCTTCCTAGTCACCAGTCGTACTACGCCTGCCGTCTTCTTCCAGCTCACTGCTGCGCCCTTACGGACTGCGTGGTTTTCAGTATTGCGTCTACGTACCCTAACCACTTCTACACCAGATCATCAGCGCCTAGCCACACACGACCATGACTGGCGTCTACCTCCATCCCATCCGGCGCACGGTACCCATAATGCCAGACCTCGTTGTTCGGCGCGAAAAGCGGTGGGAGGCGCTTCAGACTCGTCTCGTTACCTCCACTCTCGCGCACGTTGTCGCCGCCCAGGTCGCCTCGGCTGCGCGATGGATGGTGAAGTCCTTGAGGTGGCTGAGGAAGTTGCTTTGCAGCGTCCATGTCTTGCCGTGGTAGGGGCAGCTGGGATGCTTGCATGGAGAAGCCCAGAGTACGGCCTGGCATGAGCGAGGTTGTGCTGCCGTCTCCGTCGGAAGAGGATGGGGGATCGTTTGTGCTTGGCTAGATGCGGTTGGAGTTGAGCTGCGGCGTTGGGAACGGGTGGGGTTTGGGAGAAATTTGTCATGTTTCAGAGTTGTGGCTTCGGACTACAAGAAATGTACGTGATAGATTGTCTACATAATTGTGCTCGCGACTAGAGTGCTAGTAATTTAGTGAAGGGGCGTGAGAACACGGGGGTCATACCTTACTCTGTGCTATATCACGTGATCTCTCCCACTAGCCTTTCAAGGGTAAAGTGTTCCTTGCGACGGGAGTGCGAACCACAAGAGCAGCGATATATATCACGCAGGATGCTGTACAAAGTTGCTCTCCGCTCTTTTGCACTCAGTGTGTGAATAGGTCATGACCCCTGAGAAGATCAATCCCCTGCGGTTGGCTCACTCAATGTCTGAAAGTCGGTGGTTTGAAGGCTGTGTCGGCCAGCTGGCGGGGCTGGTGACATGCATCATGCAGGCATACTTCAGGCTTTGGCTGAGGCTTCAGCCTTGCGACCAGTCTTCCATCTCGTAGCTTTTCTCAAGGTTCAGACAATTCTCTTCTGACATAGACCCTTCTCGACTGGACCAGTAGATCTCTCCTCTTCTTCTACCGCCAACTCCTGCTCGGTCTCCTAGACAATCTTACGTAACAGCAGAGCTACCTCCTTCCTTCACACCGGGTACTTCAACCATGGAGGCAGCAGGGGCGGCCGCAACTCTGCTTACCCTCATCGGCTTCACTTTGCAGTCTCTCAAAACCGTTTACGAAACGACGGGGAGCATCCGTGATGGCCCACCGATGCTCGCAAGGCTTACGATCGCAGGGAAAGAGCTCGAAACGGTTCTTGATCAACTCAGCAAGCTTGCCCATGACAGTCAGCCATCTCAGCAAAGCGCTGAACAGGACGTCTGGGACGCACTCGGTCAAAGCATCGTCCGTTGCCGGGCCGATGTCCTGCTCCTTGAGAAGGACGTCGCAGCACTGGGCGTTGTCAAGTCCGATCGGCTTATACGGAAATTCTGGAAAAGAGTCAGAACATCGTTGAAGGATAAAGACTTCGAGAGAATGTGGAGCACGGCTCAGTCTCACGTAGGAGCTCTCAAGCTGCAGTTGAGTATCATTGAAAGGTCGGTCCTCCAGGATCCTTGCGTAGCAGGATCCTATTGACGCCATTCGGGCAGTCGTCGCAACACTGCAACGAGAAAAACTCGGTTCTTCGCTATGATACAGTCAACGGTTCCCTGCGAAATTGCGTGAGCCAGATACAGCTCCACTCGGATGGCATCAAAGGCCACATAACCGAACACGCGGACAATTTGCAGTCTTCAATCAGAGATCTAACGACGCAAGCCCGACATGTCGCGAATGGCTCAACCCAATGTATTGACGCGCTTGGCGCTGCTGCTCACCATGTAGGTTCTCAACTGAATGCCAATACATTGATGTCGAATCAAGCTTCACTTGACATCGGTCTGTCCCTTGGATCGAGATTAGAGGGTGTCAGTGAATTGTCAAAGTCGCAGCACTGCACCATTGTCGAGCTTCTTTCTCAAATTCAGAGCACTTTGAATGAAAGGTCTACACAGGTTGTGCTGAATCCCAACGATGTCACACCTGGCTCCTGGAATCCTAACAACAGGACCGGGCAAGACTGCACAGCCTTGACCACGGCCATCGACAGGTTGGGGGCTCTCGCGTCCAAATCAGCATGGGGCCGTGACCTAGGTGCAGCCGAGGTAGTGATAAAGGATCTGGAGCTGATCCTTGATTTTCTTGTCAATGAGGCCTTAGAGAGGGATAGTTCCATCCCCAACAGAAAGCGTCGAAGAATCGATGATATTACGGATCTCGCCGTGGCTACTCGTAACTTCAAAAGGATGAGGGGGCTTCTATCAGCCTCACAGTCGGTTGATATGGCCCACTTCGGGCCCCAAAATAAACTAAATGAGCGTCGTTGCGCTAAAGTGGGTTCGCACTACTCTCGTACTGTGCTGGACACGCAAGAATGTACAGCTGTCATCTCCTGCACATCTCGACCTAAGAAGGCCGCGCCTCATAGACAAGGCTTCAGTCCTCGCAATCCCGTTGACTGGTTCGAGGGTACCGTTAGCCTGCGGCCGAAATCGGGTACCAGTCGAAAGAAGCTGCTACTCTCTTTCCTTCAGCGATTTTCAAGCTCTGGATTTACTAGTCTCAGCCCAACCCTCTCTTTTCACGCACTTCTTCCATGCGAGTCTGCAATTTTCTTCGCAATCGAGATGGGCGACATGACCTCCATGCTAGGACTTCTGAACGATAAAGAAGCCTCTCTAACAGACTGCGATACCGAAGGCAGGTCTTTGCTCTCCGTAAGTCATTGTGTGCCCATTTGTGACTGTTTTCTAAAAAGCCTACCAGTACGCGACGTGGTATAGATAGCTGAGTATATGTCAATTCCTTATTGATCACGGTGCTAATATAGATGCACTCGAGCCTCACATGGACTTTCGCGAAGATTATGTGTAAGTGGATCAACAGTTGGGATACTACTGGGTCTAGATACATGAGGCTCATGCTCGTTTCTTAGATGTCTTCTTGAGCAGTACGGGGGTAATGATTTCGAGGGAGTATTGGAGTGGCCGGATGAGTTCAATGCCAGCTTGGCTATACGACAACTTCTGTTAAGGTCAGGGGCGGATCCAATGTTACCTAGCCATTTCGAGAGGAGTGACGGTGTCACTCAGAGCGTGCTGTGGGCTGTCTTAGAGCACTCGACTGATGTGAGCCTGTTCCCGACGCTTTCAAGCCGTAAACTACCCTAATTCTGATCAGGAGGCATTGGTAATCTTTCTAAGATCTGGCAAGCCATACATTGACCTGACGACAAAAGACAACAGGGGAAAGTTTGCATTGACCGTTCTCCTTGATAGCGCCGTGTATGAGTGGGAAACGACTTTGGCGTATCGGAGGAAAAAAGAACGATACATCCCTCGCGTCCCCTCCAAAATTGCCACCCTACTACGACATGGTGCAAACCCGAGGTCACAAGATCAAGACGAATTCTCTTATCTTCATATCTGCCTTGGCTGGTTTCATCCAGGAGAAATTGAAGCGGATCTCTATCGAGAGATGCTAGAATGCCTATGCGTCCTGATCAACAACGGTGCGGACGTGCATGCGGTCAGCTTTGACATGTCAGTGACGGAAAACGCACATAATTTTCGGGCTGGGCAGTTATGGGAAGAGGCTTTGGAATCCTGCGGTTTCGACGTCGATCAAGTATACGCCTTGGATCACAATAGAGATCTCGAGAAATCTAGTGATCTATATGCGCCCACCGATCAACGCCCACGGGTGCGAGGTCCTATGGATATCCAAGCATACTACGACAAGTGTAAGAAAGGTTTGAAAGGATGCGCCACCATTCATCGTATCCACAAGTCGTATTCGACGAAGTCAGACTATGTCGCGGTGCGACGGACATGGACCGGGAAGTGTCGTTGGCCCAACGGCATGATTCATGAGAGGCATTATCCTTACGACGAAGCATCAGATGACAGTAGCTCAGAACAAGAGGAGGAAAACAGAGCGTGTGCATCCAGTGATTGCAGCGAGTACAGGTCCGATACAGAGGATGACTCAGATGAAGAAATGGGCGGCGTGCCAATCTAATTCTCCCACACCCATGGGGATGTTCAGGCAACTGAGAAACGAGCAATACCGACTGCACATGACCCTCTTCTTCTGAAGGCAATTACTCTACGACAGCGCGATCGATGGATTAGGGTCTTGAGGCATGGTAGATCGACAAGTATAGACTGCTACATGGCTCAAAGAAATACCCAGCCCAGCTTAGCGTTGTTTGTACTTGTCATGCGGAGCAGATTGTGGTGATGGTGGTGTATTCGATCTAGCGACCAGCACGCAGGCATTTGGGTAAGTCCATCAGGAAGCTGTCCATATCCCCTGAGCTCGAGACTGAGTACAATGAGAGCCAGCATAGCCAAGAGATTCAGATAGCCTCCGCCACATACGGACAGTACTTGTGGCCGAGAGTGAAAAAGCGAAATTACGTTTCGAAGAGGAGAATACATACAGTCTTCAGATTCCCACCGCTTTCCACGAATACTCGCTCGTTCGGTTTAAGACCTATATCCATTCAGAAAACAGACGCCTGGCCACCAAAGCCAATAGTCCATAAAACGCCGTACTAAATGCCGCAGTAAATTCCACCTATCAATTCAGAGGAGAACAGTTTGGAACCATGACTGCTCTCCGCGGCCTGTGGACCCTTCGCTGCCAACCGATGGGAGTACGATGCTACCACACAGCGAAGCCCAACAATCCCCAACTCAAAAACCCTCCCTCGCTCTATCCTCGATGCATGTTCACACAAAACTTCACTGGACCAGGTTCCATGGCCGCATGTCGAAAAAATCGCACTTTTTATCACCATCATTGTGCGAGAGCTCCTAACAACGCGCGACACCTTTCTCGATTATAGCTCTTCTACTCCGCACGATAGGGTCCGTGGCGCTGACAGCTAATACCCGCCTACGCAGTAGATGTTTCACCCCAGTAGTCCTCCGATCCTTCGACATGACATTAAAGCGGCCGCTTTTCGTTCATTTGTCTTGAGCATCTTAAGCATCCAGCATAGCCGTGCTATGTCTCTACCCAGCTATCGCAGGAAGTCGAAACGTGATTCTTGCATCATTGAAGTCGACCCAATCAGCCTACTGATGAATATATCTTGAGGGAACCATCATCTCCGCCGCTATCCATCTTCTCATCCCATATCACTCCACCCTGAAGCTGCCATCCACCCAACCTCCCTATCTGACGTACGATAACTCAGCTGAGTACCAATCCTTCCCATCATGCCTCACAGAAGCCCATCATCATCTCCACTGCTTCTGCCTTCTATTTCGCTCCCGCCCTTATGTGTGGCAGACTACCTCGCACAATGCATTCCCATCGCTACAACATCAGGGGTTCGATATAGCTATCCCTGTAAGTCCGGTTTATTCTCGTCCTAGCGATCTTCTCCCAGCTTATCTTGTTGCGCTTGGGAGCGGAGAAGCTACTTCTGCGTAAAAAGGGTAATTAGTTGTGGCTACTATATACTCTCTTCTACACATAGGACACTGCCATCATGCCATCTCTTACCTATAGCATGGCATTGCGCCCCATCCTCGCTGATCAAGTATTACCCCTTTCCGTTTCATACAAAAAACATTATTAATCTTTTATCAATCCCACTAGTGCTCGCTCCAAAATCCTCAACACTGATGCGAAGAACAGTATTAAGCCCCAACAACAAAACAGCCTGGCCCGCAGCCAGGTTCGAACCCACAACCTACCACAACCTTCAAAAAGGCAAAAGCAAGCGAAGCCGTTAGACCCGAATTTTTCTCTGGAGTTCGTGAACTGCTAGGAGCTCTCGGAGTGCGACCGCACTTGCGCTACTGCACAACTAGTTGACCTCGCTTGTGGGACCTTAATCTTTAATTCGGTATAGATACATGAAAAAAAGAGCGTTTGGTCCTAAAGATATGTTGTCTTACAGCGCCATATTATGGAGATCTCCTGCGAGATATGGATACCCAGAGCAATGCAACGATAATGTTGGTCGCGGAGCTTACCTTGGATTCTATCTACCAAGCACATAACCTCCCTTGAACGGGGCACACAGCGGCCCGCAACAGATACCACAACGTCGACAGCACAAACCACCCTGTACGCCTGAAGCCAAAGTCCATCATCTCTTGTGCGTCGCCCGCCTTGTAAGCAGTATTTGATCACATTTCGAGGCATCGCTTTCGAGAGTAGTCAGGTAGCCTGGCATGATTGGCTCCTTCGCATGTTGATGACTTTGCGAGCTCTAACGCAAGCTTCGTTAGTTCTCTTTGCTGCATCTCGGGACTAGAAAGGCGAGTGAGTGAGATTGATGCCATCTCAGTTGCCCAATATCAAACCGCCTCTCGATGCTGCAGAGACCAGGTGAAACCAAACCCTTTCTTGAATATACGATGCAGCTACCAACTATGTAACCCCCTTTCACGAGAACGAACGAGCAGGGCCTCTCAAAGATCACAAAGATCTATACACCCAAACGCCCTATGACTTTCTAGGAGTCCGAGTCCATCATCTCTCGTGATTTCACCGCCCCCCAAATCCACCGCCCCTAAAGCAGATTCAGATCCCACTGTTGAGACATGGGTCGAGGGAATACTAGCTTGACATGGTTGACTACTTCGCTTGTTGATGGCTTCTCAGTGTTTGTGGCACTAGGCATCGAGAAGGTTGAATGATGCTTTCTGGCTGCGTTTCTAGAATAAGAAGCGATGGGGTGGGATTGGTGCTGTTCCAGCCAAGCAATATAAAACCCCCTCTCGGTGCTGCGGCAATACATGCCAAGTATCGACCCTTGGATTAAATATAGGATCTACCAACTGTGTAATCTCTTTCACGAGAACCAAAGAGCAGAGCCTAACATAAGTCACAAGATCCACAGACCCAAAATCACCCTATGCGCCCAAATGTGAGTCCTTGATCTTCGATGCCTCACCCGCTCTTACAGCAGCAATCTGATCTCTCGCCCCAGGAACTAGTACGTAGTCTAGCACAATCAGCTGTTTCGCTTCTCGATGGCTTTTCCAACTGTGCGGCGAGCTTCGTCACTTGTTCGTGCTGCATCTCTGACTTGGAGCCATCGGAGTGAGATTGGCGCGCTGTTGCCCGGCGGTTGTGTACACGGAATAGTTTGATACGAGCGTGATGTATAGGGGCTGAATTCCGTGCGTCGGGTAGGTGTACAAGCCGGAGCTGGTGAGGAGTGATACGAGCGTGAAGTATAGGGGCTGAATTCCGTGCGTCGGGTAGGTGTACAAGCCGGAGCTGGTGAGGAGTATGTGGAGGTGAGTTGAAAGAGGGCGATGCCGCGTCCCCCACGCTCTCCTTCTTTGTTCAATACAACACATCGTAAACCCTGGACGCCTTATCCCTGCTCCAGCTAAGCCAAAAGGCTATGGTACCCCACCATAACGGCTGGGGTATGGCTTGTTACTGTACATATGCTTTCAGAAAAGAATCCAGAGCTTTCGGGACCTGAGACGTATGTAAGACAATGACTGGTTGGGGTGGGATGTTGTAGGGAAGATGGAGAGGTTGATTGATTTTTTAGTGGTGGCTTAAAATCGATTTTTGGCGGGGTTTTTGGGAGGACGATGAGATGTGGATGGGAGGGATAACGATGAGTATTCTTTTGGACCTTGGTGAGGAATCTGTGGGTTTCGTATGTCCAAAACAATTTGTTGCCTGTATACTCGAATGAGAGTCTTCAGCTACCTCGATAATTCCAATAGATCTGAATCTGCTGCACATGTTTCGAAATGCTTAGTAGTCGATCTCTGACTCTTAGTATTTCAACCACCCCTTACATCATCATTGAAAATCGTTAAGTATACATCAGAAATTGGAAAGCTCTCTGGCATCTTACTGTCTTGTTCTCGATGTTTTGTCGGCCATCTCCCGGTCTGTGGTGTTCTCCCAGTGCCGACGGCATTGTTGACGATGATGGCTCTATCTTTGGGTAGTATGTAAATGTTTTACCTCCAAGACGTGGTGCGACGATCGGGTGGACATGGTCTTTGGATCAACCATTTTAGGGGCAGGAAGATAGCAAACTGCAGGGAGGTGTACGCAGCATCGCCCATTGAAACTTCGATCCCGAACATAATTATGGGACGAGGTGCTGCCGTTAGCAATGACCTTGGTGTCAATCCAGCCGAATATTCGATGAACACTACTTGGGGATCGTTCATGAGAGGCGGAGTAGCAGGAAATTCGCTTTATAGAACTTTCGATGGGATCCGCGGCGATTTATCAAAGCGCTGACTTTCGTGTGAGAATAATTGGCTCTGCCGGTAAGGTAGCCGGTACCACATACGGGTGCTCCTTGCTGTCGCCCGCCGAATTAGTGGCTCTCATCTTGCTGTCGTGTGTATTCAGGAGCGTATTGAGAAGGAAACTTCCACGATTCGATAGCGAGTCGCTTAGGCTCTTTTTCTGTAGCAGTCGAAGGGCACAAAGGATCTTGGTAGAGCTGGTTGATGATGACGTCGTTGCCTGTTGCCCTACCCTGCAAGTGATTGCAAATTATCAGGCAATCGGATCCCACTTGTATCCTTTACTCGCCCAATAATCTAGCTCCGTCTGACTAGTCTTCTGATGCGTCACTTTCACGCTCATCCCCTGCCCCAGCTGCATTGAAGAGATCCTCATCTCCCTCACCTTTCCCCAAAGTAGCCCACTGCGTTCCAGGTCACGCATGAATTCGAATACACCGATAAGCGCATGATCTGGCATCGCCCCTCGTGGTGGTGGCACATAATACAGCGCGCAGGGGCCGACACCACGGGTGCTTAGACAGGAAACGTCCATGGTAATGGCATTGAATCTCAGAGGTTCTGGTGCAGGCACTTGCACAGGGGGCAGGAATTGCGGGCCATGATGGACGAGCCTATTCAAGATGGCCATGAGTGGGGCTGACATAGTGCCCATCCAGTAATCGCTCGTAGAAAGGGTGCTAATGCGCAGGACGTCTATGAGTCGAAGGGAGACCTCGAGGTTGTACTCGGTCTCCCTATCCTGATATGGGGCATAGATCCATGTAGGTATCACGTACCTGCGAGTGATGATTAGGTCGAGCTTGCACGTTGGTATTCCGTGTGATCGATGCAAACGCCGCTGCAGTGCGCCTACTTCGACGAGCGTTTTGCGGCATGTCAGTAGCAGGCTGGAGGCGGGAGTGTTATAGCAGCTTGGGTATCGAAGTCGTGGTCCGGGAGCTCTGAGTTTCCGCTCGCAGCGTACGATTCTATTGGCGTCGTCTAGGCTACTAGGAGCTAGGATCTCTGCCCCAAGGACGAGGTCATATACGCTGCAGCGGATCTCTATTGGTAGGCGAAAGAGTGGTGACTGGTGCTGCGGGTTTATCGTAACGTCCATTCTTCGGATCTGGGACCGCGAGAATGTGCGTTCTTCTCAAGTGCCGGTATCACAGTTTTTCGTGGAAATCTCATCGAGAGTAGATTCGGAGAACGACGAAGATTTGGAAGAAGATCCTTTGGAAATGAGAACCAGATACTGTCCTTCCAGTTTATTGGGGACTCTACGATGTTCGCTGCTCCATTCTCTCCGTGTTTGTGTCTACGCAGGCTGTTGCTCAGGTCCACCTTATCCTATGACAGGCCTTGCTTTGGCAACCAACAAAAGCGTCGAGATTTGTTGCAGAGGGTGAAAAGTCGCGCTAGGATTACCCCCTTAAACACGATGAGAATATTCACGTGCTTTGCGCTGACATTTTGGACGCAGAGTCTGACTATCAATCTTCGAGAGGACGACCCATTAGCCTTGATTAAGTATGTGAAATTACCTAGAGTACAACTGCGAAGTGATTTGGAGCCTTCAAACCCTGAGACGACCCTAAGCTCAATACCAAGCCATCCCTACGGAATGATGTGATTGGATCCCAAATCACGAGTGGTACTTTACGCTCGACTTGGTCTCCAAAGTCACTTCAGGGTCAGAATCATCAGTCACCTCAAGAACAAAGTTATCAATCACCTCAAGAGCAATGTCACACAAGCGCCCCATCTCTCCCCTCCCAGCTCCCTCAGCCAAACGTCGCAGCCAAGCGACTTCAACACCAAAACAGATACTCAACAACCCATCCAAAACCACTACCCGACACATCTATCTAGCCGTCGTAGAATAGCACGGTTCTTACATGGAAACAGCCCAAATTATCTTCGAAGTCTATGCTGCGGTAATGGACGCCAATTAGAGACTCCTAACACAGCAGACGCTCATTCCGAGGGTTGGGAAACGACGTATGATAACGATGGGTGCTTCCACTCCAAGGCGGAGGACGGTGAGGGCGATGGTTGTAGGTTCGATGTGCGGCGGATGGAGGTGGAGTGAAGCCTTCAGGGTCTTCCGTCGCCAAGAGCATGAGCAGAGGCGACAATCTTGATGCTGGGGAAAAATATCTCAACAGCCATCGGAGCTGATGATGGGCGTTCATAGATAGATAGAATCGACTATCAGAGAAGACAAGCGAGCCTATGCATGCCTTCATTCACGAATATGTCAACTGAGTTACCTGCTCCACGTTCCATTCAACTTTCTTGCGCCTGTGCTTGTGCTTGTATTGCCAGCGCTCACAGTACTGGGAGACGAGTAGCCTCCTTTGGAGCTTGTATTGGGGGTCGGCATTTCCCATCCCTTTCCCTTGGCCACAGGTTCGGATCCAGAACCCCAGCTTCCCAATCATCGATAACCCAAGACAGCGCGATTTTGACTGTACTCACTGAGCCAATACAGCTTCCATGTCTTGGATGGATGAATATTATTGATGTCTGCGAAAACGAGGATCTGTTGGGCAGCCGCGACGTCGACCATCATTTGGCGGCGCAGCTGGGCCGCACGTGGAGGGCATCGTCCCAACACTTGGTGAAGAGCCCATTCGAGCCGCCTGCAGTTCCCAAGATCGGCTGAAAGCACCAGGAGGAAGGGAGTTTGGGGAAAGGGGAGTATAGAGCTCTTATATCAACAAAGGTAATATTGGAACAACATGATCCGTATCCCAGGTACAATGGATGTTCTTTGGGAACGGAGATTTATTACTCGAGTTGACGAATGAGAATTCTAATCGACGATATGAGATATCTAGACTCGCAGAATGCTCGCGGGAAGAGGGTCTCGGAACCGAGAGACGCTGACCTAAGGTAAGGCACAAATTATAAGCGGCACACCTCAATAAAAATCCCCAGTCCGTCAGAGATGTTATTGAGGAAATCTGTTCGTTGACCTTTTCGACATTGGCTTTATATTGAAACTTCCTGGGCAACCGCTGGGTTTCTAGATGCCATTACCTCCTGTTGCAACTCGTCGCATCAATGAGAGCTCTATGCCTAATTCTTCGCATAGCTATATCCCCCCTCCTTCTCATACAACTCTACAGCTTTCTTGGTGGCCTCATCCAAATCCTCCTTGGGTAGGACAAGCGCCCCGTTCGCCAACGTCCTGTTAGCCTCGTAATTCCCATCTCCATTCGGGTAGAACATCCTTGTGTACATCAACCTCGCAAAGCCGAGTCGATTGCCTTCCTTCATGATCTTCTGCCCGCTTTCGTAGCGCTCTTTGTGGTCTTGGTGTTCGATTGTCCAGTCTTTGTCAGTCGTATTGGTGACGCGCTGAATGGAGGCGAGCATCTCCTTTTGACTCAGGAGGAAGGAAGAGATGTAGACGGCCTCATTCTTGAACTGTGATAGATGTGCGCTCTTATCGCTCTCATCATCCGGTAATACTTTCAAACTTAGCAGGTTGGCAACAGCGCGTCCGCACTGTGGCCAGGTACTGGTATTGATTTTTGTATCCCCATTGTCGATGAAGATGGCTTTGTGGTCTTTGAGGTCGAAGCCATAGCACTCCGGCCCGTTCTTGACGCTGAATTCGTACCAAAAGCCGCAGGCGATGCCGATCCAGGAACTGCTGCCGGATTGCTCAATCTGTTGATGAATCTGGCCATAGTGGTTGGCACCCATTATGTCGATAACCAGCTGCTCATTCTTGTTGTCGAAGCCCCATTCATTAGGAAGGATCCAGGAAACTTTGGCTTCGGTGGCGGCGGCGATAAGTTTGCCTTGCTGATCAGGCGGAGCGGTGACACCCATGGTAATGATAAGGACTTCTTGGCCTGTGAGGGCCTTGACGAGGCTTGAGTGGTCGGAGTAATCGACTTTTGCGACTTGTACCCCTGCAGGTGGGGTGCTCGTACTTTCAGCACGGGTGATGGCCGTCACGGTGTGCTTGCCAGTCTTGAGCAGCTCTTCGGTGATAAATTTGCCGACTGAGCCACCGACCTGACAGTGAGAACATCAGTGACAAACGAGTGAAGAGTATTCAGCCAAGGAAAGGGGTGAGTATCAGAACTTAGTTATCCCACTCGTCGGCAGGCTGAGTAATCTCTCCAAGTCAAGGGCTTGCATGAAAGAAGGCATCTTCAAGAAAGAACGGTGTAACGAGAGAATTGGTGGGCTATCGACCATTGAACGGCCAATCTCAAAGAGGTGAAATCATAAGAAAGAACAGACTCGGTAAGAGACCCCAACCAAGGCAATAAAAGAAGCAACTAAGGGGCTTTGGCAAGCAAAGAAGGACCCATTCGCCCTTGCATGTATGATATATGAAGGGGGAGGATGACTTACGCCGACGATAGCAACCTTTTCGACATGGTTCTTGAAGCCTTGAGGCTGCTTGCTGGCATATTGCTGGGCCATGTTGTTGGATCGATGAGTGAATACCTTGGGATGGAAGACGATCAAGATATAAGATGTAGGGTACGCTTCTCTGGAGAACAGCGAGATACGCTGGTCGAAGCAAAGAATTCCGCGGTGCAGATGGCTTGAATAGAGGCTATGGGATGTTCGAGGATCTTTATATGGAATTGAGAGTATCACACCACCACAATCAAGAGATCGGAGTTAAGGCAATATTCGGACATACGGATGCGACCACTCCATTTGAGGAAAGAACTTTCTCCGAGAATTCGAACTTCCTTGAGTTCGATTGCCTCTTTCAGCTCAAGTCTCTGAGACCGAACTTTGATGCCTTGGACTATGCATTGGTTAAGTTATGGCTTCGTCGCGAAGTATGCCGGTCGGCGAGATACAAGCCCCGCTCCAGACGCCATGAGACCAAGAGGCGCCGCGTGCTTTGTAATTCTGATGCCTTGACCGGTTGAACAACGGTTAGATCCCAAGCCTGCAAGTTCCTCCTATTGGCGAAAGTAAGAACAAGGAAGCGAAGCCACTACATGGCAGCGCGTCTGTGTGGTCTTCGACTGATTCTTGGCTCAGTCCCTGAGCAGGTAGATGAACTAAAGTGGATCATCTAGTGGTAATAAGTACTCAGGTGAGTCTAGAGCCCCAAGGATATGGGGAGTGTGGAAAGGGGACCGGTCTCTTCGACAAAAGCATGATGACTGACGTTCGGTTGGTGCCAAGCCTTCCATCACGTTTTCAGCCCTACAAGATGAGGAGCCGTACCTCATAGTACTCGAACAGTTCTTGTAGCACTGCATGGAGCCCTGATAGTTAAGTCACACTCCATCATGCCCGCAAGTACATCATATCTAAGTCCACTGCTAGTGTTGCTAAGACCTTTCAGGCCTACCACTCCGTCTTCCTCAACGACCAAGATGTCCGCACAATAGGTACCATTATAACCCCTCCCCCTCCCTTCTCATTCCACAACCCGCACCCCTCCCCCCCTGACTTTCTTCCTCCCATAGGCAACTTCGCCCTCCTCCCCCTGCGCACCCGCACCCGCGGCCCCGCCTACACCCTCCCCCCCCTCCCCGCCGGCACCTCCGAGCTCGACATCGACGGCAACGACGAGTCCTACGACCCCCTCGACGAGATCCTCTCCCTCTTCCGCGCCAACACCTTCTTTCGCAATTTCGAGATCAAGGGCCCCGCAGATCGGTTGCTCATCTATGGGATACTGTTTGTGAGCGAGTGTTTGGGGAAGGTGAGGCAGGGGATGGGGAGGAAGGAGGCGGAGAAGGTGAATTGTGAAGAGCTGGAAATGTTAGTGGAATGGGTAAATGCTGATATGTGACGGGGAATAGGCGTTGCTGAACACGGCACTGGATCAATTCGCTATCCCGGGGGATGCGAGTTTCCCGCTGAATCAGGCTTTCGAGGCACCGAGGGATAGGCAGGATGCGGAGACGTTGAGGCAGTACGTCTGCGAAGCACGCATGGGGTAATATTTACTGATTGATGTCTTTAAGATATTTGTCGCAAGTGCGGCAAGAGTTGGCGATCAGGCTGCTTGCGCGGGTGTATGCTGATGGCAATGTTCCTTCGAAGGTAGAGCCTTACCTGCGGTATTCGTGCGGCGCTGGCAAGCTGTATACTGACGCATATGCAGTTTTGGTTGAGCTTCACGAAACGGAAATTCATGGGCAAGTCTTTATGATTGGTATGATAGATACAGCTAGTGATCACAAGATTTCTCGACTTGCATGCTGCTATGCTCGCTTTCAGTCCGCGTGCTTGTCTGTGCAGCGCCGGTCAGTGGCTCTGGACTTTCAGGCGAGCACTCCCTGGCTTCCGAGACTCTCGAACTATCGCCTTGAATCATCTTTCGCCTCTTGTACTTACCTCTTGCTTCGACTTTGCCAGGGGCCGGTAACACTCGGGTTGCACTAAATATGTATCCTTCTGAGCCTCCTCGGCCGGTCATGAGCGGATGGGTTCTGCCCGGAAGCACTTGCCATGGCTTACACCGAATAGTCTGCATGGTGGTCGATAATAACAAAGTAGGGTCCAAGGGGAAGTCTTCGGTAGGCATCGAGGCTGGATCGGGTGGATCAGTTATAAAGGCGCTTCGTCTCCCTGACGAGTAGAGATCCGCGAGTTCAGTAAGTGGCTCGATAGTCGGTGAATATATTACGACTTGTGCCGCGCCACGTAGCAGAGCAACAGTGTGCCGTAGGATCGCTGTATGGTCCATGACGGTTGCGATGATCAGACCATCAAAGCCGCCTTGTCGGGTCTCGTCAACGATTTTTTTGATACGTTCCCATCTCCGTTGCTTGCGGTAATAATTGCCTTTCCTGCTACTCTTGAACGTCTGGACCACTTCGTCAGGTAGTGTCTCTGGCTCCATATAGCCTAAATCGTCTTGCGGCGCAATAAGCTGTAGCCAGGAGAGAGTTCTTAGATGCTTGTATAGTGGATGATATGGTGATGGATTCCCAGCATCGAAGCCGAAGTACTTGAGTAAGGAGAGGTTAGGTTGAGAATTGGTATGAATTAGGGTGATAGTATTGGTATCTGCCAGCTTTGGAAACTTGTGTATTGGTCTCGGACGCTGAACTGTCTCTGGCGGTTCTTGTTTCGAAAGGTTCTCCTGGTATACTTCGTGGGTCTCAACGGTTCCATTTTGAATTCCCTGTGCTGAGTTTGGAGGCTCGGAATCCGAAGCATGCAGAATGCCCATTTGTTCAGCCATATTCGCAACTAGTAGTCCTCCGGTTTCATCAATAACAAGCCAATTGCCACTGCTTAATTCAGCGATCGTACCATCAGGCTGCTCTAAAGCCTCTCCCGGCGTGCAATGGACATTTGAGAGGCTTCCTATCATGGCCAAGGTTTCCTCCCTGATCTCCATAATCTTCATCGGGTCTTTGTCATTCAGCATCCATCTAACCATCAATGGTATATCCAGGGGTAGAACTGTAAACCTTCTCAAGAATTTCTTGGTCTTTCGCAAAGTATACTTAGCAAGCGCATACGCAGTCTTCTGATCGAGTGCCACATGCGAATCGAGGACTCTGGCAATGAGGTCCTTTCCAGATCCAGTCCCTTGAGCCTTTAATTCTTCGATCTCGGCCATGGTCATTGTTTGGCTGTTGGGATCATCGACAGTTCCACGGTTGGTTCGCAATACAACTTCCCCATTCTCACCAACCACTTCGTACTCCGGTCCATTCTTGGTAGTAGAAGCTCGAAGACTTACTTCCTCGGCTGGTGTCAAGGCTTCTCCTTCGTCGATATCTGCATACAGCTCTGCTGCACTTACTACCCGTAATCCAGATTGGGACGTAGACTCTCCTTTGTCGCGGAGTTCGTAGGTAAGATAAAATGGACGACCAATGATATCATTGGCTTGAAAGCTTCCATATTTACCAATGGAAATGGTACTTCACCAATCAGCCTTGCGCTTTCTTGCTATGGGCTGTGTGATTTGCTCACTGAAGCTATGTAACGTACGTGTTGGGCACAACCTGGACGACTTGAATTCGATCAGATGGTAGCTGTAAGGCAATGTAAATATTTACTTGCACGAGGCCGGGTCTCATTTCGAGCCTTTGAAGTCTTGACAATGTATTCCTTTTAATTCGTACTAAACTTCCACATTCAACCTGGAAGTCCTCGGTTGTGAATATTCTAAATATAGCTTAGATTACTAGCTCGTCGCTTATCGATTACCAGGCGGCAGGCACCGACCTGGAACGCGCGGAACTTCATCGATGTGGCCAAGCCTTGTTGCACTATTTACCTACAACCTACAAAGCACATCGAACAGTCAATTGGACATTCGCGGAGCTGAAGTCCAGAATCACGCAAGACACGACGTCGAAGTGAGAAGACTACAATAAGCTACCCATTAATACTCACTAGCATTGCCATTGGGCAAAGCCCGTTTCCGGGAGTTGAAGAGCCTATGAGTTCGCCTCGCAAAGCCTGAAACAACTTTCCGCACGACTTTGAAGCTGCTCTAAGACAGTGGCGACTACTGCGGGGAGAAGTTGTAGGGAACTTACGATCTTCCCGATATGCGAAGCCTCGAGATACCCCTCACTTGTCCTCAATACTGAAGCCTACTTTACTGAACGGGCACCATGACCTTACGAAAGCCAACGTACGGTGGCGGAGCACAAGGGTCTGTTGCTATACTCTATCGAGCGACGTCTTCCTCACCCACAAAACCGGTGTCTCAGTCTCCAGGCCTCGAGTTATCCAGTAGTAAGGCAACCTTCGTACCGAATGACGATGAACGGCAAGATCAGAGGCAAGATGTCCAGAGTCCTCGTGGACTATCCCCTAAAGGCTTGACCGCCGATCATTCACCTCGCATTTTGGAGGAGGATGGAGGCGAATTGGATAGCCAAATCAAATCTCATTCCAATATCCTGCCGCCTTCCCTCCAGATACCGCAACCTCTTGTAACTCCAAGCTCCTCCTTCGAAAGTCATCATTCTATACCTACCGGATCATCAGGAGTCCTTGAGCGTGATTTGGGCGACCCTCCACAAGGGCAGTCAAGAGCCAGATCAAGTTCGAACAACCCCTTTTTACGCAATCTAGAGAATAATTCTCTACCCACAACAAATTTGATCAGCGAATCGAGTAGTGTCGATATCTGGGCCGATGAACAGACAGCCCTTGATGCAAACATACACATAGAGCAACATCCAGGTCCGCCTCCCCCCTCTTCATGAGAAGCGTGGCGAACGGATGTACTGATTGCATCTAGTAGATGCACCAGTTGTGGGGCCAGTGAACTCAGACAGTGGATGCTCTCCAGTATGTCGCGCGCCGTTAGACGAGCCATACATGGGCCTCACGAACTCTCAGGCGCCGCAGCAACCATCCTACATTGGCAATGGTATCGGCGAAGAGGCGGTCTGGGCCTCGGAAAAGTCAGAGGCATGGTACGAAAACAAAGGGCATAACGCCCTATATGATCATCATGAGCCAGTGGTGGAGCCAGATCACTCTGGGTCTCAATATTGTGGAACCCAAAAGCTAGGAGCAGCATGGCAAGACAGAGGATCTGGCCCGGTTGACAAGACCGAGATACGCCAGACTTACAATGATAGTAAAGACCTCCCACCATTACCTCTCGTTAGCGGTCACATAGACCCCTCACAGCCAGCCCAGACAGGGCCGCAACAGAATGGTGCTTTGGCACCTAGTCCGCTGCAGCCTTGGATCGACACCTCAGTCAATGGACAGGGCGCTATCGCAATTCAATCGCAACCAGAGGTGGACGAAGGTAGAAGCAAGAAACAAAGGAGCGAAACGTATCAGATAAGGCTAGTCAATTGGTTCGATGCCTTCTCACGTACAAATCCTCGCAGGAGTCCTATAATGGTACAGAACGCAAATGGGCCATGTCCGTTGCTTGCACTTGTGAATGCACTCGTACTTTCAACACCGGCAGGGCTTGAGACAGCTCTTTTAGACACGTTAGAAAGGCGCGAACAAGTAAGCCTAGGTTTACTGCTGGACGCGGTGATCGACGAGCTTATGTCTGGTCGAAGAGGTGATGCAGCGCAGAATCTTCCTGATGTCAGTGAGCTTTACGCTTTCTTGGTTAATCTCCATACTGGTATGAACGTGAATCCCAGATTCATACCACCCGAACAGCACCCTGTAAATCTGATGGATGCACCAATTCATGAATCATCTTCGCATGGCAATCCATCAGGGGTAAGATTTGCTGGAGGTTTCGAAGATACCACGGAAATGCAACTCTACAGTACATTCGCAGTACCTTTGATCCACGGTTGGGTGCCACCACGAAACCATCCAGCATTTGCGGCCTTAAGCCGATCAGCGAATTCCTACGAAGAAGCACAAAACCTCATGTTCGCCGAAGAAGAACTGGAAGACAAGCTTTCACACCAAGGTCTTGACCCGAGCGAGCAATTCCTCCTAGAGGACATTGCTACTATCAAATACTTCCTATCCTCGTCCGCAACCCAGCTCACTGGCTATGGCCTTGACAGCATCACAGAGTCGCTTGCCCCTGGTCAGATAGCAATACTCTTTCGAAACGACCACTTCAGCACGCTGTACAGGCATCCTCGATCAGGTCAGCTTTTCACCCTTGTTACAGATATGGGCTATGCCGGACACGATGAGGTCGTCTGGGAAAGCTTAGTCGACGTGAGTGGAGAGGGCTGCGAGTTCTTTGCGGGCGACTTTCGACCAGTGGGCAATAATCATACTCAGTCCAGTCGTACACCCTCTGGTAACGACCCTGGTTGGACAATGGTAACAAGACCGGGCGCTGGCGGAAGGTTGAGGAGACCTGCAGCGATTAATGAAGCAGAACTAGGGGGGCCGCAAGATCAAGACAATGCCGTTCCAGACTTGTCAGCGCTGTCGCTGCAGGATTTCGAAGATAATCCGAAATCACCAAATACCGAGCAGGAAGACCACGATTTGGCTCTCGCATTGCAACTTCAAGAGGAAGAGGAAGAACGCGAGCGACAGGAGATTGCTGCTCGCAAACGAGAGAATGAGCTTTCGCAAGCATTTCTGGAATCGCAACCGGCTACGAGGGGACGCGGTGGGAAGACCAGACCTGAAAGCCATCCGTCACTCCCTCCTCGAGGACGTAACCCCCGCGCAGCTGGTTCAAGAAGTGGACTTGAAAGCCGTCCCGCTGTAGCGACTACCAGTAACAGCAGGACAACGCCAGCAAGGACCGCTGAGAATGAGGATACCCCACCGCCCTCATACGAGCAGGCAGCTCGTGGCCCGGCTTACCACCCTCCACCAAACCATCCCGCACATCCCAACGCCTCTAATTCCAGCCAGGGAACGGCATCTCGTCCGCAAGGTCGGCAGAGGCATTCGAGCGCGTACACACAGAACGCGACGACGATAGGGGACTCTCCCGTAGCGTCGAGCCCGATGAGCCCGCCTTCTGCCAATTCACCATCTCTTACATCCCCTTCGCGGAGACGGAACAGTTTTAGAAACTCGGGCCCCGGAAGAGGAGGTCTCGGTGGAGTGGAGGGAGCACCTGGCCTGTATCGACGCAATGACAACCCAGGGCTGGCGGCAGATGAAGCTGCCAAGAAGGGTGACTGCGCGATCATGTAGGTCAATGCAATCGCATAACATCAAGGCAAGGCGTTGGAAAGCAGGCTTGAGAAGAGGTAACGAATGCATGATCAGGTGCTGATAAGGTAATTGCTACAATATACCTTTGTACTTATAGTCGGATTGACGCGACCACATCATTGGGGTTGCGCGGAATGAGTACTTGAAATTGGATACTTTACTCCTTTGTGAGCAAAGAGCCGCATCCACTTCCAACCCTCCATCAAGTCACATGACCGCAAACGCCCCCGACGATCCGCGTGATTGTGCAGCGGGGCATGCAGCATCATCTGCATTGGAACATTGGAACGTTGGCGATCAGACACCGAGGCTGCTCTTGACCAGCCAGAACGATGGGATGCTACATGATACGCCGCGGACTAGTTGAATCGGGAAAGAAGCTCTTCCATGGCGTCTGCAGGCCATTGCGCGAAGCTGAAGCACGGCCGTTGAGTTGACTGGCAGTCTTGCGGGCGCAGACAGACGGATTGCCGAGTTGACGACTTGATGAATTAGTCACTTTGGTTCCACATATTACTTTACAGCAGTAGATAGTCACTATGCCTTGCGGTTGAGGAAGATGCCTTTATAATGGCGCAATGATCACATATTAGACCACGAAGTATAACTACTTCACCTTATAGAAGAGCGCGGGGTTCTGCAAGCCAAAGCGGACCAGTTGCTGCAGCTCGCCACAACCGGCAACTCCCTCATTTCAGACACGACAGCCGATATTGATGGCGGTTTTGACAAAGAATCCGAACATACTTTTCCTTTGCATTTCATTAGTCCACAGCATCTGACTCCGGAAGAGTCGATACAACCAGCCGATCCACAAGTGGAGCGATCAGTGTCGCACGACGGGCATGGGAGCCATCCCAAGTGGTCGGCCCCTAGAGGATGGCTCCCGCCTTTCAAATGGGGGACAGCCCCGGCTCCCATGGTCGAGTCATCGCACTGCGGTCCTTCTCGAAGGTTTGCGGGAGGGACCAACCATGTGCGTCCGAGGTGCTTTCATAGGTAGTGTGAGAGTGAATGCCAGCGCTCCAATCGAACGCAAGTGTGGAGGCTGAAAGCTCCGTATGGTGGAGAAAATCCCTACCAGTGCGGCTCCTTTTACGAGAGAGTGATGGCGTACATTTTCCAGATGCAACAATAGCTGAGCGCACATATAATTACAAGATGATGTTCGGACCACCCTGAATAGTGAAAACGATGTGTGCCACCATTGCTCCTCGAGCTCCCCTTTTCCTCTAGTCGATACTCTAAGGAAGAGACCAGGGTCCCACGTTGTCCCAATCTCATTAGCGAGCACCTTATTACGACGGCCAAGGCCAAGACTGACTCCCGCTAGCCTACTTGTATCCTCGCTATCCTCATCTCATCTGCCAACTTCTTCCTCCTGTTCTCCCTCCATACTCCCAGTGTTCGACTCCTTTGTATGCTTGCCATCGTCTGTTGTCTTTGTCTTCTTGCGCCACTTAAGCGTACATGGCTACTCCACTTTAATCCCATCCTCTGTTGCCTTGGTCATCTGATCCGCTCGGATCGCTAAGAATCCTTCAGCGAGCAGCTCAGCTTTCGGACAGCTCAAGCTCGCCTCTGAGGTCGCTTTGACTGTTCACCCACGATCACCATCCCGATTTCAATAGCAGGCTGAAACTTCAGGACTTCCCACATTCTTTTTCCCTCGCTGATTCAACGACTTCCACGGCTGTCACGCTCACGATCATCATTGTCAATATCCACGACGATCGACGTGCGCGTCATAATATACCTACCTTTGTCTTATCAAAACCTCTTTAGACTGTTTCGGTACCAAGAAAGGATAATCGAATCATCTTCGAAAAGAGCAACTCTGCAAAGCTGATATCTGCTGGGCCTTCGACTCATCGTCGCTGAAGTCAGAACCCTATCTCAGCCGACCTGATCTACCGGTATCTTTGGCAAGGTTACGTTCAGCAACTATGAACAATCAACACCTCCATCACGACATGTTTTATGATCCAGCTTCTTCGCGCTCCCCAGGAGCTCACCGCCACCAGCAACAGACCCTGCACCGGCAACCCTCGCGTCAATTTGACGCTTATGGGCCAATGCCGAACAACGTCTATGGACAGGAGGATCATACGATGCGATACGATAACCATAGATTTGAGAGAATGAGCCCAGGCCTCCAAAATGGCGCATATGGGTATGAAATTCCAGGAGCACAGACCTGGAACCCGAGCGCTTTTGGTGGTGGGAATCACCAGTTCTCGCATTTCGGTGCGACTGGTCGGATGAAAGCACACCCTCGAGGGCGAAGCGCTCTTCCTCCGGTAAGTCGTTTAAGCGTTAAAAGATCCGGCACCCGGCTGACATAGGAATCTAGACTTGGATGGATCAACAACAGATGTCCTCATCAAATCTCTTTCCCGGTTTCGGTGGATCACATATTGGAGGTTCTCAGCTTCGCCAAGAGCAATACGCTACGGACCCCGATGATGAGCTTATACCCACTGCAATCGTCATCAAGAACATCCCATTCGCGGTGAAGAAGGAGCAGCTAGTGGACATTATGACACAGATGGGGCTTCCCCTTCCTTACGCGTTCAACTACCACTTTGACAACGGTGTCTTCCGTGGACTCGCGTTCGCCAATTTTACATCAGCGGATGAGACAGCTCAGGTCATCGAAGGTCTCAATCACTTTGAGCTCCAGGGCCGTAAGCTGCGCGTGGAGTACAAGAAAATGTTGCCATTGCAAGAACGCGAGCGCATCGAACGGGAGAAGAGAGAGCGTCGTGGCCAGCTTGAGGAACAACATCGACCCACCGGTGGAAACTTGCTCCACAGCCAACCCTCGATCTCTTCAATGTCGTCGCATATGCATGCGAATTCGCCCTCGCCACTGTCCGCTCGAGATGGCAGCAAACCAGGTAGGCTGGGCTCGGCAAAGCTTGAATATGTTGCTAATCAGGTGATTACAGAGGTAGATCTTAACGATGGTACTACACTCGGCTTTTACACCGAGCTCCTCCTGTTCAACAAAGATCCTACTAGAGAAGCATTGATATTCCCAACAAGCGTGACACCGGCACAACGCCGTATCATCCATACATTGGCGCATCACATGGGTCTTGCGCATATCTCGAATGGGGAGAACGACCGCCGGCAGGTCCACGTTTTTCGAGCGCCTCAGGGCAGCAACCTTAGTCCGCCTATTCCACAGGTTGCAGCGATCCATGGCGCCGACTCCCGTCGAGCGCTTAACCGGGCCGCAACCATCGACTTCAACGAAGTGAGGAATACAGGAAACGGCGTGTACAACACTCTGCGCGGCCAGCAATCTTCGGGCTTCCTCGGCATCCCCGATTCGCCTGGCGGCTTCGGTGCTCAACAGAACCTCCGGGCAGCGAAGTCTTTTGCCGATCTCCGCTCGTACACGCCCTCACCTGTCGCTTCGACAGCCAGCTTCCCCGCTGCTCTCCAATCAAACGCCGCTAGATTTCAGCAGCAGGAGTATGGGCCTGGCAGTGCCGCCAATATGACACCTAGTCTGAACTCTACTGCATCGAGTACAGCCATTGGTCAACATCGTGAAGAGAACACCCTTATCAACGGTTTTGCAGGTATGTCGCTCGCCGCTAGTGGAGCACAGAGTACTGGCCCCTCGAACGGTGCCTTTGGCCCTGGAGGCCCTAGCAGCGGCAGTCCCAGACGCCTGCGCGGCATGTTTTCATGGGAAGATACTCAGCAGTCAAACACCGGCCCAATCGGCAGTAATCGTGCCTTCGGCGTGAATTTCGACGATCAATCCCGAGATCGTTCCGGGAACCTTCCACTGCGCCAGCCACGCGGCCCAGCCGAGCGTGGCCCCGGGTTCGGTCGAGGCCGCACGAACGGTCACCAGTCACGTGGTAGCGACGAGATGCGTTCATCATCTGGAGTGGAGATCATTGTGGAGTAATGACAGGGTATTCCTATCCATTGGCGAACCGGATACATCCAGACCCATGATTTATGACGGACGATGATACGACCACTAGAGCTACTACTCCCTGGGGGCAACCCTTTCTCTTTAGGATCTTTGACGCATATGGACCCTGGATTTCCTCCGCAGTATCCGAGTCTTTTTGTCAGTTTGGCCACTATCAGATCTAAAATCTCCATGTCTCTCTTTCGATGTCGAAAACGGCATCCTTCGCTTGTCGCCGCCTTGGAAAAGCAAGCATCGCCCGATACCCATTTCACGATACACATAAACCTGTCACGCTTCACGATCATCACCTCCGAAAGAAAGCAATCGTCATCAGCAGGAGATAGTAAAAGAAAATGTACGCATGCACACTGTTTTTTTCGTCCTGTAGGTTCGTCGGAACTGTTACGGAACGCTCGATGTATGCCGCTCGATGTACCCGCCTTGGCCGAAAGGTCATCTAATAGTCAGCAATTAGCAATGTTTCACCAATCTTAATTACAACATGACAGAGTAACGTTGTGACAATGAGATCTATAAATTTAGATGCTGACCAGTCTTCAGCCTCTTCATCTACTGCAGATACCTCTCGTCTCTCAAATTGCCACCCCTCAATCCCCTCAACCCCTGCAGACTTCTCTCTGCAACGCACCCCTCACCACTTGCATCCCACTTGTCCTTCCATAACCTACCGTTCACTCCTCTCACCTCTTCTGCAACCCTGATTAATTTCGCCCCCTCGATTTCCCTCCACCAAAACCCAAAACCCCTCCATTTATCCCCCAATTCTCAGCCTACCGTCCTCTCAACCTCCTCAATTCCTGACATACTTCCCTTCGCAACGTATTTTCCACCATTTACATCTCGTTCGTTCTTCTGCTTTCCCACTGCTCGACTTCCTTTATCTCTTCTGCATTCCATACTCAATCTCGCCCCTTGGAACTCCTCTCTACCCAAACCCAAACTCACAATCCATCTTCAACCCCATATTTCGCAACTTTCCATCCCCTCAACGTCTCAAGCTTCATAGATTCCCCCCCACCTCGGTTCCCATCTTGACCACCCAACCCCTTTTTTTCACAGCACCTCGCCCCTTCTTCCCTCCACCTCTTTCTCTCCCCTCCCTCCCCTTAATCAACTCTCATGCGCCCGACATAAACCAATATATCCGCTTCACCTCCCCAAAACGCAGCCCCAATCCCAAACCCCCCAC